>Ga0172380_10003999_pt1 | contig 19485 bp, 24 predicted proteins | sample Leawe162metaG_FD_119747 | JGI IMG/M metagenome (GOLD analysis project Ga0172380, IMG submission 119747) | Leachate microbial communities from a municipal landfill in Southern Ontario, Canada - Leachate well 162 metaG | ecosystem: Engineered > Solid waste > Landfill > Unclassified | place... | reverse complement strand
TTAACCATTAACCAAGATCGAGGAGCACGCGCCATGAACGAGCACGATCACGGACACGGACACGGACACGACCAAGATCATCACGATCACCATGCTCACATGGCTGCGGATTTCCGCAAGCGCTTCTGGATCTCGCTGGCACTGACGCTGCCGATTCTCGTTCTTTCGCCGCTGCTGCTGCAAGAACTGGCGGGCTTGCGCGAAGCCATACTTAAAAAAGGAGATTTATCATGATGGATTATACAAACGGATGGATGAATGGCTCGATGGGCGGAGGGATGTGGATGTGGTCCGTCATCGGTGCGCTGGTTATCGTCCTGTTGGTCGTCGTGATTCTCAATCAGTCGAAGAAATAGTGATGCGTTCACGATCAGTAAAAAACTAAGTTCGATAGCGCATAGACCGTCGGATACAAGATGCTCAATCTTCTGATTCATATGACAGAAAAGATATCTCGCCCTTAGATCAAGAGAGGAATCAAGCGCAATGTGTTTCTCAGCAACAGCTAGTTTTATAGCCGGGGTCTCATTATCGGCATTCGGCTTGTTCACCATAAAAATGGCGAAACGCAGGGAAGAGATTCCATTTGCGATGATTCCGCTCCTGTTTGGGATACAGCAACTCATTGAGGGGATGCTGTGGATCTCATTTCAGCACGATGCGAGGATACTGAATGTGAGCATGACTTACTCGTTTACGCTGTTCTCACATGTGCTGTGGCCGGTATTTATACCCTTCGCAATCGGTTTGGTGGAAGCGGTGCCATGGCGAATCAAGGCATTGCTGGTATTCCGCTACATTGGGGGGGCGGTCGGTATTTACCTGCTTTACTTCATCGCCAGATTTCCGATCACGTCTGAAATTCATGAGCATGTTGTGTACATCTTTCCGCACTTCCACGAGCCACTAGTATTGGTGCTTTATGTTGCCGCAACATGTGTCAGCGCATTTTTTTCGAGTCACAGGTTCATTAATATATTTGGCTTCCTGACGCTGATACTTTTTTCCGCAGCTTACTGGTTCTACACCGAGGCATTCTTTTCCGTGTGGTGTTTCTTTTCCGCGATACTCAGTTTCCTGATTTACCTGCACTTCAAATTGATGAATGCACGCGCGGCTGTCCCGGTGTACCAACATGCGTGATCCATCCCCTCGAACGGGCAGACCGATCCGGTTCAATAAACACATTCACAGTGTCTGGACGGTACTTAGTCTTGCCACCAAAAGATTCTTACTGATTGAAGGGATAGAGCGGGCCGAGGCATTTGCCTTTAATGCGTTCTTTTCGCTGTTCCCATTGATCATCCTGCTCGTCGCCATCGCTTCGAGATTGACGGGTTTGAATAGTCCTGCCACAGCAGTCATCACCTACGTGGAAAGCTACGTACCGCTTGGCAGTGAGATGCAATCCCATATTTTTAACACCATCGCCGGTGTCATGGAAGCGCGCGGAAAGGCCAGCGTGATCGCGATATTGATTCTGGTATGGGTAACCATCCAATGTTTCACCACCCTGATCAATTCGACCAACCGCGCTTGGGGTTGCGAGGCGAAACATTGGTGGCATCTGCCGTTAAAGAGTTTGCTGCTGTTAGCCATTACGGCAGGGGCGGTATTTTTGGGCATTGCTTTACCGATGCTGGCACAAGTGGCCGCAGAGAGCATCTCTGAAGAGAATGCGTTCATCTTCTGGAGCTATGCGCTGGGCAGCTTTCTCATTTCCTTGCTGGTGCTGTTCATTAGTCTGGGCATGTTTTACAAGCTGGCACCGCGTCGCCCCACGCGCTTTGCGGAAGTATGGGGTGCTGCGCTGATTGCTACGCTTTTGCTGCAGGCAGCAGAAATCCTGTTCGTGAACTACCTGAAAGACTTCAGCACGTTAAACGCGATCTATGGCGCATTCGGCGGAATCATGGCACTGCTGCTTTGGATATTCCTTTCCGGTTGTATCTTCATCTTCGGAGCCTGCTTGAGCGCGGTTCAGGCTGAAGCCCGTTTATCACTGCCAGAAACTGCAATAACAAACTAAAAAAGGGCATCGGACTCGGCGCACATGCCAAGTGAACCATTAACCAAATAGGGAGTGCACGCCATGAACGAACATGATCACGGACACGACCACACTGCCAAAGACGAACCGGTAACACAGCCGACCCGGGACGAGGTGGCCAAGCAGGCATACGCTATCTATACGAAGGAAGGTAAACCGCAAGGCCATGCCGAGCAGAACTGGTTGGCGGCTGAAGATCAATTGCAGCACGCAGACTCCGGCCATGCTGACCATAAAGATCACCATGCCCACATGGCGGCGGATTTCCGCAAGCGCTTCTGGATCTCGCTGGTACTGACGCTGCCGATACTTGTGCTCTCGCCGCTGCTGCAAAAGCTGGTGGGCTTGCGCGAGGCCATCAGTTTTTCCGGCGACACCTACGTCTTGTTTGGCTTTTCCTCGGCGGTGTTCTGGTATGGCGGCTGGCCGTTCCTCAAGGGCCTGGTCGATGAGCTAAAATCCCGCAAACCGGGGATGATGACGCTGGTCGCCGTTGCAATCACCACCGCATATGCATACAGCAGCGCCGTGGTGTTCGGCCTGACCGGCAAGATGTTCTTCTGGGAGCTGGCCACGCTGGTTGACATCATGCTGCTCGGGCACTGGATCGAGATGAAGTCGGTGATGGGCGCATCAAAAGCGCTGGAGGCCTTGGCGAAACTCATGCCTTCCGATGCCCACAAACTCATGCCCGACGGCAGCGTGAAAGACGTGCCGCTCGGCGAACTGGCAGTGGATGACAAGGTGCTGATCAAGCCCGGTGAAAAAATTCCGGCGGATGGAGTCATCGTTGATGGCGAGAGTTCGGTTAATGAAGCGATGCTCACCGGGGAATCGACCCCGGTCAGCAAGAAGAGCGGCGGCAAGGTCATCGGCGGCGCCATCAACGGCGAAGGCTCGCTCACCATCGAAGTCAAAGGCACCGGCAAGGATTCGTTTCTGTCGCAGGTTATCGATCTGGTGAAACAGGCACAGGAAAGCAAATCGAAGACGCAAAACCTCGCCGACACTGCCGCGATGTGGCTCACTATCATTGGCCTGAGTTCCGGTGTCATTACCTTATTAATCTGGCTGGTGCTTGTTAACAAGGAATTCGCCTTTGCCATCGAGCGCGCCGTGACCGTGATGGTGATCACCTGCCCGCATGCACTCGGTCTGGCGGTGCCGCTGGTGGTGGCCGTCACCACGGCATTGGCCGCGAGCAACGGGCTGCTGATTCGCAATCGCGGTGCATTTGAAGGCGCACGGAAATTGCAGGCCATCATTTTTGACAAGACCGGTACGCTGACCGAAGGCCGCTTCGGCGTGACCGACACGCTGCTGCTGGCCGATGACGTGGACGAAGACACGCTGCGCAAATACGCAGCCTCGGTGGATGCGAATTCCGAACATCCCATTGCCAAGGCGATCGCCGAATCTTATGAGCAGAAGCTACCGGTCGAAGGCTTCAAAAGCATCCCCGGCAAGGGCGCAGAAGGTCGGGTCGACGGCAAGGACATCAAAGTGGTCAGCCCCGGTTTCTTGCGCGAGCAGAACATTGCGCACGATGACCAGCGCGTCGAGCCGCTGCAAGCCCAGGGCAAGACGGTCGTGTTCGTGCTCGTGGACGGGAAGTTGAAGGGCGCGATCGCGCTGGCCGACATCGTCCGGCCCGAGGCAAAGCAAGCCATCGCTGCGCTCAAGTCGCTGAACATCCGCTGCATGATGCTCACCGGCGATAATAAGGCGACGGCGCAGTGGGTATCGGATCAGATCGGGCTGGATGAATACTTCGCCGAAGTCCTGCCGCAGGACAAAGCCGCCAAAGTGAAAGAGGTGCAATCACGCGGGGTGAAGGTGGCCATGACCGGTGATGGCGTGAACGATGCTCCGGCGCTGGCGCAGGCCGATGTGGGCATCGCCATCGGTGCCGGTTCTGATGTGGCAGTGGAAACCGCCGACGTGATTCTGGTACGCAGCAATCCGCTGGACGTGGTGGCCATCGTGCAGTTATCGCGTGCCACCTATCGCAAGATGATCCAGAACCTCGTCTGGGCCACCGGCTACAATGTCGTCGCGATTCCGCTGGCAGCCGGCGCGCTTTACGCGTGGGGCGTGGTGCTTACGCCAGCAGTCGGTGCAGCACTGATGGCCGCAAGTACTGTGATCGTGGCGATCAATGCGCGGATGTTGAAAATAAAAACTGGCAGTACAGCAAACGACGCATGGCAGTCCCGTATACAACCACATGAGGCTCGCAAGCATGATTGATACGGCAAATAACCTGACCGGATTTATCGTGCTGGTGGCCACACTGGGCATCGCCGCACAATGGCTGGCCTGGCGCTTCCATCTTCCCTCGATCCTGCTACTGTCTGTTGCCGGCCTTGTGGTTGGCCCCTGGCTGGGATGGATCAATCCCGGTGAGCAACTCGGTGGGATGCTGGATCCGCTGGTCGGACTATTGGTCGCCATCATCCTGTTTGAAGGCGGGATGAACCTCAGATTCCACGAACTGAAGGAAGCCGGACCTGGTGTAATGCGACTGGGCACCGCAGGCGTTGCGATAACCTGGCTGCTGGGCAGCATCGCCGCGCATTACGTGGGCCAACTTTCCTGGCCGGTCGCCGTGCTGTTCGGTGCCATCATCGTGGTTACCGGACCCACGGTAATCATGCCCATGCTGCGCCAAGCCAAGCTCAAGCAACGTCCCGCCTCATTGCTGAAATGGGAGGGGATCATCAACGATCCCACCGGCGCATTACTGGCAGTGCTGGTATTCAAATACTTTTCTTACCTAGGCTCAGGCGCCGCGGTTGTGCAGGTGCTGACCGGCCTGACGATCGCAATCTCCGTGGCAGCAGTCCTCGGGGTCGGTGGCGGTTATTTGCTGGGCAAAGCTTTCATCCGGGACGATGTGCCAGAATTTCTGAAAGCACCGGTTACGCTGGCCTTTGTCCTGCTTTGCTATGCATTGGCCAACCAGGCCCAACATGAAGCGGGGCTGCTCGCGACCACATTACTCGGCATGACCTTGGGCAACATGCAGTTGCGCAGCATCGATGAGTTGCGGCGACTCAAGGAATACGTGTCGATACTGCTGGTGTCGGGTATTTTCGTGATCCTGACAGCCAATCTGGATCCACATATCCTGACCCGGCTGGACTGGCGCAGTGCGGTGCTGATCGCGCTGGTGGTGTTTGCAGTGCGGCCGATATCGGTGCTGTTATCCACCGTGGGGCTGGGCATGGACTGGCGCGAACGCTTGTTGCTTGCCTGGATTGCACCGCGCGGGGTGGTCGCGGTTACGGTCGCCGGCGTGTTTGCTGCCAGCATGAGCGCACGGGGTTACGGGGGCTCTGAGCTGTTGCTACCATTGATTGTCTCGCTGGTGCTGGTTACCGTTGTGCTGCATGGTTCGACCTTAGGCTGGCTGGCGCGCCGCCTAGGCTTGGCCGCCGCCAGCCAGAACGGCATCCTGATTGTCGGTGCTTCCAGCTGGAGTACCGATCTCGCCATCGAACTCAAGGAAATGAAGATACCGGTGCTGATTGCCGATTCCAGTTGGTACAACCTGAGCCGAGCGCGCCTGACTGGAATTCGCACCCACTATGGGGAGATGCTTTCGGAACATGCTGAGATGGAACTCGATCTGAGCGATATGGGATTACTGCTGGCCACCACTTCCAACGATGCCTACAATGCTTTTATCTGCACACGGTTCGCGCCTGAATTCGGGCGCAGTAAGGTATTTCAGCTGCCTATGCACGGCAATCCAGAGCAGGAGAACAAAAATATCAAGCTGGCGCAACGCGGCGTATTCGCGATGGGGCCGGTGGCGACCCACGAAGAGTTGGAGCGACGGAATTATCGCAAATGGAAATTTAAAAAGAACCATTTCACCAAGACGTTTTCTTTTGAAAATCATCTCCAGGTTGAATCGGGCGAAGCGCTTCCTTTGCTATTGCTGCGCCCCGATGGAGAAGTGTTGCTTCACTCCGTGGAGTTTCCGCTGGAGCCGGTGGAGGGCGACGTGCTACTGAGTTATGTGCCACCGCCATCCGAACAATAATAATTCTGAAAATAAATTCAAATGAAGATAGATATCAAGGATTTTCGTGTCGAGCAGGGCAAAAAGGTCAAGCTCGGCAAGTGGCCGACATTGGTGGAGCCGGTTTACAAGTCGAAGAAACAATACAACAAACTGCTTGCAGAACAGGTGGAAGAGTTGAGCGTGCTGCAACGCCTGCACTACGCCTCCAACCGCTATGCCTTTCTGCTGGTTTTTCAGGCCATGGACGCTGCCGGAAAGGATGGCGCCATCCGTAACGTGATGTCCGGCATCAACCCCCAAGGCTGTCAGGTGTTCAGCTTCAAACATCCGAGCGCGACAGAGCTGGAGCACGATTTTTTGTGGCGTACTTCACAGTGCCTGCCGGAACGCGGGCGCATCGGCATCTTCAACCGTTCCTATTACGAGGAGGTGTTGATCGTTCGTGTGCATCCAGAAATCCTTATCGGTCAGGGACTGCCGGATGGACTGCTCGACGAGAAAACTATCTGGCAGGAACGTTACCGCTCCATTGTGGACCTGGAGAGCCATCTTCATCGTAACGGCACTCGGGTCATCAAGTTTTTCCTTCACCTTTCCGAGGAAGAGCAGCGCAAGCGATTTCTCGATCGCATCGACGACCCCGAAAAAAACTGGAAATTCAGCCTTGCCGACATTGAAGAGCGGAAATTCTGGAAACAGTATATGGAAGCCTATGAAGAATGCATGAGCGGAACCAGTACGAAAACAGCGCCCTGGTATGTGGTGCCTGCCGACGACAAGAAAAATGCCAGGCTGATTATTTCACAGATCATCCTCGATACTTTCAAGACACTCAACATGCGCTACCCGGAAACCAGTGAAAAGCGCCAGCAGGAATTGCTGTCAATACGCAATCAGCTGATGAAGGAGGGCAACAACAATAAATGACCTGAAAATTAGCACTGTACTAACAGCCCCTGCGATCTACATAATCGACCTTCTACATAATCGACCTTATTTAGCGCTCCACATAAGGCCGAACAGCAGAAATCTCTGCTTCCACAAAAACCTCGCCAACGCGAGTGGAACTGGCACACCATCGCGATACCTGGCTATCTGATCTCCTGTGATCAATGTGCGACAACGCACGGATGCAAGCGACGAGTTCCAATAAAGTCATCCCAGTTGTACACAGTGTTTAGCGCATCGATAGCAACAGCCTATTTCTTGTTTTCGCGTATTAATTACATATACGAAAACAGCAAATCGCGCATTGATTGCAATGTGAGATCAAGAGGGGCTATGGATTCGGCTGCAATGTAGCTTCCTGGCACTTCATATAAACCGAACCACTAGGATGCACCCATGGATCAATCTGAGCTTATTGAAAAAGTGGCAAAGGAGTTGAGCATATCGAACGTTCAGTCGCAGCGATTGCTGAAGGCGACACTGCGGGAGATTCGTGATCTGCTCCGGGTCGGGCACGCGGTAACCATCCCGCACCTTGGCACCTTCGACACAGCGATTTACGAGGAGCACCGCGGTTATCGGCCTGTCAGTCATGACTTTGCGATTTTCCCAAAACGGCGCGTGCCCGTGTTTCGTACGGGCACATTGCTCCGTGAAGATGTTTACGATGTCGAATCGGACGAAGCAGGTGCGCCGACATGAGCGACGACAACAAGATTGCGCTCCACTCCTTTGCGGCGCTGGTGGCCAGGCGTGCAAAAGTCAGTGATGTTGATGCAGACACCTATATCCATCAATTCGCGAAGACCATCAGTGAGGAATTGGAGGCGGGCGGTGACATTCATCTGTATCACTTTGGCCGTTTCCATACGACCCATGTCGATGAACAGGCGGGGCACGATCCCAATTCCGGTGCGCCATTAACGATCCCTGCGCATTCGCGTGTCCACTTTCGCCCCTATAGCGCATTGCGTTTTGCTGTCAACGCGCCTTTCCGTCAGTTTCGAATAAAGGAACTCACGCCGGACAAAACAGCTTGGCGTACCAGAACCGGCGCCTGGATATTGCTGGTGCTGCTTGTATTGCTGCTGATCATGCTTGGCATCAGGACAAAGAGTGGGATATCCACCCAGGATGCGTCCATGGTGCCGCCCGAGGTGTCATCGGATAAAGCCGTAGTAGCGCACACCGACCAAACTCACGATACCGTCGCGCCCGCAACCGTCCCAGCTGCTTCCGTAGAACCGGCAGCCCCTCCGATGGCAATGGCTACGACGACAGAAGTTATCGTATCGCCCGGTGATACGCTGTGGGCGATTGCTGCGACCAGATTGGGTGATTCCTATTGGTGGCCGGTTATCTATGCGGAGAACAGACCAGAGTTGTCCCACCGAAACCCAGACCTGATCGATAGCGGGATCACACTGCGAATACCCGCTCTGGCCGGTAGCGTAAAAAGTCCCAAGGCCGCAGACCTCCGTCTGAAAATGAATGCTTACCAAATGGTGGCCGACGATTACCGGAAACTCGGCAATCCTCGATCCGCAGCGTATGAGAAGGTCGCTGCTCGCTGGTCTAAAGAATAATCGGGTAGCGCAGCCAAGCCTTGCGATTACCCTCCCTTATTAAACCGTATATTCCACGCAGGGATGCCTGCAGCGCACCCGGTATCGGATTATACGGTGCGGCTCATTCCGCAATGGGACGGCGCCGCGGTTCCGCTGGGAAATACTCATATCCAGTGGCAGCAATGAAAACATCTGACCCGTATATCCTGACTATCAATGGCGGTTCGTCGAGCATCAAGTTCGCACTGTTCAAGGTCTGAGACTCTCTGAAGCGGATTTTGGAGGGTGGGATCGAGCGGATAGATATGCCGGATGACACCTTGCTGGTGCAAGGCTGGGGCAGACGGACAACTTTTCGCGGGTCTGCAAAAGTACCCGATCACACTGTGGCAGTGGAAGTGCTGACAGACTGGGTCAAGGAACGCAGCATCCAGGAGATATTGGCTGCGGTGGGACACCGTGTGGTGTACGGCGGGCCGAAGTACAGTGCCCCGCAGTTGATAACCAAGGGGATGATCGAAGACTTACGTCAACTCACTCCATTCAATCTGGAACATCATCGACCACCTGCCGCAGATGGGCGACAATGGCACCTACCTGAAGCAGCAGCTCAAGAACAAGTTGGTCGAATACAGGCAATACCTCAACAAGCACGGCATGGGCATGCCGGAGATTTGGGATTGGAAATGGAAAGGATGAAGCTTTCATGACACTACGATTGATCGAGATGATTGTGCCGGAACCTGCTGATGGCGAATTGCAGGAGCTGCTCGCCGAGCAAGCGGTGATGGAATTGAATCTGATCGGTTTGCTCAATGGCGAGGTGCTGGTGAGGATCTTGCTGATGGCCGAAAAGAGCGAGGCGGTACTGGATATTCTCGAGAAACAATATAGCGACAAGGAAGACTACCGAATCGTGGTTCTCCCGGTTGAGGCGACATTGCCCCGCATTGAAATCCCGGAAGCAGACGAGAAACCTGCCCAGGAATCCCCCCCTGAAGAAAAGACCCCCGAAAGAATCAGTCGTCATGAGTTGTATGAGGACATCAGTGAAGCTGCGCGCTTTTCCAAGGTGTACTTCGCGATGGTGGTGCTGTCGGCCATCGTGGCAACCATCGGTCTGGAACACAACAGCGTCGCCATCGTGATCGGGGCGATGGTGATCGCGCCACTGTTGGGGCCGAACGTGGCACTGGCGCTGGCGACGACGCTGGGTGATCTGCCGTTGGCCAAACAGGCAGCGTTGAGCGCTATCGCGGGTATCGCCACGGTCACGGTGATGACATTGATCATCGGTGCGTTGCTGCATGTGGACCCGACATTGTCCCAATTGGCGTCTCGCACGCAGGTGGGACTAAGTGATGTCGTGCTGGCATTGGCGGCGGGGTGTGCGGGCGCGCTGGCGTTCACCACCGGTGTGTCGGCAATCCTGGTCGGGGTGATGGTGGCCGTGGCGTTGTTACCGCCGATGGTGACGTTCGGCCTGTTGCTGGGTGGCGGGCAGATAAAGTTGGCGATGGGCGCTTTGTCGCTGTTGCTGGCGAATCTGATCTGTTTGAATCTTGCAGCGGTGTTGACGTTCATGGCGCAAGGCATTCGCCCGGCGACATGGTGGGAGAAAGATCGAGCCAAGAAAGCCACACGCATTGCTATCGGCTTGTGGGTGACGCTGCTGGTGGTGTTGGTCGGACTGATCCTGTTGCTACGAAAAGGGTGAAACCGGAATATTCATCAGGCCGATGTTTAACCATTAGGAGGAAATTGCCGCAAGCAATTTTACAGGCGCTGGCCTGAGGCTGAAGTATGATCGTGTCTACCATGCACTTTCAGCAGGCACTTGCAGCTTGGGGAACACCGCAGTTTGAGTCTGTGCTCAAGCTGGAGATGGCATGCGCGGTGGGTTGGCTGCCCTTGCAACAGGGGCTTACAGTGGGAAGTCAGGTTACTGATGCACCGATTGCGGTGGTCATACATCATGTGAGTACCACCGAAAAACTAATCCGTGTGCGGGCAGGAATCTTTTATACCAGTGTAATCGGCGGTTGTAGTTGTGCGGACGACCCCACCCCGATTGACGAGAACACCGAGTATTGTGTGGTGCAGCTGGAGATTGATAGAGACACCGGCGTGGTCGAGGTTGCGTTGCTGGATGAATCATAGACAAGGAAAAAATATGGGGAAACTAATCAGCATCATCACCTTTACCCTTATCGGCCTTGGCGTGGGCTACGCCATTTTTGGCAAATGGGCAGGTGAGTATGTGAGCCTGCAGACATTGTTCTCATTTGGCGGAAACGCGGTTCAGGGCGCCTTTCGTTCACTGAGCGGGATCGAAGACGTGCGCAACAAAGTATTGCTGTGTGGTGCGGCCGGTGCGGTAGTGGGTTTGGTGCTGGGGTTCAAACGCAAGTAACGGCGGCTCATTCACCGAGGTTCAGGTGGCGCTGGTAATGGCAGGTGTAACCGTGCGGATATTTGACCAGATAATCCTGATGTTCTTCTTCAGCCCGCCAGAACGCCTTGAACGGAACGACCTCGGTGACGATTTTGGTCTGCCACTCAGCCGAACCCTCCACAGTTCGGATCACTTCCCCGGCGGTGTACTGCTGATCTTCGTTGGTGTAGAAGATGGCCGATCGGTAGGATGTGCCGATGTCATTTCCTTGCCGGTTGGGCGTAGTGGGATTGTGCATGCGGAAGAACTCGAACAGCAGGTGGCGATAGCTCAGTTGCGCCGGATCAAACATGATCTTTACCGCCTCGGCATGACCGCTGTTTCCGGTCTTCACGATTTCATAGGTGGCATTCGGCGTATCGCCGCCGCAGTAGCCAACTTCGGTTGCCAGCACACCAGGAATCCGGCGCAGCAATTCTTGCATGCCCCAGAAACAGCCGCCGGCGAGGTATGCGGTTTGCGTGGTGTCGGTCATTTTCGTTTGCGCAGGCCGATGTGGAGCGGGTTACCGGCGCTCTTTCTTGATCGCCTGCGCGGCTTCGCGTTTTGATTCACGCTCTTTCTCGGTGGCGCGCTTGTCGTATTCTTTCTTGCCTTTGGCCAAACCGATCTCCAGCTTCACGCGACTGCCCTTGTAGTGCATGTTCAGCGGCATGATGGTGTAGCCGGAGCGCTGGGTTTTGCCGATGAGTTTGTCGATCTCGAGTTTGTGCAACAACAACTTGCGCGTACGCACAGGGTCGGGATGGATATGGGTGGAGGCGTTCAACAACGGGCTGATGTGGCAGCCAAACAGGTACAGCGCGCCATCCTTGACTGTAACGTAAGCCTCTTTCAGTTGTACGCGTCCGGCGCGGATAGCTTTGACTTCCCACCCTTCCAGCATGAGGCCGGCTTCATGTTTTTCTTCGATGAAGTAGTCGTGAAAAGCCTTTTTGTTTTGAATGATGCTCATGGAAAGGTGAGTTTTGCGGTTGGTTGCGATATTCTACCAGCCTTTGATTGGCGGGCTTGGACAAGCGATGGCATTAGTGGAGAAAACAGTATTGGTGGCACACAGCGCGCAGCGAATGTTCGACTTGGTGGACCGGGTGGATGAGTATCCGCAGTTTATGCCGTGGTGCGGCGGTGCGAGTGTGGACGACATGCAGGGAACGACCATGCACGCCACCTTGCACATCAATTATCACCACATCAGGCAGCAGTTTTCCACGGAGAACCGGCGGTTGCCCCCGTACGAGATTGATATGGACCTGCGCGATGGCCCGTTTCGCCAACTCGATGGAAGCTGGCGATTCATCCCTTTGGGCGACGAAGCCTGTAAAATACAATTCCGGTTGCACTACGAGTTTTCCAGCAAGCTGTTGGAAAAGGTGGTGGGGCCGGTGTTTCACTATATTGCCAACAGTTTCGTGGATGCTTTCATCCACCGCGCCGAAAAGGTCTATGCCGCAAAATGAATGCTGAAACAATCACGGTCGAACTGGTCTATGCCTTGCCGCACGAACAAACACTGCTCACATTTGATGTGCCGGTGGGGACACGGGTTGCGGATGCTGTACAGCTGTCCGGAATCTTGGCGAAATATCCGGAAATAGATCCGGATAAAAACAAGCTGGGTATTTTCGGCAAACTGACCAAGCCAGACGCCGAATTGCGCGAGCAGGACCGCATCGAGATCTACCGCCCCTTGATTGCCGATCCGAAGGAAGTGCGGCGCCGCCGTGCCGAAGAAGGCAAGGTTATGAAGAAGGGCGGCGGTGATGCTTGATTACGATCTGCATTGTCATTCCACCTTTTCTGATGGCACACTCACCCCGACCGAGCTGGTCACACGTGCGGCAGGGCGCGGCGTAAAAACCCTGGCGCTGACCGATCATGATGAACTAGACGGTCTGCTCGAGGCGCGCAGTGCTGCCGCAGGACACGATGTCAATTTCATCAATGGCGTCGAAATCTCGGTGTCCTGGGGAAAACATACCCTGCACATCGTCGGTTTGCAGATTGATCCGGCTCATCCGCCGCTGGTGGCAGGGTTGCAACGGGTGCGCAGCGGTCGCGGTGCACGTGCGCAGAAGATGGCCGATGAATTGGCCAAGGTCGGCATCGGCGGGGTGCTGGAAGGGGCTTATCGCTTCACCACCAATCCCAACATGATCGGGCGCACGCACTTTGCCCGCCATCTCGTCGAGTCCGGCCAGTGCAAGGATGTGAAGAGCGTGTTCAACCGTTATCTGGCGCAAGGCAAACCGGGTTATGTGCCCCATCAGTGGGCTACGCTGCCGGATGCGGTCGGCTGGATAAGGGGGAGTGGTGGAATCGCCGTACTGGCGCATCCGGGACGTTACATGGTGGGGCGCAAAAGCATGGGCAGCAAGACCATGCGCGAGTTGCTGGCGGAATTCGTCGCCTGCGGCGGGCAGGCGCTGGAGGTGGTCACCGGCAGCCACACCCCGGCGCAGTACGCCGAGTTTGCGCGCTACGCACAGGAATTCGGCTTGAGTTGTTCCTGCGGTTCAGATTTCCACGGGCCGAACGAAAGTTACCGCGATATGGGACGCTTGCCGGATTTGCCGACGGGTTGTCGTCCGGTCTGGGACGAGTGGGCAAACAACACTGTGCTGAAGGCGGCCTGATGGCACAATTCTTCCAGATACACCCCGACAATCCCAATGCGCGTCTGGTCAGACAGGCGGCGACGTTGTTGCGCGAAGGGGCAGTGATCGTCTATCCCACCGACTCCGGCTACGCTCTGGGTTGTCATTTGGATGACAAGGAGGCGGTCACGCGCATCCGTCATATCCGCGCGCTGGACGAACAGCACCATCTCACCCTCGTCTGCCGCGACCTGTCGGAGTTGGCTATCTATGCACGGGTGGATAATGCCCAGTTTCGTCTGCTCAAGAATAATACACCTGGTGCGTATACCTTTATTCTCTCTGCCACCAAGGAAGTTCCGCGCCGCCTGCAACACCCTAAACGCAGCACCATCGGCGTGCGCATTCCAGACCAGCCGGTGGCGCTGGCGCTGTTACAGGAAATGGGTGAGCCGTTATTGAGTTCTACTCTGATCGTGCCCGATGCTGATTACCCGCTGACCGATGTGGATGAGATACGCGAGTTGCTTGAACAAAAGGTTGATCTCATCATCGAGGGCGGCGTCGTTGGTATTGAGTCGACCACTGTGATCGACCTGACCGGTATTGCGCCACAACTGCTGCGCGCGGGGCGCGGTGATTTGGCGCCCTTTGGAATCGAGGATTAGATGGACCATCTGATCCAGCTGATCGCGGTCGCGGCGATCCCTATCCTGTTTGCCATCACCCTGCATGAAGCCGCGCACGGCTATGTGGCACGGCATTTCGGAGATATGACGGCGTATCAAGCGGGACGTATTTCGTTGAACCCGATTCGTCACATCGACCCGGTCGGTACAATCCTGTTGCCTCTATTGACGCTGGCGCTGGGCGGTATTCTGTTCGGCTGGGCCAAACCGGTCCCGGTTAACTTCTCCGCCTTGCGCCACCCCAAGAAAGACATGCTATGGGTAGCGATTGCGGGGCCGGCATCAAACCTGCTGATGGCATTACTGTGGGCGCTGATGATCAAATTGGTGTGGCTGTTTCCGGGCAGCTATTTTGCCGAGCCATTGCTGCAGATGGCGCAGATCGGCATCAAAATCAATGTAATCCTGATGGTGCTCAATCTGCTACCCTTGCCGCCGCTGGATGGCGGACGCGTCGCGGTCAGTCTGTTGCCGCACCGCCTGGCGTACCAGTTGTCGCGCATCGAGCCTTACGGTTTATTCATTCTAATCGGGCTGGCGATCACGCCGGTGCTGGGCTGGATCATCACCCCGCTGTTTGGGGTGGTGATGAATTTTATTAACTTTATCTTGTGAAGAAATAGAACCATGTTTGCTGATCGCGTGTTATCCGGGATGCGTCCCACCGGTGGTTTGCATTTAGGGCATTACCACGGCGTACTCAAAAACTGGGTACGTATGCAGCACGAATTCGAGTGCTATTTCTTTGTGGCCGACTGGCATGCGCTGACTACGCACTATGACACGCCGCAAATGATCGAACAAAACGTGTGGGACATGGTGATCGACTGGCTGGCGGCGGGTGTCGACCCGGCGCACGCCACCCTGTTCATCCAGTCGCGCGTGCCGGAGCATGCAGAGCTGCATCTGTTGCTGTCGATGATCACCCCACTGGGCTGGCTGGAGCGTGTGCCGACCTACAAGGATCAACAGGAAAGGCTCTCTGAAAAGGATTTAAGCACCTACGGCTTCCTCGGCTATCCCTTGCTTCAAAGTGCCGATATTCTGATCTATCGCGCCACCCAGGTTCCGGTGGGTGAAGACCAGGTGCCACACATCGAATTCACCCGCGAGATTGCGCGCCGCTTCAACCACATCTATGGACGCGAACCTGGCTTTGAGGAGAAGGCTGAAGCGGCAGTCAAAAAGCTCGGCAGCAAGAAGGCCAAGCTCTACACCGAACTGCGCACCCGCTTCCAGGAACAGGGCGACGACGAGGCACTGGAATCCGCCAAGGCGCTGCTCGACGAGCAACAGAACTTGAGCCACGGCGATCGTGAACGCCTGTTTGGTTACCTTGAGGGCGGCGGCAAGATGATCCTGTCCGAACCGAGGGCGATGCTGACCGCCGCGTCGAAGATGCCGGGGCTGGACGGACAGAAGATGTCCAAGTCCTACAACAACACCATCAGTCTGCGCGAAGACGAGCAGAGCGTCACCAAAAAGATACGTACCATGCCGACCGACCCGGCGCGTATCCGCCGTACCGATGTCGGCGATCCGGACAAGTGTCCGGTGTGGCAATTGCACCAAACCTATTCCGGCGACGATACGAAGCAATGGGTGCAACAGGGTTGCCGCAGTGCGGGTATCGGTTGCATCGAATGCAAGCAGCCGGTGATTGATGCTGTGCTGGCCGAGCAACGGCCGATGCGCGAGCGTGCACAAGTCTATCTGGATGATCCCGGTCTGGTGCGCAACATCATCGCCGACGGTTGTGAAAAAGCACGCGAGCGGGCTAAGGACACCATGCGTGATGTGCGTGAAGTGATGGGTCTGGAGTACAAGTGAGCGATCTTTTGCGCCAGGGTGACCTGCCCATCACCCCACCGGTTGCCTACATCCATGGCCAACCGATGGCGGAGATGCCGCAGGATCTGTATATCCCGCCGGATGCGCTGGAAGTGGCATTGGAGTCGTTTCAGGGGCCGCTCGATCTTCTGCTCTACCTCATCCGCAGACATAACCTCGACCCGCTCGATATTCCGATGGCGCAGTTGACCCTGCAATACATCGGCTATATCGAGGCGATGAAGCAGCACCGTATGGAGCTGGCGGCAGAATATCTGCTGATGGCGGCGGTGCTGATCGAGATCAAGTCGCGCATGCTGTTGCCGCGCCCGCCCAAGGAGAACGGGGGGGAGAGTGAGGAAGACCCCCGTGTTGAGTTGATGCGGCGCCTGCTCGAATACGAACAGATGAAGCTGGCGGCACATAAATTGAATGATTTGCCGCAGGCTGGACGCGATTTTCAGCTGGTACAGGTATTAATCGAGCGTACTGTGATCGAGCGTTTGCCAAGTGTCAGCATCGAAGACCTGCAGAATGCCTGGCTCGCCTTGCTCACACGGGCTAAAGTGAATGCGAGTCATACAGTGCGCCGTGAAGAACTTTCGGTACGAGAGCAGATGAGCAAAGTGCTGCGCCAGTTACGCAATTGCGATTTCGTGCCATTCGAGCAATTGTTTGCAACGGATGCGGGCATACCAATGCTGGTGGTCACCTTCATCGCCATTCTGGAGCTTGCCAAAGAAACACTGATTGAAATTACACAAACCGAATCGTTGGGGAACATCTATGTCAGAACCAGCCGTGCCATCACTGCCGAATGAAACCGAACATGCGCTCGCCATCGTCGGGGCCGACGTCGATGTTGCTTTGCTCCGGCGCGTCATCGAAGCCGCCTTGCTCACTGCAGATGAGCCACTTGCGCTGGCCGAACTGAAACGGTTGAGCGAGACTCCGCTGGAGAACCGGCAGATTGAGGAATGCCTGCAACAAATTGCCGAAAGCTATGCCGATAGCGGTGTTGAACTGACTCGTGTATCCAGCGGCTGGCGTTTCCGCGCGCGTCCAGAGTTGCAGGAATACCTCGACCGTCTCAATCCGCAAAAGCCACCACGCTACTCGCGCGCCGTGATGGAGACGCTGGCCATCATTGCCTATCGTCAGCCGGTGACGCGCGGTGACATCGAAGAGATACGCGGTGTCGCGGTGTCTTCGCAGATATTAAAGACGCTGGAAGGACGTGCCTGGATCGAAGTCATCGGCACCCGCGACACACCGGGCAAGCCGGAGTTGTTCGCCACCACCCAACAGCTGCTGGACGACCTCAATTTGCGCACACTGAACGAGCTGCCTGCGCTGGAAGAAATGGGTAGTTTGATCGACCAGAGCGGGCAAGAACGCGACTAATGCCCGCCAGCAAGCGCATCACCTCGCGCGACAATCCTTTCTTCAAGTCGCTGCTCAAGCTGGCCGAGTCATCACGCGCACGACGCGATACAGGACAGACACTGCTTGACGGCCCCCACTTGCTGCACGCATTTTTGGATTCCGGCCAGCGTCCGCTGCATCTGCTGTTGAACGACAGCGCGCTGCATGATGCGGAAATTACCGGGTTATTGACGCGCTGCGCGGATATTCCGTGCACTTTTCTCGACGATACCCTGTTCGCCCGGCTTTCCGAACTCAAGACACCGAATGGCCTGTTGGCGCTTATTACCATCCCGCAAACATCGACAGTCGCCGCCCACAGTCAGTTCGCCTTGCTGCTGGAAGACATCCAGGATCCCGGCAACCTCGGCTCCATCCTGCGCAGTGCAGCAGCAGCAGGCTGCGATGCGGTGTTTCTGTCGCATGGGTGTGCCGATGCGTGGTCACCCAAAGTATTGCGCGCCGGCATGGGCGGACATTTTGGCTTGAGTATTCACGAGCAGGCCGACCTCATTGATATCACCCGCGAATTCACCGGCAAGATATTGGCGGCATCGTTGCAAGCAGAACGCCCGCTCTACATCTGTAACTTGCGCGGTAAAATCGGATTTGCGATCGGTAACGAAGGGGCGGGGCTATCGCAGGCTATGCAGGATGCGGCACAGGAACGATTCAGCATTCCCATGTCGGGTCGTGTCGAGTCACTGAATGTGGCAGCGGCAGCAGCCGTGTGCCTGTTTGAGGCGCTGCGCCAGCGCCTGTAGATCGGGTTTCAACACGACAATCGGGCTGAAGTCGGGCAACAGCTTTCAGCGTTTCAACCCGGTCTGGTGCAGCAAGGTGGTGGCGATCTCTTCCACCGAGATGGTGGTGACATCCAGCATCGGGATGTTTGCGCTGTGCATCAATGTTTCTGCCTGCCGTATCTCTTTTCTGCAATTTTCCAGCGAAGCATAACGACTGTTTGGCATTCGTTCGGCACGTATCTGTGCCAAGCGTTCCGGCTGGATGGTGAGCCCCTGAACTTTGGCAAGTAACGGTTTGAGCGCGGTGGGCAACGACTTATTCTCAAAATCTTCAGGCACCAGCGGATAGTTGGCGGCAAAGATACCGAATTGCAGCGCCAGATAAAGTGAGGTGGGTGATTTGCCGGAACGCGATACGCCGACCAGGATGATCTGCGCCCGTTCCAGTTCGCGCGAGATTCCACCGTCATCGTGATTGAGCGCGTAATTCACCGCATCCATGCGCGCGTTGTAATGCATTCCGGTTTCGTGTGGGCGCCCGACCGCATGTGATGATTTGATCCCCAGCTCATCCTCAAGCGGCACAATGAAACTCTCGAATAGATCCAGAATCAGCGCATCAGCTTCCTCAATAACGTCGAAAACTTCAGCAACAATAAGAGTGCTGAACACAATGGCACGGCGACCATCTTCCATTGCCGCCTGATTGATACGATCAACTGCATTCCGGGCCTTTTCGATGGAATCCACGAAGGGCAGGGTGATCTGGTTGAATTCGACACCGTCGAACTGGCTCAGCATGCTGCGCCCTAACTTCTCAACGGTGATGCCAGTACGATCGGAGATGAAGAATGCAGTGCGTTTCTTGCTCATGGTTCCCTCTGCGTCTGGTTCGGCTAGCTTGACAGTGTATTTTGTTCCAAATATCTGGTCATGCTGGGCTTCCTTTTTGTTTCTGGAATAGTACATCGCCGGAGGCGACAGTGTCGCTTCCGGTCGAGTATTGGAATTATTGGATGGTGCTTTGCCCAACGGGGACAAAACGTGAACACTGGATGTGTCCTTTTGGGTAATTTCTAGTTATCTGCTGTAATCTGAAATGGCGATAACTATTTGATTTGGCGGAGAGGGCGGGATTCGAACC
>Ga0172380_10003998_pt1 | contig 19489 bp, 20 predicted proteins | sample Leawe162metaG_FD_119747 | JGI IMG/M metagenome (GOLD analysis project Ga0172380, IMG submission 119747) | Leachate microbial communities from a municipal landfill in Southern Ontario, Canada - Leachate well 162 metaG | ecosystem: Engineered > Solid waste > Landfill > Unclassified | place... | reverse complement strand
TTCAGAATCTGGTCGTTGCCGCTTTCAAACCCGACCACCACATGGCGGAGACCGGCCTCGCGAAGCGTTCTCAGCGTTTCGTAATCGGTATTTGCGCGGGCATTGATCGCCCAGGAGATGCCGAGCGGCTTGATCAGTCCGGCAATATCACAGGCATGTTTCCGGTCGGCGGTAAAGGTGTCGTCGTCGAATGACAATTCGCGCATTTCGGGGATGTTGTCCACGATCCATTTGATTTCCTCATAGACATTTTGAGGTGAACGGACCCGCATGGTGCGACCGGAAAAAGTTTGCGGCCAGAGGCAGTAGATGCAACGGGAGGGACAGCCGCGACTGGAGTAGATTGAAACATACGGATTTTTGAAATGCGGGATGACGTATTCCGAGACCGGCAGGTCCCGTTTATAGATCGGCGCGACAAAAGGGAGTGCATCAAGGTCGGCAATCGGAGGGCGATCGGCGGTATGCACGATCTGTCCGTCCTTGAGGAAGCTGATGCCGTCCACCCGGTTCCAGTCGCGCCCTTCGCACAGTTCCTTGGTGGAGTAATCGAATTCACCCCGACAGACTATGTCGATACTTCCGTTTCCTGACCGGAGTGATTCCTCCGGCAGAACAGAGACATGTGGGCCGGTCAACACGGTAACGATGCCCGGTTTGACCTCCTTGATGCGACGGGCTGTCTCTATATCGAGCTTCAGAGTCGGCGTGGAAGTATACATCACGACCATGTCGAAATTCTGCGCGATGGCAATACAATCATTCAGGTTGAATTTCTGTACCGGAGCGTCAACGACGCGGCTTCCCTCGATCATTGCGGCCGGAAAGCAGAGCCAGGTCGGGTACCAGAAGGAGGTCACTTCACGGGAAGCCTGATAGCGGGCACCTGCGCCTCCGTCAAAGTCCTCAAACGTTGGTGGGTTTAAAAAAAGTGGTTTCATTACAACTCCTTGCCTCAAGTATAACAGCACACGAATAGCAGGTATACCGCCGAAATGTCAAGGTTTACAAGGTTTGTGACGCAAAAAAACGGGGCTCCAAAACTGGATGCCCCGTGACTCTTCGGCGATTTTGAATACGGAGTTGTTATTTTTTCGGCTGCTTGGCGATCAACTGGTCTTTAACCTGTTCATAAAGAGGTGACGGCAGTATTTTGCGGGACTTGAGCTGTGTTTTATTGGCATACGGTCGACCGGCAATTATCTTGGCGGAATAGGCATCACCGATTCCGGGGACGGCTTTCAATTCGGCGTCAGTGGCTGTGTTGATATCCACGATCCTGGACTTGGCAGAGGATTTCGCATCTGCAGCCTTACCGGCAACGGCAGACGCCTTGGCATCGGCTTTTACAACTTCTCCGGCGGGCTTTGCAGGGGCTTTTACATCAGCCGCAAAACCCAGGCCGGCAGACAACAGCAGCGAGACAGCAATCAGAGCGACTTTAGCAAAAATCTTCATCACTTCACCTCCAAAGTAAAATACGTTGAGGTCCTTCTACAAACAACATCGTCATAAGTCAACTACGATTTTGCCGCGTTATCAATATTTACCCGCCAGCCACCCGGAAAGATTGGCGGCCAGTCTGCTGTTGTTTTCATCAAGGTAACGATTCTGGAACATGGCGTCATCTCCAAATACCACAAAACTGCCGGCTCCGAGTGTCCCCGATACGATAACGTTGAAAATCCCGCTTACGTCTCCTTTTGACAGGACCTTATCGCCATCGAGATCCACCCAGGCGCCTGTAGATGTTTGTGCCATCGGCGTCCCGGTCTTGCCCGGGTCAAGCGCCCAACTGCCATAGACAGAAAACTGTTTCAGGCCGGCAAAGAGCGGGGATCCGGGCAGACCGGTGACATGGAAATTGATATCCGTGTCTATTGTATTGCTGCGCTCATGCAGAACCGCATTGGAATGATCCAGGTCAAGCCGGGCCAACAGGGCCGACAAAGGTGGGCCAATATGTAGCATCGCCGCCAGTCGCCCCCCTCTTTCAACGAAGCGTACAACCGCCTCGACCTCTTCAGGGAGGAGTGATTGAAACGGACCGGAAATAACCAGAGCGTCTACATCTTTCAGGATGGCATCATCCAGCGTTTTTTTGGTTGAACTGACAGTGGTTCCCTGGCCACGCATGATGTCAGCCAAACGGGACAACTGCAGTTCGCCTTTTTCTTCTATACGAAACCGTTGATCATGCCCCTGGTCAAACAAAATTTGTGCCCCGCTTTCGGCGGCGATGGCGCTGTTTGCGCAGAAAAATGCAACCACAAATACCACCCGCAGACTCCATAACATGTGCATACCCGGAACCTCCATTCAAAAGAGACTATTTCGATCTTTTATACCTGCTACGGCGTAGGATTGCAAGAAATTCTTTTCCTTGCCCATCCATTTGTGGTAGGTAAACAGATGCATTTTATGGAGTCGGTTGAAAGCACGGCACCCACAATTTCGAGAAACAAAGGAGAAGCAAAGATGAGCAGCAAGAAACCTGAATTAACCTTCAAGTATGTATTTAATTACGGCTACAACCCTTCGTACGTTAACGGTGCCCAGGGAGGGTTTTCGCCCCGCGGCGAAATGGTGATCAACTTTTACCTTGAGCGTCAACCACTGCCGGATGCCATCTCACATGAAATTACCCCTGAAGGAATAATCGGTCGTGAAGTTGCCGTGGAACCGAAAGATCTGGCCTCCAGCATGGTTCGTTTCATTGATACCGGTGTTGTCATGAGTTATGAAAATGCCAAGGTATTCCACGCCTGGATGGGGGATAAGCTTCGGGAAGTAGAGGAAATGCACAAAGCCCGCACCGAGTTCGAACAATCAAAAGCCGGCGGTCAGGCATAAATTGATTATTTAGGTAACGGGATCTCGTGAATATAACGTTTATACTCTATCGCATGAAAATAATAAGCGCCACTCTTGTGGCGCTTGCTATATTCACCCTGGTGAGTCGTGCGAATGCATTCGCTATTCCGGAACGATTGGAATTCGAGTTGTCCTATTCCGGAATTACAGCGGGCCGGGCAGTTCAGGAAGTCATGATGGACAGCTCGGAAATCCATATTATTTCAACCGCCCGGTCAGCCGATTGGCTGCGCTTCTTTTTTCCTGTGGACGACCGGATTGAATCGCATCTGGTTTCAGGCACCCCGCCGTTATTCATCGGTTCTCCGCGGCTGTATCAGGAACGAAAACATGAGGGGAAAACAATAACCAACCGGGAAGCCCGTTTTGACCGCCAGAAGATGGAAGTCACAACGATTGATCATCGCAAAAACAGCGAAAAAACACAGGCCATTACCAAGCGGACCTACGACACTCTTTCCAGCTTCTTCTACTTCCGGACGATCCCGTTGCAGGTCGGTGCGTCATATTTTATCGATATTTATGACTGCAATCGACTCTGGAACACTGAAGTAAAGGTGCTGCGCCGGGAAGAGCTCGTCACCCCGCTGGGGCGGTTCAAAACCATAGTGATCCATCCTCTCCTGAAATCGGAGGGGATTTTTGCCCGGACCGGAGATATGTTTATCTGGCTGACCGATGACGACCGCCGGATTCCGGTGCAAATGAAATCAAAGGTGGTGGTGGGAAGTATCACCGCTACCCTGACAGGAGGCAGTTACTGGCCGGGAAGAAAGTGAACATGTAGCAAAAAACCTTCCCTTTCAAGCTCCGGCATGGTACGAAAGAGCTGCCGCTAACGTTGTTTTATCAGATCCGGGAGATTGTGTATGATTACCTTCAAAGGCGTGCACAAGTGGTTCAAGAGCCTGCACGTACTTAACGACATCAACCTGCATGTCACTCCAGGAGAAGTGCTGGTGGTGTGCGGCCCTTCAGGTTCCGGCAAGTCAACGCTTATCCGTACCATCAATCAGCTGGAACCGATCAACGAAGGCTCACTGATTGTAGACGGCATGGATCTGTCAGACAAAAAAACCGACATTAACAAGCTGCGTGCGGAAGTAGGCTTCGTATTTCAACAATTCAATCTCTACCCACACCTCTCCGTTATCAGCAACATCACCCTGGCTCCAACCAAAATCCGAAACGTTCCGAAAAAAGAGGCTGAAGAGCAGGCCATGGTCCTGCTTACCCGGGTCGGGCTGGCCGAGAAGCGGGCCGCGTACCCTTCCCAGCTTTCCGGCGGCCAGCAGCAGCGGGTAGCCATTGCGCGTGCGCTGGCGATGAAACCCCGTATCATGCTGTTTGATGAGCCCACTTCGGCTCTCGATCCCGAGATGATCGGCGAAGTTCTGGCAGTCATGAAGGACCTGGCGCTCTCCGGTATGACCATGGTCGTGGTTACCCATGAAATGGGCTTTGCCCGGGAAGTTGCCCATCGGGTGGCGTTTATGGCGGATGGAATAGTACTGGAAGAGGCGACTCCCGAAGATTTTTTTATGAGACCGAAACACGAACGTGCACAGCAGTTTTTACGCCAACTCTTGACGCCGATGCAGGCGGAATGTCCCTGACACCGGTTTAACACCACCACACAAAAGGAGAACGCACAATGAAAAAACTGGCAACGTTGTTTATGATCATGGCCCTGGCTGCAATCACCGCAAAGAGCGCACTGGCTGCAGACACTCTGGCTGAGGCAAAGAAGAAGGGGGTACTGGTAGTCGGTTGCAAGGATTCCCTGCCACCATTCGGTTACATTGATGAGAAGTCCCGTCAGATTGTCGGCTACGACATCGATTTCGTCAATGCCATTGCTAAAAAAATGGGGGTAAAGGTTGAACTCAAGCCGGTTACTTCTGCCAGTCGCATGCCGCAGCTGCAGGAAGGTCACATCGACATCATTGCCGCAACCATGACCAAGAACGCCGAGCGCGCCAAGGTCATCGATTTCAGTCATACCTACTTCTTCACAGGCCAGAAGTTCATCACCAAGAAGGGGAGTGTCAAGAGCCTGAAGGATCTGGAAGGGAAGCGGATCGGTACTGCCAAAGGTTCAACATCCGAGCAGAACGTCAAAAAGTCGATTCCTTCTTCAACAGTACTTTCATTTGACGACTACCCTCAGGCATTCCTGGCTCTGCAGCAGGGCAAGGTAGCTGCTGTCACCACCGACGAAGCCATCCTCGCCGGTATCCTTGCCAAAGCCCCGAACAAGGCTCAGTTTGAAATCCCGAACCTCCAGATTTCAGATGAGCCGTACGGACTCGGCATGCGCAAGGGCGATACGAACTTAGTCAACTTTGTCAATAAAACCATTCTCGACATGGAAAAGAGCGGCGAGGCAGCAAAGATCTTCGAAAAGTGGTTCGGTCCCAGCACCCAGTTCCACCTGCAGAGAAATTTCAAGATTACTGCCGGCAAGTAAGTTATTCGTGAGAAGTGAGGGGAGGAGTTCAATTTCCCCTCACTTCTCACCCCTCTCGGGGTAATTCGTGCTTAATTACACATTCGACTGGTCAATCATAACGTCCGGGAAATATTTTGACTGGCTTGTTTCCGGCCTGATCACGACTCTCAAACTTTCAGCCATCTCTATCGTGCTGGCTTTTCTACTGGGGTTGCTGATTGCGGTCATGCGCATGTCGCACAACAAACCGGTGCGTTGGGTTGCCCATGCCTATCTTGAATTTTTTCGTAACACCCCGCTGTTGGTACAGATTTTTTTCTGGTATTTCGGGTCCTATAAGATCCTCCCAACGGTTATTAACGACTGGCTTAACGAAACCGGCTTTGAATTTGCCGCCGCCGCCATTGCCCTGACCATCTACACCTCGGCCTTTATTGCCGAAGACATTCGCTCCGGTGTCCTCTCTATTCCGAAAGAGCAGATGGAAGCGGCCCGCAGCGCCGGTTTTTCCTATCTCCGCTCAATGCAGTACATCATTCTGCCGCAAGCGATACGCATCACCATTCCGCCACTGGTCAACCAGTTTCTCAATCTGGCCAAAAATTCATCGCTGGCGATGACTATCGGCGTCATGGAGATGACCTACCAGGCTCGTCAGGTTGAAAGCTACACCTTCAAGGGGTTTGAAGCTTTTACCGCGGCAACGGTGGTTTATCTGGTCCTCTCGATCATCATCACCTCACTGGTCAACCTGTACAACGAAAAAGTCTTAAACGTTCACAAGGCGGCCTGATATGGAACCGTTCTTTAATTTCTCGGTCATCTCCGACAACTTCACCTATTTCATGATCGGCCGCTTTCCCCACGGGCCGCTTGGAGGGGTAGGACTGACTCTGTATCTGGCGACGGTTTCCTGCATCCTCTCTTTCTTTGGCGGCCTGATTCTGGGACTTCTCAGTATCTCCCGCTTCCGGGTTGTGCGTTACCCGGCCCTTGCTTTCATCAACCTTGTGCGCGGCATGCCGCTCCTGATGGTAATCTTCTGGATGTATTTCCTGATGCCAGCCCTGTTCGGCAAGATCGCCGAAAATAACACCGTCATCATGGCGCTGACCCTTTTCACGTCGGCATATATGTCGCGCATCGTTGTCGCCGGCATCGACGGAATCCCCAAGGGGCAGACCGAAGCAGCCCTCTCCACCGGCCTCACCTCCTGGCAGGTTATGCTCTACATCGTACTCCCGCAGGGGTTGCGCAACATGATCCCCTCGTTCGTCAACCAGTTCGTGTCGCTGATAAAGGACACGTCACTGGCGTTCATCGTCGGCGTTTCCGAATTGACCCACGTTGCCACCCAGATCAATAACCGTACCATGTCCTTCCCTACCGAAATCTTCGCCTTTATCGCCATCATTTACTTTATCCTCTGCTACGCTTTCACCAGTCTATCCCGCTGGCTTGAGGGGCGTCTGTCATGGTCCAAGGCAATTTAGCATAGGGACCAGACTGCCATGCCTCCTGATATCCTTCTGCCATTACTCTTCGGCGCAGCCTTTGTTGCCGGGTTGATCGACTCCATCGCCGGCGGCGGCGGACTGATCACCGTCCCGGTCCTGATGGGTATCGGTCTCCCTCCACAGGTCGCGCTCGGCACCAACAAACTCCAGGCATCTTTCGGATCCGGCAGTGCCATGCTCCATTTTGTGCGGGCAGGTACCGTTAAATTGAGTGACTGCTGGATCGGCATCCTCTGGACGACGGTTGGCGCAGCGCTCGGCGTCTGGGCGGTGCAGCTTCTCGATGCAACGGTTCTGAGACAACTGATTCCCTGGTTGCTTGCAGCCATTGCGATCTATACCCTGCTTTCTCCCCGTCTGGGCGCGGAGGATTCACACGCCCGGATGAAGTCCGGTCTATTCTACCTGCTGTTCGGCCTTTCGATCGGATTTTATGACGGTTTTTTCGGTCCCGGAACCGGTTCGTTCTGGACAATGGTGCTGATGATGCTGCTTGGCTACTCCATGATGCGGGCCACAGCCACCACCAAGGTCATGAACTTTACCAGCAACTTTGTGGCATTGATATTCTTTCTTTCGGTCGGGCAGGTACGGTTTGTTGAAGGAATTGTGATGGGAATCGGACAATTCATCGGGGCTCGGGTCGGCTCAAAACTGGTCATCAGGAGAGGCACCGCTTTTATCAGGCCGGTGTTTATCACGATGGTGCTGGCCTTGGTTGGTCGGCTGATTTATCAAAACTTCAAGTAATCCGTAACCGTCACGCTTTCGAGAAATACTCTCCCAGCACCCCGCGTGAATGTTCATCGTCATGACAATGAGTACAGAGGTTTTCCCAGTTTGACCCATCGGGAGGATTGTTGTGATGATTGCCGTCCTTGTGGTGAACCGTCAACTGATTGAGGCTGGCCTCATCAAACTCGCGGCCGCATTTTGCACAGATCGGGCCGTGTATTTTCAGCGATTTTGAACGATAATTTGCGTTGCTGTCAACGTCGCCGCGCATCTTTTTCAATATGGCAGCCGCCTCCTCGGCGCTGGGGAGGGTGACCGTCCTTGGGCCTCGAGATCTCATGGTATTAATCACCTTTTCCTTTCAGCTGTCGTCAACTCATTCATTCTGCTTAGCGGCTGTCTGCCACCATCTTGTCCACCAATACCCAGTTGCGCCTGTAGTCCAGGTGGGTGCCCCCGCTTTTCCGTATCAAAGCGCTGATGCAGTTGTTGATGCGTTCCTGATCCGCCTTGAGAATATGAATAAAGCGAAATCCGCAACGCACTCCCTCATCCGTGCGTTTTTCCCAGACAGTCTCCGCCAGGGCGCAAACCGGAAGGGCGTCATCAAGCGCAATAAAAAACATGGAGAGTGGCGTTGGGCGGTTTTTGGCGTCAACGGTAAACCCGATCCCGCCAGCGCTCAGGTTTATCGCCGTCTCATGCAGCACGAGCCCCGGCAACGCACCATTGCTGCGCAGGTGGTCCATGATTCGCTTCCACTCTTTTTTGAAAAAAGCGAGCGGGAAGTTTCCCCGCAGATGGAAGATTCGTACAGAGAGTTCAACGCGAGGAACAATACGGCGCTGGAACATCTCCAGCGTACCGTGCATGCGGAATTGAAAAATCGTGCCGGCGACGATACCGGTCAGATCGGCCAGCACCTGAATACCGCTCCCTAATGCCTCGCTAGTCAATTTGTAGGTTGCTTTTCCAATTTCGTCGGTATGTGTGCCGTCTTCGCCATGGGTGATCATGAGTTCCAGTGAATCCAGGCCACTGGAGGTGACGACGCCGCTCAGCGACTCGTAGATCTCACAGTTGCGCTCCACTGACATATTGACCAGATACACCTTCTGTCTAAGGCTGAAGTAGCGGCTGTAATCGCTGATATTGGAATGATGGGGCATTGTGGCGGTCCGTGTTGCAGACGGTGACCAGACAGTGCCGGCAACAGGTGTCTACATGGATTTGAAAACGGGGTATGATAGCTCAATCCCGCAACAAATACCAGATGGCTGACTCATTTTTTCATGAGAACGCCATCTTTCATTTTAGCATCTCCTCAATTTTTCTCACCAGATCCACCGGAAAAATCGGTTTCATGAGCAGAGCCTGGTTTTCATCGACAAGCCCCTTGCTGCGAATAAAGTCGGCGGTATACCCGGTCAGGAACAGGATCTTTATCTCCGGACAGAGTTTGCGTATCTCCTCGTAGGTTTCAACGCCGCTCTTCTTCGGCATGATCACATCGAACACGAGCAGTTGAATGTCACGGCAATGTTCCGTGAACTTGGCAAGCGCGTCACTGCCATCTTCCGCCTCGATCACGGTATAGCCGAAGTCCCTGAGAGTGGAGGCGAGCAGACCCCGTATTGTCGGTTCATCCTCCGCAAGCAGGATCGTCTCCGTGCCACCCTCGGGGTAAGGTGGGGGGGCTTTCGGCTCAGCCACTTCTCCTGATGTGAGCAGCGGGAGGAATATCCTGAAAGTTGTTCCATGCCCCGGCTCGCTGTAGACATTGATGTAGCCGTTGTGCTGTTTGACGATTCCGTACACGATCGCCAGTCCTAGTCCTGTTCCCCTCCCGGTTTCCTTGGTAGTGAAAAACGGTTCGAAAATCTTTGTGCAGGTTTCCTTGTCCATGCCGGCTCCGGTGTCGGTCACGGAGATCAGGACAAAGGTGCCTATCCTGCCGTAGCCGTGGCTCTTGATGAAGTGGCTGTCCAGCTCTACCGATTCAGTCTGTATGATCAGGCGTCCACCGCTCCCGATGGCGTCCCGGGCGTTGGTGGCGAGATTCATCAGCACCTGCTCCATCTGGCCCCTGTCCGCATGGATGAGCAGACCCTCTTCCTTGAAGTTCGTTTCCAGCTGGATGTCCTCGCCGATGACCCGGCGCAGGAACTTTTCCACCCCGCGGACGATTTCGTTCAGGTTTTCCGGCTTGGGATTCATTGCCTGTTTGCGGCTGAAGGCCAGCAGGCTGCGAGTCAGATGCGCTGCCCGGTTGGCGGCTTCAAGGATGTGAACCACATTGGCGTGCAAGGGGTCGTCACTCTTGAGTTTCATCTTGAGGATATCGCCAAACCCCATGATCACCGTGAGGATATTGTTGAAATCGTGGGCAACGCCGCCGGCAAGCTGACCTATGGCCTCCATTTTCTGGGATTGAACGAGCTGTGCCTGTAGAGCCTCTTTTTCCTTTTCCAGTTGCCTGCGTTCGGTAATGTCCTGGAACACAATGACCGCTCCCACGATGGCATCGTTTTCGCGCAATGGGGTGCTCACGTACTCCACTGGCAAGTCGGAACCGTCCTTTTTCCGGAAGATGCCATCTGCGATGTTGTGATAGCTCCCTTCCCGCAGGGTGAGCGTGATTGGACACTGCTCCGGCAAAAGTCCGCATCCGTCTGAGCTGCGATGGTGCAGCATGTTGTGCAACGGGCTCCCTTTCAACTCCTCCGGAGTGAATCCGAGCATCTTGGCAGCAGCAGGATTGACAAAGGTAGCGTTTCCGTCCCGGTCCAGGCCGCAGATTCCTTCTCCTACCGAGTCCAGAATCAGGCTGTTGCGGTAGTTCAAGTCCTGGAAAGCGGTTTCGGCCGTCTGGCGGTCCTTGATGATACCCTGGGTGTAGGCCTCGTTGCTGCGGCAGAGAAGAATGGCTTTAGCGAAGTTGCCAAGTACGGGCTGGAAGATCCTTGCCAACGGGAGGCTGCCGGTAGGCAGGTGAGGCGAAAGCAGCAGAATCACTCCGCAGTCGCCTATGGGCAGTTTCAAAAATACCCGGTAATAATCCTTGCGGCAGGGAAGCATATTCAACGGTTCCGCTGATTCGGTGAGTTCCGCTTCACCCTGAAGCAGGGTAGTGGGGATCCGGATGGGCGAGCCGTTACAAAGGGAAAGTTCGTAATCTCCGATGGAAGCTTCCATCCGGATATCTGCGTACTCGCACCGGTGGTCGTGATGTTGTACCCCTTCGGGGAAAAGCAGCACCATCCCGCAGGGAAAAGAGGTATGGAACAACAGACGTTGCAGTGTCTTGGCCACAAGCGGTTGCAGGCTGGTTTCTCCGCCAATGACTATGGCCATCTCATAGAGGATGGCCAGAATCTGTTCGCGATTCATGGGGTACCGCACCATGTGCAGCAGACGATCGCACCGTTATGGAACGAAGGATAGCCCCATTGCATGGAATGGCCTATCTCTCCCAGAGAAAGGGCGCCGACTACCTGTTTGGCTCCGGTAGTCTTTTGCAGTGCGATCAACTCCTCCTCTGCCCGTCCGGCCAGGTGAATTCGTCGACCTGCGCAGTAAAAAGTGAGAAGGTCTTTTCCGGCAAGAGTGCCGTATAGTTCATGTAAGCCCTGGAAGAGTTTGTCCACAGTCTGGAGTGAGTCAAGCTCCGGGGCCCGAAGGAGTGTAAGTACCGCATTGGCCGGGACCTCGCCGACGCAAAACACGGAGCCGTCCTCTTCCAGGGCAACCGGCATCCGTACGATGATTTCATCGTTGGCCCGCATAATGCCGAACGGGAAGTGCACGGCCGGTTGGTAAAAGTTGTCCCGGTCGATTTTGACGTTATACTCGGCCTCCACGACCTCCCGGTAGACATCGAAGGCGGGACGCCAGTCTATGGAGATGATCCGGTTGCCATCAGTCGAGGTGGCGGAGATCATTCGCTCCGGCGCCCGGTAACAATGTTCCGTCACGGCGCCGGGATTATCCGGGAGAAGCATGACCAGCGCCCCGTTCTGTGTCTGCCGGTCATTGTCGAACAGGCACGGCATGGGCTGAAAGGTCTCGCTGCCGGCGTTGGCTCCCATGTAACGTACCCGATCGGCAAGCTTCACGTACATTTCATCCAGGATCGTGGCGATGTTGGCCACCATGGAGTCGAAGATCATGAACAGGGTGCCGCCTCTTGGGCGATCGAGGTGTTCGGCCACGTCATCGGCCATACGCTGGATAGTGTGCCGGCTCATCGGGTGTGAAGGAGCCAGCGAATCATAAATTGCGGTATAGGGCATGACATCGAAGCGCAGCAGCAGACAACCGTTGGTGTTAAACCGGGCGTCGGCTACCAGGGCGGGGAACACTGCGCCGCACAAAGGAATCCCCATCCCGCGGCACAGATTCTGGAGCAGCGGAACCATGTTTTCCCGATCCTGTTCGGCCACCAGCGCCAGCACTCCCATATCCGGATGCTGGTTGCGCCACTCGCCAAGCACGGCTGTAATCCCATCAGGAGCATTATTCTCGAAATAACCGACACCGGTAGTCATTGATTGTCACCTCGTCTGCCGAGAGATATAAATTGATACACCGCGCATTTTACCTTCAAACTATACCACAAAATATCAGAGTTGCTTTGACCGGCAGATGTGGAGGTGAAGCTGCAACTGCGGGCATAAAAAAACCGCCTGTTGTGAGGCGGTTTTTTGCATACTTGTTGCCATGGTTGTCTCCGGCGTATTCAAATGTTGTTAGAAGTATTTATCAGGATTGAGTGTTGTTCTCCGCATCATTGTGCAATTTCACCGGTTCGGATTGTTCGGTTATAGTCAGCGGTTCTCGAATTTCGTCTGTAAACGGGCGGGCAGGAAGTTCTATCCTGAATTCGGCGCCCCCGTTACTGTTCCGGGCAACAAGGACTCCGCCCATGTTCTGTTCAATGATGACCTTGGACATGTATAAGCCGATGCCGGTTCCCTTGCCGACCTCCTTGGTGCTGAAGTACGGGTCGAAGATCCTGGCAAATACATCCTCGCCTATTCCGCCGCCATTATCCGCTATCGTCACGACAGTGCGCCCTTCCTCGCTGAAAGCCCTGATGCGGATGCAGGGGGAAACAACTTTGCGCTCCATGAGGACGTCTTTAGCATTGTTCAAAATGTTCAGTATCACCTGGGAGTATTCATTGGAATACGCAAACGCGGTTACGGTGTCATGCACCTCAATATCCATGGTGATGTTACCGTGTTGAAAACTTGCGGATACCAGGTCCAACGTCCTGTTCAACAGGTCGATAACCGAGATGATTGATTTTTGTTTGTCATGGCGAAAAAAATTGCGGAAATCATCGATGGTGCGGGACATGAACATGATGGTATCCATCGCCTTGGCATTTTCTGCTGTCATCTCCTCCAGGGTGAGTTGCCCCATTTCGAAGCTGAACTTGATATTCTGGGTGATCAACCCGAGATTGTTGAGCGGTTGCCGCCACTGGTGGGCAATGCTGTTGATCATCTCGCCCATGGCTGCCAGGCGGCCCTGCTGGATCAGCATTTGATCTTTCTGCCGGATCTCATGCAGTGTACTGACTATGCGTTCCTCCAGAGAATTGTTTAGTTCTTCAAGCTGCTGCTGCTTGACAGCCAGCGCCTCCTGGCTCTTTTGCCGCTCTGCGACTTCCTGCTCCAGCATGATTGTTTGTTCATGCAATGATTCCTGTTGCCGGTCCAGGGATTCCATCATCGTGTTGAACGTCGTTGCCAGAATTCCAATTTCATCCGGAGTCTGAATCTTAATCTTACGATCTTCCGCCGACGTATCCGGCAGATGTTCCATGTGGCTGATCACGGCTGCAAGTGGCGCCATCAAACGCCTCATGATGAACCAGGTGATGAGCAGTAGTGCTGCCGTGCATGAAAAAATTGCTATGCAGAAATAGCTCTTGGCCCTCTCAAATGGCGCATACGCCTCGGATTGCGGGTAGTTTGCCGTAAGAATCCAGGAGGTCGTGCGCAGGTGCTTTGTTGACGCGATCATGGGAATACCGTAGGAAGTCACCGTCTCGGAACTCCCTTCAAACCCGTCTACTGCCCGGTCATAATGATTGTTCACCCCGGGAAGAGCTGCAAGTTTCATTATCCTGGCGTTGTCCGGGTGCGTGATCATGATGCGCTTTCTGTCGGTTATGTAGAGGTATCCGGCCCTGCCGATCCTGGTTTTTGACAGAGCCGCCAGGAAATTTTCCCCCAGCAGATCGAGGCTCCCGGTCATCATGCCGGCCAGATTACCCCGTTTGTCATAGATAGGCACAGTCATCACAATCGCCGGTTGACCGGGGGTATGCGTGGAAAAATATGGTTCCGAAATGTACGGTTTACGCCCGTTGACGGTCTTTTGCACCCATTCCCGAAATGACAGATCCTTGCCACGCCGATTCGGCCTGTAGGGGCTCTCGACAATCAGTCTCCCCTCCTTGTTGATGAAAAAGATGCCGTTATCGAAGATGGAAAGAAGGCCAATATTTCCGTCGAGAAAACGCTGCCCCTTTCCCGGATCGGCAAAAACATCATCGGGAGCAACGGTAGCGACCGCCTTCAGGGAGTTGTGCGCAATGCTGAGTTTGTCGTCAATATTGTCTGCAAGACTCGAAACGAGGGAGAACTGCTGGGTGGAAATGGATTTCTTGAAGGTGCGTTCGAAGTAGGCGAAGGTGAAATAGGAGCCTGAAGTAACAAACAGCACAAAGAGAAAGGAAACTGCCAGTGCGATTTTGGTTTTTAAACTCATATCCGGTCGCCACATGATGTACTCGGAATTTTCGCTAAAATCGATTCAATACTCTCGATCAGTTCAGTATTGTCAGCGATTTTAACTCTGCATCGACATTGTCGCATTCCATATACCACAAACCGGGGCACATTCAAGGCAACATCGGTTGCCTGATGATGATTTTCCATTTCTCCGGCACAGTACGCCGTAAATCGCTTAAATATATTTCGTGGTGCTTGCCAACCGGGTGTCTGCCGTTATCTGCAATGACCTGATGCACCTTTTCGATGGTTGGTCCCTCTGTTGAGAAGTGGCCGATATGCATCGTTTGCGCAGCCTTACCCTCTGTGAATGTTTCAAACCGTACCAACGGCAACGAGACAGGATTTTTCTTCCGGGCAACTTCTGCCAGTGCCTCGTTAACCATTTCTCGGGTAATGAAATCCGGTTGCATGACCATTACGGTCCATTTCCAGTCATCCTTTTTTCCCATAGTGAATGCCGACAAGTCGTCAGCCCACCAGAGCGCTTCAAGCGGCATGACCCCATAGTCGATTGCCAATGGTCCTTTTTTGACCATGAACTTCAGCGTATAGGAAACCGGATAGAGGGCTTCGATCGCATCACTGAATGATTTTGAGGTGTTTGGATCTCCCTCGCCGTCAACCATGAGGAAATTCATTTCCGGGACATCGACGCAGGCAATTTCCTTAGCCGAAGGTTGATACAGCTGTTTCAATGTTTTCTTTACGTCAATCTTCTTCATGGAATCCTCCTTGATTGTACCGCTCTAAACTACCGGCACCCAGATTTCGGTGCGCAGATTCTCCGGCTTGGTCCGCGGGGCGCGGTTCAGCGAATCGGCTCCAAGGTTTGCCGGACGCGCAGCGATCTCAGCTGAATGTGTTTTTGGTGCAGATGTAAGTCCCAAGTACCCCGTCATCCATCTGCTTGCTCTTGATCGAGAAACCGGCTCGGGCCAAAAGGGAGTCCATTACCCAGTCATAGGTCGAATACTCGTCCCGGAAATGTTTTTCGCAATCCTCGCGCAGCAGCGTCCCTCCTGCTGCTGCCATCTTGTCGAGGAATGCCGCGATATTCTCCAGCGTATCGGTCTCCTCCATGATGACATCACGAAGGTAAAACCGGCCACCGGGTTTCAACATGCCAGCAACTCTCTTGAGTGCGATGCCCTTCCAGAAGTCCGGCAGATGATGGAAGGCAAATGTCGTCACGACGGCGTCAACCGGTGAGTCATCATGCTCGTAGGTCAGGAACCCGGCGTGGTGAAACTCGATATTCGATATTCCTGCCTTTGCAGCCTTGCCCGTCGCAAGGTTGATCATCTCCTGAGAAACATCAACAGCATACACTCTGGCACAGCGTAGCGCCGCTTGAATAGCGAAAGTGCCTGTCCCGGATCCAAAATCGATCAGCACATCGCTTCCTTTGATTTCAAGCAATTCGAGAATTTTTATGCTTTCGGCCTCCATGTCCCGGAAGTCTGCATGGCTCGAATCGTAGATTTCTACTTCGGCTTTGCTGCTGTAATCGGTGCCAACCTGCTTGAACTCGTCATATTGCCAGGCGATGCCTTGATTCATTTTCATAGTTCACCCTTCTGCCCAATCGGAGCAATCACTGCTAAATTCCGGAACTGGCTGCGATATTTGACAAACCCTCGTTTGTTGGCCGATGAATACCCTTGCTGCTCAAAGAAACGATGCGCTGCTTCGCGGGCGGCTGTACTTAGCAGCATGATCTTCGAACAGTCACGTTTCCGGCACACCTCTTCAGTATGCTCAAAAAGCCGCTTGCCTATCCCTTGCCCTCGACAGGCTTCATTGACAACCACGTTTTCCAGCACCCCATACGGTTGATTGCCGAACATGGCGTCGAGACAGAGCGTGAGAAAAGCGGTGCCGCACACTACTTCATCTATTTCGCAGACGAAAATGAAATTGTTCGGATCAGCGGCGATGGCTTCCAGGCGGTCTTCCCGGACATTGACGTGAGGACTTGAAACGAAAGAACGATAGAGCCCCTACCACTTCGGCATCAGAACCTCTCGCTTCACGTACAATCACATTGGCCTCTTGCTTCATTTTCTGTCCATTTTCTCAGAAATATTCAGCTTGGTTTCTTCTGCTGCAGCTTGTATTGATAATACCGCCATCCGGCCAGCCTCGCGGGTAAAGACAAGGCATGTATCCCACAGATTGTTTTCTTTGAAAAACGCCTGCCCTTCAGGAGTATCAAGGCGGCACCCGACAAGTTGGTGACAATTGGTACTGCCAAACTCGTCTTCAAATCTTCTTACAAAGTCTCTTACTACGTTGTAATTGCTTTCAACTGTGCGTGTATTGTCATCGCGGCCACAGAGCATATTGATCGCAAGAATGGCCCCGCTCGCAGCACCACACAAACCTCCCGTGCGAGCTATCCCGCTGCATAAACCTGTAGCAATGCGCGGGATCAGGTCGTTTTTATGTTTTGTGACTCGGCAACAGCTTGCAGAACGCTTTCGGCACAGAAAAGACCCTGCCGGAACAACTCCTCGCTCCTTGATGCAACCTTGTCTGCCGCGTCATCTGTAATGAGTGTCTGCTGCATGGTAATTATCTCCTTTTACCGATACGTGTTATTGATACGCATTTCCTCGGATAGTACCGGTATTCCGGGGGGGCGCCACCTATTGACAGCTTGCGCTGACAGTTGAAGCAATTCCGGTTGACAGAATTGAGTAGGAGGAAGGAACCGAAGTCGGCACTGAAGAGGCTGGTGCACTGAACGGAGGTGCAGGAGATGAGATGATGTCCACTAAACCGGCTACCGATGAGTAGCCGGCCTGGATGGGAAGCTGCGACCCCGTGCTGTTAATCATGCTGCTGGCTAACGATATAATCCCGCCACTACCGGTCTTCGTTGCAAACGAAATTGCAGCAATCTGGCCGCTCCCGGAAAAAGCACTTGAGCTGATAATTGCTATTTTTATTACGCCGGGACGTGAGGTATTTGCAGCAAACATTGCTCCGGCAACAAGGCCACCTTGGGTGACTGTCGGATTAGCCAGTGAAGCGGCATCATAGGTTATGTCGAGTTGAATACCCGCGACGCCATTCATTTCCGTGCCCTGAACAGTATAAGATGAATCGGAAGATGTGGAGAGAGAAACAGCGGCTCCCACGGTTTTATTGATGTTTTTCCGGGTAATGTCCGAGTAGCTGGAAAATTTGACTGATGTGTTGCTTTGAGCAGAGAGCGGCATCCCATTACGGTCGATCATGCCGGTTGTGATCGATGTAATCCCGCCACTTCCGGTCTTCGATGCAAACGAAATTGTGGCAATCTGGCCGCTCCCGGAAAATGCTCTGGCGCTTACAATTACTATTTTTATTACACCGGGATGTGAGGTATTTGCAGCTACCATTGCTCCGGCTACCAGGTCACCTTGGGTGACTGTCGGATTAGCCAGTGAAGCGGCATCATAGGTTATGTCGAGTTGAATACCCGCGACGCCGTCCATTCCCGTGCCCTGAACAGTGTAAGACGAATCGCCGGATGGTGAGACAACAAGAGCGGCCGACCCAACAGTTGTCTGTAAGCTGCCGCAGTCAACCGCGCTGCTGCCATTACTGCAGGAACAGAGGTATAGAGCCAGCAGAGCAAGCATGGTGGTAACAAGTAAACGTTTCATAACTCTCCTGACAAATAATCATAATGACTATCGTAGTGCGGCATCAATCGGTCTTCCACTTGCCTCCCTGCTGCACAAATTCCAGCAGATTTTTACCATCGGACTCACCAATGATAAGCGTTGCCCTGTTACCTCGTACCACCAGTCTGAGCGGCCCCTTCTTGACAGCCTTTTCCTGTTCGACAGCCATCTGCTGGAACATCGGCTTTGCCTCTTCCCCGGCCTGCGCCAGATAGGTGTCAACTTCGAGGTTGGACCGGTCGGTAGCGTACTGCCGGGCCTTCTTCATATCACCTTTGGCCATGGCAGCGCATTTTGCCAGCAGCGCACCTGCCTGGGGGCTCTTGAGCGCCTTATTGCCCGTTACGTCTGAGGTTATTGCAGGCTCCTTGAACAACGGCGCGCTGAAAGTGAGAGCATAATCCTCAAGCACCCAACCCATTTCCTCGTTAGCAGCCGTATGCATCTTGAAAGCACCTGACACCCGCTGATCGGAAATCTGAAGATTATCAATCGGGCTCCGGTCACCATAGCCAAGTGACATGTTGGTCAAAGATTCGTTCGGATCCTTGGGAGGAAAGATTTTACTGATCATGATCGAATTTGGCGCCGCCGGGTCGAAGCGCAGCAGAACACCGCGTACTTTGTCCTGCCTCAGCATTTCCGCCAGGGTACTGAATGCATTCAGCCCCGCCAGGGACTCTTGAGGAACCTGCCGGTCCGTCACCAGAACTCGCATCTCCCTGGCCGTATCCAGCCAACCTTCAGCATTGTCATGCAGGTGGACATAGGCATATTTGAGCTGGATGGTATCCTTATCAAAGGTAAAGGAGCCGGAAGCGGAGCCAGGGTCAATGGCACGTGCCCGGGCCGGAAGCAATACACACATCAAAATCGTGATTAAGAGCAGCATCTTTTTCATACAGGACTCCTTTTCTGATGATTAATCCTTAAAAAAACTGTTACCGCAGAGGACGCGGGGGAACGTGGAGGGAAATCAGGTTTATTCACCTGCAGGTTGCTCGATGGTGGCACGTCGGCGCAGTTCATCTCGCAGCTGAGAACTGATCACTTCCATGGGGCCCAACAACTGTTTCTTCTCATAAATTCTGAAGAGATGCAGCCCGCCGTCACCGGGAATAATCGGGGAGATAGCGCCGGGAGGCATATCCCTCGCCTCGACCGGGATCGCCTCGTACGGGTATTCCTCGTGATCGCCGATATGCCAGAGGCTGCCATCAAGCTGCATCCGGGCAAAGGCCTCCGGAATCGTTGCACCCTCAACCGCCAGTGCCCGCAGTTTTTCCAGCGCTCCCCGACCGGCGGCCCGTTCGGAGGCATCCTCCGCATCCTTGAGCCAGGCGTGGTCCACGATAAGATCGATGCGCGGCTTGGCCGTCTCGATGCCGATCCCTTGGGCAACAGCAAGCTCTACACCGTCCTTGGCGT
>Ga0172380_10003997_pt1 | contig 19506 bp, 16 predicted proteins | sample Leawe162metaG_FD_119747 | JGI IMG/M metagenome (GOLD analysis project Ga0172380, IMG submission 119747) | Leachate microbial communities from a municipal landfill in Southern Ontario, Canada - Leachate well 162 metaG | ecosystem: Engineered > Solid waste > Landfill > Unclassified | place... | reverse complement strand
CGCTTTTTTGCGTCTGAAATTCCGTCCTCTTATGCCGACGGTTCGAACCGCCCATATATCGTAATACGATATATGCACCATCATTTTGCCTAAAAAAGAGACTTTGCCGAAAATTCTGTCGCATAGAGTTTTCCATCTCTTAGCTGAACGTGCCCGGAGATCCCGTTCCACCAGCAATCCTGCCGATCCCGTTATCCTGTCAAAACTTTCTATTCGACGAGTTTGCGGGAGGGACGCGCGGCCATCCAGGCTTTCATTTCGTCGCCAAGCGCTTTGCAGGCTTTCTCGTCGTCGCGCAGTTTGCAGAAGGTGCTGTAGAGTCCTAAGAATGCCTGCTGGAAGGTGTCGATCATTTCCATCCGTTCCTGAAAACGACCCGCAGCGTCAATGGCTTCGGTTTTCGGCAGCTTGAGACTGCGGACAACAAAGGTGTCGGCGTCGAGCGTGCAGGTCCAAACTTCTTCGCCGCCGCGTGCGAGTGTGAGTTTGGCGCGGCGCAGTTTTTTTCCGCTGAGCAGCGCGGCGCGGGTTTCGGCGCTGACCATCGGTTCGCCTTTGCGGATGGCGGTTTCACCCTGCTCTTCCTGGTCAAACAATAACGGGCCTTCGACCATGACGGCGAAGGTTCCGCCGTCGGGGAGAGCGACTTCGCCGCCTTTGGCTTCGGACATAAACCAAAGCCACATCAGGAATTCGCGGCCGGGAGCGGTGTCTGCCCACTGCTCGGCGGCGAAGCTCCAGCGCGGCCACTGGTCGGCGCGGCACTTGGCCTCTTTCCACGCGGCAGAAACCGGATCAACAGGAACGAGCTTGGCTTCGCTGGTTTTGGTGAAGTTGAGCTGAAAGGCGTCAAGTTGCGCATCGGAGAGCGCGGAAGCATAGAGCATTTTGACTTCCGGGTCGTAGCAAAAGTCGATGCCTTTGAGCTGAGGCGGCATGGTCGGCAACAGTTTTTCAATCACCTGCTGTTTGATTTCGGCCTTTTGCTGGCGGTTGACATAGTCGCGGTGTTCGGCCTGCATCCAGACCATTTCCTCCATGCGGCACTCGGCGCGCAGGAGCGAGGAGGGTATCTTGCGCTGAGCCTGACAGAGCGTGAGGCGAAGAAAGCCGGACGGCCACGCCGTGCCTTCGTTGATGTCGCGATCGAGCAGATGGCGATGGCCGACCCAGCCGTGAAGCTCTTCGTCGAGCAGATGGTCGATCGAGCCGAGCACGTCATCGGCGAATTTTTCATGGATGGTTTCCGGAACGGTGCCGGGAACATAAAACATGCGGTAACTGACGGAGCCGCTTTCAAAAGCCATAGGGGACCTCGGTTAATCGGTTAACAGTTCAGAGTTATTAGTTGGGGTCAAATTCGGGTGAACATCTTTCCGGTTCTCCCGCCAGACCGCCAGTCTTTTTAAAAATTTTCCAATGCCTGGACCTTTTGCCCCGTTTTTTTCTCTATTAGAAATCTCTGTCTGAATCGTTGCCGATACAGAACAGACAGGGTATGCTCTGCACCGGTCTTTTCAAGAAGACATTTATGGAGAGGTGAAAGCATCTCCCGTAATCAAGGAAGACGAATCCTCCCAGCAGAAAGGTTCCCGATGAGAAAGCTAAAAGCGAAAATCAACTCACTCAAAACCAGACTGACCTCCGTCAGCAAAGAAGAACCTCTCAACAAGCTCTCGTTGGCTGTCATCATTATTCTTGACCTGTTTGTGTTAACACTGGTCTTCAACGGACTCAATGAGCATACGCAACAGCTCACCACCGCTAACGAATACATGCCCGCCGCCGCGCACAGTATTTTCATCGGCCAGAACTGGACGTCTGCCAATCGGATTTCCCAACTTCAACCGTTCATCCTGTCCGACCGCAACAATGCCTGCTACCGCTACGAAAGTCCCTTTGAAGAGAGCCGGATTAAGTTAATGCATCCGGAGGCGCGCCGGTTTTTCGAACAGGCGAAGGGTCTCTCCAAAGATAAGCCCTTGCTCGACCTGTTCCTGAGTCGGCAGAAAACAGTCGAAGAGCGCACCCGCACCGAAGCCGCTTTCGATAAAGCCAAGAAATCATACGACACACAACTGCTAGAAAACATTGCCAATGCAGCCAAAACCGATTCCAATGCGACCTCTACGACCGCTCGGCAATATGCACAGAAAATTGACCGTCTCACTGGAGAAATCCGATCTGCCGAACAGCAAATTAACGCACACGCCGGCATTCAGGAAATATGGAAAACGGTTTCTCCTGATGATGCGACACGGGACCAAATCGTGTCTGACTACAAACGGTTCCAGTTCTGGTTCCCGCTAAAGGAGCTTCTTTGGCAACTCGTGTTCCTGCTGCCCATCTTTGGAGTTTTCTACTGGTGGAGCACCCACAGCGTAAAAAAAGAAAAGCCGATTCAAACCCTGATCGCCTCGCACCTGCTGGTCATCGCCTCACTACCGATTCTCCTGAAGGTGATTGAGCTGATAATCGACATTATTCCGAAACACTTCTTCAAAAACCTCTTCAGACTCCTAGAATCCCTGCGCCTGATGGCGCTTTGGTCCTACTTTGTCATTTTTGTATCCATTGCAGTCGGCCTGTTTCTCGTCTGCTTCATCCAACGAAAAGTATTCAACAAACAGAAAGTTATGCAAAAACGGCTGGCAAAAGGTGCCTGTATTTCCTGCAACAAACAGCTTCCTTCTGGCGCAAAAAGCTGTCCTTTCTGCGGAACCAGCCAATTTGTGAAATGCTCCGCCTGCGAGCAGGAAACCCCTATCGGCGGAACCTGTTGCATCCACTGCGGAGCACGACGCTGATCAGCCGTAAAAGGTTTTCCAATGCTTGGAACTTTTAATGGGTGCAGGCTCAGCCTGCTTCTGCTAGAAACTGCCAACGGAGAACGACTATGAGCATAAAAGTGATAATTCAAGGCGCGGCGGGTCGCATGGGCAAAACACTGATCCGCTGCATTCAGGAACAGAAGGTCGCGGGCCTCGAGCTGGCTGGCGCAATCGACCTTTGGGATGTTCCAGACATTGGAAAGGATGCCGGGCTGGCCGCAGGTACCAAGGAAGCAGGCGTTAAGCTGACGACCGATCTGGCCGCTGTCGCTCCGGGCGCGGATGTGATTATTGATTTTACCTCGCACTTCGGAACCGCCGGCAACGCCGAGCGCGTCGCCGAATGGAAAACCGCATGGGTCATCGGCACGACCGGGCTGGCCGACGAAGAGCTGGCCGCTGTAAAAGAAGCCGCGAAAAGCGTTCCGGTCGTGATGGCGGGCAATATGAGCCTCGGCGTCAATCTGCTTTGCAATCTGGTCAAAGAAGCGGCAAAAGCGTTGCATGTGCGCGGTTATGATATTGAAGTCATCGAACGCCACCACAACCAGAAAAAGGACGCCCCGAGCGGCACGGCCCTCATGCTCGGACAGGCCGCCGCCGACGGCGCGGGCCTCGATCTTAAAAAATCTCAAGTCGATGGCCGCACCGGCATGCCCGGCGCGCGGACGAAAGACGAAATCGGCTTCCACGCCGTGCGCGGCGGCGATATTGTCGGCGACCACACCGTCCTCATGGCCGGAACCGGCGAAATGATCGAACTCTCGCACCGCGCCACGAGCCGCGAAACATTCGCCGTCGGCGCGCTCAACGCCGCAAGCTGGGTGGTTCAGCAAAAGCCCGGTCTCTACAGCATGAAGAATGTCCTCGGGCTGTAGGCCATGCAATTCGGCGGCATTGACTACGCCATTCTACTGATCTATCTCGCAAATGGCGCAAGTATTAATTGAGATTCTTCGCAGCGGCAAACTTTCCAAAAAAACTCTAATGCTTCAGGGCGAAATTCTTGATGAACACAGCGAAATATTTTCAGATCCGGCATCAATAAGATGTCATTGATGCGTGATTCTCTCCGGCTGAAAAATATCAGGCGATTGAAACACGTGGCATAGGCATCGGTTCAACCGCCATCTCAGCAAAGAGTAGCTTACGGGTCAGCTCCAATTTCAATGCTTCTGAAGCCGGTTCATCCCAAAGATTTTTGATTTCCTGCGGGTCATTCTGCAAATCAAACAATTCACCATAATCGCGCTCAAAGTACACGGTCAGTTTATAGCGGTCATCGACATACGTCTTCATATGAATTGCTGTCGGCTGGTGACGATGTTCTATGAGTACGTTTTTGCGAACTGTCTTTTTTCCCCCACACCAAACCGGCAACTGATTTATTCCCTGCATAAACGACGGCACAGGGACATTCGCAACCCGAAGAAAAGATACCGGCACATCAATCAGAGATTGGAGGCTATCAGATTCAACGCCGGCAGGCACACGTTCCGGCCAACGAACAATAAACGGAACCCGAATACCATCCTCATAGTGAAAAGGCCCCTTGGCTGTAAGGCCGTGATGACCGTAGTAGTGGCCGTGATCACTAGTAAAAACGACTAATGTATTGTCAGCCAGCCCCGCAGATTCAAGTCCATCGAGTAATTTACCGATGTAATGATCCATCATGCTGATCATGCCGTAATAAACCGCAATGTCTTTTGCCAGCGCATCATGGCCATGCAGGTGAGAATGGCAACCGTGATTCCACGGGCAACTCTCCTGCAGGTCCGTAAAATCCGGATGTTCCTGCTGTGTTTTCTGAATATGCGATGGACTTTTTTCATGCTCACCGGAAACAACACAGGGTACTGTGATTTTCGCGGGATCATACATTGACGCCCATGGTTCCGGAACCAGATACGGCGGATGTGGATCGAAATAGCTTGCCCAAAGGAAAAACGGCTTGCCTTCTTCTTTGTTCCGCCGAATACGCTCCAAACTGCGTTCTGTAATCCATGCATTGGTATGGAATTCTTCCGGCAGGCTCCATTTATGTTTTTGCGGAGGATTCGGATGACCATCAGAATAATCAAACTCCTCCCAATTAGTCTGGAAATGCGCTCTCCATCCGAAGAATCCTTTTTCCTCCATCCATAAGGCATAGTGCTGTCCAACAAGTGCCTCATCGCCATGGCAACGCGCCAGTTCCACATGACCGATCCCATACCACGGCCCGTGAAAATTCCTCCAGTAATTAAGATCGCGCAATAGCGGATGCGACTCGATCGACGGGAACTCCGGCGTAGAGCGAAGTTGCTGGAAATGCGCTTTGCCGATCAACGCGGTGTCGTATCCTGCTTCTCCCAGCAGATGGCCAATTGTGCGGGCATCTTCCGGCAATTTTGTGCCAAGCGACCATGCCCCATGTCGGCTGGCATACTGACCGGTTAGCAGTGTCGCCCGGGTCGGAGTACAGGTTGGATTGGAACAATAGGCCCGGCGGGCCAGAAAACCCTGATTCGCCAAACGATCAAGGTTTGGCGTTTTAATTTCCGGAAAGTTTTTCCCGATTGTATTCCAGTGCTGTTGATCACTCGTTATCAGCAGGATATTCTGCGGCCTTTGCTTCATCTCCATCTCCCTTTTTGCTGTCAATAATGTGAATGCCCTTGTCCATCTTTTCTTTTTCCATCTGCATCTCTGCAGACCGGTTCCCATAAAACCGGGTAAGCCAGAATTCTGAATTCTTTGCGGTCAGATCAAAAGATGAAAAATTCTCCAGTGTTACTGTAGCACCTTCTTCGTTTTTGATCAGCACCCGGTTCGTAATGATATCTTCGTCATGGTATGCCTGATAAATTGGCGTTACATAAAAAAGATAGTCTGCATCCTTCAACAGGATGTATGTTTCTGTAACGTTCCTGCTCACTTGAATTTGTTTATGGCTCCGGTAACGCAAATCAGTTGTCATATTCCCGTCTACATGCGTAGCCTTCAGCGCCGGTTCTCCGGTATATTTTCCTCCAAATACCGATAACACCCGAAAAGTCTCCAGACGCTTGATATCCGAAGGTATTGTTTTCAACAGATTTTCGGCAGCAAGCCGTTCGCCAAAGTATTTATGGAAAATACAATTGTCAGCATCCATCATAAATACCAGCGGGGTGTCTCGGGTGTTTACTTAAATGCTCTTTCCCGCACTCGAAGCAACGGTGTTCATTGTTGACCCCATACGTAATCCTCTGATAACTGTCCTTGATTTTTTAGATTGCTCGTTCTTGTGGACAGATACCCTTCTTTTGTTCAAAACCTAATGCCTTATCGCTGCAGATAAGCATCGGCATTTTCTCAAATGTAAATCAAACGTCTTGTTAATTAAACGGACATTCCGAAGCGTTGAACTTCTGCGAAAACGTTCGTTCCACTTTTTTATCAAAACACTCCCCGGAACGGCATCAGACTACTTCATGCCAAGAGGGTTGTAAATTCGGCAACCATATATTTCTTATCGCCCGCCTTGTTTCGTTTACAATCTTTCCACAACTGTCTCTATGACGGGATTGTTCCTCGTGAAAACTGATCTGGGGCGATCTCCACAACAGGTTTTATCCATCTATTGCGCGAAATAATAGGTATATTTGTTTGCAACTTCCGTTTCGCTAAGCGCCCGGTTGTAGATTTTAACCTCATCTATTTTGCCATTAAAGTTCGTTGGATTGATGTCGCATTTCCCAACATAGAACGGCGTTCCGGTCTGCATTGCAAAGCTGGTAAATCCCGCATTGGTCGATGCGGCCTGCGTTCCATTCACGTACAGCTTCATAGTCCCGTTATCGAAAGTACCAACCACATGGAACCAGCTTCCGGTCGAGAGTACCCCGAGTGAAGAAGTACCAACACAATAGTGGGTCGCGTCTTTCGCGACGTTAAAGGAAAGTTTTCCATACCATGAGCGTAAAAAGAAACCGTTCCATAGATTAAAACTGTTTCTATCGCTCACCATCGGCCCGTTAGTGAGAGCATTGCTGTTATTGAACCAGACAATTGCCTCCACACTGAACTTCGTAACGGAATTTGTCAGATAGTCCGGATAGGAGGACAATTCTACATATGCTTCTGAAGAACCATCGAAACTCAGTGCCCGGTTTTTCCTCCCTGTAACAATTGCCGTTCCAGTCCCCCTGACCGCATCGCCTTCATTTGCGGAATTGGTGGTAATACTGTAAATGCTGTCGTTATATACATTTCCACCGGAAGCCTCATCAAAATGATAGTTCAGCATCAGTGAGGACATCAGCCATGTTCCATGAGATGTGGCGATATATGCCGCATCGTTATTAGGATTCACCTTCATATTCCATACAGTGGAATACCGGGAAAGATTGCCGGAGATGTTAGTCCAGGTCATTCCGGCGTCAGTAGAAGCGCAGACTCCGTCCGAATGACCCAGCCACTGCACTCTCTTTCCGAGATATACGATATCCGGATTGACCGGATCAACAGTAACATGCTGGATGTCATATGCGTTAAAGCTATCTTTGGTTATCCCGTTCGATTCGTTCTTGAGAACCCAAACCCCGTCTTGCAGGATGTATATTCCGCTGTATTGCGCCGCGACATATATTCTGTCTTCATCTACCGGGGAAACCGCGATTCCCGCAACCTGTGCTTTTGGTACCGGGATTTCGTTTGCATATGCAGTCCAAGTAACGCCCCCGTTGATCGATTTGTAAATTTTAGTTTTTGTGCTAGTTGACCCCTGTTCTTTTGCGTAAACGGCACCCGTTCCCTCACAAATAGCAATGACATACCGAGATAGCGGGCTCCAACTATCGCCTTCGTTAATACTTTTATAATTATCGCAATAAACAGTCGAACTGTTCAACGGATCCATTGCTATAAACTGATAGGAAGCCGCTGTTCCCGTGAGATTTGTACTCCAGCTTTCGCCGCCGTCATCTGATTTGTTGACCATTTGAGAAGACCAGTCCCCAACAGCGCATAGAATGATGTCACTGTCGTCAGGATCTGAAACTCCCGCGGTAGCGGTATAACCTAAGTAGCGCGGAGGAATCAGTCGCTTCCAGGTTCTGCCTCCGTCGTGAGTCACAAACGGACCGTGGTCGGTAAGAAACAGGTATGTTGTTCTAGGATCGCTTCCGCCAAAAGAAAAACCTCCGGCTGCGCGTCCTCCGGAATATCCCTCGCCGGAATAGAACCACGTGACGCCCTTGTTGGTTGAACTGTAAATCACAGAGTCATTAAATGGATGCAGCATGATGTTCGGATCCGTTGGATGAAACCCTGTCGGGGTTGTAAAATAATTGATGCTCATTTTTTCTTCGGATGGAACTATATCGTACTGCAGAAAGCTGTTGGTTAAGGTGATGTTTTCAATTTCAGACCAGTTTAAAGCCCCGTTTGCAGAAACGTAACTGCTTTCATTTCCGGCATTATAAAATCCAGCCACCAGCAGATTCCGGTCGGCATCGCTGCCGTTGAGATTCAGCCTGCACTTGCCAAGATAAGTAGAATTCAAACCGCTGTTCGCGGCATTGAAAGAAAGTCCGCCATCGGTTGAACGATAAATACCCGACAAACCGCAGGCGACGATAACTTCGTTGCTGTCGCCGAAATGAATTGCAACGGGAGTATCGCCTTCGAAATCGGAGTAGTCATTGCCCCCTTTATCCGTTACCAGCAGGTTGCCGGAAGGTCCTGTACTGGAAGGGTAAAGCTTAATGCTGTCAAACCACATCTTTCCAACTACTGTCTCAGAGGGCTGCCTGCGAAGCAATAGGTACAGGTTTGTCGTCCCGGAAGCCGGGGTAAACGTCAGGGTTACGTTCGTCCAACCGGTTGTTCCTTTGATTTTGGACGAGGGCCAAAACCCATAGTCGGTACCGCGCGAATCTTGAGCAGACATGTAAGCTCCGCCATAAGAGGTATCTAGATTTTCCGTTTTAATATATCCCTCTACTGTGTATTCAGTTCCTGCACTGACTGGAATATTAATCCACTTTGTATGCCAATAGCCAATCTTGCCGTCAAAATCAACTCGCAACGAAGAATGGTAAAACGCGTTTGTAATATACGTAACTGAATCAAGTAATGTTATCGCCCCGGCCGGATCAGCCGTGCGTGTCCAGCCAGTAAATTTGGAAGGAAGTCCAGACGGAGTGAGTTCCACACAATGGAACTGTCCCGGTGTGGTGGATTCCGTTATTTTATACAGCCCGCTGAATGAGCACACCCATAACTCCAGATCCGGGTTGTACGGATTCTGTACCATGTTGAGAATACATCCCAGCTCATTATCCTGAGCAGTACTTGACAAATCAAAGATAACGGGAGTCCAGGAATATCCGCTGTCCGTGGATGTTACCAGGCCGTTACCGTCCTGCAGAGCGGCGTAAAAAACGGTGTTGTCAACTTGATGAAACAGTTTCTGTCCGCGCATAAGTTTGGTGTTATCATACTGGGTTGTGTATCTTCTGCTCCAATTGTCCCCGCCGTCTATCGTCCGGTAAATCCCGGATCCGTCCTTATCGAAACCGGCCATCAATACCCGGCTGGAGTTTGCCTGATAAACTATTAAACTCCGTCCTCCATTACACATCAGTCCGTTAGGTTTCGACATCCAATGACGGCCTCCGTCTGTGCTTTTCCAGGCCTGTGATGTATCCGTACACATATAGACAATTGATGGATCAGAAGGTGCGTATTGTATGTCTATCAGCTGCTGAAACCCTTCTCCGCCAGCCAGCCCCGCATCACGCTGAGCCGCTGTACGTAAGTGCATATTCTTCCAGTTATAATCCAGTTGCCAGGGGGCAGCGTTTGACCCGCTACTTGATAATATGAACAGTATCGCTATTAATTTTATCATAACCCACCCCTCCTGTTATGGTTTCTGCTGCTATCGATTCGTTTTCCCATCTACAGCCTTTTTAAATTTAGTGACGTCGTTCCCCTGAAACGCAACAGAGCATATGCGGCACAAAAAACGTCATATAATAAAAAAACTTAGGAATCCCGGTTTAGTTCCGGTAGATTCAAAAGCGAAATTCTTCGATTTTTGGTCTGTCGCGCTCTTTTACTATGAGCTTTTCCATCTTCGTGATAATGTCTGGGTGTTGTTCCGCCCACCAGTTCGTCAGGGTACGTCAAAGCGTAACTGTGTGAGATCGCGGTAGCAGCACCATCACTCAGGCCGGTCATACGAAAAGTCTGTCCAAGGGCGGTGATGTAGTTGATCTGTCCCTCAAGTCCTTGAGCGACAATGTGGTCAGCGATGGGGTTAGGGGAGGTGTTCACATAACTGAGCCCGGTTTCGTTTTCCGCTTCGCTGGCACGAAAGAGGCCGCCGAGCAATCGTGGTTCGATGAAAACAATGTTGCAGTCGGGGATAACGTGGAGACGATGGTATTCGTTGGAAATCCGCACCTGCTGTTCGTCGCCGAGGTTAACGATAAGAATCATACCCCCCCTTCCCCAGCCCAAACTGAAAGACAGGTACTGACAATCAAACGACAAACAAAACCTGATACGTGTATCAGGTCGCAAAACGGCAAAAAACTGTCCGAACTTTTCATAATCACAGCGCCTTGACAGATTTAAACATGCGCACATTTTCCGAAAAACTTGTTTTCGTTATATAGATTCGAACAACAACAAAGCAGGGGGTCGTCTGACAGACGGCCTCCCTGCGTTTGATTACAACCTACTGAATTGTACGAAAAGCGCGTACTCCAAACACCCCAGCCATCGAAACAATCATTAACCCCAAAGTTGCCGGCTCAGGGATTGTTCCAAGAACAGCTATGTTATCCAGAGTAACCGAGCCTGTGAGCGTTGGGTTCGCAGTACGATCTATCGCAAGTCGCACGACAACACTCTCGCCCGACGCCAGAGTATGGTCTGCCAAGCCCGCCAGCGAAATATCAATGTCCTGAAAATCGCAAACATAGGGCTGTGGATTTGCATTTTGAATGACAAAGACTCCTGTTGCAAAATTATTCGTCAATGTAATATCCCCGCCGACAATACTCACGTAGAAAACTCCAGGGCCAGAATTCCAAGCGCGCCATGCATCAAAACAAAGATATGTCAACTCAATCGCCTGCGCCCCATTGTTTGTGACAGCAATGTCCAAGTAGTCGTTATTAGCCAGACTTTTAGTCACATAACCCCCGGTATCAGCAATTCCAGTGTTGGTTGTAGCACCCGTCGCCAACGACCCGAATGTTCCGTCTATTGACCCGCTATAGTTTGCAGTCCAATTAGCGTTGGTATTCCAAGTCAGACCGGCCGAAATTCCATCCTCAACGACGCCAGCAGCGACACTGATCTTACCTGCCGGATTAACAGTATAATCCCATCCAGCTAGAATAACATCAGCTCGAACACCCAGCGCTGTTAGAATAAACAACGCACTTATTGCAATGTAATACACGCTTGATCTCTTCATCTCCTTCTCCTTTCGTTTTCGTTTTTCTGCACCACAGATAAGCACGGTTCATCTCCTAACATCTAATAAAAACCGTACTTACGATTCATACGTTGGAATATTAAATTAATTTTACACACTGGCAAAAATATAATTCATTTTGACACTAAAAAGTCAATCACCGGAGCGTCCTGTGTCTTCCAAATAGGGTTCCCCTGCACATTTCCATCAAACCGTTCCCCGCCGACTTCTTTATCCGGCCAAACCAGCGGGCAAGCCGTATCATTACTCCAAACCTGTCCGGGTTTGAACATCTCGCCTCGCGGAACACTGGAAATTTTATTCGGTCTCATAACATTGCCTTAAACGGCTTTTCAGCATGGCAGACTGCCCTGTTTTTTATCAAAACTTCTGTGAACTGCATGAATGCCTCAACATTGCTTTTTAATATTTATATGTTTCGAGGTCTGGATCAAGCGGCGGAACTTCAACAACTCCCCCGCCATTTCGTATTGAATCTGCCCCCGCGCATCCTGCAGCCACTGCATATCGCGAAGCCTGAGGCGTGGTCACAGGAGTGTGTTCGCCACGCAGATAATCAATAAATCCTTGAACTATTTTAGGATCCGCTCCGCCGTGAGAACCAACACTTGAGGCCGCCTGAAAGGTGGCATCACCATGAAGCCGGAAGCGATCGACCCGCTTATTCCACAGCTCTACGACCGTGTCTTCGTAAATATCCCCATAATTTTCAATTCGCCCTTTTGTTCCAATAACAGTGTAATTTCGCCAAGAATCCGGGGTGTAATGACACTGCATATAACATGCTTGAACACCATTAGCTAACTGCATCATTATCATGTTGTGATCCGCCACATCTATGACTGGATAAAATCCGGACTGTTCTGTTGGTGGCCAGTGCGCTGAATTGAATGATACGTCCGGTTTATCCTCGTTGTCACGTCGCGGAAGCTGATTATAAACACTGAGAGAACCCATGCCGCTAACCTTTGATGAATAACTCCCGGCCAGCCAGTGAATGATATCAATATCATGTGCACCTTTTTGGAGTAAAAGGCTGTTAGACTTACGCCGATCAGCGTGCCAATCACGAAAATATGCGTCACCGCCATAGGAAATGAAATGACGACACCAAATCGCTTTGATTTCTCCAATTGCACCGCTGTCTATAATTGACTTCATTTTATTGGTGAAATTCATATAGCGCATATTGTGTCCAAGCATAAGCTTAACATGATTATCGCGAGCTGTTTTGAGAATCCTGTCACAGCCTGCCGTTGTAATCGCCATGGGTTTTTCCAAATACACGGGTATGCCCAATGATAAGGCAAAACTCGCCTGTTCCTCGTGGCAATAGTCAGGCGAAGTGATCAGTACACCATCAAGATTTTCCTTCTCAATCATCTGCCGATAGTCTTTGTAACAACCCACCTGATGATTGTAACAATCGCTGAATTCACGCAACTTGTCATCGAAAGGATCCATCCCTGCTACAATTTCAACGCCATCTTCAGGTTTATGGGCGAGCTCGGCAAGCCGGTGCCCTCTTCCAGATACTCCAATAATCCCAAGCCGAAGTTTTTGTGTTTTCATATACTCCTATTCCGACTCAATCGGAACCGCAGCGGCATACGCGCTCTTCGGTCCTGCCGCGGACCAAACACGTTGAAATAGCGCATCACGGCCGGATCCAGCGGCGGTGTAACATTCAATTCAACTTTCATAACGGCAACCCTTTTTGAATGACAACAAACAGAATCACGCAATTTTGTTTTTTTACAAAGATTAATATTTTAGCATTTTTGATTTTTTTTTAACAAAATTGAATTTTAAAAACAAACCGTCATACTCGGCTTATGAAACAAAATAAAAAGGCATTATTTAGCCGAGCACCTTGAGCGCGGCGATAATTTCGAGACGTTCCGTCATAATCCGGTCAAAGTCGGCTGAATCCACTTCGATACGACAGAGATCACCGTGATGCCGAACGCGGTACCGTGTGTAGTTGCGTGCGCGCAGAACGGCTTCCGATGCCTGCTGCCATAATCACGAGAGTGGGTTTCATAAACCGACTTCCTGTTTTCTAAAAAATTCAATGGTTACGCCGAGTCCTTCTTCAAAGCTGGATGTCGGCTCAAAGCCGGCGGCTTTAATTTTTTCGATGGAGGCCATGGAATGTTTCACATCTCCTGCGCGTTCCGGTGCATAAACAATTTTCGAGGACGCGCCCGTCAGCGTAATAATTTTTTTTGCCAGATCATTGATGGTCTGCCGTCCACCGTATGCGACGTTGTAAAAACCGGTAGCCGTATTGCCGTTCATCGCCAAAAAAACATTGGCGGCAACAATGTCTTTCACATAGATAAAGTCGCGGGTCTGTTCGCCATCGCCGAAAATGGTGATAGTTTCGTTTTTCACAGCCTTGTTGATGAAAATCGGAACCGCCGCGGCATACGCGCTCTTTGGATCCTGCCGCGGACCGAACACGTTGAAATAGCGCATCACGACCGTATCCAGCCTTCCTTCGCGAGTGAACATGTCACAGTAGTATTCGCCGTCGAGCTTCGTGACCGCATACGGACTTTTCGGCTCGGGCAGCATGGTTTCGAGTTTCGGCACAACGGGGTTATCGCCGTAATTGGCAGCCGAGCTGGAAAAACAAAGTTTTTTAACCCCGGCCTTCGCCGCCTCTTCGAGCACAATCAGTGTTCCGATTGTATTGATCTCAACGCACTCAACCGGCTTGCTCATCGACTCGGGAACGCTGATCATCGCCGCCATATGAAAAACATAATCGACGCCTTCCATCGCTGTGCGAACAGTATCGCGGTCGGTAACAGAACCTTCGGTAAATTCATGCTGAAGACCTTCCAGATTTTTACGATAGCCGCTGCGCAGGTTGTCGAGTACCCGTATGTCGGCTTTCCCCTGGAAGTACTCCACCACATGACTGCCAATAAACCCGGCGCCGCCGGTGACTAACACCCTCATTTGCATCTCTCCATCACACGTTGCATGGCGTCCATCTGTCGTTCCATGGACTGCACCATTTTAAACTGCTTCCGGCACCGGTCGATATTCTGCCCGGCGCAATGCGTTTTAAAATACGAATCTCCCTGCAAATAATCGGTCAAAAAGCGCAGACCGATTTCAAAGGTGATAAGCTGCCCCGAGAACGGCAGCAGTTCGCGTTCTTTCGGGGTCAGAAAGCCGGCGGCTGTTTCGAGATACCCTTGGGTAAGCGCCTCAAAATATTCGATATCCATCTCTACTTTTGAGAGATCCGCCTCGTCTTCGGCAGCGCGGGTTGTTGTTGTACGGATCATATCACCGAAATCATAAAGAACCGATCCGGGCATCACAGTATCGAGATCAATCACGCACATCGCTTTGCCGGTTTTGGTATCGATCAGCACATTGTTGAGCTTGGTGTCGTTGTGCGTTACGCGCTCGGGCAGCTCGCCGGACGCCATCAGATCGATGACAACATCCACAATTTCTTCGCGCTGCATGGCAAACTCGATCTCCGCTTTCACATCCGCCGCACGGCCCTTAGCATCTGCATCGACAGCGGATTTCAACGCGTCGAAGCGCGAACGGGTATGGTGAAAGTTTGGAATAGTTTCGTGCAAACGTCCGGGCAGGTCGGCCAGCTGACATTGGAATTCACCAAAGGCTCTGGCCGCCTCAAACGCCTGGGCGGTATTTTCCACGATGTCAGACCCAATTGCATTCTCAATGAATACATACGTTCGCCAGTAATCGCCGTTGGCATCAACGAAAAAATCCTTTCCGGCTTTTGTCGGAACCAGTGTCAGCACACGCCGGTTCAGTTCACTCGCGCCAGCCTCTTGAAATTTCTTCCGCTGATGCCGAGAGACCCGCCCGATGTTGTCCATCAGCCACGGCACATTCTTGAAAATGGTTTTATTGATGCGCTGGTGAATGTAATGCACCTCGCGGCCGTCCTGTTCATAGACAACCCGAAACGTGTCGTTGATATGTCCGCTTCCGTATGAAGCTTCACCCAAATAATTTCCCGGGCACAGGAAGGCTTCTGCCACTTCTTTAAACTGCTTTATGACCGTCCTCTCTCTCAGATGCCCTTTCGCCCTGCAGAACAAAGTTTCATTCAGACAGGTTTCTGAACGAGGAAATACTGTTGCTGTGTTTTCAAATTGCTCCATGGTCATTTTCCTTTTCAGGCGTCTTTTTGCCAGTCGGGTTTGTTGTCATATACCCAGCGGTAATAATCGCCCAGTTTCAAATCGGACGCCGCAGCTTCGTCAATGAACATCTTTGCCGCCGGATGATACTGAAGAATCGAGGCAGGCATGATGGATGCCGTCGGGCCTTCAACGGTTGCCGCAACAGCCCCGGCTTTGTTTTGACCGAAGGCGAGCAAGATGTTCATGCGCGCATCCATGATGGTGCCGATGCCCATGGTAATGCAGTGGTGCGGCACCTTAGACTCGTCGCCGTCAAAAAAGCGGGCATTATCGGCCACGGTCTGACGGGTCAGCGTTTTAATACGCGTACGCGACGCAAACGAGGAGGTCGGTTCGTTGAATCCGACGTGGCCGTCCGAACCAATTCCAAGCACCTGCAGATCAATACCACCTGCGTCAATGATCGCCTGTTCATAGCTGGCGCAGAACGCCGGAATGTCGCTGGCCATGCCGTCGGGAATATGCACATTCTCCAGCTTAATATTGATCTGGCTAAAGAGGTTGTCCCACATAAAACGGTGGTAAGACTGCTCATGATCGGCAGGCAGTCCGACGTACTCGTCTAGGTTAAAGGTGGTAACCCGACTGAAATCGAGAGCTTCCTCGTTATGCAAACGGATCAGCTCTTTATACAGCATCAGCGGCGTACTGCCGGTCGCCAGCCCCAGAACCGCATCCGGTTTTTCATGAATCAGCCGCGCGACCACACGTGCCGCAGAATAACTGCCGCTCAGCGCGTCTTTTTTGATAATAATTTCCATTAGAAGATATCCTTCAAATCGTCATTCATCGCCAACATGCGGCCTTTTTCCAATGTTTGGAAAAGCATTCCGCATTTCCATCTGCGCAGGCGGTAAAGCGTGGCAAAGGAGAAATCCGGAACTGCGTTGCCCTGCCCGCCGACCAGTTCTCCGCCACGGCGGACGTTATCCTGCATCCACGCCGGAAGCGACAGGTGATATGGATTGCGTTCGACCTCTTTCACATGAAATGAAATCGCCGCCACCAGGTCTGCCACGGTTTGCGCATCGCCCTCCACCATCAGGTTCGGGTGGTCCATCGCTCCCCAGAATTCGGTTTCAATAACAATGCAGGAAAAATCTTTTTCCATTTCTGCCAGCGCTTCCATCACCAGAAAATGAGTGGCGATGTGACGCGAGTTCCAATCCTTGGAATGCGGCATGAAAATCACGGCCGGCCGCTCCGCCTTCAAAATCTGGACCACGTCCTCTTTTTCCAAACCCTGGAAACCATTCCGCCCGAAAATTCTCCACCCGAGAAATCCGCAGGCATTTTTCAGTTCTTCGGCGCGACCGGATTGACGATTGACGTTATTGCCGAAAGTGACCGGCACGTTGATGATTCTCATTCCGGCCTCGTGCATGAGCCGCAGCGGAAGTAACCCGGTGATGCACTCGTCGTCCGGATGCGGTGAAAATAGCAGCACCTTCGGCGCATCCGGCAAGAGTTCTTTCTGCACACGCGGGGTAATGCCACCAAGCGGAAGCTTGGCGGCGCTCTTGAACTGCTCTTCGACCTGCTGAACAAAGTTAAGATACGGATTCATGGCATCCCTTTCCGATTAACGGCAGGCTGGCGGCAGCAACGGCCTGGCCGACACGCCGGCTCTCTTCATCCGGCACATGAACCTGAACCTTTTCCGCAAACTCAGGGAACTCTTTTTCCAGCACGGTTCGCGCGATTTCGAGCATTTTTTCGCCGCCGCGTCCGGAAGTGACACGTCCGAGAATAAGCACATCTTCGTAGTCATAAAACCGGGCATACCACGGAAGCGTGTAGCCGAGATAAACCCCGATGGTTTCAAATATTTTCAGGGCGTTTTTATTCCCGGCATCTGCCTCGGCCTGCACGACTTTCAGTCGCTCAGGCAGCCCCATCTCTTCGGGAAAGCTAAAGCCGGCCGCCGGAGCCAGTTTGTTGACGGCCTGCTGTGAAAAATACAATGCGCCAACGCCGGCATCGCCGGACCATTCGTCAGCGGCGGACGCCGGGTTGAAGTCGACTGGAGCAAATGCAAGCTCATTAAGCTGTCCGGTAATGTGTCCCCGGCTGTTAAGAAAGCCGACCGCTTCGCTTGATCCCATGGCGATACCGAACATGCCCGGCTTATTAAGCGACATGGCGCCAGCCAGCGCGGTGACATCGCCGTCGTTGATAACGGTAAGCGGAACACCCCACTCTTCACGCAGGCGGTGAAACAGTGGTTTTACGCAGTCGTTATACCGCTCTGCCGGAACCGACCGAAAGAGCGAAGCAATCATCGGGCGATCATCGACAAAAACGCCAGCCGAGCTGCCGCCGATTGCATCAACGCACGGAAGATGTTCCGCCGCCAGCTTGAGGCCTTTCTGAATCGCGCTGTAATGATAGTCTGGATCGGCCTGCTTAACCGGATCCCACGGAATTTCAGTGGTAAAGACCGACGCCCCGTCTTTAACGGCGGAAATTTTATAATCGCTTGCGCCAAGGTCAAAGCCGACACGGCAGCCGTCAAGATGCCCGCCGACCATCGACTGATTGTCTTTTGCATCCGGAACTTTTTCCGGAGTACAAAGAACTGTCTCGAACGGTTTTTCATAAACGCGCTCCATCAGCTCGACATCGAATGCGCGCGCCCCGGATTTCGAGTAGATTTCTGCGAGACGCCGCCCGATCCATTTCGGGCCGCCGACATACAGCTTCCAGCCTCCGGAAGCCCACAGCATAAATTTCACAACCCGTTCAACATATAAAAGGCTTTCTTCCAATAACTCCGAGTCCTTCTGAGCAACGGTCAGTTCTTTGCGGCTGACACAGCCATTTTCGCGTTCAACGGCGATAATCAGCGGTGCCGTTTTTCCCAATGCCTGGAAAAGCGTGCGCTCAAACAGAATCGCCGGGCAAAAATCCGGATCCAACGGCGGTGTAACATTCAATTCGACTTTCATAACGGCAACCCTTTTTGAATGACAACAAACAGAATCACGCAATTTTGTGTTTTTACAAAGATTAATTTTTTAGCATTTTTGACTAATCTTTAACAATATTGAACTTTAAAAACAAACCGTCATACTCGGTTTATGAAACAAAATAAAAAGGCATTATTTAGCCGAGCACCTTGAGCGCGACGATAATTTCGAGACGTTCCGTCATAATCCGGTCAATCCACTTCGATACGACAGAGATCACCGTGATGCCGAACGCGGTACTGTGTGTAGTTGCGTGCGCGCAGAACGGCTTCCGCCCGTTCAACGCGGGTCATGGATACGAGGTCTACGTGCCGGTCGGAAAGCGCAAACCGAGACAGGCAAAAAAAGATTTCTCGACCGTAGGCAGTCCGCGTCCCTGCTAAGCTCGCGACAGGAATGGACGGAGAAATCGCTAATGATTATCACCGCAGGGTTTCCAGAGCTTCGTAGGCGGTATCGGCGAGATAAGACGAATCCACGCCGCCGGAATAGCCAACAGCCAGCGCCCCATACCCTTGAAGTTCAGTAAGCAATGCCCGTTCTTTTTCGGGAAAATTCATGATGTAAATCTTATTCTTTATCAGCGCGCCAGATAAAGGCAGTGCGGCAGGTGAGTTGCGAGATCAACTAACCATATAAACGAACCTCCGAAGAAACCGGATCACTACCGTCCGGGATCGACGCCCTCTTTTCCCAACGGTTTTCGGGATAAATATCGGCGGCAACGAGGACGTGCAACAGGCCATGATCTGCGTCCCGTCCATAGATGGAGGAAACAAATTAAAAAATCATTTGAGAGGAATATTCTGGCTATTCTCGTCCATCATTACTATTATATTCATACGTATGAAAAGAAATCGTCATTTACTTTTCTTCTGCCTGCCAATTTCCGTCTGTCTGGCGGGCGGCGGCGGAGAAAATCTGATACTGGTTGTCAACCCCGGCGATGAACAGCAGGTGCGCATCGCGGCGGAATATCAGCGAACCCGGCATCTCTCGGACGACCATATCGTCTT
>Ga0172380_10003996_pt1 | contig 19517 bp, 16 predicted proteins | sample Leawe162metaG_FD_119747 | JGI IMG/M metagenome (GOLD analysis project Ga0172380, IMG submission 119747) | Leachate microbial communities from a municipal landfill in Southern Ontario, Canada - Leachate well 162 metaG | ecosystem: Engineered > Solid waste > Landfill > Unclassified | place... | reverse complement strand
CAGAAATGCTGGACTTTTTTGTTTTCAGGAAATAATTAAAGTTAATCAGAGGGTCCTTGGCTCCGAATAAAACCAACTTCTGTGAAGTTGTGTTTTTTCGAGAGTCCTCAGAAACAATAAAGCTGGGCTTTTTGTTTCTGGGATTCGAGCCCAAGAGGAAGAGCAAAATAGGTCAATCGTAAGATTGGCCTTTTTGTTTTTTAGCAAGTACCTACTATTATGAAATATCAGGTTTATATACTGCATTCTGCTCAGTTGAAACGTTATTATATTGGGGTTACGACCAATTTAGATGTTCGTTTAGGGTATCATGGAAGAGCAAAAGGTTCACGAAATTGTTTTTTGTTGTATTATCTCAATCCAGGGTAAAATTAAGAGGGAGTTTGCATCGAGTTCTTGCCTTTCTATCATTAAACTCTCCGGGATACCATTTTGGCATGCTTTGAACAATTCTAATCGATTCTTGACGGAGTAATTTATGTCCTTCAATTACCTCAACGTTAGAAATACTTCCATCTGTTTCTACAACGAAAGAAATGATAACCTTGCCTTGTACATTTTTCTTAATCGCCTTTTCGGGATAATTTAAGTTGTTAACGATGTAATCACTTAATGCTGTCAAACCACCAATAAATCGCGCATCTTTTTCTGGATATTCAATAATATTGTTATCCTTGAGATCGCCTAAAATATAGGCCTTATCGAATAAAACTTCGTTGATTTTTAAATTATCAATTGTTTCTGGCCCACAATCTTTATTTTCAATTTTTTGTCCATTTTCATTATAAACCGCCCAGAATCCAGTTTTGCTATCTTTCACAAATTCACCAGTTTCCCAAGTAGAGCCATTTTGATACAGACTATTGAAGGAGCCACTTCCTTGGTCATCGATTTTACTTGTGCAAAGAATGGCGCCAGACTCATAATATCGCTTCCATTCCCCACGGATTTTGCCATTCGTGTAATTTCCTTCTGCGCGCAACTTGCCAGAATTATAATATTCCAAATAGGCGCCATTTGATTTGCCGTTGGAGTAGATTTTGTTTTGACGAACTGCACCGTCTGGATAATAACGAATGAACTCACCATTCAATTTTCCATTGGAATAATGAGATATCAGGCTTTTGTTGCCCGTACTATCAAAATAATTGAATTGCCCGTTTTTGACTTCTAATTTTGCGTCTTGATAATAGCCGCTCATTTGTAATACGCCGTTTAAATAGTTATCTTTTACAGCATAAATGTTATTACCTTCTTTCGTTATTTCGCGGTAATATGAGGCAAGTTGTTTTTTAGTGACCTTCCAATCTTTGTCAAAATAAATTGTTTTTTGACTATGAAAGGCAAAAATTGAAATGAAAAGTAAAATGGAAGTAAGCATTATTTTTTTCATAAAAATGTTATATGTTAATTTAAGTTCACTCCAAAACCTCCAAAACATTCGCCTCAATGCGTTCACACAACTGATCCGTTGGTAAATCATTGTCATCGGTGCCAAAAGGATCTTCAATTTCTTCCGCCAAGACTTCCATACTGACGAGAATATAGAAAACAAACGTGGCAATCAATGCCGACCAATACCCAAAAATGGTCACGAAAGCCAAAGGCAAGGTGGTGACGTAGATGAAAATGAATTTCTTCAAAAACAACGAATAGGAAAAAGGGATGGGTGTGTTTTTAATCCGTTCGCAAGCACCAATGCTGTCCATGAGCGCGTTCAGATTTTTGTCTAAAATGAAAATGTCCTCGGGAGTAAGGATCCCTTTGTCGCGCAAGGCAATCAATTTTTGAAAAATCAGATTTGAAAGGGCCAGTGGAATGTGGTTTTTCGAACGTATTGAGTCTAGTTCAGCTGCATTCAATTTTAAGTCTTCAACATGCACACCTTTGCGTAAATGTTCTTTGCAGGCATGGGTAAAATTGGGAATCATGCGTTTGAAAAAGTCTCGATCTTCTTCATTTTTCACTAAAACCGCAATTTTCGAAGTAAAATTACGAGAATCGTTGACCATTTCTCCCCACTTTCGTCTTCCTTCCCACCAACGATCGTAAGCCGTGTTGGTGCGAAATACGAGCAACAAAGAAATCACAAAACCAATCAAAGAATAAACGGCTACCAATTTTTCAAGGATGGTTTCATTCGGAAAAAAGGTCATTACCAAGTAGTCAATGAACAAGGTGAAAACACCAATGTAGATGAGTTCTTTCCACAAAATGCGCAAGGTGTCGCTTTTGTGAATGGCGAAAATTAATTTGAACCAACTTTTCGGGTTGTAGTTTACCATATCGTCAAAATGAGGATTTCAAAGGTACAATTCTACCTTGATTTTGCAAGAAAAAGGTAGTATGCGTACCCGGAAGGATCATTTTTTATTTACTTGTTTGACATGCAATTAACACCTGTTAGTTCATGAACTATTTCAGGATGAACTTTGAATTTTGTTAAATTACCTTTAATATTGTCATCGGTTAATCGATTTTAGATAATCCTCGTATTTTTTTCCTTGATTTAGGAATTCATAGTGCTTTTAAAAGCAAGCTATTTAACTAATAAATTTAATTATCATGTTAGAGTTTTATTCTGCCAGTACTCGAATGGTCAATACAAGAAGAGGTGTAACCGAATGTTTGGAAGCAGCTTTGGGCGAAAATAACACCGATTGTGACTTAGTGATTCTGCATGCATCCATAGGTCATAATTTTGAGGATTTAATAGATCAAGCAAAAATTCACTCTCCCAATGCTCGCGTGTTAGCTGCTTCCTGCTGTGGAATTGTTGGAAAAGAAGGTGTCAGTGAGTCCATGAAAGACATTGCTCTTATGGCCATAAAAGGGCGTGATTTTGCGATTAGTTCTACCAATGAAATTTATGGACATAATTCGTACGAAAAATCTCTTCAGATGGCGAAGGATTTGAAATCGGAGTCGGATACAATCAATATGATTTATTTTTTGGGATCGGGAATTGATATCGCGAATGATCAATGTATTAAAGCATTTGAAGAAGTTTTTGGACCGGAAATCACCATTTTTGGGGCGACCTCTTCCGACAATATGAAAGGATATATCAATTATCAAGCTGTTGATGACGAGGTATATGAGCATGGCGCGTTTGCGGTTGGATTTTATGACCCAACCCTTACAATTGAAACACAAGCAACCCATGGATTTGTTGCGGTTGGAGAACCATTAGTTGTCACCAAATCGGAAGGACACATTATTGAAGAATTGAATGGGAAACCCGCTTGGAGCGAATATTTGAAACATTTGGGGCTTGCACAGGAATCTACTTGCGGCGATTCAATTCCCATCGGTGCCTTGGGCGAAGAACTTTCACCAGAATTGGCGAAAGAATATGGAAATAAGCATATTTTGAGAGTCGTAACCAAACACGTTGGTGAACACATTTATTATGCTACTGAATGTGCGGTTGGTACCAAATTGTGGCTGACCAAACGCGACGAAGAATTGATTTTCAACGAAATGGACAGAATCGGAAAAGAAATGGTGAATAGAGCTGGAGACAAACAACCTATTGCTGTTTTTCATGCGGATTGTTTGGCACGGGGACGATTTTTATTCAATCGAATCATAAAAGAAGAACTCGTGAATCGTATGCAGTATCCGTTTTACGTAAATGGAGAATGTCCACCTTGGTTGGGTATGTATGGATTTGGTGAATTTGCGAAATTGGGCGGTCGAAATACGTATCACAATTACACCTCGGCTTTATATGTACTCTACAGATAATGCGCTTCTTCGCACCGAACGGTTGGTATGATTAAAAAATCAGAATACGATAAGTTAGTAGAATCTTACAGAGATTTGCAATTGCGTGTCACCCGTTTTTCGAATGTTGAGCAGGAATTGATCAACATACGCGATCAATTGGATGATGAGTTGAACATTTACAAACGCTTGAGTCAGTTTAATGCAGATTCATTCAAGGTTATAGCACAAGTTGATTTTCTAAAACTCGTTAGCGAAGCCATCATTGATTTGTTTGAATTGGAGTGTTCGGTGGTCTATTTCAAATCACAAAACCAGGAAAATTATACGAATTTACTCGTTGAGGGCTTCAACCTGCCAGCAGCAAACAACTTGCTTTTTGAAGAACAAACAAGGCAATTAGTAGAAAATTTGGCGTCCAACAAGACGAGCAAAATATCGGTCGAATCATTCGCAAATTTATCGTTGTATACTCCGTTTCACGAAGGTGTGGCTTTTGTCTTTACCAACAATATTTATGATTACTCCATAAATTTAATCGGGCTTGTCACTAAAAAGCACGCTCCCTTATACGACCCAATTGAAACACGTGACGAGACAATATTTGAAGTTTTTGCGCATCAAGTTAAATCGCATATTGAAAATCGGCTGAAAGAGGAAAAAATCAATGCACAACTGCTCGATATTTCAAAATCACGCATCGAATTAAAGAAATTATCAATGATTGCGACAAAGACCAAAAATAGTGTCGTAATATCAGATCGTTTTGGAAATATTGAATGGGTTAACAAGGCATTTGAGGAAGTGACGGGTTACCAAAAGGAAGAAGTTATTGGAAAAAAACCAAAAGAATTTCTTCAGGGACCGTCTTCTGATGAAAAGAGTATTCAAAAGATTTCTTCTTCCTTGAAGAAAAAACAAAATGTCGAAGTAACTATTCTAAACTATAAAAAGGATAAAAAAGCCTATTACAATCAGCTAGAAATAATACCCATATTCGATGAAAATGAGGAATTGATCAACTTTATTTCACTGCAAAAAGACATTACAGAAGAAACAAAATTCAAACAAGAGATTCTTAAAATAAATTCACGGTTTGAATTAATTGCACAAAAAACAAATATTGGCATTTGGGAGTGGGATGACATTCAAAAAACGATTCATTGGAATGACGTGCTTATCGACATGTATGGCGTTCGTCGATCAGATGTTGAACCGGAATTGTTTGATTTTTGGAAAGCATCCTTGCATCCTGAAGATCGTGAGCGAATTATTGCAGAAGTTGACGACCTGATTTCAGATAAAATCACTGACAGTTTGGTGCAAGATTACCGTATTCGGCGTTATGACAACCAAGAAGAAAGGATTTTAAAATGCCACGTCATAGCGGAACGTAACCCAGATGGCAAGATGATTCGTTTAATCGGAACAGCGACCGATAATACAGAGATAAAACGCTTTGAAGATGATATTCTTGAAAAAAATGATGAATTAAAGAAAATCAATGCGGAACTAGATAATTTCGTTTACCGTGTTTCGCATGATTTGCGTTCACCGCTATTATCAATTAAGGGAATTTTATCGCTCCTATTTCTTTCAGGAAACTTAACGGAGGAGACAATCAGCTATTTAAAACTTGCGGAAAGTAGTGTGATTCGATTGGATGAAACGATTCAAGAAATATTGGAATATTCAAGAAATGCTCGATTGGAAATGACTTTGCAGTCATTTGATGTGGAAGAGGTTGTTCGCCAAGTGTACGAAGATTTAAAATTCTCCACAGACACTTCTATTCGGTTTGATTGCGATTTCAACGGTTCGTCCATTATTACTTCCGATAAATCGAGAATAGAAATTTTAGTAAAAAACTTAATGGGCAATGCTTTTAAATACAAGCGAAACGATATTTCAAACCCATTTGTTCGTTTTAATATGTCGATGAATGACCAAGAAATCCAGTTGAGTTTTGAAGACAATGGTGAAGGAATTGAAGAAAAACACTTGGATAAGATCTTCGACATGTTCTATCGTGCGAGCAGCCAGAGTCAAGGAACGGGTCTTGGATTGTATATTTGTAAAGAAATAGCAACAAAACTAAACGGCAGCATAACGCTTTCATCGCAACCCAAAAAAGGAACAACAGTGCAAATTAAACTCCCAATAATCAACTTATGAAGCATTTTCTTCTAATTGATGATGATGAAATATTCAATTTTATCCACACTCATGTTATTTCTCATGAAAATAAAAAGGCGAAAATTACGGTTTTTCAAGCGGCGAATTTGGCCATCGAATATTTGAAGGAGAATCCAAATGACACACCCGATTATATATTTTTGGACGTGAACATGCCGGGAATGAATGGTTTTGAGTTTTTGGAGCAATACGATTTGATTGAAAATACCAAGAATGATCCTCCCAAAGTGTACATGGTTACTTCTTCACTTGATAAGCGAGATCATGATCGAGCCGGTGCATTTAGTCAGGTAGCAGGTTTTATTGATAAACCCATTACTGTTGAGTTTATCAAAAGTTTGTCGTAACACAAACATTATATTTTGCCGCTAGTCTGCAAGATATTTGGGCATTAGCGGTGACACATTGAATTATTTTTATTTACTTTGTAACACAAAATTTATACAGATGAGTTCTTCAACTATTTTTTACGCAATCGCTGATTTCATGGGTAAATACGGTTTCATGCCTTACGAGTGGGATTGGTTCAAAATGATTTTTAATTATGGAGCGATTGTTCTTGGTTTTATTGGTTTGTTCTATTGGTTGAATTTGCAAATGAAAATGACCAAAAAAGCAAAAGAAGAAGGAAGACTATTTTAAGCTCGTAAAAAAGAAATTGAAGGTTGTTGGTCTGAGGGCTAATGACCTTTTTTTGTATTGTACCATGAAGGATCTAAGTGTAATTATTACCGCAGGAGGCATCGGAAAGCGTATGGGTGGGAATTTTCCTAAACAGTTTCGTTTGTTGGCCCAACGACCTGTTTTGATGCACACAATCCAAGTCTTCCATGATTTTGCACCACAAGCCCAATTGATTCTTACGTTGCCTGCAGAATGGAAAGAAATGTGGGCCGAATTGTGTTTGGAACATCATTTTGCCCTTCCTCATGAAATGGTGGATGGAGGAAAAGAGCGGTTTCATTCGGTGAAAAATGCCTTGCAAAAATGTACAGCGGCAAAAATTATGATTCACGATGGTGTTCGGCCATTGGTGTCAAATCAAACGTTGGTCAATGGCTATCAAGCATTGGAGAATCATGCTGGCGCGATTCCTACCGTGGAATTGGTGGATTCTTTGCGTTGGGTCGGTGAAGGAGAAAACAAAGCGGTCAATAGAAGCGATTACAAACGAATTCAAACGCCTCAATGTTTCCGAAAAGAGCAAATTTTGACAGCGTACGAGGTGGATTTTTCGGAAAATTTTACCGACGATGCTTCCGTTTTTGAAAAGGCAGGTTTTCCACTTTTCCTTTTTCCTGGCAATGAAGAAAACTTGAAAATCACCACAGAAAATGACCTTCTTTTAACAGAATTTTGGTGGGCACAGCACAAAAGCAATTCCCAAAGTTCTAAATAGCCTTATATTTAACGTCTTTAAGTACAAATGAAAGTTACACAGCACATTCAAGAATCCAAGGAAACACTTTTCTCGTTTGAAATACTGCCTCCTTTGAAAGGGAAAAGTATTCAATCTATTTTCGATGGAATTGATCCGATGATGGAATTCAAGCCCAAGTTTGTGAACGTGACCTACCATCGGGAAGAATTTGTTTACAAAGAAAGAGAAAAAGGATTGTTGGAGAAAATCGCGATTCGCAAACGACCCGGAACGGTTGGAATTTGTGCTGCGATCATGAATAAATACGATGTAGATGCTGTGCCACATTTGATTTGTGGTGGTTTCTCCAAAGAAGAAACCGAAAATGCCTTGATCGATTTGCAGTTTTTAGGCATTGATAATGTGTTGGCTTTGCGCGGCGATTCCATCAAAACGGAAAGTATTTTTCGTCCACACGAAGATGGCCACCAATATGCCGTAGAGTTGATTCGTCAAATTACGGACATGAATGAAGGAAAATACATGCTCGATGATGTGGATTTGGAACCAACCAATTTCTGTATTGGTACCGCTGGTTACCCGGAGAAGCATTTTGAAGCTATGAACTTGTCGACAGATTTGCATTACTTGAAACAAAAAGTTGAAGCCGGCGCAGAATACATCACCACCCAAATGTTTTTCGACAATCAGAAATTTTTCGATTTTGTAAAGGCTTGTCGTGCTGCGGGCATTACTGTACCCATCATTCCAGGGTTGAAACCGATTAAAACGTTGAACCACATTTCCTTTTTACCGAAGTTTTTCCACATCGATTTTCCGGAAGCTTTATCCAAAGAATTGCTCAAATGCAAAGACAATGCTTCAGTGGAACAAGTGGGAATTGAATGGGGAATTCAGCAGTCTAAAGAATTAAAAGAAGCAGGCGTTCCTTGTATTCATTATTACACCATGTCGAATTCATCACAAGTGCAAACCATTGCCAAAGAAATATTTTAATATGAAAAAGATAACCTTAATCACCTTTTTGTTCATCAGTTCATTGTCTTTTGCGCAAAAGCAAAAACTCCAGCTAAACAATGCTTTAATTGTGGGTTTGATGGACAAGGAAGATGAACGATTTATGCTCGAAATTGCGTTAACAGAATTTTTCGCAAACGAAGGCGTGAAAGCAGTACCTTCTTTGAATATCTTGAAACAAGGAAGTGATCCTTCGTTGTTGGCAACCGATTCCATGCGAGCAGTGGTGAAAGAAAAAGGATTGGATACGTACATGTTGGCTTCCGTTCGAGGGTACGACAGTCGATTCAAAAAAAGCGAAAAAAATGATGCGATGCCCGTGGCCTTGGATTATGGTACTTTGTTCTCACTTTTTCGAGAAGAAGCCACTTCTGTGACATTTGAATTTTTTATTTACCGCAACGATGTCTTGGTGAAAACAGCCTTGGTTCGATGTGGCAATGTAAGCTCCAAAGAAACAGTGCTGAAACGCTTGAAAAAGAAATTGGCGCGCAAGGCGAAAAAGTGGTAGGTTTTGCCACATACAAGTTTGAAGTATTCAAGTAGCCACAGATTCCGCAAATTTTGGCGGATTTATTTGGTTGGAGTAGGTGTTTATTCCCTTGAGTAATCCTTAATCATCTGTGCCATCTGTGGCATACAAAAGGATTGTAAATTTTAGCCACAGATTTCAAGGATTTTCGTGGATTAATATGGTTCAAGTATGTGTACATTCACATAAAAAATCCTTATCATCTGTGCTATCTGTGGCATACAAAAGGATTGTAATTTTTACCCACAGATTTCAAGGATTTTCGCGGATTAATATGGTTCAAGTATGTGTACATTCACATAAAAAATCCTTTTTCATCTGTGCTATCTGTGGCAAAAAAAGGAATTCCCAATGCCATATCAGCATCGAAACCTACGCCAATTTCATCAACTTCGCCACGTATTTTCCAATAATATCAAACTCCAAATTGATTTTGTCGCCAATTTTTAATTGATGAAAACTCGTGTGTTCGTAAGTATACGGAATGATGCAAACCGAAAATTGATTGTCCATGGAATCGACTACCGTTAAACTGGTTCCATTGACCGTAATTGAACCTTTTTCTACCGTTGGTGAACTTCCGTCGTACTGAAAGGTATATTTCCAACTCCCATTTTGATCTTCAATGTTGGTGCAAACCGCTGTTGTATCCACGTGGCCTTGCACAATGTGTCCGTCCAAACGGCCATTCATCACCATGCATCGTTCTAAATTTACCCGCGTACCTACTTTCCATTCGCTCAAGTTAGTTTTGTCCAGCGTTTCTTGAATGGCGGTAACGGTGTAGGCATCCTTTTCAAGTGAAACAACCGTCAAACAACAACCGTTGTGGGCTACACTTTGGTCTATTTTCAACTCATGTGTGATGGGTGAACTAACTGTAAAATGAATATTTTCTTGTTCGTGAACGATGTTTTCGATTGTTCCGAGTGCTTCAACTATGCCTGTAAACATTATTTGTCGTAAATCAAATGAATAAATCCTTGTAAATCAAAAGTTTCCTCGCCGCTTAGTTGGATGACAAACGCGCGGCAGGTGTAAAAGTAAACACCTTCGGTCAATTTTTTGTTCGTTTCCTGATCCATTCCATTCCAAGAAATCATCGGATCTTCTGTGAAGAAAACTTGTTCTCCCCAACGATTGAAAACTCTGAAATCTACCTTGGAGATGAATTTGTAAGGCAACAAGGGATGATACAAATCGTTGGGTCCGTCGCCGTTGGGTGTGAAAACATTTGGCAAAGCATAAACAGGATCGCAATTGTCGACACAAACGGTTTGTGAAGCCAGACTACTATTGTTGTATTGCACCGAATCCGTAGCGGTAACGTAATAGCAACCCGCAATGGAATTATCCGATTGAAACAGATAAAATGTATCCAAATCGGAGGAAATGGTGGCAATGACCTCAAAAGGACCTGCTTCCGTTGGCGAATAGTGTACTTGATAGGCAACTACATCGTCAGAGCAAGAATTGTTGGGGTTGGACCACGTGATGAGGTTCGTCAACGATTCGCAATCGGGCACGATAGCAACGGAACCAGGCGCGCAAGGTGGCGTATTATCATAAGCGGCGGCACAAATGTATTGTGACCAATTGTACAAGGTGTCGGGCAAGGAAGCCAACGAATAGCGACCGATACTGCGCACTTTGTAACAATGTTCTTGCCCGTTGACCAAATTGTATTCCGCAAAGTAATTGGTGTCGACGGTGGCAATTAGGGTATAGGTCGCGCCAATTCCATTGGATTTCCACACTTCGTAGGCAAAATTGTTCCACGGAGTGAAATCGTCCCAGTTCAATTGCATGCCGTTGTCAACAGGATTCGGTTTGATGAAAATGGAAGGCGCGATTGCACTGCGGCCTACGGCAACGCCATTGTTCATCAATTCAACTTGGTAATTGTATTGAAAAGCCGTTGTTTCGATGTTGCTGTCGACAAAAAAGGTGTCCAAGGAAAACAATGAAGGAGAAACAGCTGAACTGTAAACCAAAGTTGTTGGATTCGCAAATTCTTCTCCGCTGTACAAACGATATTGATACGGACCGGTATACAAAAGTGTGTCCAATTCTTTCGGATGTGTCCAACGAATTGAGTCAATGCCGAAATCAAAATCGGTGCTGTCTACTGTTACGTGAGTAATGATGGGCAAGTCAAAAGGCAAATCAACACAAACCGGTGGCACCATGCAACTTTCCGCTCCATCGGGATAAATTGCAGTGACGGTGTAACAATACCGATTTCCGGCTACCAAAGGACCAAAATCGGTAAAAGTTATGTTGGTTTTGGAGGTGCTTTCCCCAATCAATTTGTAGCCTAAACTCAAGGGTTCTTTTGCGCCACAGCAGTTATTCGCTGAATAAGAACTGTCGTTTTTGCGGTAGATATTATAACCGATTACTTGCGGACAATCTGCCATGTCCCAGGATAAGTTGGCTTCACTTAAATTCGCTGAAATTTGCAAATTTTGAATGGGCGGACCGTTTACACGAATCCGAACGGATTGAAGCGCTTTCAAAGAAACATTGGGTCCATCGTCGGATGCTTCGAAAGTGAAAAGATAAGGCGTTTCCCGCACGGCCTCACAAGAAGGGGTCCAGGAGAATTGTCCAGTTATCGGGTTGCCGGGAGCAGAAGTAGAAATAAATACGGCTGGGGAAATCTGTAAATTGAATCCTTGTCCAAAATAGTCCCACGATAAAATGGGTACATCGCCTGGTGAAGCTGGACTATCGGAGGCTGTCAAAAGTTTTACAACCGTGCTGTCTACTTGGACACAGGTGTCTGAAAAGGAACTCATGGTAGGCGGCGCATTTCCGCAACTGCCTTTCACGGTAATTTGCATGTCGCGAATGACGTAGCCAATTAAAATGCCATTTCTAAATTCATTCACACGAATAGCGACATTGTATTCGCCTTGAATGCTTGGGGAAGCCCAAGTAATAGTTCCAATAATTGGGTCGATTGCCATGTTTCCGCCACCAACATCCTGTGGGTATTGAAAAACGGAAGGAATAGGCATATCCAAACAATCTTCTCCTTTGCACGGAATGATGGTGTAGCTCAAGCTATCGCCATCTGGGTCGTACGCACCTAAATTGTAAAGCCAAGGTTGATTGGTACATGCATTTTCAGGGCAAGGACAATCGTCAAATAATAATGAATTGTTTGGGGTGCCCAAGAAGGGAGAAATGATCAATTGGGTTTGAATACAGAAAATGGTAACGACCGAATTATTGATATTTAAAACATTGGCATTTCTATTCGGATCCTCTACAGTAATTAGGTAAGTGCCTGGGCCCGTAAAAGTATGATTCCCGATATACACATTTTTCTTCGTGTCGGGGGAAGGGTAATCCCAGTATTGTACCAGATTTAAAGTGTCAAAACTTCCGTCTCCGTAACGGATTTCCAATTTGTCACGGTTGGCCTCACTGGATAATTTGGTACACGTGGTAATAGTAAATTCGTAGGTATTCCCCATCAAATGGCGGTACGTAATTTCTCCAGAACGGTTGTGCGTTGCCAAGGCTGAAAACGTCAGCAATTGGAACATCAAAAACCAGAAAAATTTTACCATTGTGCAAAGGTAGAGAATTTTGGGCAGGAGAGGAAAACGTTTTTAAGCAAGCGGGAATGCTTTGCTCTAATTAGCAAATCGGTCGGGTGAGAATAGGCTAATTTACCGTTTGACATATTTCTTTGGCGAGTTCCATTTGACCTTTTTTACTGGAAAGATAATTTCGGTCCCCTTCGTTGGTCAAATAGCCCATTTCCAGCAATACCGTTGGACAATTGGAATGGTTTAAAAGAAATAAATTCCCATCTTTTGCTCCGCGATTGTTCAACGTGTATTGGGATAAATTGTAGGATAATTTAATGGCGTACATGTGTGACTCTTCGTAAAACGGGTTCTCTTTGGAAACAATAGCGGTAATCCCATTTTCATCCTTGTTTTCTGAACTATTGATATGCAAGGAAATCAATAAATCGGGTTTGATTTCATTGATTTTTTTTACGCGTGTTTCTAATTTCATGAATTGATCGCCATCCCGTAAAAAAATGATTTTTGTAGGAAATTTTTTGCTTTCAATTGTGATTTGTTCGGCAATGTCCTGGAGAATGTCTTTTTCAGACAAACCTGCACTTTGCGCTCCTTTGTCTTTTCCACCGTGACCAATGTCGATTAAAACGGTTCGCTCAATAACGGTTTGTTCCGTTCCAAATGAAGTGAGAATTAAACAACTAAAAAAAATAAACCGCAGGGAAATTCTTCTGTTCATAGCTTGGTGATTTTAATTGTGTGTAAGTCAAAGCTAAACAATTTTCAGGAGTAAAAAAATAGTTCAGTTAAAAATCAAATTAGCTTTGGTTTGGATTAAAAACGGAAACCCAACCCAAGATTGACAATCCAACCCAATTTATGGGTAGAGCTAAGATCCGTTGCCGTGCGCAATTCTATTTGTCCATTATCCAAGTTGGTATAGCGTGTAGTGTTTTGTATAGTTTGCAAACCCAAACCGAAGGAATTGTTGAAATAGACATGTTTGGCTAACAAAACTTCAAACCCTAAATGAGTGTATAAATTTAAATTGTGACGGGTCGCTTCAGTTTCCATTTGAAAAGAGTGATCGAATGTGGGTGAACCAACCGGGATGATTTCCGCATTGTAAAAAGATTCGGTGCGTAGCAATCCGTATTGGTATTCTGTCGAAAACTGGATGTATGGCTGAATGTTATGCGGGTTGGCCGATGCGTAGATTCTAAAATTGGCATCCACCGTTAAAACTTCGTTGTTTTTATTTCGAATTTCATAATCGTCAAAACTCGAATAAACGAAACGAGGGCCGATGGCAAAAGCCACCTTGTTTTTCTTTAAAGTAACGAAAGGAGTAAGCCCATTTTGCCCTAAACCAGAAAAGGTTGTCGAAATTTCGGTTCCTAATTTTAATCGATTGTCTGTTCTGCTGTCTTGGCCGAAAGCCACAAAATTCAAGCAGAAAAAGAGGAGGGAGATTTGTAGTTTCATGGTTTTAAATTTTGATTAAAAACGATGCTCCAACAAATTTATTGTTTTTTAAACAAAAAAACAACTCCTTAAACGATGATGTTCAAGGAGTTGTCGGTGGAAGGCTAGAATTGCTCAACCAAATATTTCAGCAAATCAGTGGAGGTTACAATTCCTACTAAGTCTTCCCCTTTTAAAACGGGAATCGCATGAAAATCTTTCGTTGACAACAATACGGCCGCGTCGTAAATGGTATCCTCTTCTTGCATGGTTTCTAGATTTTTCGACATTACTTGATCCAACGTCAATACATCAAACATTTCAGTGGTCAAGTTTTCTCCGTCAACGGTATTGATGAAACTAATTTTTTGAATGTCCGTGGATGATAGCATCCCAAGTACTTTTTTTCCTGAAACAACGGGTACATGACGAACATGTTTCGTCTTCAGAATGTCGTTCACTTCCTTTAATGTTTGGGTAAGATTTACTGTTAAGATGTCGGTTGACATGATTTTGGAAATGGGTGTTCTTTTTTTCATCTTGAATGAATTTTTTAAAGTAAAACGGGTGATTGCACCGTGCAATCATTTAGCTTTTTGAAACGAACTTCCTTCGTCTTTTTCTACTTTAAATTTCCAAAGAAAAAAAGGTCCAAAATAGAACCTGTGTCATGTTTTTTGGAGAAAATCGGTTGTATCTTTTGCCTTATTTTTACACCAGATTTTATACAACTTTTTCGTTTTTCCTGCGTTGAATAGAAAATAGAACCTTTTAAATTTTTGAAGTATGAAACGCGTGATGAAAATCAGTCTATTTACAGTAAGTCTAGCTTTGCTTTTGGTGCAATGCGGTACCAGCAAAAATTCCGGCAAAAAATGCGATGGACGAAAAGCTACACGCACGCCCATGGGAAATATGTAAAAGATGCAGATTACGGTAGTTTCAACTAAGCTTCAAGCGCACCAAAATTCTTCGCGGTTTCGCACCAATGATTGGCCATTGTGGTGGGATCTGCACCAATGCTTCGGGCAAGTTGCAAAGCCAAAGCCATGAGCAAAACGGAGGCTTCATGAAAATCATGGTTCGTTTGCAAATGTCCAAATTGTTCTTGGGCTTTCAATTGAAGAAAATCATGGTGTTCTTGAACAAAGATGCGAGGTGCATTACTCGAAATTTCCGGAATCATCAAATAGTCCAACCATGCTGGCCCGATACGTTTGGTCAAATCCTCCGGCGCTTCCTTTCCCATTTTTCGCCAAAGTGCCAAAGTTTGGGTATCACCAGATGCGGCCAAGCCTGTTTCCAATAACAATTCAAAGGCCAAGTCTGCCAGATTCTGCATCAATTCCAAATAGTCATCTTGCGCGATTTCGAAATTCTTCGTGGCTTGACCTTTCAAATAATCCTCCACCCGAAGATTGGGCAGTTGTGCAACGTCGGGACAACCTTCCAAACAAGGAAAAGAGCTTCCTTCGTGAATGTAGTGCGTCTGATTGTTCTGAATCTGGCGCCCAAGCGGAAACAAACGACAAGCCAACGGTCTACCGACATGCACGCCACAGCCAAAACCATCTATATATTGACTACAAGCCGATTTTCCTTTCGAATCGGTTGGTCCGTTAAACCGCAGTTGAATGCCTCCCAAATCACAAAATCGTTCTCGAAATTCTTTGGTGGTGATCTTTTTTTCTTGCGCCAAACAGAACAACTCCCATGGGTTGAGCATTACTCGATTTCCATGACAACAAGTTCCCGCACGCGTACAGGTAAGCGGCAAAATGTCTTGGAGTTGAAGTGTGATGATTTTCATGGAGCTAATTTACTGAGGCACTAACTGTGTCAAAGTTAAAATGTTTTGAGAGCAAATGAAAACAGGCGTGTAAAATTCAATTAAACAAGGTGGTTTTTTAGGGATTTAAATAGGTGTTCCGATGGCATTTGTATCTTATTTTTTATTGATAGTTGGCTGAAATCTAGTATTTTAATTTAGACCAATTATGTATAAATAGTAAATTCTAATTTAGATTAATTACGAATAACCTTTAATTTGTTGATAGAAAAGTTGTTACAATGGACGGGTGTGGTTTTTTGTAAAAAGGTCAAAAATGAGGCCTTATTTTTTTCTGAATTTTTATATATTTTTAATGTAAACAATGGATTTGTTGCTGACCCTCAACCTTTAAGAGTCCAGATTTTACAAATCTACCTAAAACCAATTTATCATGAAAAAAGAGAAAATTGTGTTGTTTTCATTAATCGCCACTGCCTCATTTTCTGTCTCTGCACAGGAAGTAGTTTCCTCACAAGGTGGCTCGTATTCTAATGCCAACGGTAACGTCGACTTTACGATAGGCGAAGTGATTATCAACACGGGAACAGATGGTCAAAATTACATCACTCAAGGGTTTCATCAAACCAACTGGAATTTTTTAGGTTTGGAAGATTTTGCACCGAGTTATGTTGCAACCATTTTCCCCAATCCAACCGAGGATATCTTGAACATTCGAGCAAGTATCTTTGAAAATGTGACTTACTCACTCTATGATGCAACAGGTAAACTTGTTCTGCAGAATATTCTTGTGGGAAGTGAAACTCCCATTCAGGTGAGTCACATTGCACCTGGTAGTTATTCATTGACATTGAATAGCGCAGCTCAAACATTGAAAACATTTAAACTAATTAAAACTCATTAAACTGAAGAGTATGAAAAGAATAGTACTTTCCATAGTTGCCGCAATGGCGCTATCATTCAGTTCTTTTGGTCAAGCGCCAGAAGGATTTAAATACCAAGCCGTCGTGCGAGACGCTGGTAATCTTATTTTAAACAACCAATCTATAGGCGTACAACTAAGTATTCACCAAGGAAGCATTGGTGGAGCAACTGTTTATACAGAAACATTTGCTTCCACAACGAATGCTTACGGTTTGGTTAATTTGGAAATTGGAAACGGAACCTCTGTTGACGATTTCACAACAATTGATTGGGCGAATGGTCCTTTTTATATCGAAACAGCAGTAGACGTAACAGGAGGAACGTCTTATACATCCATGGGCACAAGCCAATTGATGAGTGTTCCTTATGCCTTGTATGCAAAAACATCTGGAAATGGAGCGGGTCCAGCAGGTCCTACAGGACCTCAAGGTCCAGCTGGAAATGACGGTGCTACAGGTCCTCAAGGAGCAATCGGTGCTGCCGGTCCTCAAGGGTTAACGGGGGCTACAGGTCCTCAAGGAGCTACAGGAGCTACAGGTCCAATTGGTGCAACGGGTCCCCAAGGCGCAACAGGTCCTCAAGGAGTTACCGGTCCACAAGGTATGACAGGTGCTACTGGACCACAAGGTCCAGCTGGTTTGAATGGCGCAACAGGTCTCCAAGGATTAACTGGCGCAACAGGTCCAGCGGGTGCTAACGGTTTAGACGGCGCAACAGGCCCAATGGGACCTCAAGGTCCAGCAGGATTGAATGGAGCTGATGGAATCAACGGAATTAACGGTGTTAATGGTTTGGACGGTGCAACTGGCCCAATGGGACCTCAAGGTCCAGCAGGTTTGAACGGAGCAGACGGAATCAACGGTGTTGATGGTTTAGACGGAGCAACCGGCCCAATGGGACCACAAGGACCAGCAGGATTGAACGGAGCCGACGGAATCAACGGAGCAACCGGCCCAATGGGACCTCAAGGCCCAGCAGGAAATGACGGTTTAGACGGAGCTACAGGCCCAATGGGACCACAAGGCCCAGCAGGAAATGACGGATTAGACGGTGCAACAGGCCCAATGGGAACACAAGGCCCAGCAGGAAATGACGGATTAGACGGTGCAACAGGCCCAATGGGACCTCAAGGACCAGCAGGAAATGACGGATTAGACGGAGCTACAGGACCAATGGGACCTCAAGGCCCAGCAGGAAATGACGGATTAGACGGTGCAACAGGCCCAATGGGACCTCAAGGACCAGCAGGTAATGACGGATTAGACGGAGCTACAGGACCGATGGGACCGATGGGACCAGCAGGAAATGACGGATTAGACGGTGCAACAGGCCCAATGGGACCACAAGGCCCAGCAGGTAATGACGGATTAGACGGAGCTACAGGACCAATGGGACCTCAAGGCCCAGCAGGAAATGACGGTTTAGACGGAGCTACAGGCCCAATGGGACCTCAAGGCCCAGCAGGAAATGACGGATTAGACGGAGCTACAGGACCGATGGGACCACAAGGCCCAGCAGGAAATGACGGATTAGACGGTGCAACAGGCCCAATGGGACCACAAGGCCCAGCAGGAAATGACGGTTTGGATGGAGCAACTGGTCCAGCAGGATTTGTATCCTTGAATGGTGCAACGGGAACTACCCAAACTTATGCTGTCGGTACAAGTGGAACAGATTTCAATATTTCAACGGTAAGTGATGTTCACACCTTCAATATTCCGAATGCAGGGGCTACATCCAGAGGTGCGGTAAGTACTGGAGCTCAAACAATCGCTGGAGCAAAAACTTTTACTGGTAATACCGCCGCTACAACAACAATGGTGGTTGGTAATAGCACAGCAACTGCAGGAGCGACTTTGGATGTAAACTCAACAACAGGAACCTTTTTAGCGCCTAGAATGACAACTGCTCAACGTGATGCATTAGTATCTGTACCTGATGGAAGTATGATCATCAACACAACTGCTAAAAAAGCACAAATCGCCTTTACCAACACTGCCGCAAATTTGAATCAATCTACTTGGGGAGCTTTTGCGGGTGTAAACTTTATCGCTTCAGGTCAAACTATGGGACAAACATTTACGGCGGTTTATTCTGCTTCTGTTACGAAAATAGAGTTTTATGCAACTTATCGAAATGGTTTGACAGGTACGATTACGTCTTGTAAGGTATATGACGGATATGGCGGAGCTTTATTAGCGACATCTCCTAATACAAGTACTTTGGATAATGGAAATACCACACATGTATTTACATTTACAGGCCTCAACTTAACAGCAGGTAACTCCTACTATATGGAGCTCACCATGACTTATAGCGGAGGAGCACTTTACACCTACTATGGAACGCCTTATGCAGGTGGTTCAGCGTATTTTAACAATGTGATAAACGCAAATGATTTACCTTTCCAAGTTTTCCATCCAGCGTCAGTAACGACTTGGGAAAATTTACATTAATATTCTTTATTTGCATTAAAAAAGCCCTCTTCGGAGGGCTTTTTTTTTAAAGGCAATTTCAGTTTATTCTTTTGCCTTCATCGATTTGTAAACAAAGTACCCCAAAGGAATAAAAATTAGTCCCAAGGTAAGTGGTAAAAACCAAATTCCAAGCCCGACGGTTTGTCCAAGCGCATGCTGAATGGTTTTGTAATCGATCAATCCAAAAATAAAAACGATGATTGCTTTCAAATAACGAATCATTCTGGTGGCATTGGTGTATTGCTTCAACGCATTTTCAGATGTGACCTCCGTTGGATAATTAAATACATGCGGAAATTTATTCAAAACGGTCATCCCGATGAATAAGATGGTGGAGATCTGGATATTCCGACCAAACTGAACCACCTATTCCGCGTGAAAGTGAACAGGGTAAGTTGAACTCTTTTTTTGTTTGATTATTGACCATTGAATGGACTAATTTACTTATTATTTTCTTGATTAT
>Ga0172380_10003995_pt1 | contig 19519 bp, 16 predicted proteins | sample Leawe162metaG_FD_119747 | JGI IMG/M metagenome (GOLD analysis project Ga0172380, IMG submission 119747) | Leachate microbial communities from a municipal landfill in Southern Ontario, Canada - Leachate well 162 metaG | ecosystem: Engineered > Solid waste > Landfill > Unclassified | place... | reverse complement strand
CGATGACTTTGTTTTCACTGAAAACAAAGTCATTGACGGACCCCCAAAATCGCAAGTCGGCTTGGGTGACTTTTTTCGGGATATTCATTTATCCCGAATTCGGGTTGTTCAATCATCTGGTGGGCGGCCCCGCTTGAAACAGGTGCGACAGCCGTCATGCTCCCGCAGGCCAACTGGCAACGCATCGGAACGGGGACTACCATACCGAACCTCTTGAATCGGGAGCCATCGGTATGCGCTTTGAAACCCGTGCCATCCACACCGGCGTCTATCAGGATCAGACGTTCAATTCCGTCACCACGCCCATCTATCCGTCCAGCAACTTCTACTTCGACGCCCCCGGCAAACACAAGGGCTACGACTACACCCGCTCAGGCAACCCCACGCGGGCCGCGCTCGAAGCCAATCTCGCCTCCCTCGAAAACGGCTCCGCCGCCGTCGCCACCGCCACCGGCATGGCCGCCATCACCCTCGTCACCATGCTCTTCAAATCCGGCGACCATATCATCGCCGGCAACGATATCTACGGCGGAACCTACCGCCTGTTCGACAAAATCCTCCCCGACCTGGGCATCACCTTTTCGTTCGTCGATTTGCGAAACCCCCGGAAGATTTCCGACGCCGTTCTGCCCCATACCAAGGCGATCTGGATCGAAACGCCGAGCAATCCGCTGCTGAACATCATCGACATCGAGGCGGTCGTCGCCGCGGCGCGGCAACACCAGCTCGTCACCATCGCCGACAACACGTTCCTTTCGCCCTGCTTCCAAAAACCGCTCGATCTGGGCGTCGATATCGTCGTGCATTCGACGACCAAATACATCAATGGCCACAGCGACGTGGTCGGCGGAGCCGTCATCGCCAAACTTCCCCAACACGTCGAACGCATCCAATACCTGTGCAACGCGCTGGGCGTCGCCTGTTCGCCGTTCGACGCCTTCCTCGTCCTGCGCGGCCTGAAAACGCTGCCCCTCCGCATGAAACAACACGAAATCAACGCCAACGCGCTGGCGCAATGGCTGAACCACCATCCGCGCGTCCGCAAGGTCTATTACCCCGGCCTGCCCACGCACACCGGCCACGACATCGCGCTGCGCCAGCAAACCGGCTTCGGCGGAATGCTCAGTTGCGATGTCGATGCACCCCCGGAAAAATTACCCGCGTTTTTCGAGGCGATGCGAATCTTCCTGCTCGCTGAATCGCTCGGCGGGGTCGAGTCGCTCATCGAACAACCCTGGACCATGAGCCACGCCTCAATGGGTGAAAAGGGCCTGCGGGAATCGGGCATCACGCCGCAAACGCTGCGCATCAGCGTCGGACTGGAACACGTGGATGATTTGAAGGAAGACCTCGAACGCGGTTTCGCCGCGGTGTGAACCATGACATCCCTGCTGCAAAATCCGCTGTATTTGCCGGAACATCTGGGCCAACCGCTTCCGGGGGCGATCCATGCGGTGTCGGTTTGTCTGCCGACGTGGCGCGATGTGGTCGGTTATGAAACCGGCGAGCCGCGCGTCGTCAGCGCGCTGCGGTCCGGCTATCCGCGATTCGTCTATCACCCGCTCTGCCGCGAACTGTTCGAGCGAATTCGTCATCGTTTGAATCCGCGCGATCACGCCGTGCTGGTGTTCCCCAACGCATCGGCGGCCCGGCGATGCGCCGCGTTCATCGGGGATGAGGCGCGGGTTCACACACTCAATCTAGGCGAACTTCATGCGACGAGTTTTCCCCCCGCCCTGGCTGATCGCGCCAAATGCTACTGGCAGCACGCCGGCGAAGGCATCAGCTCCCGCACCGCCGAGGGCGCGCTGGCGCCCTCTCCCTCAGAGGGAGAGGGGACGGACGCCAAATCCATTCTTCGTCAACGCATCGCCGCCCTCGCCGGCGCCTCGGCCGACGATGTGTATCTCTATCCCACCGGCATGTCGGCGATCTTCACGCTGCATCGCGCGCTGCGAACAATCCGGCCCGACCGCCCCGCCGCGCAGTTCGGCTTCCCCTACGTCGATACGCTCAAAATCCTGGACAAATTCAGTCCATCGCATCATCCGCCGCTGTTCTTCCCCACCGTCACACCCGACGCCCTGGATCGTCTGGCCGCAACGCTGGCCCGCACGCCGATCGCCGGTTTGTTCACCGAACTGCCGAGCAACCCGCTGCTCACCAGCCCCGACCTGGTGCGACTGGCCGCGCTGGCGCGCGGCGTCGCTTCCGGGGGCGGCGGGCCGCTGGTCGTCGATGAAACCCTCGCCACCTGGGTCAACGCCGATGTGCTTCACCTGGCCGATGTCTCCGCCACGTCGCTGACCAAGTTCTTCTCCGGCACGGGCGACGTGGCCGGCGGATGCCTCATCGTCTCCCGTCACGGCGCGATGTACGATCAACTCAAATCCGCCCTGGAATCCGTGCATGAAGACCTGCTGGCCGACGCCGACGCCGCGGTGCTCGAACACAACAGCCGCGATTTCGCCGAACGCATGACCCGCATCAACGCCAATGCCGCGATGCTCGCCGAACACCTGGCCCGCCATCCGAAGGTTCGTCGCGTGCATTACCCGATGCGGACCACCGCCGCCGCGTTCGATCAGGTGCGCCGGGTGCGTGGCGGGTTCGGCGGGCTTCTGTCCGTCGAACTGCGCAACGCCCCCGATGCCGCCCCGCGATTCTATGATGCGCTGCGCTGCTGCAAAGGCCCCAACCTCGGCACCAACTTCACCCTCGTCTGCCCCTACACGCTGCTGGCGCACTACAACGAACTGGACTGGGCCGAAAGCCGCGGCGTATCACGCTGGCTGATCCGCATCAGCGCGGGCCTGGAAAATGCGCAAGACCTGATCGCGCGTTTCGACGAAGCGCTCGACGCGACAACCTAATCGCCGCTCGCGGCTTCACGGTTTCCCGTCCGCATCGCCCGCCGCGATCCAGTCCCACTCCCCGTTCGGCCGACCCGTCATCAGTTTCGTCGTCTTGCCCCGCCGCGGCTCGATCAGCAACGCCATGATCGGCACGTTGTCATTCTCGATCCCGCCGCTGGTGGAGGCCCACCGGGTGATCTGGCTGGCGCGACGGTGGGGCGCGGTGGTGACCGAGAGCGGGTTCGCCGATCAGATAAGGCCTCGGCGGCGATTACCTCTTGCAGGTCAAAGCCAACCATGCCGCGCTGCCGAAAACTTCTCCCGCCTGCGACGATTGTCGATCAACCTGCTCAAAACCGAAACCACCACCCAGGTCGGCCTGGCCAGCAAACGCCTCCGTTGCGGCTGGGATCACGACTACCTGCTGATGGTCTTGGCCGGCACAAAAATTTAGATGCGTTCGCCCTGTCCTCTGAACCTGATGTTTGGATAACCCGTGGCTTGCCGAATCGGGTAGCGAGTGGTGCGGTGGGGCGTGTGAGCCAGCGTAGCGGGCCGTTCCCGCGTCATATGCCGACCGCTACTCACTACTCACTACCCAATGCACCCACCGCCCTTGCCGGCGACGTCTTATCCCAAATTCAGGCGCGACGGCGGCGAAGGAGGGTGAGTGAGCCGAGGCAGAGCAGGGCGAGGGAGGCCGGTTCGGGGACGACGGCGTTAATCTGGTCGGCGTACTTGGACAGGTCGGCCAGGAAGGTGTAGTTGCCGAATGCCGCGGTGTTGCCGGGCTGTCCGGTGGGGGTGTAAGGATCACCGGGACGGGGAGCGACGTTGACGTCGCCATTATGGATGTTGAGGATGAGTCCGGCCAGTTCCCATTGACTCAAGCTGTTGTTGTAGATGAAGCCGGCTCCGCCGGAGTCGTGATCGGCGGCTTGCGCTTCGCCGGTGATGTTTGAGAATCGCACGTCAAAGCATTGGGTGGCGTTGGTGGTGTCACGGAAGACATTGACGCTGGATTGATAGACATTGTTGGTTCCCCATGCCTGCTGGCGTCCGTTGGCGGAGGTATCCCAATAGTAGCCGGAGTTGCCGTTGGGGAAGGCGGTCAGGGCGCTGCTGCGGTCGTCGCCGGTGCTGATGAGGACGACGGGATTATTGTAGGTGGGTGAGGAAGCGCGGATGACCGGATCGGGGAGGGGGAGGTAGCCGCTGATTTTTCGCAGGGTCAGGTCGGGGGTGCCGCTGACGCCGACGGGATTGGTCAGGGGGATGGGGGCTCCGGTGAGGGAAAAGGAGGTGGAGCCGAAAGTGATCTGCCCGCCGGTGGAGACGTGGCCGGCGGTGAGAACCCAGCCGTTGCCGACGTAAACGCCGGTGCCGTTGCCGCCGTTGGTTTGGAGGAAAGCGCCGACATAGTTCCAGCCGGGGTCGCCATGCGTCAGATCGGCGGACGTGGGCGCGGCGGTGTAAGGGGCGGGATTACTGGTCCCGGTCGGATCGGCATTGACGATCAACGCCTGCGCCGCGTCGTTTAGGCCGAGGGTTATACAGGCAACCGCGATGACCGCCGCGGCGGACGACAACCATTTCAAAAATCCTGTAATTTGGCGAATCATCTTTGCGTCTCCACAATAAATCGTCACACACCGGCAAGGGGGCGGAAACGACCCGCGCCGCTTTTCGATTTGTAATATGTACCCCACCGCCGGCATTTCGTCAAAATAATTCCGTGTAAACAGTTGTCCGCCCGCCGCTCCGGCGTCACAGACGGCACAAACCGCGCCGTTTACCCGGTGATGACATGGCTTGGCCCCCCGCCCCCCCCGCCCCCCGCCCCGCCCCCCCCGGTTCCCCGGTTCCCCGGTTCCCCGGTTCCCCGGTTCCCCGGTTCCCCGATTTCCCGATCATTCGGTCGTCGCGGCGGCGGCGATCGCGGCCCTGGCGGCCTGTTCACGATTCTTCACCCATTGCTCGGCATCCTTGGCCGTCATCGGCTTGGAGAAATAGTAGCCCTGCGCCAGGTCCGCCTCCAACGCCTGAAGTTGCGCCAGATGGTCCTCGGTCTCGATTCCCTCGGCCACCACCGTCATCTTCAGCGTTTGCGCCAGCGTCACCACCGCCTGCACGATGGCCGTATAGTCGATGCCCTGTCCCATGTAACGGATGAACGCCCGGTCGATTTTCAGCACGTCGATCGGGAAGGTATGCAGGCAACTGAGCGACGAGTGGCCCGTGCCGAAGTCGTCCATGCACAGGGGAATGCCCAGCTCGCGCAATTGCCGCATGATCGGCGTCAATTCCTGATAGTGGCTTATGATCGCCGATTCGGTGATCTCCAGTTTCACCACGCCCGGCGGCAACTCGAACCACGCCAGCGTCTGTTCCACCCGGCTGACAAAGCCCGGCGCGGTCAGTTCCTTGCGGCTGGAGTTGACGTTCATGAACAACGACTCGCAGGGCAGCGTGTTGCGCCACGCCGCCAGTTGCCGGCAGGCCGACTGAAGCACCCAGTACCCGATCTCCACGATCATCCCCGTCTCCTCCGCCACGGGGATGAACTCATCGGGCCGGACCACGCCGTATTGCGGATGCTCCCACCGCACCAGCGCCTCGAATCCCTTGACCTGGCCTGATTCCAGACAGACGATCGGCTGATACATCAGGTAAAACTGCTCCAGCTTCACCGCGTGCCGCATCGCCTTTTCCAGATTCAGCCGGCGAATCGCCTTCTCGCGCATCTCCGCGTCGAACAACGCATACCGCGCCCTTCCCCGTTCCTTGGCGTGATACATCGCCAGGTCCGCGTCGCGCAACACGTCCTCCGCGCACTTGTATTCCATGTCGGGGATGACGATGCCGATGCTTGCGCCGCAAACCACTTCCTGTCCCATCAGGTCCAGCGGCGCGCCCAGCACCCCGCCCAGCCGGTCGGCCACCGTCACCGCGTCGATTTCCGCCTCGCGCGCCTCCATCAGCACGACGAACTCGTCGCCGCCCAGACGGGCCGGCAGGTCCGATCGCCTGTGGGTCGCATTGTCGCCGGTGCGCAGGTTGGCGTGCAATCTCGCCGCGACCTGCCGGAGGAACTCGTCGCCGTACTGGTGCCCCAGCGAATCGTTGATGACTTTGAAATGATCGAAGTCCAGAAACAGCACCGCGATGTGGTAGTTCGCCTCGTTGCGCATCCGCGACAGCGCCTCGTCCAGCCGCTGTTTGAACAGGGGCCGATTGGCCAGTCCCGTCAATTCGTCGTGCCGGGCGGCGTGTTCCATCTTGTATCGCGTTTTGTAAAGCGAACGCCCCAGCACGTGCAGCAGCAGCGTGATGACCAGCCCCACGATCAGCACGCCCCCCGCGGACGTCAGCACCCGCCGGTCCAATGACAACGGCGAATGAATCCAGCACAACGTGAACAGCCGATCCGCCAGGATCATCGCCTGCTGATCCACGCGATGTTGTTCGGCCAGGGCGAGCTTCCGGCTGGGTTGCGTCGGATCGCCGAATACGCAGGCGGATTCCCCGATGTTCCGTCCGTCGTACATCAGCAGTTGCCGGGTGATGGTCGTGTCGCCCAGAGAGTTGGCCGCCTGTTCGATCAGGCGATTGGGCGAAGTGAAGGCGACCACCCAGCCGTCGGCCGAAGCGTCGGACGACGGCTGATGGGACAAATGGATCGGCATGCAGATCGCGCGGAGCCGCTGAGTGGTGATCGGATCGTTGACCGACAGCGGACCGGACATCACGGGGTGGCCGGCATTGTCCGACAACCGCATCGCCACCAGCAGGGCCGGATCATTTTCCAGTTGCGCCCGCGACGGGCCGCTCATGGCTCCCGTCGGTTGGGTTCCGTGTAATCGCCAGACCCGGGTGTCGGGGTCACGCACGATGTACCCCATGTCCAGCGCCCCCGCCTGCGCCTCGGTCGCCGCCAGTGTTCCGACGAAGTTTCGCCACTCCTCCGGCTGAACCCAATCGCTGGCGGAAAACAAACCGACGGCGCTTTGCAGCAGCGTCGCCTGTTCCCGCACTTTGCCATGGATGCTGACCTGCATCTGATAGGCGCGGACGTGTTCGATCGCTTCCCGTTCGCTCGTCCATCGACCCAACTCCCCGTACGCCCCCCACACGCTGACCGTCGCTCCGACGAACAGCACCGCCCAGCCCTGCATCGGACCGATCAGTCGATTCATCATGCCGCTTAGTCGCTTCCTACCCGACATAAAAAACCCCGATCCCGGCCAAATGGCCTCACGCAACACGTGCTTGAAAGACAGAATCGACCCGAACCCGCCGCCGCTTAACCAAAAACCGCCCCGCCGTCACGGAGCGGCGAAAGTTATCGGCGGAAACCGCCGTGCGGCTTGCGGAATGTGGCTTGCGGCTTGCGGGGTGCGGGGTGCGGTGTGTAAAGCCGGCGATGGTATCGCCGATCCGGGGAGGGGAACCCCTATCAGTCGATCACATTGCGAATCGCCTGCTCGATCAGCATCGGCGGCTTGGGGCAAGAAAGCGGGACAGCAAGAAAGCGGGACAAGCAAGAAAGCGGGACAGGTACAATCCTGTTCGGCACATGATTTGCCGAGGCCGGTTGATCTTAACTGATTTTTAACGTTGCGCTTTTTCCACAAAGGGCGCATGATGTGCGGCATGGCGATGCCGCGACGGGAACCGATCACCGACGAACAACTCACCGGCTGGAAGTACTTCGGAAAGTTCCTGCCGCTGTTGGATCGGCTGCATGATGCGGGAACGGCACGTGATCGGGCTCACAATCGCACGCCGCACTACGATCAGTACATCGCGCTGCAACTGATCTTTTTCTTCAACCCCATCGTCACGTCGATGCGCGGCCTGGTGCAGGCCGGCGCGTTGAAAAAAGTACGACAACAGTTGGGCGCCCCCGGAAGCGGACGCCCACCTCGCTGGGCGGTTTCTCCGAGGCCGGCGGCGTGTTCGACGCCGAACTGCTCAAGCCGATCATTGCCGAACTGGGCGCGCAGCTTCAACCGCTGAAACATGACCCCCGGAACAAACGACTGGACGATCTGCCTGGCAAGTTGATCGCGGTGGACGGCACGGAGTTGTCGGCGCCCCCGGAAGCGGCGAAACTGGCCGACCGGATGATTCAGGGGCGTGACATCAAGTTGCACACGCACTTCGAGGTATTGACCGGCGTGCCGGTGGACATCGATTTGACCGCTGCGAAGGACAGCGAGATCGAAAACCTGATGGGACGCCTGGCTTCGGATCGGGTGTACGTGAAGGATCGCGGCTATGCGTGCTTCAAGCTGTTGCAGGCGATCTGTGATATCCGCTCGCATTTCGTCTGCCGCGTGCGCGACAACAGCGTGTATGAACTGATCGAGGATCGACCGCTGTCCCCGCAAGCCAAAGCGATTCCGGGGGCGGGCCGCACGCAACTTCCGGGGGCCGACGCTGCGTACCGTGGAGATGATCCGCTTCCACTTCATCGACTGGGCGGAAGCGGACGAACTGGAGGCACACATCGCCAAGTTGAAAAAGATGGATGCGTAACACGCCGGCTGTTCATCCCGCCGCGTCGTGAGTGTCGATGCTGCGCCGAGGTTCCGGGGTTGAGGCCGATCAACACACGCCCCGCGCTTGACGATGGTCCCGTCGCTTCATCCATCCGCCATTAACAATCACAGTGCCGAACAGGATTGCCTTCGCCTTATTTGTGATCGTCGCAGGGATGCAGGCCGGCGACGGACTGGCGACCGGCGAAACCGGCTTCCAGTTCGTGCCAGGTGGTGATGTCCTGTTCGTCGAGTTTCCAGCAGAGGCAGACTTCGCGGCCGTCGTGTTGGGCGGGGAAGTCGATCAGGCCGACTTCGTAGTCTTTGAGTTCCACGCCGACCTGCGCCAGTTCATCGACGTAGGTGTTGAGTTTTTCCATGACGCGATCGTACTGTGCGTCCAGATCGCGGACGGATTGCTCAGGCATGGGGAACTGCATTTTGTGCTGAAGCGTCAGGGCGTCGCGGTAGGACTGTCGGATGTCGGTGACGACGCGGCGCACATAGGGAAGAGCGCGGTTGGCTTCGACGACCGAGAAGAACTTCTTGCCTCGAACGGGGGGGGCGACGGTGGATGAACTGTGCGTGGCCATGCGTGGTACTCCTGTCTTTGATTATTGAACGCACAACCGGAACGTCAACTTCTATTTCATGCAATATTTTCAACGCAAAGTACGGGCCAGAACACACGAACCGGGTTTGCGGATCACCAGAGGACATATCGGATTATCCGTATCGGGAAATGCAGCTTTTTTATGTTCCCGGATGTGAAAGTGGTGAAGATGGGCGGGATGTGAGGAATAAGGCGGAAATGGGAAGTCGGAAGTTCAGAGGCGGGGCCATTACTTTCGACTTCCTCTTCACTTCCGACTTCCGACTTCCCACTTTCTTCACACATTGAACAGGAAGTGGCAGACGTCGCCGTCGTGCATGACGTAGCTTTTGCCTTCGATGCGGAGTTTGCCTGCTGCGCGGATGGCGGCTTCGGTTTTGTGCTGCTGCAAATCCGACACGCCGTAGATTTCGGCACGGATGAAGCCGCGCTCGAAATCGGTGTGGATCACGCCGGCGGCCTGCGGGGCGGTGGCGCCGACGGGGATGGTCCATGCACGGATTTCCTGCTCGCCGGCGGTGAAGAAGCTCTGGAGGCCCAATAGCTGGTACGCGGCGCGGGCGACGGTGGCCAACGCCGGTTCGTCCATGCCCATCGACTCCAGCATCTCTTTTTTGTCGGCTTCTTCCAGTTCCGCCAGTTCGGATTCGATTTTGGCGCAAACCGTGACGACCATCCCGCCGTTCTTGGCCGCATAATCACGCACCTGCTGCGCCAACGCGCATTGGCCGTGCAGGTCGGTTTCATCGACGTTGGCGACGTACAGCACTTTCTTGGCGGACAACAGGCCCATGCCCTTGATGGCTTTGAACTGGTCGTCATTAAAATCAAGCGAACGAACCGGCTTGCCCGCGGCGAGAGCGACCTGACACTGTTCGAGCAGTTCGAGACGGGCTTTGGCGTCCTTGTCACCCGTGCGGGCGTTGCGGCGGGCCTTGTCGATGGATTGTTCGACGGACTGAAGATCGGCGAGCATCAGCTCGGTTTCGATGGTTTCGATGTCGCGCACCGGATCGACCTTGCCATCGACATGCGTGATGTCCGGGTCTTCAAAACAGCGGACCACCTGCAAAATCGCATCGACCTGGCGAATGTGGGAGAGGAACTTATTGCCCAGCCCCTGTCCCTCTGACGCGCCGCGGACCAGGCCGGCGATGTCAACGAGGCGCAGCGCGGCGGGAACGATCTTGCGCGATTCAATGAACTGCCTGATGATGTTCAATCGGACGTCCGGCACCGAAACGATGCCGACGTTGGGTTCGATGGTGCAAAACGGATAATTCGACGCCGCCGCACCCGCGGCGGTCAGCGCGTTGAACAGGGTGCTTTTTCCGACGTTGGGCAAACCGACGATGCCAGCTTCCATTATGGGGTTCCGTGTAGGGGCCAGGGACTGGGGGAAAGTTTCGGGTTTCGGGTTTCGAGGGAGGGGGGAATCCGTGCGTTTTTCTCGAAACTCGAAACCCGAAACCATATTCGGGCCAGCATGGTAATAGGGCGCGGGCCGGGCGTCGAGGGTGGGCGGTTGCGAAGACAGGCGGTACAATGTGACTTCCTGCAACTGGGGTACCCATCGCGCATCCATGGCAACCGGAATGCCTTTCGTATCAACCTCGACATTTCAGTTTCACGACTGGAAGATAGATGAACCGATTGACGATGCGTTGTTCAGGTTCACGCCACCGGAGGGGGCGAAACGGGTGGAGCGGTGGACGCGGGATTGAAGGCGTAGAGGCAAGCCCGATCAATGATGTGCCGGGAACCGCCACGGTCTGCCGCCGCCCCCGGAAGTGAAGACGGCGTCATCCCGTGCTGGGAAGAAATCGGGTTTTTTCTTTACTTACGCCTTCCGCCTTCCCACTTCCGACTTTGAATCAGTCCTGGACGCCTTCGTCGGGGAGGGTTTGCCAGTGCAGGTCGATTCGGCGGTCGAGGGTTTGTTCGAGCAGGTCGATTTTGTGGACGGGATCGAGGAGCTTGCGGGCGATGGTGGTGTTGCGGACTTCGAGGACGATGCGGAGCGAGGCGGGGAACAGTTCGAGGGAGAGATTGCGGACGAGTTGGGCGTGGCCGGAGTCCAGTCCGTCGGCGAGACGGACGAAGCCGGCGAGCAGCGCGGTGCGTTGCCGGTCGGATTCGCCCAGAGCGGCGAAGTGGTTGTGCTTGGGAGCGGGAAGCGATTTGCGGTGGTAGCGTGCGACGGAGCCGACGATGAGGCGCTGACGGTGGTCGAGGGGGAGGGCGTCGGCGTCGAGGATGATGTCGAGGGCGCGTTTGTGGTGTTTGCGTTTGCCGGCGATGTAGCCGATGTCGTGGAGGAGCGCGCCCAGTTGCATGAGTGAGCGTTCCTCGTCGCCGAGGTGGTGCATGTCGGCCAGTTGATCGAAAATCGAGGTGGCCAGTCGGGCGACGTGATGGGCGTGCATTTCGTCGTAGCGGCAACGTTCGGCCAAGTCGATGGCGGCATCGAACAAGGGCACCAGCGGCATGACCGGGCGTGAGACGGTGGGCGACATGTAGGAGGCGATGATGTGCATGGTGGTGGACATCGCGTGTGCATCCTTGCGTAGCGAGCCGGGTGGGCGGGAGTTCAAGTTCCGGGTTTCGAGTTTCGGGTTTCGAGAACCGGGGGCAATTTCCGGGGGCAACTTCCGGGGGGACGCGATCCGTGCGTCCGAATTGTCTGTTGGATTATATCGGCAGGCGGGGGGAAAGGGATGTGTTTATTTTGGGTTATTCGGAGACGTGGGGGGATCGGTGGGTGGGGAACCCGAGGCGGCTCCCCCGGAAGTCCGCTCTGCCTCGGCTTGGAGGGCGGATGAGTCGGAAAGTTTGAAGGTGTCGTTGTCGAGCAGGCGGTGCCAGTATCCGTGGAAGGCCTGGTAATGGACGGCGCGTGCGGCGCGACGATCGCCGAGCAGATGTTCGATACCGGAGGCCAGGCGTTTGAAGCCGCGCTGGTGGCCTTGGTATTCGATCATGCGTTGGCGTTCGGATTCGAGGAAGGCGGGCAGAAGGGCGATCCACATATCGCAGTCGTGCAGGTCGCCGAGGAGGGTTTGGAGTGTGCGGACTTTGGCGAGTTTGCGGCGTTGCTTTTTGGGCAGGATCGGTTCGTAGAGTTCCATCGTGTATCGCAGCCGTTTGGCGGCGATGCGCATCTGGTGCAGTTCATCGGCGCGGTCGGGTTGATCGGCGAAGGGCGCGAAGGCGAGCAGTTGGGCGGTGCGTTCGGCGATGGCCTGGTCGGCGTGATCGCGCAGGGCGGGGTCATCGTCGGGCGGTTGGCTGGTCAGGGGTTGGGGGGGATTGCGATACAGGTCGGAGGATTGGAAGCGTGCGACGGCGCGGTCGATGCGGGCGGCCTGTCGTTGACGCTGCTGGGTGATTCGCAGGCGAAGACGTTTGAGGGCGAATCGCCACGCTGCGCCCCCGGAAGGTGCGGGCTTTGAAGACGAAGAGGGAGAGGGGGTGTGTTGGGCGAGGTAATCGTCGATGAACTGGAGTTGGACATCGGCGTCGCGGACGGGGCCCAGGGCGCGGGTGAGTTTACGGATGTCGTCGGCCCAGCGTTTGGCTTTTTTGGCCGATAGCGCGTCGGAGAAGCCACGGCCCCGGAAGCCACGGAGGGCGATGCGCAAGCGTCGTCCGGCGACGCGGATTTGATGGACGGCTTCCATTCCGATACCCGGGGCGGCGCTCGTCTCCGGAAAAGACTCGCTCTGCCCCAGCTTGACCAGACGGTCGATTTGGCAGCGTAATGCGTCATACCGCTCGGCGAGGGCCTGCGATGCCAGGAATGCGAAGGCGGGGGAAGTGGGGTTCATGGGACTAGGGGTGAGGGGTGAGGGCTGGGGGTGAGGGGTTGGAGCTTTTGCATCCCTCGCCCCTATCCCTCGCCCCTCATCCCTCCTGATCCGATGGATTAGCGCGTTTCTCACAGATGGCTAATGGGGGGTTAATGGTGGGTTGATACAAATATAACTCTCAAAGTGGGTGGATGGTCGATTCATTTTACCGTGTGGAAACACAATGACCACGATGACAAGCAGGATGAAGGAGCCGGACTTGGAAAATACGACAGGTCGGGTGCTGATCGTGGAGGATGAACCGGACCAGCAGGAATTACTGCGGTTCAATTTATCGCGTGAGGGGTATCAGGTCAGTTGCGTGGACAACGGACGGCAGGCGTTGGAGATGATTCGCCATCAGCAGCCGGACCTGGTGGTGCTGGATTTGATGCTGCCTGGGATCGACGGTTTGGAGGTATGCAAGCAGCTTCGGCGTGAGACATCGACGGCGAACGTGCCGATCGTGATGCTGACGGCGAAGGCGGAGGACAGCGACGTGGTGGCGGGGCTGGAGTTGGGTGCGGATGATTATGTGACCAAGCCGTACAGTCCGCGTGTGTTGCTGGCGCGGGTTCGGGCGGTGATGCGTCAGCGTCAGCGGACGTCTGGGGCGGTGACGGACGGGGGGAATGTGGAACAGGTGATTCGGCACAAAGACCTGGTCATCAAGCCCGAACGGTTCGAGGCGACCGTGGCGGGCAAGCCGGTGGCGCTGAGCGGGACGGAGTTCCGCATGTTGGCGCTTCTGGCCAGTCGGCCGGGCCGGGTGTTCACGCGAGCGCAGATGATTAAAACGGTGCATGGCGACAACTGTGCCGTGACCGATCGCTCGGTGGATGTGCATATTTTCTGGCTGAGGCAAAAGCTGGGCGCCCGCGGGCGGATGATCGAAGCCGTGCGCGGCGTGGGGTATCGGTTCAAAGAAACCGAAAATTGACCCTGCCCGGAAGTTAAGGCCCCAGCCCCTTAAGAAGGCGCGCGAGAAGGAGTCGGAAGACAGGAGTCAAACCGTCGGCATGTGTTTTGACATTCTGACTCCTGTCTTTTCACACGCCTTCTAACACAATTCTCACAAACCTTTGACATACTGTTAACGCAGTATCCCTAGGTTGAAGGTTCATCGCTCTATCCAAGGAAAGGACACGCATATGTTGATGAGCAAGGTTCTGAAAATGGTGGCCGTCGCCACCGCGTTGACCGCCACGACCGCCATGGCCGAGGTTCGCCTCCAGGGTGCCGGCGCGACGTTCCCGGCTCCGTTCTACAAGCGGTTGGTCGCCGAGTACCAGAAGCTGCATCCCGGTGTCGCTATCGACTATCAATCCATCGGCTCGGGCGGCGGCATCAAGGCGTTCACGGAAAAGACCGTTCACTTCGGGGGAACCGACGCCCCGTTGAGCAAGAAGGAAATCGGGAAGATCGAAGCCGCGGACAAAGCCGACAATATCGTCGAAATCCCCAGTTGCGCCGGCGGCGTCGTGCCCTCCTACAACCTGCCCGGCGTCAAGCAGGACATCAACTTCACCGGCGAACTGCTGGCGGACATCTTCATGGGCAAGGTCACCAAGTGGAATGACCCGGCGATCGCCAAGATCAACCCGGACATTAAGCTGCCCGATCTGGTCATCACCCCCGCGTGGCGCACCGACGGATCTGGCACCACCTTCGTCTGGACCAACTACCTCGCCACACAGAGCCAGGAATACAAGAACACCGTCGGCATGGGCAAGAGCGTCAAGTGGCCGGTCGGTCAGGGCGGCAAGGGCAATGAAGGCGTCACCGCCGTGGTTCAGCAAACCGTCGGCGGACTGGGCTATGTGGAAGAGGGCTATGCCCATCACAACAACCTGCCTTACGGCGCGGTGAAAAACAAGGACGGCAATTTCGTCAAGGCCTCGCCGCACACCGTTTCCCTTTCGGGCGCGGGAGCGGCTGACCAGATGAAGGGCGCGATGCTCGTGGCCGATATCTGGGACCAGCCCGGCGAACAGGCATATGCCGTCAGCGCGTTCACCTATCTGCTGGTGTTCAAAGACATGAACAACCTACCCAGCAAGGCCGACGCCCAGGCATTGGTCGATTTCCTCTGGTGGGCCACTCACGACGGCCAGAAGTACGCCGAGGAACTGAACTACGCTCCCCTGGCCGCGCCGGTCCAGAAGAAGGTCGAAGCCGCTCTGAAGATGCTGACCTACAAGGGCGAATCCCTGAAGATCGGCGGCTAAACGAAGTTCGATTCCCCGCTCTGACTTTCCCGGACAGAGAGTCGGTCACCTGACTCTCTGTCCTTTTTTGAAAAACGTGCGAGGAGACAGGGACGAGGGACGAGGGACGAGGGGCTAGAGATGCAAAAGCTCCAGCCCTTCACCCCTTCTCCCAGCGATTGGCGTTCATCGCGTTCGTGTCGTATGCTCGTGGAGATGGGTCTACGCCGAGTCGGGCCGACCACGCTGAACCGGAGATGCTGGCCCAATGTCCGAACTATCCAGCAATATCCCCTCGCTCGCTCCCGATGGGCAACGGCGCAACCGTTCGCTGATCCTTGAACATCGCGGATTGTCCACTGACGCCATCATGGCGGGGCTGGCTCGCACCGGGGCCGTCTGCATCCTCCTCATGCTCGCCGCACTCATCATCGTCCTGGCCATCACCGCCTGGCCCGCCATCACCACCTTCGGCTGGAAGTTCCTCGTCGGCACACAATGGCGCCCCAACGAACTGCCCCTGATCGATGCCGCCGGTAACATCGTCTACGAAGACGGCGAAATGGTCATGTCCCCCCCCGTCTTCGGCGCCCTGCCGGTCATCTACGGCACCATCGTCAGCTCCATCCTCGCCATCGGCTTCGCCGTCCCCCTCAGTTTCGGGGCCGCACTTTTCCTCGTCCGCCTCTGCCCCAAAAAACTCATCGGCGGCATCAGCTTCCTCGTCGAATTCCTCGCCGCCGTTCCCTCCATCGCCTACGGCATGTGGGGCCTGTTCGTCCTCGCGCCCTTCCTCCAACGCTATGTCGAACCCACCCTCAAATCCGGCTTGTCCTGGATACCCGGCGTCAACGCATGGCTCTTCGTCCAAACCTCCACGCGCACCGGCGAGTCGATCACCAGCGAACTGCCCCTCACCGGCCGCGACATGTTCTGCGGCGGACTGGTTCTCGCCATCATGATCCTGCCCATCATCACCGCCATCAGCCGCGATGTTCTCAAATCCGTTCCCCGCGCCCAGATCGAAGGCACCCTCGCGCTCGGCTCGACCTGGTGGCAAAGCTCCTTTGAAATGCTCCGGTACAGCCGCTCCGCGCTCTTCGGGGCTGTCATGCTCGGACTCGCCCGTGCCGCCGGGGAAACCATGGCCATCACCATGGTCATCGGCAACAACAATCAGATCAACAAGTCCCTCTTCGCCCCAGCGCAAACCATGAGCAGCTTGCTGGCCAACGAGTTCGCCGAGGCCAGTTCCGAAATCCACCGCGCCGCGCTCACCGAAGTCGCGCTGATCCTGCTTTTGATGTCCCTGATCTTCAATGTCGTCGCACGCCGGCTGGTCGTCGGCTCCAACGCCAACACCGCCGCCGCCCACTGAGGACCGCGGCTCGGAAGCCGCGGCTAATATCCGAAACCCGAAACTCGAAACTCACTATGTCCGCCGCACGCAAACGAATCTCGCCCGCCTATCAAAACTACCTGAACACCAAAAGCACCGTGTTCAAGGGGCTGTGCATCGCCTTCACCGCCGCCATTCTCGCCGTCCTGGCCTTCGTCACCTTCTACCTCCTCCAGAAGGGCTTCACACACATCAGCTTGTCGTTCTTCACCGAACTCCCGATCCCGCCCGGCATGGAAAACGCGCCCGGCGGCATGAAAAACGCCCTCATCGGAACCATCATCCTCATCGCCCTGGCCGGCGTCGTCGGCATCCCCCTCGGCATGCTCGCCGGAATCTATCTCTCCGAATATTCCTCCAACTCCTGGCTGGGCGCGCCCACTCGTTTCATCTCCGATGTCCTCACAGGCGTCCCCAGCATCGTCGTCGGCATCCTCGGCTACGAACTGCTCGTCGCGCCCATCTCCGCCAATATTTCCTATTGGATGCAATTCACCTGGCTTACCCGCAAGTTGCTCCATCTGTTTCCCAACGGCACTTTCAACGGTTACGCCGGCGCCGCCGCGCTCGCCTTCATCATGATCCCCATCGTCGCCCGCACCACCGAAGAAATGCTCCGCCTGGTCCCCCACTCCTACCGCGAGGCCTCCATCGCCCTCGGCGCTACCAAGGCACGCACCATCCTCAAGGTCGTCGTTCCCGCCGCCACCGGCTCCCTCGTCACCGGCATCATGCTCTCCATCGCCCGCATCGCCGGAGAAACCGCACCCCTCCTGTTCACCGCCCTCGGCAGCCGCCTGCTCACGCTCGATCCCGCCAACCCCTTCCCCTCACTCACCGTGCAGGTCTTCACTTACGCCACAGGCCCCTTCAAAGAAGAACAGGAACTCGCCTGGGCCGGGATGCTCATCCTCATCGGTCTCGTCTTCATCCTCAACCTCGTCGTCCGCCTCACCATCCACAGCATGCAACGCAACAAACTCGCCCGTGCCTGATGCACACCGCAGATCCCGCAACCTGGAGCATCGCACGATGACCCGCCCGCAACTTCAACCCAAAATCAACATGAGTACCGACGCCCAACCCACCCACGCGATATCCGACTCCGCCGCTTCCGGCGGCGACCCCAGGCAGTTCAATCGCCTTCAGGCCATCGCACGCGGCCAAGCCGTCCCCATCGAAACCCACTCCGCCATCGCCGGTGAGCAACCCGTCATCTCCGTCGATCATTTCAACCTCTTCTACGGCTCCAAACAAGCCCTCTTCGATGTCTCCATGGACATCCCACGCGGAAAAGTCACCTCCCTCATCGGTCCCTCCGGTTGCGGCAAATCCACCCTCATCCGCTCCGTCAACCGTCTCAACGACCTGATCGACAACGTCAATATCACCGGTTCCATGCGCTACCGCGATGTCGATATCTACGGCAAACTCGTCAACGTCATCGAACTCCGCAAATCCCTCGGCATGGTCTTCCAGAAACCCAACCCCTTCCCCATGTCCATCTTTGAAAACGTCGTCTATCCCCTCCGCATCGAAGGCATCAGAAATCGCTCCAAACTCGAGGAAATCTGCGAAAAATCACTCCGCGGCGCCGCCCTCTGGGATGAAGTCAAAGACCGCCTCGACGAAAACGCACTCGGCATGTCCGGCGGACAACAGCAACGTCTCTGCATCGCACGCGCCGTCGCCGCCGATCCCGAAGTCCTCCTCATGGACGAACCCTGCTCCGCCCTCGACCCCATCGCCACCAGCAAAATCGAAGACCTCATCCAGGAACTCAAGGGCGAATACTCCATCCTCATCGTCACCCATAACATGCAACAGGCCTCCCGCGCCAGCGACTACACCGCCTTCATGTACCTCGGCCGACTCATCGAATACGGCCCCACCATCGACGTCTTCACCAACCCCCACCTCAAAGAAACCGAAGATTACATCACCGGTAGATTCGGATAAGAATTGCGGATTTCGGATTTGGGATTTCGGATTTGAAGACCGGCGTCTAACAGTCAAATCCGCAATCCGAAATCCGAAATCCGAAATCGGAGTCCCCATGTCCATTCACTTACAACGTCAATTCGACCGTCTGAAAAAGACCATCCTCCTCCTTGGCACGATGGTTGAGGAATCCGTCGAACGCGCCATCCGGGCCGCCGAGCAACGCGATCCCGAACTGGCCGAGAAGGTCATCACCGACGATCAGCGCATCGACCTCATGGAGATCGACGTCGAGGAGGAATGCCTGCACACCCTCGCCCTCCATCAGCCCGTCGCCTTCGACCTGCGATTCGTCGTCGCCACGCTGAAAATCAACAACGACCTCGAACGCATCGCCGACCTGGCCGTCAACGTCGCCGAGCAGGCCAAGTTCCTGTCCGAGGAAGACGCCGCCGCCGAAGCGCCCTTCGACCTGCGCGGCATGGGCCGCATCGTCCGCACCATGCTCAAACAATCCCTCGACGCCCTGGTCAACGTTGACCCCAAACTCGCCGAGCAAGTCCGCCAGACCGACGATCAGGTCGATGAAATCCACCGTGCGATGTACGAGCGGATTGAAACGCTCATCCGTGAAAATCCCCATCAGATTCAGCAGATGATTCATTACCTGAACATCAGCCGGCAACTCGAACGCATGGGCGACCACTGCGTCAACATCGCCGAGGACGTCCTCTACATGGCCCGCGGCGACATCGCCCGCCACAGCCACACCCCCCCGGCGAACGTGTGACCGCCCCCTCCACACAAAGCCGCGGCCGCCCCCGGAATTGGTCGCGGGAATTGTGCTCATAAAGCCGCGACCGCTGGTCGCGGTCCCGGTCAACGGTGCGCGCACGTTTCTCCAACCATCCCCCATCGCCCCCGCGACCACCGGTCGCGGGTCGCGGCTTTATGTTCCTCGCCGAATGACGTCACATCACCATAGCACCGCATGTGTAAGCGTTCCACGAAGCGGTGAGGATTCAGATTGTGGGGGTGGATGCTGACCAGCGGTCGGGCAGGAACTGGTCGAGTTGACTGATCGGCGTGGCGGGCAGACGACGGATCAGATCG
>Ga0172380_10003994_pt1 | contig 19521 bp, 31 predicted proteins | sample Leawe162metaG_FD_119747 | JGI IMG/M metagenome (GOLD analysis project Ga0172380, IMG submission 119747) | Leachate microbial communities from a municipal landfill in Southern Ontario, Canada - Leachate well 162 metaG | ecosystem: Engineered > Solid waste > Landfill > Unclassified | place... | reverse complement strand
TCCTGGCGGTGACTGAGGTGAACGATGCGGACTGACATGCTGGTGTTCGACGTGACTCCAACTGCCGCGACCGACCGGCGCAGCATCATCGAACACGAGATTCAGGTCACAGCCGCACGCCTCCAACGGCTACTGGCCGAGCGCGAGCGAATGAAGATGGAACCGGACAGGGGCCGCGCATGACCAGCGACAACATCTGCATCCATCAAGGCGAGGACGGGACGGTCTGCGGGCACGGGTTCAACCTGCATCGTCTAACGCGCGACGGCAGCGACAGCCACCCGTTCGTCCCCGGTAGGAAGTGCCCGACGTGCGACGGCAGCGGGGAAGTTGAATGGCTGGCTCTGTCCGGTGACGTGAGTCGGATGGCTCCCTGCCCCACCTGTGCCGACAGACCGGTTCGTGGACACGTGGCGCTGTGATATACGGGTAACGTACGTTTATGGACCTCTACATCGACTGCGACGACACCGCCATCCTTTGGCTCGGTGACGACCTCAGGGAGGTCGAGGGCCCCAACCCCTACGGGGCAGGACGAGACATGTGGCGCCCCAACTACGGGCTTCTGGCCCTGGTTTGGGAGGCCCGCACGCACTTCGACAGGGTCTTCCTGTGGTCGGGCGGCGGCACGATGTACGCGCGGCAGTGGGCCCGCTGGGTCGCACCGTGGGTGGACGACGCGTTCGTTAAGGACCCGAGGCTCGTGACGCCTGACGACCTGTGCATCGACGACATGCCGTTGAAGGTCGCAGGCGACCTCGTGACGCCGATCGGGTTCGAGCTCAGGTTCGAGGAGGTGTTCACGCACCACTCGCCGCTCGGTTGGACGCGAAGGCCCGTAGCGTGACGGCAACGACCATCTACTACAGGTCAGGTAGCGGCGGCGGCCCGAAGAGGCCGAACCTGCTCGAGGTGCTGTTGTCGCGCATCAAGAACGCTATCGGCCGCCTCAGAAAGGTAGGGTAGTTCCCGTGTTCGTCTGTACACAGTCCCAGGGTACAGGCTACCCAGGTAACGGCGTCGTGTGCGTGTGCGGGCACCGAAGCCCGTGCCACGGCGGCCCGTGTCATGTTGAGGCATGTCGGTGTCTCGAGTTCGAGGCCGTCGTGTGCAACGGCGAGGTCGTAGCCAACAGCGAGCGGTGCGCCTACACCGAGTACGACGTAGCGTGCGGCGACCTGAGGGTGCTGCACTGTGACGCGGCTGACCCGACGGTCGACCACATCTGCAACGTCGAGAAGCACCACCACCCGTTCTCGCCCGGGTGGTCGCACGTCGTAGAGCCCCGCTGGGAGCACACACCGCGCTACGTCAGGAGCATCTAGCGTAGCGAACCCCTCCTCGCCCTGAGGAGGGTTTTTCATTTCTTGGCCCGCTTCAGGTTATGATGATCGTTGCGCAGCGCTTACGCGCGCCGACGACCGTTCCTGGAGGGTCCCTTGTCCGACTTCAAGCTCGCAGAGGGCGTGCCTATCTCCAAGGCCGACGCCGAGAGGCAGATGGTCTTCGGCTGGGCCAACGTCCCTGAGCCAGGCGCGTCCCCGGTTGCAAAGGCCGCAGCCGGCTCGATGGAGGACCGCCTGGAGCGCATCCGCGGCGGCTTCGTCGAGGAGTGCCGCGAGACCGACGAGTACTGGGACTCCTACGTCTACGCGACGTACGACAGCTTCGTGATCGCCGAGTGCTGGTCGCGCGGCGGCGTGAAGTACGTCCAGGTCCCCTTCTCTGCCGACGCCGACGACGACTTCGAGTTCGACTTCGACGCCGCGACCGAGGTCGCGCTAACGTTCGTAGCTAAGGCCCTCGAAAACGGCGCACACGTCTTCGAGAAGCAGGCGTCGGCCTCGAAGGCCAAGGTCGACCTGCAGGGCGACGTTATCTACCTCAACGACCTGGAGACCGCGGCCTACGACTTCGTGCTGAAGTCGAGGCTCGGCGACGCCGACCACGAGCGCATCGCTGGCGTCATGGTCGAGTCGTTCATGGCAACCGAGGAGAAGTACCTCGCCATGGGCATCCCCGCCGACGTGGTCAAGACCCTGAACAAGGGGTGGTGGATCGGCTTCAAGGTCGACGACGCCGCTTGGGAAGGCGTCAAGAACGGCACGTACAAGATGTTCAGCGTGTTCGGCGCCGCAAAGACCGAGGAAATCGAGGTCTAGGGCCGAAAAGTACTGTTTTGGGCCAGTTCCTAAAAAACTGGTGTCGAACAGTTTAAGGTGTAAACGTGAAGGCAAAGCGTCTCTTCGACTTGAACCTAAGCACCGTGGGCCTCGTGCCTGCCGGTGCCGACCAGGACGCCCACATCGTGCTCGCTAAGAGCGCGCCCACAGCCCAGGAGGATGGAATGGCTAAGACTGACGATCTGATCGAGGCGGTCAAGAACCTCGGAGACGACGACAAGGCCGCGCTGGTTGCAGCGATCACCAAGGTAGACGAGACCGTCGCCGCTGACCCGGCTCCTGCCGCGAACGCCGACGAGGTCGTGAAGAACGATGAGGTCCCGGCGGTAACCCCTGCCGCGGAGTCGACCACGACCCCGGTCGTGGTCGAGGTGCCGGCCGTGAAGGCCGAGGAGCAGCACGTGGCAGAGGAGCCAGTCGTAGCCAAGGCGGACACCGAGTCCGTGGTGTCGAAGGCAGACTTCGAGACCGTCCGCAAGGCGCTCGAGGAGACCAGGGCTGAGCTCGCTGCTCAGCGCGAGGCGGTCGAGATCCGCGACACGGTCGAGGCCGTGCGCAAGTCCTTCCCGCAGCTCGGCACCGACGCTGACGCCATCGGCGCGGCGAAGTACCGCATGTCGAAGGGCGTCGGCACCGCCGAGGACATCGAGCTCGTCATGACCGTGCTCGGCAAGCTCTACAGCGCCGTGCAGGAGTCGTCCCTGTTCGCGGAGTTCGGCTCCGCCCAGGACGGCAGCGCCGACCCGAACTCGGTGATCGAGCGCGAGGCCGCGGAGCTCCGCAAGTCGGACCCGTCGCTCACGTACCCACAGTCCATCGCGAAGGCGGTCGCAGGCGGCAAGGGCCGCAGCGCCTACGCAGAGTCCCTCCGCTAGGGCGTAGCGGAACCCAAAGGAGGAACTTCTCATGGCATACGAGGAGAACGTTAGGACCGCGACCTTCGAGGCAGGTGGTGACCTGTCGGCCGCGCAGTACAAGTTCGTTGCCCTGGCCGCTGACGGCCAGGTCGACGTAGCCGGCGACGGCGTGGACTCGGTGGGCGTGCTCTACACGACCGCATCGGTCGCAGGTCGCGCGGTGGCGGTCGCCTACGAAGGCATCGCCAAGGTCATCGCCGGCGGCGTCCTCGAGGAGGGCGAGCGGGTGACCGTTGACGGCTCCGGCCGCGCGGTGGCCACCGTCGCCGAGAACGAGTTCGTCGTCGGCATCGCAAAGGAGCCGGCAGGCGCCGCGGGACAGGTCACCTCGATCCTGCTCATGATCCCGGGCGTGATGGACGTCAACCAGGCCTAGTCTGAGCGTCAGCTCTAGCACAACACCCCTTACAGGAGGGAGCAAGTAGATGCCACAGCCATCTTCCGACGCTCACGTAGACCGCGTCCTCACCAACATCTCGATCGCCTACATGCAGGAGGCGAGCAACTTCGTTGCGGGCAAGGTCTTCCCGATCGTCCCGTCCGCACGGCAGTCCGACAAGTACTTCACGTACGACCAGGCCGACTGGTTCCGTGAGGAGGCGCAGCTCCGCGCGCCGTCGACCGAGTCCGCCGGCTCCGGCTGGTCCCTCGGCACGGACACGTACTACTGCGACGTGTTCGCGGTCCACAAGGACATCGACGAGCAGATCGAGCGCAACGCCGATGCGATGATCGACCTTCGGGCCGACGCCGCACGGTGGGTCGCAGGTCAGCTGCTCATGAAGCTCGAGTCCAAGTTCGTCGCGGACTACTTCACGACGGGCATCTGGACCGGCGCTGCATCGGGCAACGACCAGACCGGCGTCGCAGCCGCGCCTGGCGCCGACCAGTTCCTCCAGTGGAACGACCCGGCATCGACCCCGATCGAGGACATCGAGACCCTGAAGCTCGAGATGCTCGAGCAGACGGGCAAGGAGCCGAACACGCTCCTGCTCGGCCCGAAGGTCGGCGCTGCCCTGCGGCGCCACCCGGACATCCTCGACCGCATCAAGTTCACGCAGCGCGGCGTGATCACGGACGAGCTCATCGGCTCGCTCCTGGGCATCGACCGGGTCATGACCGCGAAGGCCACGAGGAACACCGCGGCCGAGGGCGTCGCAGACTCCTACTCGTTCTACTACGGTAGGAACGCGCTGCTCTGCTACGCCGCACCGGCGCCGTCCCTCATGGAGGCATCGGCAGGCTACGCGTTCGCGTGGACCGGCTACACCGGCACCAGCGGCGTGACCGGCCTGGGCACGGGCGCACGCACGAGCGTGATCCCGATGCCGCTGAAGAAGTCCGTCAGGGTCGAGGCAGAGATGACCATCGACTTCAAGCAGGTCGCCGCAGACCTGGGCATCTTCTTCTCGGGCGCAGTCGCCGCGTAGCGTCGGCGGAACCAAGAGCATAGTAGGGGCCCGCTCGTTTCGACGGGCGGGCCCCTTTCAGTAGGAGTAGAACCTCGTGCAGGTCGACATCTTCACCCGTGCTGTAACCTCTGAGGGCGTTGTGTACCCGAGCGGCTCGATCATGCCGGTCGGGCTGTTCAACCCCGGCAAGGAGCAGCAGCTCCGGCGCAACAACATCATCCGGACCGTCGAGTTCTCCGACATCGAGGGCCTGCTAGCACAGGCCGGCGGCGCGGTCGCCACGCTCCCCGAGAACGTCGTCGAGACCGTCAACGCCATGGTCGCCCGTGCAGCGGCCGACCTCGACGCGGTCGTAGCGTTCAGGGCGTCGATGTTCGCGTATTTCAACGTAGGCGACGTCCAGGACGCCTCTGACGGGCCTGAGGCCTCGGAAGAGGGCGCCGACGAGCGTGACGACGCCGAGGACGCGATCGAGCGTGACGAGGCCCAGGGGGACGACGACGGCGACGAGCCGTCCGAGACCGGCGAGACCGTCGCCGAGGCCGCGGTCCGCAAGCCGCTCGACGAGCAGTCGCGTAGCGAGCTCGAGCAGACCGCGAGGTCGCTCGGCATCGTCGACCCGACGCACGCCGTCTACCCCAACAAGCAGATCCTGCTGGAGGCCGTGAAGGCCCAGCTAGACGGGCTTCCGCCCGAGGACGCGGTATCGAAGGTGGGGCAGCGCTTCCCCTTCGAGGCGTAACAAGCAACCAAGCGGCATCGGCCAGCTCTACCAATAGGAGGTAGCACACTGTGGGCGTGAACAAGGACCCGCGCGGACTTCTACTCAACGGCCCGCTTCGCCTCAGGCGCGGCGGCGGCATCTTCGAGGGCACGGGCTCCCCGAAGTCGGGCACCTACGGCACCGGTCTGAACGAGGCCGGCAAGGGTAGCCTCTACTACGACTACTCCAACGGCGCGGTCTGGCGCAACGACGGCACCATCACGGCGCCGTACTGGGTGCCGCTCAGCGTCGGTGCAGGCTCGCCCCTCTGGGGCATCGACACCGATTTCCGCGACGAGGTCGGCAAGGCCCACGCCAACACCGACGCGGCGGCCATCGTGGCAGGCTCCGGCCTGCGCGTCTTCGGCCAGGGCGTCGCGGAGACCGACTCCGGTGCGGTCGCCTCGGTAGGCGAGGGCGGGCCGGTGATGCGGCTCACCACGACCGACGAGGTCGCGCACACGGTCGCGATCGGCACGAAGGCAGGCGTCTACCAGCCGGACCAGCACGGCCTGGGCATCGTGGACGTCGAGTTCACGAGCGTCTCCGCCATCACGCTCCGGGGCTACGGCATCGGCTTCGTCGGCCTCGCAGCCGACGCGTTCGACCCGCCGATCACCGCCGCGACCACGGTCGCGACGCTGGTCCAGGACGACCTCGCGCTGATCCACCAGAACGTCGGCTACACGGACGCCGACCGCCTCTACGTCGCCCACAACAAGAGCGACGCGGCGGCCGACATGACGGTCGTTGACTCCGGTGTCAACCTCGCCGCGGCCGGCACGTACCAGCGCGTGCGCGTGGAGGTCGACGGCGCCGACGGCACGGCCAGGTTCTTCGTGAACAAGGCCCAGGTCGCTGAGGTCTCCGAGGCCCTAGACGAGGACGAGGAGGCGTCGCCGGTGTTCTACATCGAGTCGACCTCGACCGCGGTCAAGGCCGTGGACGTCCGCAGGTTCCTCTTCTGCGCATCGAGGCCGTAGCACCCCGCTAACGGCTAGGTAGGTCAGGTTACGGGGGCCCGGGCTGCACACGCGGCTCGGGCCCCCTACCTTAGGGGGAGAGGCCAGGTGACCTTTACGTACACGAACGCTCCGGCGACCGACACAACGGACGCCGTTCGATTCCTGATCGGCGACACGGTCTCGCCAGGCGACCTCAGCGACGAGGAGATCGCCTTCCTCCTCACGACCTACTCTGACAACGTAGGCCGCGCGGCGATGGCTGCGGTGTCCGCGCTGATCGCCAAGTTCGCGAAGGACGTTGACAAGCAGGTGGGCGACCTGAGGATCTTCTCCTCGCAGAAGGTGCGCGCGTACGAGCGCGCGAGGCAGTACCTCGAGTCGATCCTGAACGTGTACGCGCCGCTCGAGATCTACGCCGGCGGGCTGTCGTACGACGAGCAGGAGTCAGACGACCTCGACACCGACCTGCCGCAGTCGTTCTTCAGGCGCAGGATGCACGACATGCCTGAGACGTCATCGCCGAACGAGGTGACCTAGTGGCGTGGGACCGCGCGCTCGACGAGCTCTTCACGACCACCGTGCAGCTTGCACAGGTGTCGAGCGTCGATATGTACGGCAAGCGTACGTACGGCTCGAACGTGGCCTACAGCGCGCGCGTGATCGAGGAGTTCGTGAGGATCGTCGACTTCTACGGCCGCGACGCGCTCGCAACCCACACCGTCTGGATCAGGCCCACGTCTGCGGGCCTGCTGCCTACCGCGGTGACGCCGGACGACAGGCTAACGCTCGCCGACGGCACGGTCCCCAACATTCTAGGCATCTCCACGATCCCGGACGAGGACGGCGACCACCACATCAAGATCTACTGTGGTCGCGCGCAGAGGGTGAACTAACGTGCCAGGCCCACGCAACAGGAGTGCGGGCCGCTTCAAGGGCGGCGTCATCCGCGGAGGCGGGTTCACGCGCGGCTCCAGAGGCGCGTCCATCTCCGGCGGTCAGGCTGGTACGCTCGGCCTCGGACGTGGCTACGGCTCGTTCCTCACGATCGCGCCGGGCCTCAGCTGGGGCGTGCAGTACGCAGGGTTCCGCAACATCGCAGGCATCATCAGCCGGGCGATGTTCGCGGCGCCGTCGCTCGCCGACCAGCGGCTAACGCAGCACGTCATCGAGGTCTACCGGAGGTCACAGGCGCTAGTGCCCGTGTCGTCAGGCGAGCTTCAGAAGTCCGGCTACATCCGCATGATCAACAAGAACACGGTCGAGATCGGCTACACGGCCCCGTACGCGGTGAACGTCCACGAGAACCACCCGACGCACTCCAAGTTCTTGGAGACGCCGTTCAGGGAGGTCTTCAAGAAGTTCGAGGGGTCGTTCAGCGAGAGCCGTGACTCGGACCACGTGTTCTTCGGGGTGAAGATCTAATGGCGTTCTTCTCTGAGGACATCGCTACGTACCTGAGGACGGCCCTGAGCTCCACGGCGATCTACGTTGGGGCCATCCCCGAGGCGCAGGTGGTCACCGAGCTCGCCGCGGCCGTACGTGACGTCCCGGGCGGCACCTCCGAGTACGTGATGGGCAGCACCGTCGCGGCCAGGGTCGCGTACTCCGTCGGCATCGTGCAGGTGACCGTCCGTGCGCCGAAGGACGGCATGGAGGCCTGCGAGGCGCTCATGTCGAGCATCCACGCGCTGCTCAGGTTTGCCTCGGGTGTGACCGTAGGCAGCCACACCTACGATAAGATCATGGCTGAGGTGGAACCGTACATGGTGGCGGCCCCGGACACAGGTGAGCGACCGATGTGGGCCTGCACCTACGAGTGCTGGCTCAGGGGTGCAGGGTAGTGGGCAAGGTTCCTGACGTAGGCCCCGACGGGCTGTACCGGCTTGACTGCCCGTACTGCCGCAGGCTCCTGCTCAGATTCGATAGCGGCCTCAACGGCGGGCCGATCGAGCTACAGTGTACGAGGTCAGAGTGCAAGCGCAAGCTGACGGTGTATTTCAACACAGGAGGACCTACATGGAGTCCCACGATCTAACCCTCAGGGAGGCGGTGCTCGCGCAGCTTGACGCGGCGTACGCAGCGCTTCACGCTGCACGCATCGGGGTGGAGACCGCGGCGAACATGCTGCAGGTCGCCGACGACACCGACGACAACGACCTGATCTCGCCGGAGGACGCGTCTAGGCCTCCTACGCCCGCCGAGGTGGCCGCCCTCGCGCACAACCACGCGGCGTGTCGCGCGGAGGCACACCTACCCGCCGGCGTGATGGGCAACGCTGGCAGGGTGTTCTGCCAGAGGTACGAGGTCTTCGTGAACAGCGATGGCTCGGAGGAGCTGACCAATGTCTAACCGACTCTTCAAGGTCGTGGGTGCGCCCGTAGCCGTGGACGGCGTTCGCCGCGGCCGCGGAACCGAGTTCGTGGCGGACCCTGACGCGGTCGCCGATCTCGTCGCAAGCGGCCACCTACGTGACGTTGGCGCACCGCCCGCGCCGCAGAGCGAGGTCTACGTCTTCGAGGACGACGACCTCGACGAGGAGGACTAACCCATGGCCACCTTCATCATGAAGGACACCGAGATCTACCTCAAGGACCTGAACCTCTCGGGCAAGACCAACCAGGTCACGCTGGGGCTCGAGGTCGAGATGCAGGACGAGACCGTGTTCGGGCTCGGCACGCGCAAGAACAAGCCGGGCCTCAGGACGGCGGCGCTCGAGGTCAACACCTTCTACGACAACGCCGCGGCCGACCCCGACCTAGAGGAGTTCGGCGGACCGTCGCAGGAGGGACAGCTGCTGGCCGTCATCCCTCAGGGGTCGACAGAGGGCAACATCGCCTACTTCGGCGAGTTCCAGATCGAGTCGTACGCGCTCGACGGCGCCGTGGGCGACCTGCTGGCCGTACGGCTGAGCGCAAACGCGCGCTACAAGCCGACGCAGGGCAAGGTCTTCATGCCCCACGTCCAGGACACAGGCAGCGACGTGTCGAGCAAGATCCAGCTCGGGGCCATCACCGCGACGAAGCAGCTCGTGGCCCAGGTGCACCTGACGCAGTTCGACGGGACCTCGCTCGACATCGCGGTCCAGTCGGACGCCGACGCGTCTGCAGGCGGCGAGACCACGCGGGTCTCGATGACGCAGCTCACCGCGGTGGGTTCGGAGCGTAAGGTCTACACGACGGCGCAGACCGACACGTACTGGAGGCTCTCCTGGACGTTCGTCGGAACGTCGTTCACCGCGGTTGTGCTTCTTGGAATCGAGAACCAGCCGTAACGTACAATAGCCAGTGAGCGGGGCCTCGGTGTCCCTCACTTTTCGGAGGTATGAACCATGGCAACGCTGATCTGGACCGACGCAGGGGTGACGGTCAACGCCGTCGACCTGTCCGACCACGTGAGGTCGGTCTCCGTCACCTACGAGGCCGAGATGCAGGACGAGACCGCGATGAGCCTCGACACCCGCAAGAACAAGCCGGGCCTGCTCAACTGGTCCGTGGACGTCGAGTTCAACCAGGACTTCGCCGCGGGTGAGGTCGACGCGACGCTGTTCCCGCTCGTCGGCGCCGCAGCGTTCGCGATCGCGATCGTGCCCGTAGCAGGCTCGGCCGAGTCCGCGACCAACCCGACCTACGAGGGCAACGTGGTGCTCGAGTCGTACGGCCCGGTTGACGGCGCCGTCGGCGACCTCGCGGTCGTTCGCGCGACGTTCCGTTCGGCGGGCACGCTCTCCAGGACCACCGGCGCCTAATGGCCACCGTAACGCCTATCCGTAAGGCGGTCGACAACGCCGGGTCAGGCGCTCTGGTTGCTGGTGCGACCGCCGAGGTCGCGCTCGCCGCTAACCCTGACCGGGTGTACCTGGCCATCTTCAACATCGACGACGACGTAGACACCGGAGAGACGCTCTGGTTCAACCTCGACGGCACCGCGGCCATCGCTACGGTGGGGTCGATCCCGCTCCTGCCTGGGGCCTCCTTCATCATGGAGGGCGCAGTCGTTCACACCGGCGTTGTGTCCGTGATCGCGACGACGATCGGCCACAAGTACACGGTCCTGGAGGCCTAGTGCCGCTCATCAACCCGCCCGTGTTCAGGCGCAGGCCGTTCATCGAGAACGGCAACTTCGTGAACGGCCTAGACGGGTGGGCCGCTAACGGCGCGGTCGACATCTCGCTGGTGTCCACGCCCGTGAAGTTCGACGGCTACGCGATCCACGTGGAGCCGACCGAGCAGGACCAGGCGGGCATCGTTCACGCGTTCGAGACCATCCTGCCGAGCACGTCGTACCTCACCGAGGCGTACGTGCGGGGCACCGGGTCCGTTCAGCTGCTCGCTGCGGAGTACAACGCCTCCGACGAGTTCCTGAACGGCAACTCGTCGGGCGAGCTCGTGATGTCGCCCACCGAGTGGAGGATCGTTTCGAGGTCGATCGTCTCAGCGGCGACCGCCGCTAAGATGCGCGTCTACGTCGTGGCCTGGGGCGCGCAGGCCAACATCGACTTCTACCTGGGCGGCGTGCTCAGGCGGAACGGATAGCACACACGTACTGAGCCTCAGGAAGGCCTAAAGGACCTGCTGACGGCTCGCTAGTAGCACCCCCGGAGGGAGCACAGTGAGCAACGCACTAACGAAGGACGTCATCCTGTCCGTACAGGACATCGCCCGTGAGCAGGTCGAGGTCCCCGAGTGGGGAGGCCACGTCTTCGTGCGCGGCATGACCGGCGAGGAGCGCGACTCGTTCGAGGCCTCGCTCGTCGAGCGCCGCGGCAAGACGCGCGAGCTCAACTTCAAGAACATGCGCGCGGGCCTGGTCGCCCGCTGCGTCGTCGATGAGAACGGCACCCGCCTCTTCACCGACGGCGACATCGCGAAGCTCGGCCAGAAGTCGGCGTCCGCGCTCGACCGCCTGTACGAGGTCGCGTCGAGGCTCTCCGGCATCGGCGAGAAGGACGTCGAGGAGCTCGTAGAGGAGTTTCAGGGAGAACCCCAGCCGTAGGTTCCAGCTGTCGCTGTGCAAGGAGCTTGGCATCCCTACGCGGCGACAGCTGCTGCAGTCCATGACGAGCAGGGAGCTCTCGGAGTGGATCGCGTACTCGATCGTCGAGAACGAGGACGCTGAGGTCAGGAACATGGGCCGAGGAGGCCGTCGTCCTGGGAAGGACGACAAGATCGTGTCGAGGAAGGGCGAGGCCCCGGCCCTGGTGCCGGACCACCTGTTCAACGACTAGCGCGTAGAGGTAACACACCATGGGAAGCCTAGCAAAGCTCATGGTGCGCGTTCAGGCCGACACGCGCGGGTTCGTCACCGACATGATCAAGGCCCAGATGGCGGCCAAGGGCTTCCAGGCGACGATGACGTCTATGACACGGCACGTCGCCATCGGCGCCGCCTCGGCCGCGGCCGCAACAGGGGCGATGTTCACCGGCGCGTCGATCAAGGCCGCCATGGACTTCGAGTCGGCGTTCACCGGCGTCATCAAGACCATCGGCGGCACCGAGGCCGAGATCGAGCTTCTGCGTGACGGCATCCGCGGCCTCGCGAAGGAGCTTCCGATCTCGGCCAACGAGCTCGCTCGCATCGGCCAGATCGCAGGTCAGCTCGGCGTTCGCGGCGACAAGAACCTGACCGGCTTCATCGAGACCATCGCCCGCATCGGCGTGGCAACCGACCTCACCACCGAGGGTGCGGCCATCGCCTTCGCACGCCTAGGCCACGTCACCGGCGTGAACCTCGGCGCCGCCGGGGCGACGGGAGAGATCGAGAAGATGGCCTCCGCGGTCGTCGCGCTCGGTAACACGGCCGCGACCAACGAGCCCGAGATCGTCGAGTTTGCATCGCGCATCGCGGCCATGGGCCACCAGGTCGGGCTGAGCCAGGCTGAGATCCTCGCGCTGTCTACGACGCTCCCCGAGCTCGGCATCAGGGCTGAGCGCGGTGGCACCGCCATGCAGCGTGCGCTCGTCCTCATCACCGAGAGCGTCGTCGCCGGCGGCGACGAGCTCGACAAGTTCGCGGCCATCTCAAACATGACGTCCGCTGAGTTCGGTGCGATGTGGCGCGACGACGCCTACGGCGCGCTGCAGCACTTCCTCAAGGGCCTCGGAGGCATGGGTGAGGAGGCCGTTGTCGCGCTCGACCAGGTGGGCCTGGGCGGCGAGCGCTCGCTCGAGGTCTTCCTCAAGCTGATGGGTGCGACCGACCAGCTTAGCGCGCACCTCGCGACGGCAGAGAAGGAGTTCACGAACACCAACGCACTTCTGAGGGAGTCCGACCGCGTGTTCGGCACCTTCGCCGCGTCGATCCAGACCTTCAAGAACATCATCACCGACGTGATGATCTCGTTCGGCGACATGATCAACGTCCACATCAAGAGCGCAATGGAGGGCATCCTCACCTGGTTCAACGACAACGGGCCGCGCCTTAAGAAGTGGTGGAACAACGAGGTCAAGCCGATCCTCGACGAGTGGCTCGTAGGCGTCGAGAGGATCCTGGTCTACACGGGCAAGCTCTTCAACTTCATCCTGGATCACAAGTCGGTCATGATCGCGGCGATCATGGCCATCGCCGCCGCGCTCAACTTCGCGTTCGGAGGCCTGCCCCTCATCATCGCAGGGCTGGTTGCGCTCATCCCGATCCTCGTGGCGAACTGGGAGTCCGGTGCAAACGCCATCATCGCGCTCGCAGAGGGCATCGGCAACGCCTTCATCGGCATGTTCGACTGGACCCTCAGCAAGATGTCCGACTTCATCAACAAGATCCTCGAGGGCGTCAACGAGGCCATCAGGGCGCTGAACAAGCTGCCCAAGGTCAACATCGGCGAGGTAACCGGTGTTGGCGACTGGGGTGTGGACACCAGGCTCGACCTCGGGCGCGTCCGCACGCGCTACAAGAAGGACCGGTGGTACGACTCCGAGTACGAGAACATGGCGGCCGGCATGGTCGACTTCACTCCTCCGGGCGCAGGTCCCGGCCCCGGCCTAGCGGAGACCGAGAACGACTTCGACGCCCTCGGCGACACGGCTGAGAAGGCCGCGAAGAAGGTCAAGACGTTCACCGAGGTCTGGGAGGACCTGCAGGACGCGCTTCAGGAGAGGGTCGACGAGGGGATCAGCGCGCTCGACGAGCTCGGCGGCTACCTGGTGCAGGCGCTCGAGCGGCAGTACTCCGAGCGCTTCAAGGTGCTCGAGGACAACCTCGAAGGCGAGATCAAGCGGTGGGAGAAGCACTACGACACGCTGGAGAAGCAGGCCAAGCAGTCGACCGACCTAGCCATCACGCAGATCGAGGCGCGCCGCGACGCACAGGTGGCGGCCATCGAGGCGCAGCTCTCCGCGATGGACAGTGCCAACGTTGCTGATGAGTTCCAGGAGATCGCCGACGCGCTCGCGCTCGCGTGGGACCCTCGTGAGCGCAAGAAGCTGCTCGACGACAGGGAGAAGCTCGAGCAGCAGGTGCTGCGCGACTCGCTCAAGAACCAGATCGACGGCATCAAGGACGGCGCCGCGACCGAGATCGAGAACATGAAGCTGCAGCTCGAACAGAAGCTCGCGGTGTACGAGACCGACCGTGAGGCCGTTGCCGCGTCGCTTGAGGCGTCGCTGCAGGCGGCGAAGGACGCGTACTCGAAGGCGACCGAGGCGTACGCGCTCGAGGTTGAGGCGCGCAAGATGCTCGAGGAGCAGTCGCTCGCTGACATCGTGAGCCTGATCGCCAAGTACGTGCCGGAGTGGGAGACAGCGGGGCGCTCGATGGGCGAGCAGATCGTCCTCGGCCTCAGGACGACCATCGAGCCTGTGATCACCGAGCTCTTCGGCCGGATCGGTGCGCTCCGCGCCGCGGCGGGCATCGCCTCGGGCGGCGTGCCGAACCTGAACGACTCGCAGATCTCGATGCTCAACGCGCTCGGGCTGAAGAACAAGCTCGCCGGCGTGCCGGAGTTCGTCAGCGAGTCGATGCGCAACAAGATCACCGCGCTCGGCGGCGTGCCCGCCTTCAAGAACGGCGGTCAGAAGCAGGGCGACGGTTGGGCGTACATGCACGACGGCGAGGTCGTCCACAACCGCCTGCAGGAGGCGCGCCACGGCGGTGAAGAGGTCATCAACATCTACATCGGAAATGAGCTCCTAGACTCTAGGACTGTCAAGGTCGTACGGCGTACAATGGATACTGACCAGGGCCGCGGCGCTCGGTTTGCGGGCGCACGCCAGTACTAGGAGAGAGTAGCAGTGACTACCAAGGCTAGGACGAGGACAACCGCGGGCGTGCGCGAGAGGCGCACCCCACCTTCGAGGGAGACCGAGCTCAGGGCGGCGGTCGACGCGCAGCTTCGCGGCGTCGTCAAGTCCATGAGGTCGGCCGCCGACATCGAGCTGAGGGGCCCCGTAGAGAGGCCTGAGGACGCACAGGACCTGCAGTGGTCGATCACCGCGTCCACCGGGTTCGACCCGGAGCACGGGAGCTTCCCTGACGCGATGCTCGTAATCGTCAGGGCCGCGTCCGAGGCCGAGGCGCTGCGCAAGGCATACAATGTGACCAGCCGCGAGTTCTTTCGCGTGCAGGAAGTTCGCGAACTAGACACGGTTCGCTAGGGGGATACGCGCTATGGCTGGTGGCAACATTCATGTCGTTCAGGGGCTCGCTTCGGTGACCCGTGAGTTCGACCTCGACAACGACGGCGAGAAGACGCACTTCGTCGCCCCGGACCAGACGGTCTACGCGAACGTCAACAACGCGGTCGACGGCGGCTCGACGGGCCTCGCTGTCGAGCTGCTCGCGAACGGCAACCTCGTCGCGGTCGCCACGCGCGACGGCGTTGAGGTCGACCGCATCGAGCTGGGCCCAGAGGCCTAGCACCTCAAGGGGGCGCGAGCTTATGCCAGGCGGCAACATCCACGCACCTGCGGGCCTCGTAGACGTGACGGCGACGATCGACATCCCGAACGTCGGCTACAAGGTCGAGCTCCGCGCCCCCGGCGAGGACGTCTACGCGACGGTCAACAACTTGACCGACGGCGGGACCACAGGCGTAACGGTGAAGGTCACGGACCTCGGCGTCGTGGAGGTCTACTTCACGCGCGGCGGCGTTGCCGACATCGCGCCTACGCTTCAGGAGTACGCCGCCGGCAAGTGGCGGGCAGTCCTCGCAGCCGAGGCGTAGCCCGTGCCGACGCTGTACCCCAAGATCACGTCGCGCGTGGTAGGCGCGCGCTACGAGGTCATCACGTTCGACGTGCGCCAGCAGCTCGGGGGCCCGAGCGCTAACGACGCCACCTACCAGGCCAACGTGACCGTCACCGTCTCGAGGAACGCCTCCCTCGGCGACGTGACCAAGGCCATGTCCTTGAAGATCATCGACATGATGGTCCAGGACCCGAGCACTGAGGCCCCTACGCTGGACGTCATCTCCAAGATGGTGCGTGCAGCCATCATCGACCCGTGGAGGTTGATGGCCGGAGGATAGCTACGTGGCCGTACCTGCCGGCATCATCGTCATGCACCCCGGTACGAACGCCACGGTCGCGGCGCTGTCGGGGTGGGACCGTGTCACCTCGCTCGACGGCCGTTTCGTCAAGGGCGCTGCGGCCAGCACTGAGGCTGACGTCACTGGTGGTGCGACGACGCACACCCACACGTCGCCTAGCCACACGCACAGCATCTCTGCCCACACGCATGCTACAGGCGGAAACAGCAGCGCTGGTAATGCTACATACCACTACTACGAGGAGGGCACCTCCGACTGGGTACGTGGAGACCACGTACATGCCGGAAACACCTCTGATTCTGTCTCCGGGACGTCTGGTGGAACCGCGGCGACGTGGAACACCGCTAGCAGCCTTCCCCCGTACGTCGAGGTCATCTTCATCGAGAGCGACGGCACGCCGCTCGGCATCCCTGACGGCGCGTGGGCGTGGTGGAACGACGACCCGCTCCCGACCGACTGGTCACAGCCCGCCGCGGCCAAGAACGCGTTTCTGAGGGGCGCTACCGCTGCCGGTGACGGCGGCGGCACTGGTGGCTCGTCCTCTCACTCGCACACCGGCGTGGCCCACACACACACTTCGAATCACACCCACACGGTGTCCCTGTCCGCGTCTGCAAACAGCCAGTCTGCACTGAGCAGCGGCGGTGCAGGTGCGTCGAGCATCTCTCACACTCACACCGTAACAGTGTCTGGTGGCACCATCGCCAGCGGTACCAGTGCCGACACCGGTACGGCCACGAGCGTCGAGCCTCCGTGGACGAAGCTGGCGGTCGTGCAGAACGACACCGGCGGCGTGGATCTCCCCACCGGCACCATCGTGGCGACGCTCCTGCTGCTCTCCGCCATCCCGTCTGGCTACGCGCTGTGCGATGGCACGAACGGGACGCCGGACCTGCGTGACAAGTTCCTCAAGGGTGCAGACGCACTGAGCGAGCTGCTTAACACCGGCGGCGCGCTCGGCCACGACCACACTGACCCGGCCGGCCACACCCACGATCAGACGCACACCCACAGCGGCACGTCCAGCGCTGGAGACTCGTCTGGCACACCGGCAGACACGAGCTTTACGACGACGCTGGCCCGCCAGACGCACATCCATGCGTACGGCACGGCGACCAGCTCTAGCACCGCCTCCGGGTCCGGGGCGCAGACAGTGGACGCGATTGCCGACGGGCAGCCGCCGTTCCGCACTGTCCAGTTCCTCATGTTCCTGGGCAACTACACGGTCACCAACGACACGCCGGCCTCGGCCGGAACCGTGTCGCAGCCTGGGTTCACGTTCGAGTGGACGAACACCACGGGGGAGGCGACCTACACCGCGCCGCAGAATGACTACCAGGTCGAGGTGTTCTCCGACTCGGGCGGCGTGACCACGGTCTATGACAGCGGTCAGGTCGCCTCAGCCACCGAGGAGCACGTCAACGTCCCGGCGTCGTGGTCGGGCGGGCGGCCCGTCAACGCCACGACCTACTACTGGAGGGTCAGGACGCACGACAGCCTGGGCATCGAGGGTCTGAGCGCGATCACCGCGTTCACGACCTCGTGGACGCCGCCTGACCCGATCACGGGCCTTACAGTAACGCCGTCTGGAGGCGTGTAGTGCTCACCCTACCGTACAACGCGCTCGCGTGGACCGAGATCGTGCCAGGCGTGGGCCAGACGTTCGTGCAGTACAACGTCTACCGCGACGACGTACGGATCGCGATCATCGACGACATCGACACGGTCACGTACAACGACTACGAGGCGACCCCGAACGTCGAGCACACGTACGGCGTGTCGTGGATGTCGAACACCGCGGGCGACCTGCTCGAGAGCGTGCCGACCGAGGTCGCTGAGACGCTCGCGTTTACGAGCGCGTTCCTCCACGTGGTGGGCTCGGAGGCCTCGTACGTCGAGCTCCCGGCAACGTCCGTGGCCGTCGGCTACGTGCAGACCACGCAGCTCGTACGCGCGCGCGGGCGCAGGACGCCCTCGCTCATCGTAGGCGAGGGGCTCTGGCGCGAGGTCAGCGTCTCGCTCGCGCCGCAGTACCACTCGGTGCCGGGGTTCTGGAACGCGCTCGTGACGCTCCAGGAGGCACAGTACTCGTCTGGCGCCATGCTCTGCCTGCGCACGGGGTACTCGAGCACGCGGATCATGGTCGCGCTGCTGAACGGGATCAACAAGGCCGACGACCCGAAGTTCAGCACCGTGACGCTCGAGGCGGTCGAAGTCTACTACGACGAGGAGGTTTAGGTGGCCCCTACCGCAGGCCAGGTGCTCGACGCCCTCTCCGGCCGCTACGGCCCGATGGTGGTGCGCTGGCGCTGGCAGCGGCGCACGCGCGACAACCTCTTCATCGACGACATCTCCGCGGCGCTGATCGCCGACTCTGCGCCGACGCTCAGGATGAGCAGCTTCGCGCCTACGACGATGACGCTGGGCGGCATCGAGCTGCTCGTGAACAGGCTGCCCGTCGACTTCGACGCCACGACCGACGTGATCGCCGTCATCGAGGAGCGCTACATCGCCGGTGAGTGGGTGTCGTTCCCGCTGGGGCTCTTCAAGCTCGACGTGGCCGACTTCGTCTACAGCGCCGACGGAGACCCTACGATCCTGTGCGAGGCGGCCGACCTGTCTGTGGACCTCCTCGATTCGGGGCCCGCAACATCGTACACCGTTGCGTCTGGCACGAGCTACGCAACCGCAGTCGGTGCCGTGTTCACCGCGCTCGGACTCGAGTACGACATGAGCAACCTGCCGGCTTCGACCACGCCTGTGAACGTGACGTGGCCGCCGTACCCTGAGACGACGTGGCTCAACATCGTGAGCGACCTGTGCTTCGGGCTCAACTTCCATACGCCGTGGCCCAACGCTAGCGGCGTGTTCGTGACGAAGGAGCAGATCAACCCCTACACGGAGACCGTCTCGGTGACGTACGTTGACGACGAGGAGCCGCGGATGATCTCTGCGGCCCAGCCGTACATCAGGCGCGAGGACAAGTCCTCGAAGGCCAACGTGTGCGTCGTGCTGATCGACGACCCGTTCCACGCCGACTTCGGCTACTACATGAAGCGCAACGAGGACGCGGCCTCTGAGATCTCTGTGCCCAACGTGGGCGAACGCGTAGAGGAGATCAACTACGACCACGACCCGTCCACGTCATGCATCCTGGACGATACGACGGCGCTCGCCATCGCCGACTTCAGGCTGCGCTGGGTGGACAGCCAGGTCCACGTCGCTACGCTCCCTACGTTCGCCGACCCGAGGAGAGGCCCACACGAGTTCTACTCGGTGGAGGTCGAAGACGACTCGCACGGGGGCGTGCCGTCAGTGTGGATGGTGCTGGAGTGGGAGCGCGGCCTCAGCGCTGAGGCCGGCCCGATGGTCCACACGGTCGGCCACGTCCACAACCGCACGATCAGCGACGAGTAGGCGAACATGAACGTACGCAAGGTGTCACAGGACGACGCTAAGAGGATCTACAGCTCGCGCAAGTTCTTTGCGCACGTTGACTCTGTCTCCGGCGGGACCATCAAGATCATCAGGTTGGGCCAGGCCGCCGCCGACGCCCAGTTCTACCCGGCGGCCGTAGGCCTGGCCGCCGCGGTGTCACCGGGGGACCTCGTCGTCTGCTCCCAGATCGGAGCCGTCATCGTGGTTGAATACGAGGTCGCAACGAGCTAGCGTTTACGCGCCAGCGTTACGATGATCTAGGAGGACGTAGGCATGGCGCTTACTAACCGCATTCGCATGGACGTTCGCTACCTGATCCAGCTCTGGCCGGTGTCCACGTTGGCATCGATCTGGTACCTGTTCAC
>Ga0172380_10003993_pt1 | contig 19523 bp, 16 predicted proteins | sample Leawe162metaG_FD_119747 | JGI IMG/M metagenome (GOLD analysis project Ga0172380, IMG submission 119747) | Leachate microbial communities from a municipal landfill in Southern Ontario, Canada - Leachate well 162 metaG | ecosystem: Engineered > Solid waste > Landfill > Unclassified | place... | reverse complement strand
TGATCCGCTGCTGCAGGAATACCCCGAGGCCGACCTGATCGTCAGGATCAAGGTCGGCGAGATGTTCTTCAACTGTCCGCGCTATGTCCATCGCATGAGCCGCGTCGAGTCGTCAAAATATGTGCCGCAAGCGGGGAAGGACACGCCGGTGCCACAGTGGAAGCGCATCAATGCCATACAGGATGTTCTACCTGCGAAGGTTCAGGGGGTCGCGGAAAAACTGGGGGGCTCGATCACGCCCGAAGAATATGCAATAAAGGTCATGACCGGCGAAGGTTGACCTGCACCGAGGTGCAGCACGCGTTCCCGGCTAGCGCTGCAGGCTGGTCACATTAAGCCAGAAGCCGGTGCCCTGCCCGAGCGTCTTGCCGGTGCCAGCGAAATCACGGTAGCCTTTGGCTGCGATGTAATTCGCCAACTGCCCCTGCGCATCGAGGACGGGTGAATAAAAGTACCAGGTGCCGGTCACGGCATCCCAGGCCCAGAGCGTCGTCGTGACCACACTCGAGGCACTGTCAAACTGCCGCGGCGAGTTCGTTTCGCCGAGAGCGAGCAAATTCCATCCGCTCGTCAGCTTCGCGCCCAGAGCAGCGACCGTAACCGGATTGCCGGGTGGCAGATTGATGCTGCCCGCTTGCTGGGCATACAGCCAAAAACCTTCTCCTGCGGCGATTGCGCCCAGCACCCGGTATCCCTGCGCGGCCGCATAGTCAGCCAGTTGTGAGCCGCCCTGTGCGGCCAGCGAGGGCGCGTAGAAGGCCCAGCCGTCTGTTGCGCCGGGCCAGGTCCACACGCTCTTGAAACGCGTACTGTCGGAAAACGTCGTGCCGACATCGAGCGCAACGTCGCTGCTGTTGCCGAGCAAATTCCAGCCCTGCGCATAGCAAAGCGGCTGCGCATCGCGGGATAGCAGCAGCTGATCATCCAGGCCACCGGCAACTTTGATCTGCTGCTGCAGGCGTTCCCAACTGCTGCGGCCGCGCTCGCCGCAATCCAGGTAAGCTGTCAGGAAAGGCACTGCCCAGCCAAAGATGTCATCCGCATAGCTGCTGTCGTATTGATGCCCCACGCCACTCAGGCCGACCTGGTATACAGCGCCACGAGAAGCATTGAGCGCCTGCGTCATCCGGGACATGGGCGCCACCGGATCATTGCTGCCGGAAATCGCAAGATAGGGTGCACGAATGTTGCGTGCGGTGGCGTTGTCCTCGCCAAAGGCCGGCAGGAAGTTCTCCCCGGCGTAGGGAATGTAGCCGACGGCGGCCTTGATGCGCGGATCAGTGACAGTCTTGACCGTACCCTGGTTCCAGTAACTGTCCGTGAGTTGCGCACCAAGCAGCAATCCCATGGTCTCCCCGCCCATGCTCACGCCGATGCCGCCGATGCGTTCGGGGTCGATGCTGCTGCCGAAATCCGGGCCGGCCAGTAGCGCATCGATCATGGCCTTGACCGCCAGGGGGCGCAAAGCCTGCAATTCGACAAACGCATCGAATTTCCGCACGATATAAAAAACGTCACCGATGTCGTCCAGTTGCAGGCGCAAAAAACGGCCATCGCCGTGGAATGCCGCAGCCACGATATAACCCTGGCTGGCGAAACGGGTCAGGAAGTCCATTGAATAACTGTCCAGCGGCGCAGAACCCAGGCCATGCGCGAAGGCCAATAAGGGCCAGCGCCCGCAACCTGCGGGCGGCGGATAAATGGCGATGCAGACCTGGGCAGGCAGGACCGGTTTCTCCCCGGCACGCTGCATCCGGGGAAGCACCTGGCCATTCGGCAGGACATGATCCGGACGAACATTCGTGGCGTCTGTCGGGTAGCACACCAGGATCACGAAATCGACCCGTGTCTTGCGACGTCGCGAATACAACCCGTCGTCCGGGATGAGCGGGCTGATGTTCAGTGTCGATGCCGGCTCGAGCAGAATGTCGCCGACATAGTGGCCGTTGTTGCCAGACCAGTAGTCGTCAAGGCTGCCGCCGAGCTGGGCCAACCTGGTGGTGTCATGCGCGAGATTGGTGCAGGCCACCGCATAGGGGCCGGGTACGACCGGCGCCATGGCGAGACTGTGACCGGCGCCGAAGGCGCGTGCGGGAAACAGCAGCACCAGCGCAAGCGAAAAAGCCCAGGTCAGAAATCTCGAACGGATGCGCACGATGTATATCCGGAAAGTCGGTCGTCTCATCAAGACTACCAGAAAGAGTAGGCTCTACGAGTCGCAGATTGGCTCATAATTGTTTCAAGGTTCTACAACAACAAGGAGACGACATGCGTGCTTTCGACGATATTCTTTCCCGCGCCGTGGCATCGAACGCCGCACCGGGCGTGGTGGCTATGACCGGAAACGGCGCAGGTGTGCAATGGCACGGCGCAGCAGGCGAGCGGGCACCCGGCCAGGCGATGACCGAAGATACCGTGTTCCGGATTTTCTCGATGACCAAGGCCATCGGCGCCACGGCCGCGATGATTCTCATCGACCGCGGCAAGCTCGACCTGAGTGCTCCGGTGGCCAGCATCCTGCCCGAGTTCGAGCACATTCAAGTACTCGAAGGATTCGACGGCAACACGCCGCGCCTGCGCAAGCCCAGGACGCAGGCGACGATCCGCCATCTCGCCACGCACACCTCGGGCTTCGTCTATGAATTCTGGAACAAGAACACTTCGCGCTGGATGGCGCAGACCGGACATCCCACCATCATGTCCAGCCTGAAAGCCTCCCTCAACTACCCGCTGGCATTCGATCCGGGCACGCGCTGGGATTACGGCATCGGCATCGACTGGCTCGGCCGTGTCGTGGAAGCCATCGATGGCCGACGCATCGACCGGTTCTGCCAGGAGGAAATTTTTGGGCCTTTTGGCATGAACAGCACCGCCTTCGAGTGTGAAGGCCCGCTCGCGGCACGCCTGGGCACGGTCAGCGCGCGCAACGCGCAAGGCAACTTCGTACCTTTCGAACTGGCGCCAGCGCCGCATCCGGAGTTCTACGCCATGGGTCACGCGCTCTACTCGACCGCCGGCGACTACATGCGCTTCATGCGCGCCATCCTCAACAAGGGCCAACTGGATGGCCAGCGTGTGCTCAGCGAACAGGGCGTGCAGACCATGCTCGCCAACCAGATCGGCAACCTGCGCATCGAGAAAATGACCACGGTGGCGCCACCGATCTCCGCCGATGTTGACCTCTTCCCGGGAACACCCAAGACCCACAGCGTTGGCTTCATGCGCGTCGAGCAGGACGTGCCGGGCATGCGCTCGGCGGGTGCGCAAGGCTGGGCCGGTGTGTTGAACACGCACTACTGGTTCGATCCGGCGAAGGATGTCGCCGGCATCATCATGACCCAGACCCTGCCTTTCGCCGATCCGAAGTTCATGGCGGTGTATGAGGCGTTCGAGCGCGCGGTTTACGCGAAAGCCTGATATTGCTAGGGCAAGCCTGACGCCTTGCGCACGATGCGTTCCCACCAGCGCGCCGGCAGCAGACTGCGCAACAGAGTCTGGATCTTGGCATCGAGGCCGCTGAGCGTCCGCAAGGGCGGATTGGGATGCGCCATGAGTCGCAGCACCAGGTCGGCCACTTCTTGCGGATCGCGCGCATGGCTTTCGACGAGCCGGTCGATGAGCTGCAGGCCTTCCGAGCTGCGCTTGCCGAACGGACTCCGCGCGTCACCAAATTGCGCGGCCAGCTTGCGCTTGCGCCATACATCGGTCTTGTACATTCCCGGCAGGACACTCGCGACCCGGATGCCGAAGTCCGCGACTTCGAAGCGCAAGGCCTCGGTGATGCCTTCCAGCGCGCGCTTGGAAGCGCAATAGGCGCCCAGGCCGGGATTCGAATTGAGCGCCGCGATGCTCGACATCTGGATGATCAGGCCGCTGCGCCGGGCGATCATGCCCGGCAGCACGGCCTTGGTGAGGGCGACGACGCCGAAGAAGTTGGTCTCCATCTGCGCACGCAGTTCGGCCAGGGAAAGATCGAAGACCGAACCGCCCATAGCGAAGCCGGCATTGTTGACGAGGCAGTCGATGCGCCCGGCAGCAGCCAGGACTTCGGCGACGCAACGCTCGATCGAAACCTGGTCATCGACATCGAGGGTAAGCAATTCGACCTTGACCTGCGCTGCGTCCGCTGCGGCAATCAGCGCTGAATTCGCCGCGGGATCGCGCAGAGTGGCAAAAACCCGGTGTCCTTTCCTGGCGGCGCCGACGGCGATAAGCAGACCAAAGCCCGAAGAACAGCCCGAGATCAACACTGAAGCCATCGAATTACTCCTGATCCAATGTTTTAGCGGGAAAATTCCGATCGCTTTTTGGCAAGGCTGCTGCAATAATCTCTTTGGGTTCTCCTTGCCTTGTCCAGCCGCAGTCTAAACGGTTTGGCGCAAGCGGGGGCTGGCATCATCGACGGAGGATTCACCATGGACATCATTCCCGACGACGGCACTCTGGCACGGCAAATGACAGCCATCAGCCTGATGGTCAAGGCGCTGGCAATCGAGCATCCGCAACGCGACGCCGTCCTGAGAACCTATGACCAGCTCTGTGCCCACCTCATGGCAACGGCGTCCTACCTGGACAGCAATGACGAGGCGCGGCAACTGCTCCGCATGGTTCTCGACGAACTGCGCGACTCCCTGGAGTGAGCACTACTCCGTGGGCATATCGAAGACAATCACAGGTGCTGCTAGCACCAGTGTTACAGTCAGCCTGCCTTGCGGATCAGTTGCATAAGTCAGTTGCGCACCCTGCTCCGGCAATAGAGAACGCACCAGGCTCAGGCCTGTGGAGATGCCGGCGCCGCTCTTGATGTCGAATGCCGGCGTGTCTTTCGTGACATTGCTGATGACGATGCGGGCCGTATTGCCTTCCGCGCTCATTGAAACCTGAGGTACCGAGCCTTCGGGCGAATGCTTGACGGCATTCAGGATCAGTTCGTTGAGAACCAGGGCCACCGAAACGGCTTCCTCCTGGTTGATTTCAATTCGGTGGATAGTTGCATTAATTGCATCAATCGCCGGCTCAAGCAATTCGATGTAGCATTGCCTCACTTCGGCCACTGATTTGCAGATGCTGCGCACCACTTCATGCAAGCGAGTCGCCTCCCGGCTTTCGACACCCTGCAGTCCATGAATCACGGCAATCACATTGACCTGGCTGATCGCCGTTTCCAGACGTGGCTGCGATTCGGCGAACTTTCCCAACTCACGCCGCAACAGGCCAGCGACGCTTTGCAGATTGTTCTTGATGCGGTGATGGACTTCCCGCACCAGAGTAATCCGATGCGCCCTTTCCTTTTCGATTCTCAGCTGTTCTTCGCGAACCCGGTTGGAGATATTGACGGACAGGCCACCGAGCATGGATTTCCCCTGGGCATCCTGAAACACGAATTTGTTGGACAGCCACCATGAGCCGTCGCCCATGGGTCCCGGTTCGATCGCTTCGACAACGCCGCCTTTTGCCCTGACCTGTTGGCTGTTGCGCTCGTAGACATCGGCAATCTCAGGCGGCCAGATCTCGTGGTTGGTCTTGCCGACAATCCGCTCTCTGGGCAAAGCGAACGTTCGCGAATAGTTGTCGCTGATAAATGTATAGCGATTATTTTCGTCCACAATGTACGCCACCACGGCGCTGTTCTCCAGGAATGCCAGCAGTTGTCCCCGGAGGCGCTTGCGCTCTGTGACATCGCGCGCCAGGGCGACGAAATGCCTGTCCTCGTCGGTAATTTGCGCCATGGGTGCCACCGACAATTCGAACCAGAACTCGCCATGGGGTAGGGTGAGGCTATATTCCTTGCCGGTCGACAAGCCACGCTCGGCAGCTTCCCGGATTGCCGTCAGACAAATTTGCGAGGGTCCCGGAGGCAGAACATCCCCGAAGGTCTTACCGAGAAAGGCTACAGGCGGAGCTGCCAGCACATCGCGCCGCTGCGCGTGGTAATTGTAGATGCGCCCTTCCACATCGACCTCGAACAGCAGATCCGGGATAGCGTCGAGCGTGGCCTGCAGCAGATTGTTGCTCAACAGGACGGCGGTTTCGGCCGTCTTGCGTTCGGTGATGTCGTAAAACGACACCAAATGACTCCTCGACTGCGCAAAAACGATGGGATCAACCTCGGCCAGCACGGTGCGCACCGTGCCGTCCTTTGAGCAGATGTTGAGCTCAAATGGCACAAACTGGGTCTGTTGTTCCTGGTCTTGTTTCAGGTAAGCCTCCCAGGCTCCGACAACCCACTGCCGATAGGCCGGATCCGGATAAGCCTTGGGCCACCATTGCGCCAGGGTAGGCATGTCTTCGAGGGTATAGCCGAAGGTGCGAATGAAAGCAGCGTTCAGGTAAAGAACGTTGTCCTGATAATCGTTCACCACCAAGGGTACCGGCGATGCTTCCAGGATCGCGTGAAAGTTGATCTCGGTTTGCTCACGGTCAGTTTCTCGCGCCAATTTCAGGCGCTGGTTTTCCACAGCTTTCCTTTGATACATGTACAGCCCCAGCGTGGTCACAAAAACCAGAATCAGGAATATCTCTGCCTGCAGATACGCAGCCGCACGCCATTCGGCAAAAATGCGCTCGACATCGCGATTGACGTGTATCACCAGCGGCTTATCCATGGTCAGGCTCTCGGGATGGATGGTGCGCAGCGACACCATTCGTTCCTCACCGATGTTTATTAGCCGACCTGTCATCCTGCTCGCCTGCCGCCCGCTTTCCATATGGCGAGTAAAAAATGTGCCGGGTATACCGAGGTTGATACCTTCGATGTCGGGACGAGGTGGAACGATCAGGAACAGCTTGCCATCCCCATGGATCAAGGACACTCTCATGTCTTCTGCATAGCGTACGGAATCCAGCAGTGTCGTGAAATATTCCGGAATGGCGCTGACAACGACGATACCGGCAAATTCACCACGCGACCCGCGCATGGCTCGAAACATGTTGATAGCATAAGCATCGAGAACCGTCTTGAACGGAGCGCTGACATGAAATATTCCGGGATCCGGATTTTTCAGCGCAAGCTGGAGATACTCCCGTTGCTTGAAATTCTGGCCGATCATCGTCGCGTTGCTGGAAGCAATCACGATGCCTTCTGCGTTGATGACAAAGATCGGCCGAATGCCGATGAGCGTGTCGTTGATGAGTTGCAGATCGAGGTTGCCATGGTTGAACCCGTTTTTGTTGGCCTGCCATTGGGGCAGTGTTTTGATGATGTTGTCGATGACGCGGTTCGCCAGGAGTAATTGCGGCACCACGTTCTTCTCGATGATTTCAGCCTGGAGTGCCAGCCGCTCACTTTCGTCGGTCTCGATCGACTCGTGTGTGTTGTACAAATTCCAGACCACTGCGCCGCCCAGCAACAGCAATGCGGCGACAAGAATCAGCCATTGGCGCAGATAGACATTCCCGGTCATGCAGGAAGACTCCCCAGAAAATTTCGCCGCGCAGGTCAACCACGCAATTGAATCAATTCCGGGATATTACCTTGCCAACACGGAATCGGCAGGAATCGCCCCGCCGAGAAGTTTTGCCTGCCCTCAGGCCGTCGTGCCGTACATCTGCCTCAACCTAGCGCGCATGTCGAGCGTCTGGCTGTCCATGACCTGGCCACCGACGCGAATCTCACCGCCAATGGAGCGCACGATTTCCGCTGCACGCCGCGCAGCCAGCAGCGCACCATCGCCGGCGACCGTGCCCGGCGATGCGGCAACGAGGCCATTGACGGGGGTGACCCCGCCGTGAATATCTATCTCCGCAACCTTCGCGCCACCCTTCCATATCTCTGCATAGACCGGAACCAAATCTGCCATGCCGCGCTGGGCCGTTCCCACCGCCGTCAGCGTGACGCGTTCCCCATCCGCAGCGTCCTTGGCTGCACCTGGCGTTGTGGCAGAAATCCCTGGGGATGTTGCCGGTGTCCCTTTTTCCGCGAAACTGCCCTGCCGGTTGATGTTCGGCAGGCTCTCGGGCAGCAAGGCCTGAGGCGATGGGCTTGAGATAGTAGAAAGCTGCATGGCGCTCCGATGCTCACTTAAGGGTTTGACAAGCTGTGAGCACGACCCATGCCAGAAAAATACCTCCCCTTGTTTCAAGTGATTGGCAGTGCAAGCCGATACGGCATCGGCAATCCCTGCCTGGTCTGCGGCAATTTCTTCGGAACGGCGGCGGGAAAAGGCGCCCCGCCTGTCCGTGCGATCCGCTTGCGCCCGGTTACAATCGGCGGCGCCCGTCAGTCATTCGAATTGCGACAAAAAACCACCTCAGATTTAAAGATGAAAATACTGTTAGGCTTCCTGTTTGCAATCTTCTGCGCCGGCACCCATGCCGAGGATTTGCCGCTCGACCTGCTCAAATTGCCGCCCGGCTTCTCGATCGAACTGCTGGCCCGCGTGCCCAATGCCCGGCAAATGGCGCTCGGCGATGACCGCGTGCTCTATGTCGGATCGAGGGGCGTGGGCAAGGTATTTGCCCTGCCCCTGGATGCAAACTATCGCGCCGGACCGCTGCATGTCGTCGCGCAAGGACTCGACATGCCGGTCGGTGTCGCTTTTCGTGAGGGCAGCCTGTATGTTTCGGCAGTTAATCGCATCCTGCGCCTCGACAATATCGGTCAGCGCCTCGCGCATCCACCCACCCCTGTGGTCGTCAAGGACGACCTGCCCAGCGAAAAGCACCATGGCTGGAAATTCATCGCCTTCGGGCCGGATGGCTGGCTGTATGTTCCGGTCGGCGCCCCCTGCAACATCTGCGAGCCCGACCCCGAGCGCCATGCCCATATCCTGCGCATGAAACCGGACGGATCGCAGGCGCAGGTCTTTGCCCGGGGTATCCGCAACAGCGTCGGCTTCGACTGGCATCCGCGCACCCGCGAGTTGTGGTTCACCGACAACGGCCGCGACATGCTGGGCGACGATGCGCCGCCCGACGAGCTCAACCACGGGCCGCGTTCCGGCATGCACTTCGGCTATCCCTATTGCCACGGCGGCACGCTGCCGGATCCCGAGTTTGGCCGCAAGCGCGCCTGCAGCGAATTCATCACCCCCGCCCAGGCGCTGGGAGCGCACGTTGCCGCCCTTGGCATGCGCTTCTACACGGGAACGCAGTTTCCGGAAAACTATCGCGGACAGATCTTCATCGCCGAACACGGTTCATGGAACCGCTCGAAGAAAAGCGGCTACCGGGTGATGCTGGTGAAGCTGGATGGCGCTCGCGTTGTAGCCTACGAGCCTTTCGTCACGGGCTGGCTGCAGGGGGAGAATGCCTGGGGTCGTCCTGCCGACGTGTTGGTCCTGCCCGACGGCAGCCTGGTGATTTCGGATGACCAGACGGGCGCACTCTACCGCGTGCGGCATGCCGTGCGCCCGCCGGCGGCAACACCGACGCGCTGATGCGCTAGACCTGCCGCCCCCAGGCGATGCGAAAATCCGGATAGTTCCTGATTTGCCCCTCGCTCACGTCGACCCGCTCGACTTCGGCCAGGGACGGGCCTTGGTGACACCAGCGCGCCAGGCTCGCCAAATCCTCCTCGGCACCTTCGGCCTCGATATACACAGTGTCGTCCGGCTCGTTGCAAACATATCCGGTCAGCCCGAGCGATTCCGCCTGGTCCCGGGTATGGGCGCGAAACGACACACCCTGCACAATGCCGAATACATGGATGTTGATATGTTTCAACTTCATCAATCGCCTCTTGCCGAAAAACAGGGTTTCACCCCAGAACACTCAAAACTCATTGATTCAAAACAATTGTTGCAACGCAAAAATAATCCTTGACAACCGCCAATCCATCCATATAATGGCCACATGCTGCACTGCAGCAAATGATTTCAACTGATCTTCCACCTCACATTTGACAGGAGATTCACAATGTTCGCTACCCCCGAAAGCCTGGCTTCTGCCAACAAAGCCGCCGTCGAAAGCTTCCTCACCCTGGCCAATACCGCCTTCGTGAGCACCGAGCGCATTTCCGCCCTCAACCTCAACGTCAGCCGTTCCTTCCTCGAAGACAGCGTCGCCAACACCAAGGCTCTGCTGGGCATCAAGGATCCGCAGCAACTGGTTGCCCTGCAATCGACCCTGGCACAGCCCGCCGTCGAGAAGCTGGTCGCCTATTCGCGCAGCGTTTATGAAATTGCCAGCCAGACTCAGGAAGAAATCTCGAAGATTCTCGAAGCCCAGTTTTCCGAGGTCAGTGCGAACTTCTCCAACGTCATCGACAAGGCTTCCAAGAACGCCCCGGCAGGTTCCGAGACAGCCGTCGCCGCCTTCAAGTCGGCCTTCGCCGCCGCCAACTCGGCTTATGACAACATCAGCAAGGCCTCGAAGCAAGTCGCCGAGATTGTCGAAGCCAATCTGGCAACCGCAACCAGCGCCACGGTGAAGGCGATTGGCGCGAACGGCAAGAACAAGAAAGCCGCCTGATTCTTTTCGGTGTATCCTCTCTGACTTCGGTCAGAGCCGCCCCAGCCGGATTTTTTCAAAGGTTGGGGCGTTTGGTTTCCTAAATGGAGTATCGACATGAACACCGCCCCCATTCTCCAGTACCTCAAGAAGCATGGTCAACGGCTCGATTCCGAGATTGCGGCAGCGACGGGAATTCCTTTGGCCAAGGTTCGCACGTCGATTTCGGCCCTGTCGCAGCGCGGTGAAATATCCAGCTGCAGCGTGACACGATTCCAGGGCGACAAAGCCGTCGAGGGAACACTTTGCCGAGTTGCCGGATTCATTCCGCCCTCGGCGCCCGGACGCAAACCGGGCGCTCAGACGCCCAGCTAAGCAGCGGGTGCAGCACCTCGACGCCACACCCTTCCGTGCGCATCCACGATCATTTCGTTTGACATGCGGGTGCACCACCACGATGCCATAGCCCAGCTCTTGGTGCGATCACGCTCCACCGGCCCCGACAAGGTGTGCTATGGCTTTGTCCCGGCCGCCGGAGCTTCAGCAGCAGAATCCGTACGCTTCATCGACTGGGCAACAGCGCGGGCATTTTCCTGGAACGGGTCCACCTTTTTAGCCTCCTGGCTGGCTTTATTGGCCTGCGCGGCTTTTGCTTGCGCTTCGGCAGCCTGCCTGCCGAGATGTGACTGGTAGCTCCAGAAGAAGATTCCGACCACAATCACCCCCAGGACTGCGAAGATCGTCCGCTCCGTCTTTTTCTCTGCAGGGGATTTGTGGGCCTCCTTCTCCCGCTTCTCGATCAATTCGAGAACCGCAGCATCATCTTCGATTCCCTGTGGTTTCTCCATTTCCCGCTTGTCCTGGAAGGTAATCCGGTATTCGCCGACGGTGATGAGGTCGCGGTCCTTGAGGACGCATTTCCTGGTGGCTTTTCCATTGACCTTGATGCCCGCGGATTCCGCGAGTTCATCGAGAATGTAATCCTCGCCAACCAGGAGGATCGAGGCGCGTTCCTCCACCCCTTCGGCATCCTCGATGCCGATGTCCGCGTCAGACTTCTGCCCGATCAGGGTCAACGCTTTTTCGAGTTCAATCTCTTTGGTGGGTTTCCCGTCGCGGCGGATGATAAGGGAAGGCATGGTCTGTGTCCTCGAAAAATAGCTATGGGTAAAATCGTACTGCGCTGTGACCGCAATTCTGCATCATCCGCCTGGATAATTTCCAGTCAAATAGAAAATGCTATAAAATCCATAAAGCATATCACCGGCCAAGCAAGAGCCGGAAGGCAAAGTTTTCAACTTGCCGGAGGATACACATGTCGGATTGGTTTCTAGACGAGCCTGGAACATCGGATGTCTCGCAGTTTTCGAGCGGGGATAGCAATGCAAGCCCTGCGACCTTATCCCTGCGGGCACTGGCGGACAGCCGCAATGCCGAGCGCTACAACGTTCACTGGAAAATGGCGCTGGTGTTCGAGGGCCAGGAACAAAAGCCAACTTACCATGGACGCACCCATGACCTGTCGCTGGTCGGCACGGGGATGCTGACGAATGTCAATTTGCTGAAGCCTGCCTTGCCGGTCATCATTCTGCTGGCTCCCCCGCCGCTAAACCTCAAAGATCGCCCGAAGATCATCGAAATCAAATCCCGCCAGCTCGATGCCGTGTATTCGGGCGAGACCCGCTGCTTCCGGCTTGGATTCGCTTTCATGGAATTCAAGAACGATGGTCTGGATGTGCTGACCGAAAGACTCAAGCATCACAAGTCAGTGGCCAAGCTGTCCATGACGAAACCTGTTCTCTGATTGTTCCCATCGACATTCACGCAGGCTTACGCTGCCTTGCGGATATCAACCACATTCTTCGGCGGCCTGGCATCCATCAGTGTCAGCATCCTCACCACGGCAGGCTTCTTGCTGCCGATCGCCGCATGGCGCGCCCGCACCAGATCAAGCAGGGCCTTGCAGCGCAGCCGTTCCTTTCTGGCCATGGACGACGATGGTCGTTGCATGACATCCTGATGCGCCTTCAGCAGGCGCTGCGAAGCCTGCCGAAACAACTCCTGCAGACGCTTGGGATGGGTGGTCGTCACGATGAGCGCAACCAACTCCGCGGGCAACTCCAGAGTCAGTGCAATCTGTAGCTGGCTTCCAAGTTTTTTCATCTGCGACATGGGCGTCATCTTGCCTGAGCAAGAGGACCGAGAAAGCCGGAAAAGCGGGGGAACAATGCGGATAATCCCGCATTAAAGTTTTATTCACTGTCGCAGGCGTCCGGGCACGAACTCCTCCATGACCGCCTGACGCAGCAGGCGTGGCGGTACCAGGCCTTGACTCAGCACGAAATCGTTGAAAGCCTGGCGGTCGAACTTCCCGCGAAGCGCGACTTCCGCTGTCTGGCGTATCTCCATCAAACGCTGGTAGCCATGGAAATATGAGGTGGCCTGGCCGGGGGCGCGGAAGGTATAGCGCTGCATCTCCTGGGTCGCCATGCCTTCCGACAAAACGACTTCATCCATCAGAAAGGTTTTTGTCTCTTCGGCGCTGATCTGGCCCAGGTTCACCATCGGATCGAGAAACGCCCGCGCCGCGCGCATCATTCGATGCTGCAAGGCGATCAGTTGTCCGTCCAGCGGCTCGTATGGCTGCAACTCGGCTTCCGCGTAGAGCGCCCAACCCTCGACATTGACACTGTTGAATGCGAATACTGCGCGTGCCGTGGATACACCGGCTTCGATCATTTTTGCAAACTGCAACTCGTGGCCGGGGCGAGCTTCGTGGGCGGTCAGTGTCCATGCGGCAGCCTGGTGAGTAAAGTCGTCAAAAGTCAGGCTCTTGCCGCCCGGGTCGGCCGGCATCCCGGTGGTCAGCACAAACTCGCCATACTCGCCGGTGTTGCCGATGAGGCGCGGCGGATTCATGTGCGGCGCCGGCTGCTGCGCATTTTCGGCATCGCTGGCGAGCCGAATCACTGCCTTGCGCTCAGGCAGCGAGACGATGCGCCCGCTGCGAATGGCATCCTCGATCGCGCCGAGCCGCTTGGCATACATCGGCATCACTTCAGCGCGGGGCGTCTGCTGCTCCTTGAGACGTTTGATCACCGCCCGGTAGTCGGGATCGGTGTAACCGCGCTCCCTGGCAAGCAGACCGGCCGTGATGTTCATCTGGTTGCGGATCTCGGCGAACGCGGTCAGCGCCTTGGACATGAGTTCCTGAGGAGGGATGTCCACGCCGAACTGGTGCAGGTTGTCGGCATAGACCTCGGCCGGCAAGCGGTGGTCGTTGCGCGCCCGGGGCAGGATCTGGTCTTTCACCCAGGTGTTGTAATCCGTGAGCTGCTTTTCCATGGCGGCATAGGTATCCTCCCAGCCCTGCAACTCGCTGCCGGCAAGAAGTTTCTTGATGCCTGCCAGCAGGGTCGGGCCGTCCTTGAGCGCCTGTTCGACCTCGCCCTTGAAAGGTCCCAGCAGCCCGGGTTTGGCCCTGATGCGCTGCAGGGTTCTTTCCTTCGCCAGTTCGGCAAACGGTCGATAACCCGCTTGCAGCCCGGCGTACTTTTTCAGCCGGATCAGCAGGGTTTTCTGGCGCTCCTTCGGAATGCGCGGATCGATCGTTTGCTGCACCACGCCGAAAATCAGCTGGGTCGCATCCACGAAGGGAAAGAAGTACTTGCGATTGAGTGCGCTGCTGCTCAGATTGTCCTGGGCCGAGCCGATCAGGATCTCGAGATCCTGCCGGACCTTCGGGTGGCTCTCGGACTTCAGGCGACGGCGCAACTCGGCGATGGCCGTGCGCACATCCCTTGAAGTGGGTTCATACTGGTCGCGCGACAGATCCGTGATCATTTCGTCGAAGCCTTCGACGCCCAATTGGCTCGCGTTTTCAGGCGAATACCGGGCAAGCACCTGGAGCAAGACCTTGGCGTTTTCGTTGCTCTTGATCACCCAGGCTTGTTCGACCGCGCCGGCCGGAAATATTCCGAAGATAAAAAGTGCGGCCATGGCCAGCACAACGAGAAGCCGCTTCATAAGCAATTCCCTTCGTAGTATTGGGATCGGTGGTGAGAGTTGGCGGAATGACCTGATATTATCGTCAATTGTCACCCATCCAATAGCCGTCGGTTCAAAGAATGTCCCCATTTCACTCATCGAGGAGCGCACCATGAGCCAATCCGCCAAGCAAGCCCTGATCGTGATCGACATCCAGAAAGATTACTTTCCGGGCGGCAAGTTCCCGCTCTGGAACACCGATGCGGTTCTGGCCAACATTCTGGCCGCGATCGCCAAGGCCAGTGCCCGCAAAATTCCGGTGATCCTGATCCAGCATGTTGCCGACAGCAAGAAGGGCATAGCGCCCTTCTTCAATGAAGGGACGGCAGGGGTCGAGATTCATCCGGACATCCGGGCCGCAGCGCCCGATGCCACCATCGTCAACAAGTCGTTTGCCGACAGTTTCGAGAAAACCCGGCTGGAAGAGACTCTTGCCAAGATGGGCGTTGGCGAGTTGATCATCTGCGGCATGATGACCCAGAACTGCGTCACGCATACGGCCATCTCCAAGGCAGCGGAGAAGTACAAGGTCTCGATCCTGAGCGATTGCTGCACCACGGTTGACCAGATGATCCACCTGATCGCACTGAACGGGGTCTCGACCCGGGTCGCACTGGTCACAGCGGACGCAGTTCTTTAGCCGAATTGATCTGATGATGTCTTCGCTGAAAGGCAAAGCCCTCAGCCCAGGTGCCTGATTTCCTGGCCCGCATTGCCAGGGAAGCAACCAAGCACCCCTGACCATGCATATTCACGACAAACCGGCCCCAGCTACAACAACCACATAGCGACCGAATTTGCCGAGCGCCATCCACGCCATGCTGGCCACCCAGTTGAGCCGCAGCCAGCCTGCGGCCGCGCAGAGTGCATCGCCGATGACCGGCGTCCAGGAAAAGAAAAGTGCAGCAGTGCCGTAGCGTTTCAATGCCGACAGACGCGCCGGCAGTTCTCGCTGCGGCAGCAAACGGGCAAGCAGATAAGTGCTCATGCCGCCCAGGGTATTGCCGATGGTCGCCAGGCTCAATGCAGCAACGGTCTGGTCAGGATGCAGCTTGACCACGGCAAACAACACGACCTCCGATCCACCCGGCAGCAGAGTGGCGGAGAGAAAGCTGGCAAGGAACAACGCGAAGAGACTGCCGTCTGCGGTAAACAGATAATCCATCCGGTCAGGTTACCTTGCCGCCAGTGGACCGTTCTTGACCGATTCCAGGGCATTCAAGCCATGCGAGGAGGGTTCTGTCGAAATGCTGAGCGGAATCACTGTTGCCCCAACCGGATTGCTGAGCAGGTTTCCGCTCGAATCGATCTTCTTTAACACATTGACCATTTCACTCACATTGGCAGAGACAGCCAGACTCCCGGCAGTAGGTTCGCAACCTCTCAACGAATTGAGAACAGTCGTCACTGCGTCGGGTTTCGATTCTTCCTTGAAGGTGGTAATCGCCTGGGCAAGATCAGTCACCTTTTGCCCCAGGTCTGCCGTTGATCCGGTCTCAATCGGTTTCAACGCTGCAAACCAGACATCCGCCATGTCATGGGTCGCACCATCGGTGGTCGTGTAACTGGACACCAGACCCAGCAGATTTCCATTGTCGCTTGCAGCACTGCTTGAAGCATTCAGATCAAGTTGAGCGATACCCAGAGCGCCAAGCGTTTTCAACTCACCGGCTTGGCTGATGCCATCCATGTCGGCATCAACCCAGACTTCCAGGTTCGCAAAATCCTTGTCGATATCGCTCAACAGCCGGTCGTCGTTCGTATCCAGTGCTTTCATTGCAGCAAAGCCATCGGCAGCGGTTGCTCCGCCGGAAAGCCGCGTGGCACTGCCGAAAAGCTCAGTGCCATCGTTGATGACACCATCGTGATTGCGATCCAGAACCAACAGCCCATCGCCTCCGGCAACCCAGCCTGTTCGCAGCCTCTGCCCGGTTGCCGCCAGGTCGAACTCGACCGCGGATGAGGACAGGCCAAGCGTTCTCACGCCGTCCCCATTCAGGTCCAGGACGATCGGCGTGATCTGCGTGAGCGCCGCAATGTCCGTAGCATCCAGAGCAGACAGTTGGGCGGTCGTCAGAACTGCGGAGGATTGAGCCGTGCTCAAAGTCGTTACGATTGCGGTCGACCAGGAATAGGTCGCATTCGTCGCAAAGCTGACCAGCTGCGCCGTCGACAACGCCTGAATCTGTGAGGTTCCGAATCCCATGAGTTGCGCGGTCGACAATGCTGCCGCCTGGACCGTGGTCAATGCCGCGGCATTCGCCGTGGTCAGCGTCCGGAGTTGAGCCGTGGTCATGGCTGCAATGCTTCCCGTGCTCATGAAGGCAAAGTCCCCCGCCTCCATCGCCGCAAGCTGCGCTGTGCTCAGGATCTCAGCCTGCGTTGGCGTCAGTGCCGCTGCTTGTGCTGTGGTTAATGCCACGATCTGGGCTGTTGTGAGGCCCGATGCAATCTGGGCAGTGCTGAGGACTGCAATGGCTGCGGTACTCAGTGCAGCAAAGCTTGCCGTAGTCATTAAGCCCAGGTCGGCGTTTTCCAGGACTGCTATTTGCGCCGTGCTCAGAACCGCGCTCTGGATTGGTGTCAGTACCGCCGCTTGCGCCGTCGTCAGCGCCACGATTTGTTGGGTGCTCAATCCGGTGGAAATTTGGGCTGTGGTCAGCGTCGCAATGGCCGCGGTACTTAAGGAAGCAAGGCTTCCAGTGCTCAAAGCGCCCAGGTCGTCGCTCTCAAGTGCCACAATCTGCGCAGTACTCAACACTGCAGTCTGGGTCGAGGTCAGCGTCGCCGCTTGCGCTGTCGTCAGTGCTACGATTTGAGCCGTGGTCAGTCCCGCTGTGACTTGGGCGGTGCTCAGTATCGCGATCGCCGCCGTGCCCAGTGCCGCAAAACTTGCCGTGCTCAGGGCACCCAGGTCGCCGTTTTCCAGCACTGCAACCTGCGCCGTGCTCAGCACTGCAGTCTGGGTTGGCGTCAGCGCTGTGGCTTGCGCCGTCGTCAGCGCTACGATCTGGGCGGTGGTCAGTCCCGCTGAAATCTGGGCTGTACTCAGTATCGCGATGGCTGCCGTACTCAAGGCAGCGAAGCTGGTTGTTCTGAGGACACCAAGATCGTTGTTTTCCAACGCTGCAACCTGGACCGTGCTCAGCACTGCAGCCTGGGCAGTGGTCAGTACCGCGGCTTGCGCTGTGCTCAGAGCCACAATCTGATTCGTGGTCAGTCCCACTGCCACTTGGGCTGTGCTCAGTATCGCGATGGCCGCTGTGCTCAGGGCCGCAATGCTTGCTGTACTCAAGGTACCCAAGTCGGCGTTTTCCAGCGCTGCAACCTGGGCCGTGCTCAGTACCGCAGTCTGGGTTGGCGTCAGCAGTGCTGCTTGCACCGTGGTCAGCGCCACGACCTGGGCGGTGGTCAGACCTGCTGTGATCTGCGCTGTGCTCAGTACTTCGATGGCTGCTGTGCTTAGTGCCGCAAAGCTTGCCGTGCTCAGGGCACCCAGGTCGCCGTTTTCCAGCACTGCAACCTGCGCCGTGCTCAGCACTGCAGTCTGGGTTGGCGTCAGCGCCGCAGCTTGCGATGTGGTCAGTGCCACGATCTGGGCTGTGGTCAGGCCCACTGAAATCTGGGCGGTGCTTAGTATTGCAATAGTCACTGTGCTCAAGGCAGCGAAGCTTGATGTTCTTAGAACTCCCAGATCGATGTTTTCCAACGCTGCCACTTGTGCCGTACTCAGTACCGCGGCTTGGGCAGTGGTCAGTACCGAGGCTTGCGCCGTCGTCAGCGCCACGATCTGGTCTGTGGTCAACCCAGCCGATACCTGGACTGTCGTCAGTACCGCAATGACCGCCGTACTCAACGAGGCAAAGTCACCGACTTCCATCACCGTGAGTTGTGATGTACTCAGTACCGGTATCTGGGATGGGGTCAGTACCGCCGCTTGCGCTGTGGTCAGTGCCACGATCTGATCCGTGGTGAGACCCGCCGATACCTGGGCTGTTGTCAGAACGGCAATGGCCGCCGTGCTCAGTGAGGCAAAGCTTGCTGTGCTCATGGCACTTAGGTCGCTGATCTCCAACGCGGCAACCAATGATGTGCTCAGCACCGCACTTTGGGTTGGCGTCAGCGCCGCCGCTTGGGTTGTGGTCAGGGAAACGATCTGGGCGGTGGTCAGGCCTGCTGTGACCTGGCCTGTGCTCAGTATCGCGATGGCCGCTGTGCTCAGTGCAGCGAAGCTTGCCGTACTCAGGGCACCCAGGTCGCCGTTTTCCAGCACTGCAACTTGCGCCGTGCTCAGGACTGCGGACTGGATCGGCGTCAGCGCCGCCGCCTGTGCAGTACTCAGTGCCACGATCTGGGCGGTGGTTAGCCCCGCTGATATCTGGGCTGTACTCAGTATCGCGATGGCTGCCGTACTCAAGGCAGCAAAGCTTGTTGTCCTGAGGACGTCCAGGTCGCTGTTTTCCAGCGCAGCGACTTGTGCCGTGCTCAGTACCGCGGCTTGGGCAGTGGTCAGTACCGCAGCTTGTGCTGTGCTCAGTGCCACGATCTGGTCAGTGGTTAACCCCGCTGATATCTGGGTTGTCGTCAGCACGGCAATGGCCGCTGTGCTCAGCATGGCAAAGTCATTCGTTTCCATCGCCGCGATCTGTGCGGTGCTCAGCCTCGGCACTTGTGCCTCAGTCAATGCCGCGGCTTGAGCCGTTGTCAGCGCCACGATCTGGGCTGTAGTCAATCCTGTTGTAACTTGGGCTGTACTTAGCACCGCGATGGCCGATGTGCTCAATGCCTCTATGCTTGCTGTGCTCAGCGCACCCAGGTCAGTATTTTCCAGTGCTGCAACCTGTGCTGTGCTCAGCGCTGCAGTCTGGGTTGGTGTCAGCGCCGCCGCTTGGGTTGTGGTCAGGGCCACGATCTGGACTGTGGTCAGACCAGTTGAAATCTGGGCCGTGCTCAGGACCGCGATGGCCGCCGTGCTCAAGGCAGCGAAGCTCGTTGTTCTCATGACGCCCAGATCGCCGTTTTCCAGCGCAGCAATCTGTGCCGTGCTCAGCACCGCAGCCTGGGCAGTGGTCAACACCGCAGCCTGT
>Ga0172380_10003992_pt1 | contig 19523 bp, 19 predicted proteins | sample Leawe162metaG_FD_119747 | JGI IMG/M metagenome (GOLD analysis project Ga0172380, IMG submission 119747) | Leachate microbial communities from a municipal landfill in Southern Ontario, Canada - Leachate well 162 metaG | ecosystem: Engineered > Solid waste > Landfill > Unclassified | place... | reverse complement strand
TTATGGCTATTTTTATTGGAATTATTCTTGCACTGTGTGTTTTTTTCTTGGTTGTCTTTCTCCATGAGCTCTGACATTTCCTCGTCGCACGATGGAGTGGTGTGAAAGTGCACGAATTTGGTATTGGCATACCACCGAAGCTCATCCGAATATTTCGAGATAAAAAAGGAACTGACTGGACGCTTAACTGGATTCCTCTGGGCGGATTTGTACGTCTCAAGGGTGAGCACTTCTCTGACCCAGAGAGTCGTGAAAAGGATGCTTTTCCTCGTGCAACATGGTGGCAACAAGTAGCCATTCTCCTGGCTGGTGTGACGATGAATTTCCTCCTCGCTGGGTTTCTCTTTGGTGTCCTCTTTTATCATGGTACAGAGCCACTCACCGTGCATATTCGCGAGCTCGCACCCAATGCCCTCCTCTCTCGCGTGGGGCAGGGGACTCAACTCATCCCTATTTTTGATACGCTCGAACAGGCGGAGACATCCAGCGTCCTCGTCCGTGCTCCATGAGTCGCCCTCGATCCACTCCCCAATTCACTCGCAGCTCAAGCGGGCATTCAACGAGGCGATATACTTCTCTCTATGAATGGCACAGCTCTCTCTACGCCTGAGGATATTGGTACAATCCTGGCAGTATCACAATGACCAATAAATCTGGAAATACTTCGATGAGCAGAAAAAATACAGATCTCTCTCACGCCTCTGGAGGGAAAAATAGGCGCTTATATCGCTCCAAATATCACACTTTCTCGTTATCAATATGGCGCCCTCGATTCACTTGCACACGGTATGATTGAAGTTCACAGACAGATAGGATTTTCTCTCCGTACATTTGGGGCGATCATCTCGACAAGCTTCTCTCGTGAGTCGTCTGCAGAACAAAAACAAGAAGCCGTCGCGGGTGTTGGCGGTCCTGTCGCTATCGGTCGCGTCTTTGTCGGACTTGCTGACTATGGCATACAGATTCGGAGCCTCATCATCCTCACCGCGATGATATCTCTGAGTCTCTGAGTCTTTAACCTCCTCCCATTTCCTGCACTCGATGGTGGCCGGTGTCTCATCGTACTCGTCAATCAGGCGATTCATATGGTGAATCCCAGGTTCAAGATTTCTCCGCAAATAGAGCAGATTATCCACTCCCTCTGATTTATGCTCCTCATCCTCGCGAGCATACTCATTACTTGGAAAGATATATTTCTTCAATAAACACTATGCGACTTATTTCTTGGAACGTGAACTGAATTCGGGCAGTCATGAAAAAATGATTTCCTGAGATTTTGCAAAAGCTCAATCCTGATGTCATCGGTCTACAGGAAATCAAGGCAAAGCCTGAGCAGATTATTGCCGAGACGGATATCATCCAATCACTCGGATATCAGTGTATATTTAATTCTGCAGAGAGACCTGGCTATTCAGGTACTGCCGTTTTCACGAAAATCCCACCACTCGCTGTCATGAATCGTATTGGCACAGAAGCTGATAATGAAGGTCGGACGCTCGCTCTCGAATTTGAGGATTTCTATTTCGTGAACTCCTATATTCCCAATTCAAAAGACGACCTCTCTCGTCTCGGATACCGACAAGAATGGGATCGGGCTATGCGGGATTTTCTAGCGAAACTCCAGGAGCATAAGCCTGTGATTTTCTGTGGCGATCTCAATGTCGCACACCAGCCTATAGACCTCAAAAATGCGAAACAAAATGAGGGAGAACATGGATTTACCATTGAAGAACGCAGGGGATTTGATGCATTTATGGATATCGGACTTGTCGATATATTCCGTGAACGAAATCCTAATCTCACGGGTGCCTACAGTTGGTGGTCCAATTTCTGAAACGCCCGAGCGAATAATTCTGGTTGGAGAATTGATTATTTCCTTACTTCACGTGAGCTCACTGATCGTATTACCGAGACCACGATTCATCCGGATATTTATTGATCTGATCATTGTCCTGTATCAATTACTATCAATTAAAAAGAAAAAATGGAGGATTTTTGATTTGTCATATAATTCTCATAATAGTTAATTCGTAATCGCAAACTGTATCTATGCTCTCTCTCCAGTTTATCCGGGAAAATCCTGATATCGTCCGTGCTGCCATCGTGAATAAATCTGCAAAAATAGATTTTGATGCTTTTCTCGCACTCGATGAAAAGAAAAAAATACTTCAGCAAGAAGTAGAAACACTTCGTGCAAAGCGCAATGAACTTTCTGCTTCAATGGGTAAAGGTAAGCCTGAACCAGCTCTTCTCGAAGACGCGAAAAAGCTCAAAGAAGAACTTCAAACACTCGAAAAAGAGTATGAAGAAATAGAAACACTCCATCTCCAAGAACTCAAAAAAATCCCAAATATTCCGACAGATGATACGCCTATTGGTCATACAGAAGAAGAGAATGTCGTCGTCCTCGAATGGTGAAAAATTCCAGAATTTAGTTTCAAGCCTCGTGATCATGCTGAGATTGCTGCTCTTCATGGCTGGATAGATAAGGAGCGTGCTGCTACTGTTGCAGGTTCACGATTTGCCTATCTCATGGGTGATCTCGTGATGCTTCAGTTTGCGCTTATTCAGTGGGTGATGAATACTCTCACGAGCGAAGAGACACTCAAAAAAATAATTGCAGAACTCTGATTAAAAGTTTCTAGTAAACCGTTTACGCCAATCCTGCCACCGTATATGATCCGTACAGAACTCTACGATGCGATGGATCGACTGGAGCCACGAGAAGATAGATACAAGATAGAAGGAGAGAATCTCTGGTTGCAAGGATCTGCTGAACATGTGCTCGGCTCTATGCATGCCAATGAGGTATTTGCGAACAAAGATATGCCCGTCCGATATATCGGCTATGCGACTTCGTTTCGTGGGGAAGCGGGTACTTATGGCAAGGACATGGAGGGAATTATTCGCATGCATCAATTCGATAAACTCGAGATGGAGAGCTTCTCAACTGCCGAAACATCACACGAGGAGCATCTGTTCTTCTCGTGAATCCAGGAGTATCTCATGCAGGAACTTCAAATACCGTACCGAAAACTTCAGAAATGCACTTTTGACATCGGAAAACCAAATGCTAAAGGCTCTGATATCGAGGCATGGCTCCCATGACAGGGCAAATACCGAGAAACACATACAGCGGACTATATGACAGACTATCAGTCACGCAGGCTCCAGACCCGAGTAAAGCGTGATAATGGCGAGCTCGAATTGATTCATACCAATGACGCAACTGCTTTCGCATGCGGACGAGCGATGATTGCAATTCTCGAAAACTATCAAAATGAAGACGGTTCAGTGAGAGTACCAGCAGTCCTTGCTCCTTTTCTGGGTAAAAAGGTCATCTAGATTTGATTTTTGGACATAAAAAGGGTATTATGATTCTGTAATTCTTTTTCCCATGAAGAACACACTTGCGCCTCTCTTTCTCGCTGCTACTATGACTCTCCCAACTGGTTGTAGCACGGTACACGAAATTCAGAGAAGACAGGTTACAAATATCCTCTCCGACCAGTGACCCTCCAAAGGCGAAAATCTCGCTGAGGCAATCAAATATCTCGCTGCTCAAGAGGTCTCTGCTTCTTCACAAGTACGGTAATTTCTCATATACACCCTATGGCTGACGTTCTCCCACTTCCATCTCCAAACAAACGCAAGCTCATCTTTGTCGCAATCATAGCGACTATTTTGGCTGCTATTCTCATCGTCATCTTGATGCTCTCTGGAGTTGGTAAAAAAGACAGCGCAAAGGGATTTAAACCAGAAACAAAAGAAGTCTCCATCTGGGTCGTGAATATGTCACCTGCTATATTTGAAGAACTCAATTCATGATTTAATAACTATGTCGAGCGTCGTGATATGAAGCTCGTTGTGAGAAATTTCGCATCGTATGAAGATTTCCTCACTATATTCCCACGAGCAGTCCAGGCAGGCACCTCTCCTGATGTAGTCCTTGTACCAAACCACGGAGGTCATATCTATCTCGATCCCTACATAGTCTCTCTGGGTGAAAATATCATAGATTTTGATGATTTTGAAAATCGATTTCATGCCCTCTTTGTCGATGAGCTCCTCTTTGAAGAAAAACAAAAAGTAGACGGACAAAATCAGATTGTTCGAGGCATTCGTGGAGTGCCAGTTGGTTTTGAACCCCTCGGTATCTACTACAATCGTGACCTCATGCCGACAACTCCCAAATTCTGGGAAAAAATCGAGGAGCTCCTCTCAGAAGATGCAACAGAAAAGCTCGTCCCAGCTGTGTCACTCGGATATGGACGTGCTACCCCTGCAAGTGCCGACTTATTGGCATTTCTCACCATGCAGTACAAGGGTGAAGACTTCAATTCCTACGATCAGATAGACTCTGTTGAATCTCGCTCGACCATTGAAAAACTCCTCAAATATCGTCTCGAACCAAACAATCTCTCACAATACAGTGATGCCTACAGAAATACTCTCACCAACACCGACCTCTTCGCTCGTGGACTCGTCGCAACTCTTGTTGGTTATCCTTCAACAGAACGCGATATCCTCCTCGCGATAGACCGAGCAAAGAAAGACAAGTCATATGATAAGGATTTCGAAGATGAAGTACGATGGACGACCATTCCTCAGGTCGAGGAAGATCCAGAAAAACAGATTAATTTTGCCAGGTATATGTATTTCACGATGACCAAATTTGGCGTAAATCGTAACAAAGAAAAACCATCAAACGATCCTGTTATCAGATTTATGCAGTACCTCGCGACTGCTGAAGCGCAGAAAATATTTTTTGATAACTATGAGTACTATCTCCCATCACAAATCGCACTTCTCGCTGAACCAAAGTCTCAGATAGACAGCAAGACCGGAGAATTCAAAATGACTATTGGTGATTGGTATGTCCCAACGCAGAAATTTGTCCTCTACAACAAATGACTCCCACACCTCTTTACCTATATCGTTGAAAAAGCCCTCGATGAACCAGGTGCGACGGCGAGTGTGATATCCGGAAATATTCTCTCATATCTCAAGTGTAAGATGAACCACCTCGTCGATCCAGATACGTATGATACATCGTGTGAGTGCATCACAGATACGCAGCAAAATAATAATCACTACTGGCCTGTCTGTCAGTGGGGAGTGTAAATTCATTATTTAATGTACAATTTTCAATGTACAATAAAGTAAGAGTAAAAGTGGAATGCCAGCAAAGCTAAATGTAACATTGACAATTTTATTTTACCGTATATTATTAAAAATAATTATTTAATTTTTTACTATGAGCCTCACACATCAACAGAATTCTGCACCTCTAAGAAACGCTCTAATAGCAGGCGCTATCGCGGCTAGCTTACCAATCTTAGAAGTAGTGAGATTACGCGTTGAAGAGGTGACACATAATAAATCAACTGGTGGTCTTCCTGCACAAACCGAAGGTCCTGCTTTGGCAATACCCTACAGGGATATAAAAGGGAATAAGCGTAAATTTATAGACCAGGAATACGCTATTGGCTCATCTTTTGAAATAATCGAAGACTCACCAATACTCATGAAACCTGAGGAAGCTTTTAACTATAAAGAATACATAGACAGTACGTATGGTTTGAACAAGGATACAAATCCTATCAAGAAGGATACAAATCCTATCAATGTATCTCTTATGACCGATGATCAGGTTATTCAGATGGTTGAAAGTCAAACATGGAAATCTTTGAACACTGAAGATCGAGAACTTTTGGCTACTAGAGCTTCCGAAATGTCGTATTTTCAATCGTCAGAGAATCGTGGATCGCTAGATAAGTTTGTGGCTACTCTTATGTTACATAGAGTTATTGAGGCAGATCGCCAACGAGACAAATAGGCTTCAGCGGATTATATTGATGCGCATTTTTGACAGATCCACAACATGGAGACCACATCTGGGGGCAAGACCGGAGAAACATATGAGGAAATTTCAGATAGGATAAAAGCTGAAGCAAAGTGAAATAAAAAACCAGAAGAGACTGGCAATTAAAATCCGTAATAGTTACAAATCAAGTATGAAATAGAGAGAGAATCGATATACTTTCTCCATGAAAAAACTGATTCAAAAAATATTCTGCTTCTTAGCGAGACTCTGTATCCTCCGTCACAAACCATTTGTTGTGGGCATTACTGGTTCATTTGGGAAGACGACTGCGAGGCATGTCATCACGGAGATTTTTCGTCGTGCCAATCGTGATGTCTGGACGCCTGAATGAAACTATAATGGTGAATGGGGATTTGCTTTTTCGGTCCTGCAGATTCGGAGCAAGTGAAAAAATATTTTTCATTGGATTGGTATGTTTTTCTCTGCTCTTGCTACATTGGCTCGATCGAATTACCCAGAAATTCTCGTGCTCGAATACGGTGTTGATCATGTCGGAGAGATGGATATTCAGATAGATATTGCCGAGCCTGATATCATGCTTTTCACTCGCCTCTCTCCGTCTCATCTTGAGGGATTTGGCACTGTCGAGGCATACTATGCCGAGAAGCAAAAAGTCCTCCGTCGCTCACAGAAGAAAACCTACGCTATCGGTAATGCGGATGATAAAAATCAATCCGAATTTTCTTGTCAGATATGGTACGGCACAGATGCTGATACGAGCGATTTTGTCATGAGTGAGACTGTCGAACATCCTGATGGGATAGAATTTGATGCGTCTCTCGCAGGAGAGAATTATCATCTTGTCTCTCCCATACTCTGAGATCATCACGCAGGCATCATCGCTGGCGCATTTCTCGTCGCTCACCAGATGGATATGCCACCACTCGAGATCATTTCGTATCTCCGTCATATTCACCTCCCACATGCTCGCTGAAATGTCCTCAAGGGCATCAATGATAGTCTCGTCATCGACGGCACCTATAACGGCTGATTTGAGCCCATAGTTGCTGGCGTGGAGATGCTCGCTCGGCTCGCAGATCGTGACGGACGAAAGACTATAGCTCTCATCGGCGACATGCGTGAGCTCGGTGCTCTCGAGGCTCTCCGACATAGGGAGCTCTGGTACAAGCTCTCGACACTCCCTGTTGATTACTATATTTTTGTCGGCGCTGTTTGTATGGAAATTATCCAGCCGATGGTACCAGAAGCGTGGAGAGAGAAAACTTTTTTTACTCTCGATTCACGTGTTGCAGGAGAATATATACGGAGTCTCATCGTGAGTGATCCTGATAAATATTTGTTGTTTGCGAAGTGAAGTCAGAATACTATATACCTCGAGGAAGCGCTTAAGTACTTCATTTTTCCAGAAGAATATCTGAAACTCGCACGCCAAGATGATCTCTATACGCACAAGAAAAAACATTTTTACACCTCCCATTTTCCGCATGAGGATAGTCAAAAACACTTCCTCTAAAATAAAATATTTTCTAGAAATTTTTTAGAAAATATTTTTTATTTTTTTTATTTACCCTATTTTTCCGCATGGTGTAGGTATTTTTTGTGATGTAGAAAAAATATTTATTTTTTTCGAATATTTTTTATGCCCTTGTTTTTGGCTTATATAAGCGAAAAATAACTGATTTATATTTTTTATTTTTGATATTTATTTTTTTTATAGTATTCATTTTCCTCTTCATAATCGCGTTACTGAGTGTTTTTGAAAATGTTATTTATTGTTTGTAGTGTTATTTTTTCGCATGAATATGATTTTTGGAAAGAGTAATTATTATGCAATTCATGCATAATTATGTATTATTTTTTTCGTCCGAATTTCTATTTTTTTAATACTTTTTTTCTATGCCAGTTGCAAAGAAAAAAGCTGCTCCTAAAAAAGCTGCTCCAAAGAAAAAAGTTGTTGCTAAAAAGGCTGCTCCTAAAAAGGTAGTCAAAAAAGCTCCTGCTAAAAAGGCTGCTCCTAAAAAGGCAGTTAAGAAGGCAGTTGCTAAAAAGGCTGCTCCTAAAAAAGCAGTCAAAAAGGCTGCTCCAAAGAAGAAGAAATAATTCTTCCTTTTTTCAAAAATATACCTCTCACTTTGAGAGGTATTTTTATTTCAGAAAACTCTCTATACTTTTCTCATGACTCTCCATCCCAACACTATGATCGGACATGTGCACCTCACGGTTGCTGATCTCGATCGTTCCCTCGCGTTTTATCGTGACATACTCTGATTCGAAGTGACGACGACCTACGGTGACTCTGCTGTCTTCCTTTCAGCAGGAGGATATCATCATCATATCGGTCTCAATACTTGGAAAGGCGAATGAGTGCTTCCACCACCTCCACGCACGAGCGGTCTTTATCATTTTGCCATACTCCTCCCTTCACGACTCGAACTGGCGAAAGTATTGCAGAGACTCATCGATGCCAACTATCCTCTGGATGGAGCGAGTGATCACGGCGTTTCTGAAGCACTGTACCTGCAGGACCCCGATAGTATCGGCGTCGAGCTCTACTGCGATAGACCTCGTGAAGAGTGGAAATATATCGATGGGAAAGTCGTGATGGTGACAGAAGCGCTTGATTTCGATGATCTCTTGAGTGAACTCGCCTAAATTTTTCCTTCTTCTTTTTCAGACTCTCACTCTTTTTTCCAATATTTTTTTCCTTGTAATTTCTCTGGGAGGAGATTAGTTTTCGTATATTTCTCGTACCCTTTATGGTAGCCGAGATCTTTCATCAGCTTCGTCGGTGCATTGCGAATGCTCATGGGTATGGTGAGATTTCCGTATTTTTTTGCATCTTCCATAGCCGCGAGGTAGGCATAGTACGCAGCCTTGCTCTTCGGGGCTAGGGAGAGATAGATGACCCCGTGCGAGAGATTGATACCAGCCTCTGGATATCCTATCGTCTCGACTGCTCGGAACACTGCATCAGCGAGCACGAGAGCGTGAGGATCCTCCATACCGATATCCTCAGAAGCGAAAATGACCATACGACGAGCGATAAATTTTGGATCTTCTCCAGACTCGATCATACGAGCGAGATAATAGAGAGCAGCATCAGGCTGACTCGCGCGCATACTTTTTATAAAAGCAGAAATAGTGTTGTAGTGTTCGTCGCCTTTTTTATCATAGCTGAGAAATTTTGACTGGAGTGTTTGCTTCAGATTTTCTACGGTTATATCTCCATACAGTTTTTCGGTATTTTCGATCATCGCTATGAGTTGTCTCGCGTCACCTCCCGATATCTCGAGGAGCCAGAGTATAGCATCTTCTCAGATGTCTTTCCCAGTTCTCGTGATGATTTTTCTCATATCTTCTTCCGACAATTCTTCCATTACAAATACTCGGCAGCGTGAGAGGAGGGCGGGGATAACCTCAAACGAAGGATTCTCGGTCGTCGCTCCTATGAGCGTGAGTTTCCCTGATTCGACTGCCGGTAGGAGATAATCTTGTTGAGCCTTGTTGAATCTATGTATCTCATCGAGAAAGAGTATGCGTGGGCCGAAGAGGTCGCCTGATTGTTCGACGATTTTTCGGACATCTTCTTTGCCAGCAGAAACAGCGGAGAGCTCGTGATAATCAGCTCCGAGAGCTCATGCGTAGATTCGTGCGAGCGTCGTCTTCCCGACTCATGGCGGTCACCAGAGGATAAAAGAAAAGAGATGCTTCTCTTCAATGGCGACTCGTAGTGGCCCCTTCTTCTCGCGCGTCTCACCTCATCAGACGAGGTGCGTCTGACCGACGAATTCATCGAGGTTTTGTGGGCGGATTTGTGAGGCGAGAGGTTCCATAAGAGTGAGGTCAGGAACTCTCAATTATAGCCGAATCATTTCTCGCAGCAAGGATTTTTTGAAATCAAAAAACCTGAAATCAGTAATGATCTCAGGTAATGGATGGTCTTTTTGATGGCTGAAGTGATTTAGTTTTGATTGACCACTCGCTCCTAGAAAACTCAGAGTTCTTCTATCGCTTCTCTTGAGACTCGAATTTTTTTGCCATCCTTTTTAGTTAAAATAGTTTCTATTTTTTCAAATATTTCAGTAGGCTCTCTTCTGCCATCTTCAACACGAATATCACCATTATTTCAGTCAATCACTATATGTGTTTTCTGGGTTCCATTCTTCTCTCACGCAATTATATGTAAATCTTCTGTCTGATAACGACTCTCAATAAAGAAATCTGCTGCTTCTAACCTCTTCTTTACTGTTATTCAAGCTTCGTATTGTTCGGCAATTTTTAACAATGGCTCTATATTTTTCCAAGGACTTGTTGGATAACCTCTTCTATCTGACCACCAAGTTGTCACAATATTTTCTCTCAAAAGTTTCCGTAAGCGGAGCGCTGGCACTGTATCTTCTGGTAAATTATTTTTAAGTGATTCTATCAGTTTATCCTGTAAGGTTTTGGCCTCAGGTGTGAGTAATAAGTTTTCCTTTAATGCTTCTTCTTTCTGCCAGATAGATTTCAGTGCTTTCCTTAAGTCTTCCATATTTATATTAATTTGGTTGGGAATGAGGGATTCGAACCCCCGATGCCGGATTCAGAGTCCGGAGCCTTACCACTTGGCGAATTCCCAACAGCTCAAGTGAGTGTAGCAAATTTTGGTTTTTTGCAAGTGTGTCTGTCTTTCTATGCAGTTGGATGATTTTTCTGTGCATCGTATTCTCTCTGTCAGTAAGGGGTCGGATATTCTCCTGTCACACAACCCAGACATACTGATTTTACATGCATTTGAAGAGCATCAATGAGTTGAGGTATAGTGAGATATCGTAGGCTTGTAGCTCCGAAATGTGAAGCGAGTCCTTTTAGCTCCTCAGCAGTAGGATTTTGTGTATCATGAAAAAAACGGGGAGCTATCAGCTCGTTAGTTTTTGCCAGGTTTATACCATAAAAACATGGAGCAACGACCGCGGGTGATGGTATTCTCAGATGGATTTCAGAGGGTTTATAGAAATTTTGGAATTCGCGTACCACATGTTCGAGTGTATCACCACGAACAACACTGTCGTCGGGCATAACAACGCGTTTTCACTCTATAAATGGTCTCAGTTTAGGGTTGAATATATATTTTTGCTTCATTCGAACAGCTCTCTGTTCACCTCCAGCAATAAATAGACGTCATGCATCTGGATTTTTTGTAATGGCCCGGAGATAGGTTAGCCCTAGTCTGTCTGCATATCCTTTTGCGGCATCTTCGGAGCTTGCAGGAATATCCACAACAATTGTATCATCAGCATTAAACTTATTTACATCCTCTTCTCACAGAGCTTGCCCAAATCTGCGCCTGTATGCAGCTGCGGGCTCTCCCCATAACATTGTTTCTGGTTGGGCAAAATATACTACCTCAAAAAAGCACCCTTGCTTTTGAGGAGGTAAATTTTCTATATGCATATTTGTCTTTGTTATCTCTTTTGTTTCCCCATTCACCTGGAGGATCTTCCTTCTTCCTATGAATTGTATATCTCTGCACCCTATTTTTCTGAGAGCAGAGTCTTCACTTGCTATATATAAAACACCATTGAATATGCTATAGGCGAGCGGGCGGAAACCCCATTTATCTTTTGCTACTGAGAGATTTCACTTTTCATCGAGGAGTATTATATTGCAGCAACCATCTATATCATTATTTATAGAAGTTAATATCTCTTTTTGGTCTACTATATTATGTCTTATGAGGTCTTCTATCATTTTTTCTAATACTTCTGTATCGAGAAGTGGAGCATGTGTGAAATTGTATCATTTTTCTGTAAGTCTCTGAGCCAAATCTCCAGCATTTACAATAGTTCCATTAAATCCAAAAGAAGAGAGTCAGTCCCCACTGTTAACATGAAAAGGCTGCATAGCACTTGTTTCACCATTTTTAGGTCCACTTGTCGGGTAACGAGCTTGCGCAATAATAGAGAGAGCTCTTCATTTATATAATTGAAGTTTTTCGTATAACTCTTTCAGCGTTGGCGCTACATTCCTCTCCAGTGTTCATCACTTTACTAGTACTGAAAAACCAAATCCATCAGGTCATCGACTCCTACTGGCTCGAATAACCTCAAAAGTTTTATCAAGAAATCGATCATCAGATCATTCCAGAGGGACTGCGCCAATAACTCAACACATAGAAGAAATTGAAAATATTGTTTATGGTATAATCATACCCCTTGTTCCAGAAATACAAACTCTAATTATCATACCCTTTTTTATACGTCAAAAAAACATGGACTCTCGAGAGTCCATGTTTTGTATTTTGACGGGAAATTTATCGCGGGATAACTAAGCGATGCTGTTGCTAGGATTATAAAATGCTGCACCGCGGACGCTATATCCTTGTCTTCCCTGGAAACGAGAAAGAAAGCTATCGAGCGGAATAGCACTAGTTGTGCCTCCATAATACGGATCAAGTGCATACCACTTACCACCCTGCTTGTAGGCTGCAAATCTGTGGCCATAATCTCTCCCATAGTTTGGGAGTTTTGGTGTATCGAGCATTATGTCTGCCACGGTTGCTCCTGCAGGGGGATTAAATCCTCCTGAATCGAATTTGAGCATTCCACTTCCGCCACCTCCACCACGATATCTACCAAAAACAGAATCTGCATCACCAGAGGGCACACTGAGACCGAGCCTGTTGAGATTGAGACGGGCTGTTTGTGAACAAAGAGTAGTCCCATTGCTTGAATACTGTTTTGGAAGAGAATTTATCTTTCCTGCTATTCCACCACTTCCACCATTATTGAATTTGAGAAAATTACCGAACCCTGCACCTCGTTTTCTCATAGTTTGTGTCCTGGCCTCTGGTGTTTCTTTTGGAGTATTTGAAGAGAGGGCTGTGAGGATAGCGGGCCGTGGTTCGTCGAGTGTTTGCTTATCGATTTCGTAGGCTTTCTGAGTATCTGGTCCGTAGATTCCGTCTACCTTCTTGATTTCTCTTGCAAATCTCTCCGGATCTGTGATTTTGATGAGCTCTTGATATGCTCTCACTGCTTCTTTATTTTTTGATATATCTGGATTTGCAACAACTGTTTCTCGGAGATTTTTAATTTGTTTTCTTTTTTCTGGTTCGACGATATTTCTGAGTCCATCGAGGAGTCCGCGAGCTTCTTTTTTTACTTCTCCATTTTGCTGGACGAGTTCTCTTTCCCGAGGTGTACTCGCTTTTTTGAATATTTCACTGAGTTTTCTCGCAGGTTTTTCTTGTTTTCCTGGAGTATTTCTTTCCGTTCCCTTATTTCAGAGTCTTTGAAAGAGATTTGGCTTGTTTTTTTCGCCAGTATCTTGTCGTGCAGATGTTTCAAATCGTGGCATAGGAAGTAGTGTTAGCAACTACTCCCTCAATTTTACCCTATTTTTTTCCTGCTTGCAAGAATTTGGTAGTCCATCTGTCTACTTATTCGCTTATCGTTTATTTTTTAGCCACCAGAGCATTTTCCGGGCATTTTCTTTCCAGTTGTAGGTCGTCATGTTACCAGGATTGTCTATGATGGACTGTACGAGCGCAGGAGCTTCAGGATCAGATAAATCGATACTATAGACCTCTTCTTCATCAAATGCGATGGCTATGTCAGTCATCATCGGGTGACCTCAGACTGCGAGAGAATAGGGTGTATTGTTTTTTATTTTTTCTTGAAGCTCAGTAATGATGGTTCACTGTGCTTTTTTGGCTTCAGTTTCGAGGTTGTAGACGGTTGCAGTGTGGATGATGTCTCCAGGAAGGAGAGATCTAAATTCGTATTTTTTGAGAAATTCTATGAGAGCAGGAGTGTAGTCGATATCTGTTGTCTCGCGTCGGAAATTCATTGCATCTATATCGTACGGAACATCAGTTTTTATCGTCGCGAGAAATTGAGAATGTTTGGCTATTTTACCATCACCTATGAGTTCTTGGAGCTTTGGAGAGAGCTCGCCAGTATTTGCCAGGATATTGTCCAGGGTATCATATTTCTCGAGGAGCGTGACGGCTGTTTTTGGTCCGACTCATTTTACACCTGGGATATTGTCCGAGGCATCTCCAATAAGTGCGAGATAATCGACGATTTGCGCAGGATGAACTTCAAATTTTTTCACAGCTTCTTCCTCATCGTACATCTTGTCCTTCATCGCGTCGTACACATAGACATGTCGACCAATAAATTGGAAGAGATCTTTATCAGAAGAGACTATGAGTACTCTCTCCATATCATCTCGATGTTTCACAGCGAGTGTCCCCATGATATCATCTGCTTCATAGCCTGGAACCGCAATTCTGGGGATTCAGAGCAAATCTGTCACTTCAAAAATCGCATCCATCTGGCTCGCGAGGTCATCAGGCATGCCATCTCTCTGCGCTTTGTATGATGCATCTGCTTCGCTGCGAAATGTCCCACCACCACTATCAAAAGTCATAATCACGTATTCCGCATCCATTTTCATGATTTGCATGAGCGCCTTTGTATATCCGAAGAGGGCATTCACTGGTTTCCCATCCCGTGTGTGAAATGGCGGTACTGCGTAAAATACACGGAAAATCAGGTTAAATCCGTCGATTATTATTAATTCTTTTTTCATTGCCCAGAGTATACCCGCTGTGGCAGAAAAACAAGCATTGCAAAGGTTGTCTTATTGCCTATCATATTTGCATGTTTACTTTCCTTTTTCGAAAGAAAAAAAATTCCGTGATAGATGTATTTCGAAACTATCTCCCTCAGATGGTGTATGGTGCTGTTGATGGTACTGTGACGACCTTTGCTGTCGTAGCTGGTGCGACAGGATGAGATCTCACTAGTAAAATCATTATCATCCTCGGTCTGGCGAATCTCTTCGCTGATGGAGCGTCGATGTCTATCAGTGCCTACCTCTCAGCAAAATCTGAAAAACTCGGTAAAAAAACACCTTTCTCCATAGGGCTCTGGACTCTTATATCGTTTCTCATCGTCGGCTTTATCCCTCTTATCCCGTATGTATTTGGGATTGGGAGCTTCCAACTCTCGTGCCTCATGACGGGTATCGCATTCTTCGGAATTGGTGCTGTGAAAGGATATGTTGCAAAACATGGTTGGCTCTTCTCTGCTGTTCAGACCCTCACACTTGGCACCATTGCTGCACTTATCGCGTATTATGTGGGTGTATGATTGGCGGGGATATAGATAGTTGACAAATATATATTTGTAATATAATACTTTTTGTAAAGTATATTTTAAGTTTAAATTTATGGAACGCACCATTCCTCTTTCTCGGCCAATCGACACTGCACCGCGCCAAAGAGAATTATCAGCCCTCAAGAAATGATTTCTTGATCGTGGACTTCCTGTGAGCATCTTGGACAGAGCTACTAGTACTCTATAACAGGGGCTGTTCCAGAGAGTTTCTTGAGATTTATTATTGATGATCTCATTTTAGATGGTACTCGCGATGAGTGGAATTACGAATTATTTGTTGAGGAGACAGACGACGCTTTGACAGACGCTGAATGGGATATTATTCGCGATCTCCAGATTGAGGCACTCAAAGAAGTTATTCGCGAAAAAGATTCTGCTCTCCAGATAATTCCTCTGATTAAGAGAAAACACAGAGAAATACTCATTGGAAGTACTGTGACCTCACTTTCCCTGTGATTATTTATTGCCTATCTCGCTCGTGAGAAAGATGCTCCCGTTTCGTCATCGACAGTAGCTCCAGCAGTGCAATCTGTCCCAGATGAAGCTCAGAAGATTCTCGAACAGATACAAGACCTACTCGATCAATCTTCTCACAAAATAAATATCCGAGAACTCTAATTACTTCTATGAGAAATTGAGAGGTAATTGATGAATCCCGTGAAGCCTTGATCGATAGAGTATATCTGATTTATTTACACCTTATTGATGCTGTAGGGAGAACCAGAACTATAGGGGATTCATTTGATATTCATACTATTTACGAGGAGCCTATGGATATTGATGCTCTCAAAAAAGTTCTCGCAGAATTTGAAGCACTCTGCAGCGAATTTCCCAAATATCAGGCATGGAATGATTTCCCCCAAGATGCCCGTCGTGGTCACAAGCTCTTCTGATGAAAATTTCTAACGCGCCCTGAGTGGTTTTTACTTCAGGATTTTCTCCGGTACGAGAGTATTCCTCATATCCCTATTCGCTTATCTCCGAAACAGAGAGGGAATTCATGGCATAATCTTATTCATCGCATTTCGCTCAAAATGAGTCATATTCTTTCTAGTATCACACCTTCTGGCCAACATAAATAGTACGTAACTTTTTTGTAGGAGAGTTTGTTCTTGTAGTTTTTCCTGAAGAAGTATAGTTCTTCTATGTATTTTCTTATTTCCTTTCTCGTTGGTGTCTTTGTTGGTGATATCTGGAATGAATCTGGAATTTGGTTCATTATTTTTCTGATACTCATTGCAATTGTCTTTTTCTGGAAAAAATGGAAAATTTTTCTCTGAGCATCTTTGCTTCTCTTCGCTGGCTACGTACTTGCCATCAATGCACTTCATACCATCAATCAAGAACGAGAAAATCTCGGTGCTCGGGTTGGTTGGGATGGACATGATAGGACTATCACTGGTACGGCTCGGGAGCTCCTGAGTGTGAGCGAGTTTTCGCATAAATATCGTGTCAGAGTGTCTCATATTGATGATAAAATTCTCGAGCATCCGCTCGATATCTCTGTCTCGATGCCACCCAATCTCTCCCTGATGCCGGGTGACAGCGTGACTGCACTTGGACGATTTTCATTTCCTCGCGATACGCCTGAATATCTCGCAGAAAAACAACTCAGCAATCGACAGATTGTTGCAGAGTTTCGGTCGTTTCGTATTGATAAAACACCTCCACCCAAGTACGGTGTCTTTGTGCGAATGAGGGTATGGTTTAATCAGCAACTCACGGAGATTTTCCCACCTCGGTGACAGGAGATACTTTCGGGTATTATTCTGGGACAAAAAAATAACCTCGACGCCGAACTCAAGGAAGACCTAAAGGCTTCAGGACTCATGCATATTATGGTGGTCAGTGGATCAAATGTGATGATGCTGATTATTTTTCTCTCACTCTTTCTCCGTGCTGTCACGCCGTGGATTCGTATTGCTATCATCGTCGGAATGATAGGGGGATTTGTGATTCTCGTCGGAGGCGATACTCCTGTGTGGCGTGCTGCACTCATGGGTGTTATTGGCTATAGTGCCAGCTTGTGGTGATATCGTTTTTCTCCACTGCTCTTGCCACTCATAGTTGCGACGATTCTCGCTCTTCTCAATCCTATATCTCTCGCTTATGATATTGGTCTCCAGCTCTCGTTTCTCTCAGTTATTTGCATTATCTCTTTCGGGAAACAACTCACGAGATTTTTCTCCTTTCTTGGTTCATTTTTTGACGAAGCGATGTCGCTCACGGTGGCAGCAACTCTCGGCACTTTTCCTATTACACTCTTTTATTTTGGCACCTTTTCTCTCGTGGGACCTCTGGCAAATCTCCTCGCTGCTCCAGCTATTCCTATTCTCATGTATGGCGGTATTATGACTTTAGTGGCAAGCGCATTCTCTTCGTCCATAGCCTACATTCTCGGATATATTCCGTGGTTTGCTGTGACGTATTTGAGTGAGATTATTTCTCTCTTTGGGAGTCAGCGATGGTCACTTCTCTCTATTGATCTCGCACAGTATCGTGAGGAATTTATGATTATATCACTGGGCTTTCTGGTACTGGCACTGGTTCACTTCCAAAAAAGTCATCAATCGCGATTCACTGTATGAGGAGAATCATCTTCTTTGTAATTCCGCGTGCTACTCGAGCAGCATCGGCAGGAACGATGTCTATACCGTGATCGTAGAGAAAATGCGCGATAACATGAGCGGAGAGCTTTACGAGACCTTCTTCGTGGATGTCATTCATCATATCATTGATTTTTTTTGTGGATGTCTGTGACGCTTCTATTGTAATACAGCCCTTGAGAGTCTCCATCCAGATATTGAGGTGTCGTGCCAGCTCAGGATTGAGAGGCTCACTATAGGTTCTTCTCTCTGCAAATGGTTCATGGTTCGGGAGTGTGACATTCTCTAATCCCAGACTCTCGCGCACGAGGATCATATATTCATCGGAGAGAGGGAGGAGATATCCGAGGAGCAGATGCGAAGGGCATCGGACATTCAGGAGTGGTACCAGCTGATTGATAACATGATCGTAGACAGAGCTCTGGAGGAGTTTTTTCACGAGTTCAGAGAGCCAGATATCATATTTCTGGGCTTTTTTTTCGTCTTTTTGGGTTTTTGCTATACCCGCGAGAGCTGCCGCAGCTTCTTCGCGCTGTTGTTCACTTTGCTCGGCGACTTTGCCTGAGAGGTTCAGTCCGTCGAGACTATCATTGCCGGTGTTGAGAGACATGGGATGTATTATAGTGTTAGGAGTGAGTGAGCAAGTTTTTTTAACAATTTACATATGCAGATTAGAATTTGAAGCTCCCAGTAAGTCCGATACCTATGCTGCCTCGCGCTTCTCCGTCTGGTGTGTCCTTTTGGCTCTCATGCATTGCGCCGAGAGCGATTTCTCCACTCTCGTTGCCAAATTTTAATCCCAGGACTTTCATCTTCTCTGTTCCGTCTTCGGTTTTTACGGCTTTTCCTCCGATTCATTTATAGGTCCAGTCAGTCTTACTCTCTCTCCCTTTTTCTGAGCGTGTTTTCCTGGAAGGAGTATTTTTGGCCTTGATGTCAGAGAATAATTCTTTCAGTTTTATCCGAGTTTCTCCAATAATTTTATTATGACTTTCGGTCTTTTCGTGCTTCATAATCGTACGCACTCTATCTTGTATTGTTTTTCTCTCAGTGGATTTTTCTACCTGAGATTTTTGTCTTTTTGTTCTGACAGATAATTTGTGATGACTTTCTAGAGGCATAGGAATACTGTACCATACTTCTTCCTAGAGTGCAAATAATGCGTTCGAGCCAGAACACATTTTGTACTCTCATTTTTTATCAACTCAGGAAAAACTCACTTAAAAATCACAAATCTCATTATTTTTTTATATTTTTCTTCTTTTTTCTCACGTTTTATTATCAGTATTTCCTTTATTATAAGCCAAAATATAGATTTTTGAAAAATGTTTTGACAGGGGATTTTTTTCCTCTATAGTACGCCTCGTCTTTTCTTCACCAAACAGTGGAGAAAATACATTGCTCCTTTACATAATCAGTACACAAAGAAGGTGAGGCTTCCGTGCATATTCAGCACGTTAAAAAATCAAAAATTCAATTATATACGTTTTAAAGAGTTTGATCATAGCTCAGGATGAACGCTGGCGGTGCGCCTAACACATGCAAGTCGAACGCGGACTACTTTGAAATACTCTGAAGGGCTTGCCTGGATGAGTACGACATTTTTCGGTCTGAGTGGCGAACGAGAGAGTAATGTATTGGTATCTCCCCCCAAGTCAGGGATAGCCCATCGAAAGATGGATTAATACCGGATAGTCCCGCAAGGGTAAAGCAGCAATGCGCTCGGGGAAGAGCCTGTATCCTATCAGCTAGTTGGCGGGGTAATAGCCCACCAAGGCAATGACGGGTAGCTGGTCTGAGAGGACGACCAGCCTCGATGGAACTGAGACACGGTCCATACACCTACGGGTGGCAGCAGTGAGGAATCTTCCACAATGGACGAAAGTCTGATGGAGCGACACC
>Ga0172380_10003991_pt1 | contig 19548 bp, 16 predicted proteins | sample Leawe162metaG_FD_119747 | JGI IMG/M metagenome (GOLD analysis project Ga0172380, IMG submission 119747) | Leachate microbial communities from a municipal landfill in Southern Ontario, Canada - Leachate well 162 metaG | ecosystem: Engineered > Solid waste > Landfill > Unclassified | place... | reverse complement strand
GGGCGGGTTCATGTTTCTGGTGCCCATGACGTGGATTGAACACGTGGCCTCTCCCTTACCAAGGGAGTGCTCTACCACTGAGCTACATGGGCCTGAGTTACTTCATCCTGTTGCTGCAGTCTCAGACACAATAAAACCTGGAGCGGGTGAAGGGAATCGAACCCTCGTCATAAGCTTGGAAGGCTTCTGCTCTACCATTGAGCTACACCCGCCCGACCTCATCCAACATCAGCCCTGCCCCCGCTACATCCATTCCAACTCAACTACTCTTCGCAAACCCCATAAAACCCTATGGTGGAGGGGGAAGGATTCGAACCTTCGAAGGCAGAGCCGACAGATTTACAGTCTGTTCCCTTTGACCGCTCGGGAACCCCTCCAGCGAAACGGCTGATTATGCTACGCAATCCTTTTCGAGTCAAGCACGTCTCTTGTCGCGCCCAACTCAAGCGGCGTAGAATCGGCCGGAACAGAATTGCGAGGGAGACCTGTCATGCCTGCAGCCCAGCCGTCCAATGCGCGCGCGCCGCTCCCCCAGCCTCTCGCCGAAGCCCTGGCGGCACGTTTTGGCAGCCGCTTTTCAAGCGCCGAGGCGGTGTGCCTGCAGCACGGCAAGGATGAGTCCTCGCACACACCGGAGCCCCCGGACGGAGTGGTTTTCGCCGAATCCTCCGAGGAAGTCGCCGCGGCGGTCAAGCTTTGCAATGACTTTCGCGTACCGGTCATCGCCTTTGGCACGGGAACGTCTCTCGAAGGTCATCTACTGGCCATCCATGGCGGCATTTGCATCGATTTGAGAGGCATGAACCAAGTCCTGGCGGTTCGCCCGGAAGATCTCGATGCAACGGTACAGGCCGGTGTAACACGCAAGCAGTTGAATAACGCACTGCACGACACGGGATTTTTCTTCCCGATCGATCCGGGCGCCGATGCCAGCCTGGGTGGAATGGCCGCAACACGCGCATCGGGTACCAACGCCGTGCGCTACGGCACCATGCGCGAGAATTTGCTGGGCATGACCGTGGTGCTGGCCGACGGACGCATCATCAAGACCGGCGGGCGAGCGCGAAAATCGGCAGCCGGCTACGATCTGACCCGAATGTTCATCGGTTCCGAAGGCACCTTGGGCATCATCACCGAACTCACCGTGCGCCTGTATCCAATTCCGGAAGCGATATCCAGTGCGGTCTGCGCCTTCCCCGATATCGCCGCAGCCGTGAATACGGTCATCGAAATCATCCAGCTCGGCGTGCCCATCGCCCGCATCGAACTACTCGATGCTCTGGCGCTCAAAGCAATCAACGCCTACAGCAAAACCAGCCTGCGCGAGGCGCCCACACTGTTCTTCGAGTTTCATGGTTCTCCCGCCAGCGTCGTGGAGCAGGCGCGGACTGTCGAAGATATTGCCGCATCGCATGGCGGCATGGATTTCGACTGGGCAACCCGTCCCGAAGATCGCAGCCGACTCTGGCAGGCCCGCCACGATGCCTACTATGCCTGCCTCGGCCTCAAGCCGGGCGCGCGGGCGCTCACGACCGATGTCTGCGTGCCGATCTCGCGCCTGGCCGACTGCATCAATGAAACTGTTGCCGACATTGCCGAGAGTCGTTTACTGGCGCCGCTGGTCGGCCATGTCGGCGATGGCAACTTCCATCAGGTGCTGCTCATTGATCCGGACAATTCGGCCGAGGTCGAACAAGCCCGGGCATTCTCCAACCGTCTGGTGGAGCGGGCCTTGCGCATGGAGGGTACCTGCACCGGCGAACACGGCATCGGCATCGGCAAGCAGAAATACATGGCACAGGAGCATGGCGATGCCGCCCTGGAAGTGATGCGGGCCATCAAGCGGGCGCTCGATCCGGAGAATCTGATGAATCCGGGCAAGGTATTGCCGGCTCCCTGATCCAACCGAGTCCTTGAACCAAGCGCTCAGATGAAACCCGAACAGGTCACCCTGGACGACAAATACACCGCGTCATCCGGTCGCGTGTTCCTGACTGGCACACAGGCGCTGGTCCGTCTGCCAATGCTGCAAAGGGATCGCGATCTTGCCGCCGGATTGAACACGGCCGGCTACATCTCGGGATATCGCGGCTCGCCACTGGGCGGGGTCGACCAGACGCTGTGGAAAGCCGAGGAGCACCTCGCTGCACACCACATCGTGTTCCAGCCTGGCGTCAATGAAGATCTTGCCGCGACGGCAATCTGGGGTACGCAGCAGGTCAATTTGTTCCCCGGTGCCAAGTATGACGGGGTGTTCGGCATGTGGTACGGCAAGGGTCCGGGCGTTGATCGCTGCGGCGATGTGTTCAAGCACGCCAATTCTGCCGGAACATGGAAACACGGCGGCGTGTTGGCAGTGGCGGGCGACGACCATGCTGCACGATCATCAACGGTGGCGCATCAGAGCGAGCATGCCTTCAAAGCGGCGATGATGCCGGTGCTGGCCCCCGCCGGCGTTCAGGAATATCTCGACTTTGGTCTGCACGGCTGGGCCTTGTCGCGCTACTCCGGCTGCTGGGTCGCATTCAAGGCGGTCACCGATACCGTCGAATCCTCGGCGTCGGTGGATATCTCGCCAGAGCGGCTCGACATCGTCATCCCGTCGGATTACGAACTACCTGCTGATGGATTGAATATCCGCTGGCCTGACGACCGTCTGGTACAGGAAGAACGCCTGCTCAACCACAAGCTGTATGCAGCCTTGGCCTACTGCCGCGCCAACCGGCTCAACCGGATCGTCATCGACAGCCCAAAGCCAAGGCTAGGAATCATCACCTGCGGCAAGAGCTATCTCGATGTTCGGCAGGCCTTCGACGATCTCGGTATCGACGACCAACTGGCTGCAGAAATCGGTATTCGACTTTACAAGGTAGGCATGGTCTGGCCGCTGGAAGCTGAGGGCGTACGACATTTCGCGGAAGGTCTTGACGAAATTCTGGTAGTTGAAGAAAAACGTCAGCTCATCGAATACCAGTTGAAGGAAGAACTTTACAACTGGCGCGAGGATGTGCGCCCGCGCGTCATTGGCAAGTTCGACGAGAAGGGTGAATGGGCTCAGCCCCATGGCGAATGGCTGCTGCCCGCCAACTATGAATTGTCGCCGGCCTTGATTGCGCGCGTCATTGCCTCACGGATCGACCGCTTCTTCACTTCGCCGCGCATCCGCGAGCGGCTTGCCTTTCTGCACACCAAGGAGCAATCACTCGACAACGTTTCTGCCACAACCCTGCCGATCGCCCGCATCCCGTATTTTTGTTCGGGTTGTCCTCACAATACCTCGACCGTGGTGCCCCAAGGCAGCAGAGCCCTCGCAGGCATCGGCTGCCATTTCATGGTGACCTGGATGAACCGCAGCACCGCCACCTTCTCCCACATGGGCGGCGAAGGCGCAGCATGGCTCGGTCAGGCGCCATTCACGGAGGAACAGCACGTCTTCGTCAATTTGGGTGATGGCACGTATTTTCATTCCGGTTCGCTGGCAATAAGAGCCGCTGTCGCGGCCAAGGCAAAGGTGACATACAAGATTCTGTACAACGACGCAGTGGCCATGACCGGAGGGCAGCCCGTCGATGGCCAGTTGAGCGTACCGAAAATCGCGCAGCAATTAACCGCTGAGGGTGTACATCAAATCGTCGTTGTCACCGATGGCACTGAGCGCCACTACGGCATCGCGGATCTGCCGCATGGCGTCACCCTGCGTTACCGCGACGATCTGGACCAGATCCAGCGCGAGTTGCGCCAGTATCCCGGGGTTTCGGCCTTGATCTACGACCAGACCTGCGCTGCCGAAAAGCGCCGGCGCAGAAAACGCGGCACCTTCCCCGACCCGCAACGCCGGGTCTTCATCAACCAGGCTGTGTGCGAAGGCTGCGGTGACTGCGGCAAGCAATCCAATTGTTTGTCGGTGATTCCCGCGGAAACCGAATTCGGTCGCAAGCGGGCCATCGACCAATCCGCCTGTAACAAGGATTTTTCCTGCCTCAAAGGCTTTTGTCCGAGTTTTGTGACCGTCGAGAGCGGTCGCTTGCGCAAGGGCAAGGCGACGCTTGTCGCAGGCAAGGATACTCAATTTGGCGCGCTGCCCGATCCGCGCATCCCGACCACACTGGAACCCTTCGGCATACTCATCACCGGCATCGGCGGCACCGGCATCGTCACCATCGGCGCACTGATCGGCATGGCGGCGCACATCGACGGCAAGGGAGTGACCGTGCTGGACATGACCGGTCTGGCGCAAAAAGGCGGCGCGGTGACCTCACACGTGCGCATTGCCGACGCTCCACAAAGCCTGCACGCAGTGCGCGTTGCAACCGGTGAAGCCAATACCGTGATCGGCGGCGACATAATCGTCACTGCAGGCTCTGACGTATTGGCCAAGATGGGAGCTGGCCGGACGCGAGTGGTGGCAAATTGCGCACGAATCCCGACTGCCGATTTCACGTGCAACCCCGACTGGCAGTTCCCTCTCGAAAAAATGCGCGCCACGATCAGTGAGACCGTGGGCGCAGCCAGGGATGCTTCTGCAGCTTACTTTCTTGACGCCACAACGCTTGCGACGCGCCTGATGGGCGATGCCATCGCCAGCAACCCGTTCCTGCTCGGTTATGCCTGGCAACAGGGCATGGTGCCGGTTTCGTTCGACGCCATCGACCAGGCGATCGAATTGAATGGCACCGCCGTTGCCATGAACCGCCAGGCTTTCCGCTGGGGGCGGCTTGCCGCGCACAATCTTGCCGCGGTGGAGAAATTCGCTCTGCCTGAACAATCTGCAATGTTTCAGAACGCACAGACGTTGCAGCAAACGGTAAACCGGCGTGTCGAAGAACTCACCGCCTATCAGGATTCGGCCTATGCCGCACGCTATTCGGAAATGGTGGAACAGGCTCGCCGCAGAGAAGCTCCGCTCGGCACCGACAAGCTGGCGCAAGCCGTAGCGCGCTATTACTTCAAGCTGCTGGCGATCAAGGATGAATACGAAGTCGCCCGCCTCTATGCCGAAACTGATTTTCTCGAGCAAGTCGCGGCGACTTTCGAAGGCGATTACAGTCTTCACTTCCATCTAGCCCCACCTCTTCTGGCAAGACCGGATCCCGTCAGCGGCGAAATCAGAAAGATCGAATTCGGCCCCTGGATGATGGGTGCATTCCGCCTGCTGGCAAAAATGCGCCCCTTGCGTGGAACTGTTTGGGACATTTTCGGACGCAGTGCCGAGCGCCGACTGGAAAGACAGTTGTTGAGTGATTACGAGTCCGATATCCAACTGGCGCTGTCCAGGCTTGCTGCCACGAACCTGGACAAATGCGTCGAACTCGCCAGCCTGCCCGAACAGATTCGGGGATTTGGCCCCATCAAGAAGAAAAGCATCGATGATATCCAGGCAAAACGCACCGCCCTGGTCGAACTGCTTCGAGGTACCGAATCCTCCTAGTCCATGCAATAATTATTGCATTGCAATAATTATTGGAACTATTACCTGACAATGGTTTCAAAAGACTGGTAGAATCCGTTATATTGCACTGCAATATTTGATTGCTGGCAGCCTTCCACCTCACAAGGCAGAAGCCGTTGCCAGCTTCATGCGGACCAATCCGGACCGTATATAAAGGAGTAGCACATGCACGCCAAATACCCAAAGATACTGCCCTGGCTGACCAAGAAAGCCAGGGTTCCCTTGAAGCGCGCCGAAGTATTGTGGAAAGAGGCTCTGCGCTTCAGTACACAAAAATCAAAGCGGATTGAATCTCCGGAATACTGGGGCCTCGCCGTCGACCGTCTGATTGAATTACTCGCCGCCGAGTCCCGCAAACTCAGCGCCATGCCCTTTGGCTTCGGTCCACTGGTGCGCTTGCCGGCACGTTTGTGGTTGCATGGCTTGACCGCGCAACAAGCTTTGCTGGGTATTGCCGCCAACTCGGCCCGTTCGGCCTGCTGGTGGGAGCATCGCGCCTGCTAAAACCTCCGAAGTAAAACCACCTATTGATGCGGGAAACACTCAGTTTTCCCTCAGTTTTCCGCTGCCGCTTCAAGGCCAAGCTGCGTTTTGACTTTCTGCGCCACCACAGCCGCTTCCTCCCGGCTCGACAGTTGCGCCAGGACCACGTCGTACTCCCAGGATCCTGCTTTTTCAAACCCGCCCTGTTGCGCTGCCCGAACTAAGACCTGCGCCGCATACCCGGCCTGTCGTGCCTTGTCGTAGACCGCCAAGGCTTCGCGCTGGCTGCCCGCTCGTGCCAGCAATACGCGCCATTTGCCGCCACGCTGCATGGCGCCGTCGCCCGGAAGAATTTCCGTTTCGCGCGCCCACCGCTTGAAGTCATCCGGATCGACTTGGCGAAATTGTGGGGCTGCGTTTTTCGGTGCGGCGAAATAGACCTGCGGCTGATCCAGTTCCAACATCCCGCCCGCATGCTTGATTTCAATCTTGCCTTCGATCAGAAGTATCAGGTCACGCTCAGCATCCGACTTGCCCCACAGGTCCGTTCCACGGATGCCGGCTGTCGCTGTTCCAACGCGAATTGCCAGTTCGCGCTGGGATTTTGTGCGCTGGATGGCATTCGTGGTAAAGCGAAAAGCACCCTTGAGCACATCCAGTGCCCCCTTGAAAACGCTGGTCGGCTTGATGCTGCGACTGTAGAAACCGAGTGAGGCATTTTCGCCAAGCTTGACGATGCTGCCCTCTGCCAGCTTGATGTAGGCGCGTGCCTCGCTGCCGGTGCGGATGCGGTCGCCATTGCGCACGTCCATACCGACCGCGAGAGGTTCCGTGCGGCCATTACGCTCCAGCCAGGCGGGCATTTGCACTGTTTCGATGCTGGCCTGGCTGACCGACGGACTCCCTGCATGAGCCGCTGTGCAAAAGCAGGCAGCCAGTAAAAATACAAAGCTTACGAATCCGCGCATGCTGGCTCCTTGATGCTGTCCTGCCGTCCGGCGCTGCAGCATGTGCCGGGTATAATCCATCTCTCAATCCTGACCTTCAAAGCTAGCCCTCTTCCATGCAGGAAAAATTCCACCCGAGCGAAATCGAACAGGCCGCCCAGCAACATTGGGAACGATCCGCCACATTCCGCGCTATCGAAGATGCCCCAGGCACTAAGCCAAAATACTATTGCTTGTCGATGTTCCCCTATCCCTCGGGCAAGCTGCACATGGGACACGTGCGCAACTATACCATCGGTGACGTGCTCTCCCGCTACCACAAGATGCGCGGCTTCAATGTCCTGCAGCCGATGGGCTGGGATGCCTTCGGTTTGCCGGCAGAAAATGCAGCAATGGCCAACGGTGTGCCGCCAGCGAAATGGACCTACGACAACATCGCCTACATGAAAAAGCAACTCAAGTCCTTGGGCTTCGCCCTTGACTGGGAACGCGAACTGGCGACCTGTACGCCGCAATACTACAAGTGGAACCAGTGGCTGTTCCTGCGCATGCTGGAAAAAGGCATTGCCTATCTGAAGACCGGAACAGTCAACTGGGATCCGGTAGACCAGACCGTGCTGGCCAACGAACAGGTGATTGACGGCCGCGGCTGGCGCACCGGAGCGCTGGTCGAAAAGCGCGAAATCCCGATGTACTACCTGAAGATCACCGACTACGCCGACGACCTGCTGGCATCGCTCGACACGCTGCCTGGATGGCCCGAGCGGGTCAAGACCATGCAGGCCAACTGGATCGGCAAATCCCTGGGCGTGCGCTTTGCTTTCCCTTACACGCTGGATGGCCAGCAACACAAGCTATGGGTGTTCACGACCCGCGCCGATACCATCATGGGCGTGACCTTCTGTGCCGTAGCCGCCGAGCACCCGCTGGCCACACATGCCGCCAAAAACAATGCCAAGCTCGCCGAGTTCATCGAGGAGTGCAAACGCGGCTCGGTCATGGAAGCGGATATGGCCACCATGGAAAAGAAGGGGATGCCGACCGGCATTTTCGTTGATCATCCGCTCACGGCAGAAAAGATCGAGGTCTGGGTCGGCAACTATGTCCTGATGGGCTACGGTGAAGGTGCCGTGATGGCCGTGCCGGCGCATGACGAACGCGATTTCGAGTTCGCCAAGAAATACCGTCTGGCCATCAAGCCCGTGATTTCCTTGCCCGGCAAAACATACTCACTGGATGCCTGGCAGGAATGGTATGCCGACAAGGAACATGGCATCTGCTCCGCTTCAGGCAAATACGACGGCCTGACCTATGCCGATGCCATTGTTGCCATCGTCTCCGACCTCAAGGCCAGGAATCTCGGCGATCAGCAAACGACTTATCGCCTGCGCGACTGGGGCATTTCTCGGCAACGCTACTGGGGCTGCCCGATTCCGATCATCCATTGTGCAAGCTGCGGCGCCGTCCCGGTTCCCGATGAACAGTTGCCGGTGGTGCTACCCGAAGACTGTGTGCCAGACGGCTCCGGCAACCCCTTGCGCAAACGTCCCGATTTCGTCGATTGCAACTGCCCGAAATGCGGCAAACCGGCCAAGCGGGAAACCGACACCATGGACACTTTCGTCGACTCGTCCTGGTACTACGCGCGTTATTGCTGCGCCGACAATGCCCAGGCCATGGTCGATGCGCGCACCGATTACTGGATGCCGGCCAATCAATACATTGGCGGTATCGAACACGCCATCCTGCACTTGCTCTACTCGCGGTTCTGGACCAAGGTGATGCGCGACCTGGGGCTGGTGAAATACGACGAGCCTTTCGCCAACCTGCTGACTCAGGGCATGGTGCTCAACGAGATCTTTTTTCGCAAGCCCAAAGGTGACATTGGTGGCATGGGTGGCCGGATCATCTACTACAACCCGGCCGAAGTACAACTGCAATTCGACGACAAGGGCAACCGTATTGGCGCGCTGCTCAAGGCTGACGGCCAGCCGGTCGAGTCGGGCGGCATCGGCACCATGTCGAAATCGAAAAACAACGGTGTCGATCCGCAAGCCCTGGTCGACGCCTATGGCGCGGACACGGCACGCTTCTTCATGATGTTCGCGGCGCCACCGGAGCAAACCCTGGAATGGTCCGATGCCGGTGTCGAGGGCTCGTTCCGTTTTCTCAAGCGCCTCTGGGCCTTTGGCTTCGAGGTCAGGGAAAAAGTTCGGGCTGGCAAGCTGCCGGCCGATAGCGCCCTGCCCAAGCTTGACGGCCCGCTGGCCGGCGTTCGCCGGGAGATTCACCTGAATCTCAAGCAAGCCAATTACGACATCAACAAGCATCAGTTCAACACGGTCGCCTCGGCCGCCATGAAAATGCTCAACGCACTGGAGAAAGCCCCGAAAGACGCCGCAAACTATGGCACTGTGATCGCCGAAGGTATGTCCATCCTGCTGCGCCTGCTTTCTCCGATCGCGCCGCACATTTGCCACGCGCTCTGGGGTGAGCTCGGATATGGCGAAGACCCGTTGCGCGCATCCTGGCCGGAACCGCTCGCGGCAGCCCTGCAACAGGATGAAATCGAACTGGTACTGCAGATCAACGGCAAACTGCGCGGCAACCTCTGTGTTCCGGCGACAGCCACGCGCGAAGCCATCGAAGCGGCGGCGCTGGCCACTGAAATAGCGCAGAAACACATCGCCGGTAAAACCGTAAAGAAAGTCATCGTCGTTCCTGGTCGTCTGGTCAACATCGTCTGCTGAGGACCGCCCCATGTACCGCTGGATTGCACTCGCCCTGATTCTGCTGCTTTCTGCCTGCGGCTTTCAATTGCGCGGTGCCTATCCTCTGCCTTTCGAGAAAATCTACATCGCGCTGCCCGAGACCACCGAACTGCATGCTCAACTGAAACGCTCCATCTCCGCCGGCAGCAATGCGCGCATTGTCGATAACCAGAAAGACGCCCAGGCCAGCCTGCTGATTCCTAGCGATGCATCCACCAAGAACATTCTCAGCCTGTCTGCGACGGGCCGCGCCCGCGAATTCCAGTTAGTGCGCACTTTCAATTTCCGCCTGGTCGACGGCGCTGGCCGCGACTGGTTGCCACCCAGTCAGATCGTCGTCCGCCGCGACATCACTTTCACCGACGACCAGTTGCTCTCCAAGGAAGCCGAGGAAACGCTGCTCTGGCGCGACATCCAGAATGATCTGGTGCAGCAGATCCTGCGCCGGCTGGCCGCAGCCAAACTGCCAACAAAAACTGAGCCCTAAGCGCGATGCAACTGCGCCCGGACCAGCTCGATCAACATCTTGCCAAACCTCTGGCAGCACTCTACCTGCTGCATGGTGACGAGCCTCTGTTGATTCTCGAAGCTGCAGACGCGATTCGCAGCGCAGCACGTTCCCAAGGTTATGACGAACGCGAAGTGCTCATCGCCGGACCGGGATTTCGCTGGGAACAATTGGCACAGGCCGGTGGCAACCTGTCCCTGTTTGGCGGCAATATGCTGATCGATCTGCGCATCCCCACCGGCAAGCCGGGACGCGAGGGCGGCGAAGCCCTGCAGCATCACTGCGAGCGAATCCATCAAGGCGTCCTCACCCTGGTGACCTTACCGCAACTCGACTGGCAAGCCAGAAAAGCGGTCTGGTTTACCACTCTGGTCAACCACGGTGTCGCGGTTGAGCTCAATGCTCCTGCGCTACAGCAGCTGCCCGACTGGATCGCCATGCGCCTGGCGCGCCAGAAGCAGTCGGCGACACCCGAGGCGCTTGAATTCATCGCCGCACAGGTTGAGGGCAACCTGCTTGCCGCCCATCAGGAAATACGCAGGCTGGGATTGCTGCATGCCACTGGCACCATCACGCTGGAACAGGTTCAGGCCGCCGTCATGGATGTGGCGCGTTTCGATGTCGACAAACTGCGTTCGGCCTTGCTGGCGGGTGATGCGTCGCGCTGCGTGCGCCTGCTGGAAGGCTTGCGTGCCGAAGATACGGCACCGCCGCTGGTATTGTGGGCACTGGCTCAGGAAGCGCGCACCTTGGCACAGCTGCGCTCACAACTGGATCGCGGCGTCGGATTCGATGCCGCCTGCAGCGCCGCAAGGGTATTTGGGGCCCGGCAAGGCGCCTACCGCAACGCGCTGCAGCGCTGCTCGACCCCGTTGCTGCGTGCAGCGCTCTTGCAGGCAGCGCGAATTGATCGCATGATTAAAGGCCTGACACGCGGCGATCTGTGGGACGAGTTTCTGCAACTGGCGCTGCGTCTGACCCAAACCAAGAGAATAGCGACATGAATCTGAAGGAAAGCATGGAGCAACTGGGCCGCGCGGCCCGGCAGGCCAGCCGTGAGATGGCCAAAGCCACCACTGGGGCAAAGAACGATGCCCTGCTGGCGATGGCGCGGCAAATTCGTGCGCGCACCGTTGAACTGCTCGCCGCCAATGCCGCCGACGTCGAGGAAGCCCGGTCCGGCGGACTCGAAGCAGCCATGATCGACCGCCTCACGCTGACCGCCAAGGGAGTAGAAGCCATGGCCTTGGGACTGGAACAGGTCGCCACGTTGCCCGATCCGGTTGGCGAGATCACTGATCTGAAACGACGGCCATCCGGCATCCAGGTCGGCAAGATGCGCGTGCCGCTCGGCGTGGTCGGCATCATTTACGAAGCCCGTCCCAATGTAACGGCCGACGCTGCGGCGCTCTGCCTCAAATCCGGCAATGCGGCAATCCTGCGCGGTGGCAAAGAAGCGATCCGTTGCAACCAGGCCATCGCCGCCTGTGTGCGCGAAGGATTGCAGTCCGCCGGTCTGCCGCAGACGGCGGTGCAGGTGCTGGAAACCACGGACAGAGCCGCCGTTGGCCACCTGGTCTCCATGCCCCAGTACGTGGATGTGATCGTGCCGCGCGGCGGCAAGGGACTCATCGAACGCATCTCGAAGGAAGCGCGGGTACCGGTGATAAAGCACCTGGACGGCAACTGTCATGTCTATATCGACAATGACGCCGAGGCCGCGAAAGCCATGAAAATCGTCGACAACGCCAAGACCCAGCGCCTGGGCACCTGCAACACTGCCGAATCGCTGTTGGTCGCCCGGAGCATTGCCGCAACTCAGTTGCCCGCCATCGCCAGCATGCTGATCGGCAAGGGCGTGGAAGTTCGTGGCTGCGCAGAGACCTGCAAGCTAGTACCGCAAGCCAAGCCCGCCACGGAGGAAGATTACTATACCGAGTACCTGGCGGCGATCATATCGATCAAGGTGGTCGCCGGCGTGGATGAGGCGATTGCCCATATCAACAAGTATTCGTCGCAGCATACCGACGCCATCGTCACTGAAAATTATACGAACGCCATGCGTTTCCTGCGCGAGGTCGATTCGAGTTCAGTCATGGTGAACGCCTCGACGCGCTTCGCCGATGGTTTCGAGTACGGACTGGGCGCGGAAATCGGTATCTCCACCGACAAGTTCCATGCGCGCGGACCGGTCGGACTGGAGGGACTCACTTCGCAGAAATGGATTGTTCTGGGCGACGGGGAGGTCCGCACATGAAGCGCCACAGCAGTGCCACCATTGCAACTATTTTCACCATTGCCGGCATCGCCAAGGCAGTCCTGCCCGAGATGCCGTGGCGGAAATCATTTCAATACTTGAAGGAGAAAGCCGTGAGAAAACTGTTGCTCGCCGTAATACTGTTCGCCAGCAACCTCGCCTGTTCCGCGGTCGACATCGCTGGGATCAAGTACGAGGATAAATCTGCACTGGGTGCCAACGAATTGCAGCTCAACGGCGCAGGTACACGTTCACGATTCTTCATCAAGGTCTATACCATTGCCCTTTATCTTCCAGAGAAAAAAACGACGACAGCAGATGCGCTCTCCGTCAAAGGTGCAAAGCGCTTGCATGTCGTCACGCTGATGGAGCTAACAGCTGAAAAATTCGCCGATGCGCTCGTGGAAGGCATTCATAAAAACCATTCCGATGCAGAAACAGAACCGCTCAAGGCACGCATCGAGGAATTCAAGAACGCCATCCTCAGCGCAAAAACCGCCAACAAGGGAGACGTCGTCACCATTGACTGGCTGCCAGAAAGTGGCACCCGCCTGAGCATCAATGGCAAGCAGTTGGGCAAGGACATTGCCGGCGAGGATTTCTATCGAGCTCTGCTGCGAATCTGGCTGGGCTCGAAGCCGGCACAAGACGATCTCAAGGAAGCGCTGCTCGGCAAGCCCAACTGAGCACCCGGCGCTACTCATTCCCGGAGATCAAGCCTATGCGCTGTGATCTGCCCACTTGCCTCGCATCCACCCTGTCTCGGCCGCACCCCTCGAGATAGAACTGCCTTCGGAGACACAATGCCCCCCATCATTACCTGCATTGAAGATCTGCGCTGCCTGGCAAGAAAGCGGGTGCCGCGGATGCTCTACGATTACGCCGACTCAGGATCCTGGACCGAAGGCACCTACCGTGCGAATCAAAGTGATTTTGCCAGAATCAAATTTCGGCAAAGAGTGGCAGTGAACGTCGAACACCGAACCCTGAAGAGCACCATGGCAGGTCAGGCCGTTGCCATGCCGATCGCCCTGGCGCCTGTTGGTCTCCTGGGCATGCAACATGCCGATGGTGAAATCCTGGCCGCGCGCGCAGCGGAGAAGTTCGGCATCCCATTTACACTATCCACCATGAGCATTTGCTCGATAGAGGACGTCGCTGAAAATTCCAGCGCACCCTTCTGGTTTCAGCTCTATGTGATGCGTGACCGGGATTTCATCGGTCGCCTGATCGACCGTGCCAAGGCGGCCGGATGTTCTGCGCTGGTACTGACACTGGACCTGCAGATCATGGGCCAGCGTCACAAGGACATCAAGAATAGACTTTCCGCGCCCCCCAGGATGACCTTGCGCAATCTGCTCAACATGAGCACCAAGCCTCGCTGGGGACTGGGCATGCTGAGAACCAGGCGGCGTACCTTCCGCAACGTGTTTGGTCATGCCAAGAACGTCGACAACTTGCACACATTTGCAGAATGGAGTGCAAACCAGTTCGACCCAAGCCTGAGCTGGGATGATGTGAAGTGGATCAAGGACCGCTGGGGCGGCAAGCTGATCCTCAAGGGCATCATGGACCCTGAAGACGCCGAGATAGCCGTGCGCAGTGGCGCAGATGCCATCATCGTATCCAATCACGGCGGCCGCCAGCTCGATGGCGCACCTTCCGCAATCGCCGCGCTGACACCCATCGTCAGCGCCGTGGGCGACAAGATCGAGGTACTCATGGATGGAGGCGTATGCACCGGACAGGATGCGCTCAAGGCGCTGGCGCTTGGCGCAAAGGGTGTGTTTATTGGTCGCGCTTACACTTATGGCCTAGGTGCAATGGGCGAAAAAGGCGTCACCAAGTGTCTGGAAATCATCCACAAGGAAATGGATATCACCATGGCCTTATGCGGTCTATGCGATGTTGGGAAAGTCGACCGGAGCATCCTGGTGGCCGGCACCTATTGATGATTTGACCCGTATCCCAGTGCCAACAGCGGACACTAGTGCCCAAATCAGATTCCGTGGTACTAATCTTTTTGTCCGGGCGCATTCACCAGCGCTATGCCGGTCACGACCAGCAGCGCCGCCAGACCGAAAACCAGCGACACTTGCTCGTTCAAAAATACCACGCCGAATGCCACGCCGAATAGCGGCGTCAGGAAGGTAAACACCATCAACCGGTTTGCCAGATAGCGGGTCAGCAGCCAGAACCAGAGCAGATAGCTGACAAAGGCGATGATGACCGCCTGGTAGGCGAGTGCCAGGACGATGGTTGGCGTCATCAATGTCACACCTTGTTCTCCCGCCAGCCATGACAGAGGTAGCATCAACACAGCCGAGACGGCCAACTGATACAGCAACACTTTGGTGGCACTGACGCGGGTGAGGGATGTGGCACGGATCAGCACCGTTGTCGCCGACCAGAAGATCGCCGCAAGCAGGCCACAGACATCACCCAGCCAGTGTCCGCCATTTCCCCATCCATCCGCGAAGGCCAGGGCGATGCCGGCAAAAGCCAGTCCGACCCCAAGCCAGTGCCGCAGCCAGAGTCGCTCTCCGGCAACACACCAATGCAGACCGAGCACCGTGAAGCAGGGCGCGGTATAGAGAAATACCACCATGCGCGAAGCATTGGTATACACGAGGCCGTAGAAAATGCCCAGGAACTCCAGAGAGAACAGGAAGCCGATCAGCAGACCGGGCCGCAAGGAGCCATCACGCTGCAGCAGTGGCAGGCCGCGCCAGTATGCCCAGCCCAGTAACAGGCCGGTCGCGATGGCCGAGCGCAATCCGCCTTGCAGAATGGGGCTGACCCCGGCCATGGCAATTTTTACAGTGACCTGCTGGAAGCCCCATAGGGCGCAAAGCATCACCATCAGGCCAATCGCCGCCGGTCCGGGTGCGATGCGTTGATTCAAGACTGCAATTCTCCACGAAAACCTTGGAATGGCCGGTAGTATAAGCTTGGTCTGCATTGGCCAGCACCGGCCCGCACCGGCCTATGGGTGCCTCGATAGCGCAAAGATGCGCCTGTCGAACTCGGCTAGAATTGATCCCATGCTGCCCTATTCCCTGCTTCGCCCGCTGCTGTTTACGCTCGATGCCGAAACCGCACATGAGCTGACCATCGCTGCCCTGCACCGTTTCGGCTGTCTGCTGCCGGCTGCGCCTGACGCCACGGAGCCACCGGTGCGCGTGATGGGTCTGGATTTTCCCAACCGCGTCGGCCTGGCCGCCGGTCTCGACAAGAACGGCGAAGCCATAGACGGCCTGGCGCGGCTCGGTTTCGGCTTTCTCGAAGTCGGCACCGTGACGCCGCGTCCTCAGCCGGGCAACCCCAAGCCGCGCATGTTTCGCCTGCCTGCCCAGCAGGCGTTGATCAATCGCATGGGTTTCAACAACCATGGGGTCGAGGCGCTGCTAACAAACATTCGCACCGCAAAATACAAAGGCATACTCGGCATCAACATTGGCAAGAATGCCTTCACGCCAATCGAGCAAGCCGCCGAGGACTATCTGACCTGCCTGGATAAAGTCTATGAACTTGCCAGCTATGTCGCCGTCAATGTTTCCTCGCCGAATACCGTCAATTTGCGGCAACTGCAGGAACAAGCGGAGCTCGATGCGCTACTCGGCGCCTTGAAGGTACGCCAGGGCGAACTCGCCGACAAGCATGGCCGCTATGTGCCACTCGCGCTGAAAGTGGCTCCCGATCTCGATGCCGAGCAAATCACACACATCGCCGATGCATTGCGGCGACACCGTATCGACGCGGTGATCGCCACCAATACCACCCTTGGGCGCAATGGCGTCACCGGTCTGCCACATGCGGCCGAAGCCGGCGGATTATCGGGTGCACCGCTGTTTGAAAAAGCCACGGCGGTGGTTTCCGAATTGGCCAAGGCGCTGGCCAACGAGCTGCCGATCATTGCCGCGGGTGGAATCGTCGACGGTCTCAAGGCAAAGGCCAAGCTCACCGCCGGTGCCCAATTGGTGCAGATCTACAGCGGTCTGATCTATCGCGGGCCGGCACTGGTGCGCGAATGCGTCGCCGCAACCTGGGAAAAGCCCTAGTTTTTCATGTCTGAAGAATCAAAGGTTCTGCCCGAAGTCGAGCCGCTGGCGCTCAGGATCGATGCCCTCCTGCCCCAGACGCAGTGCCGTCAATGTGGCTATGCCGGTTGCAAGCCCTATGCGCAAGCCATTGCTGAAGGCAAGGCCGACATCAATCAATGCCCCCCCGGCGGCGACCAAGGCATACGGAAACTTGCCGCCTTGCTCGGTCGTCCCTATCTGCCGCTCAACCCCGCTAACGGCGTGGAGAGGCCTCAGGCGCTCGCCTTCATTGACGAAACCTACTGCATCGGCTGTACCCTGTGTATCCAGGCTTGCCCGGTGGATGCCATCGTCGGTGCGGCGAAACAGATGCACACCATCGTCGCGGATCTTTGTACCGGCTGCGAATTATGTATCCCGCCTTGTCCGGTGGATTGCATCAGCATGCGACCGCCGATGGGCGCTCATCCACATAATGCCGACGCAGCACGAAAGCGGCACGAATTTCGTTTGTTCCGCGATACACGCGAACAGCGGGAGAAGGCCACCAGGCTTGCCGCAAAAGCGGCCGCGCTCACTTGTGCGTCACCTGCTCTGCAGGGAAGCGAAACAGGTTTGACTGCGCTGATGACGCCCGAAGACAAGAAAAAGGCCTTGATCGCTGCGGCCATCGCTCGCGCACAAATGCAGAAGTCCCAGGTCAAACCGGCCAATACCAATCTACTGTCGCCGGAACAACTCGCCCAGATTGCCGAGATCGAGGCACGCCGCACCAGCGAGAACAAGTCCTGAAAACGATCATGACACCGAAAAAAATTCGTTCAATGTTCGAGCGCCTCGCCGCGGCCGAACCGAATCCAACCACCGAGCTGGAATACGAGACGCCGTTTCAGTTGCTGGTGGCCGTGATTCTCTCCGCCCAAGCGACGGACAAGAGCGTGAATCTGGCGACCCGTGCACTGTTCCGCGATGCGCCGAGCGCCATGGAAATTGCCGCACTGGGAGAGCGCAAGCTGTCTGGCTATATCCGCAGCATCGGTCTTTATCCGAGCAAGTCCAAGCATCTGGTGGCCATGGCCAAGCTGCTGCTGGCGCATCACGACGGCAAAGTACCACAGCAGCGAGAGGCGCTCGAAGCGCTGCCCGGGGTCGGACGCAAAACCGCCAACGTGATCCTCAATACGATTTTCCACGAACCCGTCATCGCCGTGGATACGCATATCTTCCGCCTTGCCAATCGCACCGGTCTGGCACCGGGCAAGGATGTCCGGGCGGTGGAGGAAAAGCTCATGAAGTCCGTGCCCCCCGCCTATCGGGAACACGCCCATCACTGGCTGATCCTGCACGGCCGCTATATCTGCAAAGCACGCAAGCCCGACTGCCAGCGCTGTATCATCCACGACCTGTGCGAATTTTCTGACAAGACCCCGCCGCCCTGACCACACGGGTTGGCCTGCAAAAGGATAGGCTTCATGTTCAATCCATCGCGCGACCAGGCGCGGCTGTTTTTCATCGATTCCTGGCACAAGCAATCTCAGGGAATTCCAATGACCCCGATGGAGCATATCGCGGCGGATATCGTCGGCATGCATCCCGAGTACCATGCCCTGCTTGGCAACAAGGCGTCGGCACTGGCTCAGGAATGGACACCCGAGCAGGGTGAAACCAATCCATTCTTGCACCTGTCGCTTCATCTGGCGATCGAAGAGCAGCTCTCGATCGATCAGCCCGCCGGATTGCGCGCCATCTTCGATTCCCTGCTGACTCAGCTTGGCGAACGGCATCCCGCTTTGCACGCGGTACTCGAATGTCTTGGCGAGACCGTCTGGCATGCCCAGCGCAGCAACTCGCCGCCAGATGGCGCGGCTTATCTTGATTGTTTGCGCAAGAAATTGAAATAGGCCGATTGACCGAAGCGGCGGCGTACTTCGCGGCATCCGCCCAACCCCTGTAAAATTCCTGTAGTTCATTCACCTTTTAAGGATCACCCGATGCGTTTCGAAGGCAGCAATACCTACGTCGCGACCCCCGATCTGATGCTGGCCGTAAATGCCGCCATCACCCTGCAACGGCCACTGCTGATCAAGGGCGAGCCCGGCACGGGCAAGACCTTGCTGGCCGAGGAAGTCGCGAATGCGCTGGGCGCTCCCCTGCTGCAATGGCACATCAAATCCACCACCAAGGCGCAGCAGGGGCTTTATGAGTACGACGCCGTTTCACGCCTGCGCGATTCTCAGCTCGGCGGAGCGGATGGGGAGCGTGTTCGCAATATCGCCAATTACATCGTCAAGGGCGTACTGTGGCAGGCGCTCGAAGCCGATCGCCCGACAGTGATCCTGATCGACGAGATCGACAAGGCCGACATCGAATTTCCCAACGACTTGCTGCGCGAACTCGATCGCATGGAGTTTTATGTCTATGAGACGCAGCAGTTGATCAAGGCCAAGCACCGGCCGATTGTATTCATTACTTCAAACAACGAGAAGGAACTGCCGGATGCGTTTCTGCGACGCTGCTTCTTCCACTACATCAAGTTTCCCGACAGCGAAACCATGCAGAAAATCGTGGATGTGCATTTCCCGGGACTCAAGCAGGCACTGCTCAAGGAGGCTCTGGAAGTCTTCTTCGAACTGCGTGAAATTCCGGGGCTGAAGAAAAAACCGTCCACCTCGGAACTGCTCGACTGGCTCAAGCTGCTGCTGGCCGAGGAAATTCCACCGGAGGCGTTGCGCTCGAAGGATCGTAAAGTTGCGGTGCCGCCGTTGCACGGTGCACTGCTCAAGAACGAACAGGACGTGCATCTGTTCGAGCGGCTGGTGTTCATGGCGAAACATAACCGCTAAGGCAACTGCCCGAGAAGAACACGCCCATGCTGATCGACTTCTTTCTCCATCTCAAATCCGCCAAGCTGCCGGTATCCACGCGGGAGTTCCTCACCTTGCTGGAAGCCATGCAAAAACGGCTTGCCGGGCACAGCATGGACGATTTTTATTTTCTTTCGCGCGCCTGCCTGGTCAAGGATGAATCCAACTACGACAAGTTCGACCGGGCCTTCGGCGCCTATTTCAAGGGAGTGACCGAGATTCCGGG
>Ga0172380_10003990_pt1 | contig 19548 bp, 17 predicted proteins | sample Leawe162metaG_FD_119747 | JGI IMG/M metagenome (GOLD analysis project Ga0172380, IMG submission 119747) | Leachate microbial communities from a municipal landfill in Southern Ontario, Canada - Leachate well 162 metaG | ecosystem: Engineered > Solid waste > Landfill > Unclassified | place... | reverse complement strand
CCAGGGATGAGCGCGACTGCCATGATGAGGTTGTTGGTGACGGTGTCGCCTGACTCATAGAGGATGATTTCTTTGTTACCCGAAAGACCGTCGTGAGTGATGTGGTAGTGTGTTTCTTCGGTAGTCACTTTGACACCCAGTGGCTCAAGTGCAAAAAAATGCGGACGTACCGTGCGTGCACCAAGTCGGCATCCTCCTGACTGCGGGATGATGAAATCTTTGTATGCATGGAGGAGTGGCCCGATAAACATCAAGATACTTCGGGTGAGTTGAGCTGCGGGTACATCAATGGTTTCGAGTATTGGCTTTTCTGGTGGTGTGACGACGAGTGTCGAATCGTGCCATGTGATAGAGACGCCGACGCTACGAAGCACTTCGATGAGCCGAAAGACTTCTTCGATCTTTGGCATACGATGCAAGGTCGTCGTCTTTTTGTTGAGGAGAGAAGCAGCAAGGAGTGCGACGGCGCCATTTTTTGAGGTACTTGTTTCAATGGTGCCTGAGAGTGGGTAGCCACCTTCGATGGTAAGACTTATTTTTTTAGGTGTCGTAGTCATGATATGTTCGCCTAGTATATAAACGGATGCTCTCTTCCATAATACGCTATGTGCCTATCTGCTCAAAATAGGACGAATGTCCGATTCTATGAGCGGGAGCTCTTTGAGTGCAGAGAGGGTAAAAAAAGGGTAGAATGAGAGCCTATGTTTCGTTTTTCTCCCAAGGTAGGTATTGATTTGGGCACGACCAACGTGCTGGTTTTTATTCCCGGGAAAGGGATAGTGCTCAATGAGCCGTCGGTCGTCGCTATTTCTGACAATAGGAAGATCTTGGCGGTGGGTGCAGAGGCAAAAGAGATGGTGGGGCGCACTCCAGAAAACATTCGCGCCTATCGTCCTATGAAAGACGGTGTGATTGCCGACTACCAGGTGACTGAAGCGATGCTTCGTTATTTTTTGAAGAAAGCCTTGGGTCCGTATTCTTTTCTGAAACCAGAAGTGATGATCTCCGTCCCTGCGGGAGTTTCGTCTACTGAGAAGCGTGCGGTCGTGGAAGCAGCTATGAATGTGGGTGCGCGTAATGCGTATGTGGTGAAGGAGCCAATCCTTGCAGCCATTGGTGCAGGCGTACCTATCTATGAGCCACGAGGGCATATGATTGTCGACGTGGGTGGAGGTACTATCGATGTCGCAGTTATCTCACTTGGTGGCATTGTTGCAGCCAACTCAGTGAAGTGTGCGGGAAATCATATAGACTACGCCATCATGGATTATGTGAAAAAAAGTGCGAACCTTTCCATTGGAGAAAAGACTGCAGAAGAGGTCAAGATAAATATTGGTTCGGCTCTGCCTTTGGATGAGGAGCTCACCATGCAGGTAAAAGGTCGCGATCTTCTCACAGGACTACCGCGCACTACTGAGATAAAAACCAACGAGATAGTGCGGGCAATTTCGCGCGAACTTCGCGATATGATTCGTGCCATCAAAGATGTTTTTCAAGATACGCCACCAGAGCTTGCGTCTGACATTATTGACTACGGCATCATCATGACAGGAGGGACGTCTCAGCTCCGCAATTTTCCTGAACTCGTCCGCCGTCGCACGGGTGTGAAGGCGGCACTTGCAGACAATGCACTCTATTGTGTGGCAAAGGGGACGGGTATTGCGCTTGAGCATTTGGATACCTACAAGAGGAGTATAGTGTCAAAAAGGTAGAAAAGCATTGTTTTTAAACAAAAGAAGCTATTGACAAATAGTGTTTATATATAGTACAATACGAAAACGGGTGCAAGCCATGTTGGCTGTGAGTCACCTGTAGACGGGGGTCGTTGACAATGGAAGAAAATGGAGCAAAAGCTAGGGAAAGCGTCTTGCATAAGGCGCGATCCGTTTGGGCGATGCTGTCCGACAACGAGCGCGTAGGCATTTTCGCGGTCGTTGCCATCGTTTTGGGGGCCTTCGTAGGCTTCTATTACATGGATGGAAAACTCGAAGAGCAGATGGCCGCGCGGCAAGCGGCGGAAGCCTCCTTGCAGACGGAGCTCAAGAGGCCGGTGCCGGAAGATTCGCGGATTGCGAGTCTGAAGGATCAACTGCGCATTGCGCAGAAGACCGCGGAAGAAGAGCGACACGAAGCATATAAGCAGGAAAGAAAGCTTCGCGATCGCAACATCGCAATCTTGATCCAAGCACGCGCAGGCTTCGAGTTTCTGCGGACACTGACAAATCCGCCGGATGTCGCCGGACATATTCTGGCTGTCCTTCGACCTGTCGCCAAGGAGTCCGGAATGAACGATCCGGGAAACCGAGGCATGTTGTACGGTGCCTATGGTGCCGTTCTGGAAGAAATGGGTGCGCGGCTCGGTGTCGACATGTTCAGTCGTCAGGTCCTCAATGCCGTGAACGGACTTCTTCTCGGCGGTGACGCCTTTCTGATGCGTACGCTGTGGGGTGACTCACTGGTGCGCTCTGCGGTGATGAGGACGGTCGAGGGTCACAAGCCCGTGCTCGTCATCTTCGCGAAATACCCCGAGCTGCTGTCGGTTTCCCTTTCGGACGTTGACGCGTCCGAATGGGATTCCTTCATCTATGGGGACACCGACGAGGAAAACCAGAAGCTTCTTTCGCTTCTCGGTATCGACACCGCGAGGGGTGTGACCAAAATCGATATGTCGGAATTTCGTTTCTACCTCCGGTTCTTCTACCGGCGGACGCTGGACTCGAGTCCGGCGGCGGTCGATAACCTGAGGAAGATCCTCGCCGAAATCGTTGGGGAACTTTTCCCGGCGAAGAAGGTGGTGGTCGCGCCGGCGGATTCCAAGCCAGCCGTTGCGGCCGCTCCAGAGCCGGCCAAGTCGGACGTGGCGAAGTTGGTTCCGACAACGACCGACGCACCGGTGGTCGATTGCCGATGGGATCAGTTCCGTATCGGCAATGCATGCGTCGATGCGAATGCGAAGAAGTGAACTGGTCCGCGGCGCTTAGGCGCCGCGGACCGAGGCCGGGAACCCAAATGGGAACCCGGCTTTTTTCTTTGTACGGGTGAAAGCAGAACCTATGTCAAGGTTAAACCTTGACATAGGTTCTGCTTTCTACTCCCTACCTTCCACTCTCTACTCTCTATTATCCACTCTCCCTGCATAGACTGTGGACTATGTCCTAGAGAAACCAGGCATAGACGCGGTACGATATGCTGACATGGCTGAGAGCTTTACGAGATCTCCTTTTAAAAGTCCCGAAGAAGAGATTGCCTATTTACGCGAGCGTATCGCCCTTCGTGAGCGTGAATTACACGACCGTGGTGGGGATGTTGATACGGCTGATTATGAGGGGCTAGCCAAGCATGAACTTCGTGAGTACGCAGAGCATTCGCCCGATGTGGTGCTCGACCCTGCACACCGCCTCACGCCCGACCTCGAGCGGGGACTCACTGAGCAACTTGAGACCGCGCGACATATGGTCGAAGAGGTGATTCATGTTGCAGAAGAATACGGTATTCGAAATGTCTTATCTCTTATAGAAAAACTCACTGATTCGTTTCGGGTCGACAGTGCACATGATGCACTCATTGCGCATATTCGCGCAGGGAAGCAAGTTGCCAATTTTAAAGAAGGTGCACCGCTCTGGAATCTACTCCATATGACCCTCTTTAGCGTTGCGCTTCCTGAGGCGCAACGTGAGGACGAAAAAGGACAAGAGCTTTCGCGTGCCATTACTGCCATGGAGCAGCTCTATGGTGGACTAAGTGCTCTTTCTCATGCACAGAGTAGGGAGCAATTACACTTTTCTATTGAGATTGCGGTCTCTGATAATAGCGACAACATTATCTTTTATATTGCCGTACCTACAGCGTATGTGGATTTATTTGAAAAACAGCTTCTCTCGCTTTTCCCGCACGCCTTAGTCACCGAAGAAAAAAATGACTACAACATCTTTGTCGAAGGAGGTGCTTCGGCGGTCTCTGTCGGTACACTCCGCAAGCATCCTCTCTATCCTCTCCGTACTCACGATACCTTTGACCACGATCCGCTCAAGGTACTCTTGAATGCCTTTTCTAAAATCGAACGAGAGGGTGGGGGTGCGTCGTTGCAGTTTCTTATCCGTCCACGTTCCGAGTTGTATCATCGTGAATACGAAGGTATTCTAAAGCGCGTATCAAATGGCACGCCGATTGATAAAGCTATTGACCTTGCTTCTACCTTTGGTGAATTTAAGCACTTTATCAAAGACGAGTTTTTTTCTCCCAAGAAAAAAAGTGATGAACCACGTGAGCACAAAGAATCGGTGCCCGGAGAGGTGCTTGAGCTCCTCCGTTCAAAGATAACCTACCCTATACACGAAGTCGTTGTGCGTGTAGTCGTGTCTGCCAAGGACGATGTACGTGCGCGTCAGGTGCTCCATGAGATTGAGGCGAGCTTTAATCAATTCGAAAATTCACTCGGGAATGGCTTGCGCTTTAAAGAGCTTTCACGCGGACAAGCACGTACTGAGATTCAGAAATTTGCCTTTCGAGAGTTTACTGATGCGTATGCACTTCCACTCTCTGAGCGAGAGCTCGCGACACTCGTGCACCTCTCGCAAGGCGGAGGGGCGATGACGCCACAGTTTAAACAGACACAGTCTGCCTCAGCTCCCGCACCCATTGACCTTCCTCGGGAAGGGACGCTTCTGGGTACGAACCTCTACCGCAATGTCAGTACTGACATCTGTATTACCGAAGAAGATCGCTTGCGCCATTTCTACATCATCGGACAGACCGGCACCGGAAAGACGACTCTGATGAAAAATATGATCATGCAGGACATCCAAAATGGTAATGGTGTCTGCATGATCGATCCGCACGGAAGTGACGTTGTCGATGTGCTCGCCTCCATTCCACCTGAGCGCAAAAAAGACCTCATCTATTTTGACCCGTCTCATTTTGATCATGTGCTCGGTCTCAATATGCTCGAGTGTGACCCGCGCTACCCTGAGCAGAAGACCTTTGTGGTCAATGAGCTTTTTTCTATTTTCCAGAAACTCTATGGTGCAAACCCTGAGTCCATGGGTCCGATGTTTGAGCAGTACTTTAGAAATGCCACCATGCTCGTGCTCGAAGATCCTGAAAGTGGCTCGACGCTGCTCGACGTATCGCGTGTGATGGTCGACGCATCGTTTCGTCGCTTAAAGCTTTCGCGTGCGACCAATCCTGTCGTCATTCAATTTTGGAAGGAGATTGCGACGAAAGCAGGCGGGGAAGCGGCGCTCGAAAATATCGTGCCCTATATCACCTCCAAGTTCGATGTCTTTACCGCAAACGACTACATGCGACCTATCATCGGCCAACAAGTATCGTCATTTAATTTCCGTGAGGTGATGGACACAAATAAAATCTTGCTCATCAACTTGGCGAAAGGGCGCCTGGGAGAAATCAACGCCAACCTCATCGGTATGATCATCGTGGGCAAAATCCTCATGGCGGCGCTTTCACGCGCAGACTCTCCTGGGAAAAAATTCCCTCACTTCTATCTCCATATCGACGAATTTCAAAACATCACTACAAACTCCATTTCCGCCATTCTCTCAGAAGCTCGTAAATACAAGTTGGGCCTCACACTTGCGCATCAATACATACAGCAAATTGACGAAAAGATTCGCGATGCGGTCTTTGGTAACGTGGGCTCTATGGCGGTATTTCGTGTGGGCTCTGAAGACGCTGCTTTCCTTGAGAATCAGTTTGCCCCTATCTTTACTAAAAATGACTTGCTCTACATCCCGAATCGTCATGCCTATGTACGCCTCCTTGCACATGGTACCCCTACCAAGCCTTTTGATATTGCGACCAAAAAACCGCCAGAAACCGATGAAGCCTGGGCACAAGAGCTCATTGCATACTCATATACTCAGCATGGCCGCCCGCGAGATGAAATAGAGGCCGAGATTAAGGCACGTTATCAACGTCCACAGGATGTAGACGACTAAGAGATGGTATAGTAATTGCACTATGCAGGACACCACTGTCGCTGAACGTTTCGCCGTAGACACCATGCCTTCTGTGGAGGCATTGGAGAGTTTTAATGTGTCCACTCCAAAAGGACGTGCACTTCTTTTATCGCGCATACAAGAAGGAAAGGAATCTTTTTCTCCAGAGCAACAGACAGCATATGGTGAACTTCGCGATGGCGTAGTGAAGCTTGCGCGCGGGCAAGGTTCGACAAAAGAGCTGCAACAGTATGCACAAGTACTCGGAGTTTTTTTGCGAACAGAAGAGGCTCCTTCTAAAGGAATAAAAGAGACTCAGGAAGATGGTGCGGAAGGAACCAAACGAGAGAATGTGGATGTATCCGCTCCGATAACAGAAGAGCGTACGGTTCCTATTGCGCAAAAAGCAGGGCCGACCGTTTCGTCGGCAATAGAAGAGGTGCTGAAAGCAGATACAACCCCTTCTTTTGTGGCTTCTGTTGCCGTAGCGCCAAAAATGAGACGTGGTCCTGACATCCGTATTGATGCACCTACCCCTCTCGAAGTGGCTCGTGTATCAGAAGAAGTGATCGCTCCGATAGTGGCCGAGGAATCAAAGCCAGAGGTGGAGGAGGTAGCAGAAGCGGTTTCGACGACGATAGAGTCTCTGAGCGGAAAGATTGATTATATAAATGATAAAATAAATGAATTTGCTCATGGCAAGGCATTTCAGTGGTTGAGCAATCCTGACACAAGATATAAAGAATATATGAATGAGCTCATTGCCATTCGAGCTGCACTCAGTGTGCCTGATGTCAGTGAAGCAGAGCTCACCGCTCTTGCCGAGCGTGTCGCACATCTTGAAGAGATGGCAGGAAATGTGCGCAAGGCCGTGGGAGGAGAAGCACCGGTTGTAGTGGCGGATGCGCAGGGTACAGAGATGTCCTCGGCATGGGGCGAGAGTTCTGCTCCGCTTCCGACGGAGACTGCTGTGCTAGATGTTGAAGGGCCAGTTGTTCAAAAAGAAGTTTCTCCTAAAGTTGAAGTGGCGCAGGTAGCGGAAGAGGTACCTGTTGTCGCGGAACATTTTGAAGAAAATCTCGTTTCTCCCGTACTCCCTCCTGTCGAAGAAGTCGTTCCTCCTGTAGCCGATGCTCCACAGGCGGTAGAAGAGGGTGTGGAAGTGGTACCTGTAGAAGAAACTCCTCTTGCACAAGAAGTATCACAAGTGTCGACAGAGATGTCTGCCCCTGAGGTGGTAGAACAGGCATCAGAATCATCGATACTCACTTCTCCCGAAGTAACCACCGCTCTTGAAAACTTGTTGATACAGTGGCTCGGTACGACAGGTTGGTTTAGTCTCGGTGATTCTGGTCTCAAACACCCTGATTGGCTTGCTATGAAAGACTTACGTGTCAATGAAATTAGTGTCGAAGATGGCTTTATCCCTAAAGGACTTCGTCCAGAGACCCTTACCAATTTGAGTGAAAATATCCGTGCGTGGTCTGTGAAATACGGACTGTACCCCGAAGGAGCTGAGGAGACTGTCGAGCACTTTATGCGCCGTGTCGTCCATGCAGGGATGGGAGGTGTGTAGTACGCGATTTTGGTATACTACCTGTGTATGTATCATCACGCCTATTTACTGGTAGGTCCTCATGAAGAAGGTATGCGTAAGGCGCATACGCTTTTTGGTTTTACGCATGCACCCGAAGGGAATCCCGATGTACACGTGTTGCGATATAGCACTTTCGGTATTGAAGAAGCTCGAGTGCTGACGCGCTGGGCATTTCAACAGCCAGTGGCAGGGACGCATCGCATTTTTATCGTGCAGTGTGAGCAGCTCACACATGAGACGCAGAATGCACTTCTGAAGCTTTTTGAAGAGCCACCACGCACCAGTCGCTTCGCACTGTTGGTACCGAGCGAAGATTCAATAATTGCGACACTACGCTCGCGTTTTGAAGTGGTGCCACTTGCACAAGCTGTAGAAAAGGAGGTGGTGCGTGCAGAACAGTTCCTTGCACAAAGCTACGCGGAGCGTCTCGAAGAGATTGCGCGTCGCACGAAGAGTAAGGAGGAGGGGTGGCACGGGGAGCTCCTCTCTTCTCTGGAGGATTTTTTTCATACGCGTGGCGATACCAAAGCACTCCAGAGTATTGCATTTGTCCGTACGTATAGCGAGAGGCGAGGAGCGTCGCGGAAAATGCTTTTAGAGCATCTTGCTTTGTCATTGCCATCTGTAGAATGAGATTAGGAGAGTGTAAGAGGAGAAGGAATGCACATCTGTAATCTTTTCATTTTGTACGGTATTATAGGTGGATTATGGCATATGATTTTAAATCGTTTGATACACGTCGCACAGAAGCGGTAGAGTGGCTTGCAAGGGAATTTTCGGCAGTACGGACGGGACGCGCAACGCCGTCACTTCTCGACTTGGTGCAGGTTGAATCCTATGGTGTGCGGGTGCCCATCATACAGGTGGGCTCGGTGAGTAACGAAGATGCACGGACACTCCGCATTAGTCTTTGGGACAAAAAGCAAATTAAAGACGTGGAGCGTGCATTGGTAGAGGCTGACCTCGGCGTCTCGGTTGTCTCAGATGACAGCGGACTTCGCGTGATGTTCCCCACACTTACCAGTGAGCGCAGAGTACAGCTTCAAAAACTTGCGAAAGCAAAGTACGAGGACGCCCGTGTGACACTGCGTAAAGTACGCGATGAGATCATGAAAGAGCTCGACCAGAAGGTGAAAGAAAGTGAGATAAGCGAAGACGAGAAGTTTCGTCTCCGCGAAGAAGTACAGAAGCGCATTGATGCAACCAATGCGACCTTTGAAACAATGCTCGCACGCAAAGAAGAAGAGATAGCTCAGTAATATGTATATCCTTATTTTCGCCCTTGTTCTGTTTGTGTTGGTGCTCGTGCATGAGCTCGGGCATTTTCTCGTGGCAAAAAAGACCGGTATGCGTGTGGATGAGTTTGGTATTGGATTTCCGCCACGATTGTTTGGTATACGAAAAGGGGAAACCGTCTATACTCTCAATGCCGTTCCTTTGGGAGGTTTTGTAAAAATATTTGGTGAAGACGCAGAGGAAAGTGTGGAGGATGCTGATCGTTCGCGCGCCTTTGGCAGTAGGCCGCTCTGGGCACAGGCGCTCGTGCTCATTGCGGGAGTTTCGGCAAATGTGCTTTTTGCGTGGCTTCTTTTCACACTGGCATTTACGATGGGTATGAAGACCGCTGTTTCAGAAGAAGCGGCTGGTGCGGACGCAAAACTCACGGTGCTCTCAGTGCTTCCTGATAGTCCTGCCGAGAAAGCAGGTATTCAGGTAGGAGATGTGATAGAGCGAGTAAAAAATGAAAACGGTCATCCCGTAGAAAAACTTTTCCCGAGTACGGTATCGAGCTTTATCCAAGAATATAACGAAGTGACCCTTAGTACTTCTCGTGACGGCGAAGGAAAGACGTACACACTTTCTTCCGCACAAGGACTCGTGGATGAGGCGCCAGAAAAGAAGGTGGTGGGAATCACCATGGGGCTCATCGAGACAGTGAAAAAACCGTTCTTCACTGCGCTCTATGACGCAGGTATACATACGGTAGTCAGCATTGGCGCTATTGCGGTAGGGATTTTTGATTTAATGCGAGACGCACTCTTTTTTGACGCTGACTTTTCTCAGGTCGCAGGTCCGGTGGGTATTGCAGGCTTGGTTGGAGACGCTGCGTCACTCGGCATATCGTCTCTCCTTATCTTCACGGCATTTATTTCTCTTAATCTCGCGGTCATCAATGTCTTGCCATTCCCTGCGCTCGACGGCGGGAGGCTCATCTTTGTGTGTATCGAGGCTTTGAAGGGCTCGCCTGTTTCCAGCCGTATTGCAGGAGCGACGAATGCAATAGGATTTTTCCTCCTCATTGGACTCATGCTCGTGGTGACGTATAACGATATTTTGAGATTGTTTTAGGTACGGCACAAACCCCAAAGAAAACAGCAAAGCTGTTTTCTTTGGGGTTTTTCTGTGTGTCCTTTTCTCCGCAACTCTCCCATGCTATAAAAAGACTGGGTACTAATAGGAGGTTATCCAGATGACAGAACCGTTGATTACTCTCACTCTACCGCTATCTGATGTGGTGCGAGCTGATCGGCGTAGTATGGGCAATACAGGTTGGTCAATCTGTATTTCTTGCGGACAAGAAGGACGGACGCAAGATGCCCCGTATGGCTTCCGGCATGGCTTTTCGAATCATAGTAATGATCTTGTACACGGACCTGTGTGCCCAGTAGGAGGCTTACTGACGGAGGGTGGAGAGCTGAAAAGTGAATTGGCAACTTAATCCGATGAAGACAAGTCATTGCCACCAAACCCTCCTCGATGCCTACATTTGCTAGGGCGCATTATCGAACCCGTCCTCTCGAGACGCATGTCTCACATATAGTGAAAAAGCCGTCACCACAAAAGTCGTGTGGAGGACGGCTTTTGTGCTTTTGAACCCATATTCCTTGGCTAGCAAAGAAACCCTATGCCAAGAACGCTGGGCGTTCTTGGCATAGGGTTTCTTTACCTATACAATGATGCTCTATGCGACAATCTAAACTTTTCACAAAAACACGAAAGGAGGCACCAAAAGACGAAGTTTCAAAGAATGCGCAATTGCTCATTCGTGGAGGATTTATCCACAAAGAAATGGCAGGAGCGTATTCCTATTTGCCACTTGGCTGGCGCGTGCTCGAAAAAATAGAAAAAATAGTCCGTGAAGAGATGGATGCTATCGGGGGGCAGGAAGTCCGTATGGCGACACTACATCCTTCGGAGCCATGGAAACAGACAGGGGCGTGGGATGGAGTGGATGTACTTTTTAAGATACAGAGTCGCACTGAAAAGGAATACGCACTTGGATACAGCGAGGAAGAAATCGTCGCACCTATTGCACAAGAGTACGTCACTTCGTATAAAGATCTACCTGTCGCTATCTATCAGATAGGTTCAAAATATCGTGATGAATTGCGCGCAAAGAGTGGCATCATGCGCGGGCGCGAATTCTCCATGAAAGACATGTATTCATTTCATGAAAGCCAGGAGGATTTTGATCGATTTTATAATGAAGCGAAGGAGGCATATCTGCGTGTGTATGCACGATGCGGACTTGTTGCAAAAGCGACGGAGGCGTCTGGTGGAAGTTTCACCAAAAAAACATCGTATGAATTTATGGTGCTCACTGATGCAGGCGAGGACGACATCCTGTACTGTGACAAGTGTTCATACTGTGTGAATGTTGAAATCACTGACCAAGAAGAGGGAGGCACGTGTACGCGATGTGAAAATGGGGGGATACTCTCGCGTGCAAAAGCCTCTGAAGTAGGAAATATCTTTGATCTCGGCACCAAATATTCTAAGGATTTCGGATTCATGTACAAGGATCGTGCGGGAGAAGGTCAGTATCCTATTATGGGATGCTTTGGTATTGGTATCACGCGACTTATGGGAGTCATTGCAGAAACATTAGGTGATGAGAAGGGTGTCATTTGGCCTGCTGCAGTTGCACCTTTCCAGATGCATCTGGTGAGTCTTGGGCAGGACGATGATGAAATGCGTGAATATGCCGATGGCATCTATGCGAACCTCAAAGATCGTGGAATACCCGTTCTCTTCGATGACCGTGATGCACGTGCGGGGGAGAAATTTGCGGACAGCGATCTTATCGGTCTCCCATATCGTGTGGTAGTGAGCAAGAAAACGCGTGATGAAGGGCGTTTTGAAATGGTCGAAAGGCGCACGGGTGAAGTATCATTTGTCAGCGAAGAAGAACTCTATACTTTTTTTGAAAAAGCGAATATTTCACTCCAGGGTACTCTATGAAAAAAATTCGCGGCATACTCGATCGCATCTTTGGTGCGCTCTCGACTGATATTGGTATCGACTTGGGAACCGCCAATACCTTGGTGTATCAAAAAAACAAAGGCGTCATTTTAAATGAGCCGACGATTGTGGCTCTGAACACCAAGACCGGTCAGCTCGTCGCTGTAGGAAAGGCGGCAAAGAGTATGCTCGGACGCACACCTGCCCACATCAAGGTAGTCCAGCCATTGGTGGACGGTGTTATTTCTGATTTTGAAATGACTGAAGAGCTCCTCGCATATGTGATAGGGAAAGTGCGCTCAGAGTCGCGTTCGCTCATTGGACCACGAGTGCTCATCGGTGTGCCGTCGGGTATCACCAACGTAGAGATGCGCGCTGCGCGAGACGCCGCACGCAACGCCGGTGCGCGCGAAGTTTTCCTTGTTGAAGAGCCTATGGCAGCTGCTATCGGCGCCAAACTCCCAGTGCATATGCCTGTCGGTAATATGATCATCGATATTGGTGGCGGTACGACAGACATCGCCGTCATTGCGCTCAATGGTATTGTCGTTGCGCGCAACTTGCATGTCGCAGGCGACAAGCTCGATGACGATGTGATCAACTACATCCGCGATCACTTTAAGGTTTTGGTCGGAGATAAGACTGCAGAAGATATCAAGATACTCCTTGCGTCTATTACGCGCGCAGAGGTGGCGCAGGAGACCATCGTCCGTGGTCGTGATGTGGTGACGGGACTTCCTCGTGAGGTGGTCATTACGGATGCGGATATCCGCGAGGCTATTTCACATTCTGTTGATACTATTATCGAAGCGGTACGTGATGTGCTCGAGCGGACACCGCCTGAAGTCTTGGCAGATGTTATGCAACGAGGCATCTATCTCTCAGGCGGTGGTGCGCTCATTCCGGGTGTCGCAGGACTCCTAGAAGAAGTATTGCAAGTACCGGTGATTGTCGTACCCGATCCTTTGACTTCGGTGGTGCGTGGTACAGGTATCATTCTTGAGAATTTAGAGCGGTATAATGAAGTCCTTATAGATAATGAGAACGAATTTTCGGCAGCGTTTTAATCGCACACAGACTCCTCGTGTAGGTATTGCATTAGGTGTGCTTGCATGCGTCGCGCTCGCGATGTATTTTTTTTCGCATGCATTTGGATCTGTCGCGTCGCACGTAGTGTCACCTTTATATACTGCGCGCACGTGGTTCCTTGCCTCAGAATCGTCACTTCCGCGATATATTCGTGAGAGAGCATCGCTCGATGCAGAGATTGATCGACTCCAAGCAGAAATGGGTCGTCTGTCGTATGACGTGGCGCACCTCGCGACGCTGGAAGCTGAAAACACCATGCTTCGCGGTATGCGTTCACATTCTCTTCGTGACCGCATCGTTGCTGATGTGATACGAAGACCAAATGAAACCCCATACGATACACTCGTGGTGCATAAAGGAAGTGAGGATGGCGTTGTGACTGGTGCATTGGTGTACGCAGAAGAGACAGTCGTGGGTACCGTTGTGCGCGCCTTTACGGACAGTGCCCTCGTCATGCTCTTTTCAACACCTGATGTGAAGAGTCCAGTCTATATATATGGACCTGATATCTTTGCGTATGCCTATGGTATGGGAGGTGGTGTGTTGCGGGTGAGTGTGCCACAGGGCATTGCGGTGAAAGAAGGGGACCCGGTCGCCATACCGATGGCGGACTCAGGTGTCTATGGTCTGGTATCACACATCGAATCAGTTGAATCAAATCCTGAGCAGTATGCGTATGTAACACAAGAGCCTGCATTGCAGAGTATGCGTTTTGTAGCAATTGACGCCTTTGCGATGCCAGCATTTTCGCACGCTGACGCATTGGCGAGTGTGGCGGGTGCGCGCGCAGAAGCCACTTCGTCTCCTATGGCGGCATTTATAGAACTCTTGCCAATTGCATCGACAACAGCGTCGACGACAGTAGATACATCCCCTTAGTATGCGTATCTTTTTCTTCATACTTCTTATCGGCATCTTTTTTATCCTTCCGTGGTGGGTAGGTGTAGGTGGTGCGTGTCTGTATGCACTTCGTTTTCGCGCATATGAGTTGTGCGCGCTCGGCATGCTTCTTGATGCGAGCTATGGAACATCGTGGGGAGGTGTCCCATTTCCGTTTGTCTACACACTCGGCGCCTGTGCGCTTGTAGTCGCAGGTGCGCTTGGTAAGCCGTATATACGACTCACATAGCGTATGCGTTTCTTTCGAAATAAAAAAAAGAACACGATCGATTTTGATGAAATTTTTCTTGATTCGTCAAATTTACCCGCCTTTAATACAGGAAGACTTGAAGGGCGCATCGAGATGCCGTTGTCGCGTACGGGTATGTATGCGGTAGGGGTCGTATTTTCGCTCATCGCTTTTGTGTTCCTTATACAACTCTATCGACTTCAGATTGTGCACGGACAAGAGTATGCAGAGCGAAGTGCAAACAACCACATAGACACGAGTCTCCTCTTTGCAGAGCGAGGAGTTATTTTTGATAGAAATGGTGAACGATTGGCGTGGAATGCGGAAAGTGCAGAAAATCGTGATTTTGCTGAACGTGTGTATACCGACCGCAAAGGGTTGGGGCAGCTTTTGGGATATGTAAATTATCCACGAAAAGATTCTTCAGGCTTTTATTTTAGGACAGAGTATGTAGGGAAGGGCGGCGTAGAGGAATCGTTTAATACCATGTTGGCAGGAGAAAATGGTGAGCAAATACTCGAAGTCGATGTGTTTGGAAACCCGATCTCAGAGCATGTCGTACACATGCCAAACAATGGCGATTCAGTCACACTCACCATTGACGCACGTCTCTCAGAAGCGCTCTACGAGCATATCGCGACATCGTCTCATAAGGCAGAGTTTCGAAGTGGCGCTGGAGCTATTATGGACGTAGAGACGGGAGAAATCATCGCAATGACGAGTTATCCTTCATTTGATCCAGAGGCGATGACGCGAGGTGATGAGGCGTTGCTACAAGAGTATCGAGAAGACAGACGACTACCTTTTTTAAACAAAGTGGTAGCAGGACTGTATACGCCAGGGTCCATTGTGAAGCCTTTTGTAGCACTCGCTGCGCTCACAGAAAAAACTATTTCACCAGAGAAGGTTATTGTGAGTACCGGAGCGCTTACCATACCAAACCCGTATACACCTTCTCAGCCTTCAATCTTTACCGACTGGAAGGCGCACGGCGCAGTCACGATGCGACGCGCGATAGCGGTATCGTCGAACGTGTATTTCTATGTGGTCGGTGGAGGGTACCTTGATCAGAAAGGTCTTGGTATCGCAAAGATTGATGCCTACATGAAAACATTTGGTTTTGATACAGAGACCGGTGTGCGCTTGCCGGGTGAAGAGCGTGGTATCGTGCCAAATCCCGAGTGGAAAAAAGAAGTCTTTGACGAAGAGTGGCGACTAGGAGATACGTACCATACGTCTATCGGGCAATTTGGTTTCCAAGTGACACCGCTTGAAATGTTGCGCGCGTATGCTGCTATTGCAAACGGTGGTACGCTCCTGCGTCCTCTTATTGCACAAGACGAAAAACAAGAACCTGTAGAATTACCCCTATCGGACGATGCACTCCGTGTCATTCACGAGGGGATGAAATTGGGTGCAGAGGAAGGTACTGCACGCGCGCTCAATCGTCCGGAGATGGCCTTTGCGGGAAAGACCGGTACCGCGGAATTGGGTTCTAAAAAAGAATTCGTAAATTCGTGGGTCATTGGATTTTATCCCTATGAAAAACCAAAGTATGCATTTGTACTTTTGATGGAGCGAGGTCCGCGTGCAAATCTCTTTGGTGCGTCACCCATCATGAGTCAGTTTTTTACCTGGATGCGTGACAATACGCCTGAGTACTTTGGGGAGCTTCAAAAACGATGATTTGACTTCACCTAGTCGGCACGTATAATAGAGCAACTACTTAGTTTGATATATATATGAGTGACTCACACGATGCATTTCTAACTTCTGAAAAGTTTGAAGAATTAAAAAAAGAACTTGAGTTGTTAAAGACGACTCGACGAAAGGAGGTCGCAGAATCATTGGAATACGCACGTAGTCTCGGAGACCTCTCAGAAAATGCTGAGTATCAAGAGGCACGTGATATGCAGGCAGCTATCGAAGAGCGCATCCAACACCTCGAGCGAGTCATCAAAGAAGCAAAGATTGTCGTGGGGGACAAAAAGGGTGCAGCTATCGTAGGGCTCGGGTCAGTGGTGACCATCCAGCGAGATGGCGAAAAAGAAAATCGCATCTACACTATTGTGGGCTCAGAAGAAGCAAATATCCACGAACACAAGCTCTCATACCTTTCTCCGCTCGGAGAAGCACTCATGGGCAAGCAAAAAGGTGAAGCATTTACCTTCGCAACACCAAATGGCAAACAGTCATACAAAGTGATGGATTTGAAATAAAGAACCCTAAAAAAGAACGCATGGCGTTCTTTTTTAGTACCCGGGGTTCTTTGCTTGTTAGGGATATGGCCTCCGCCATTCTATTTATTTCATCCTACCTACTCGTAAGCTCTTGGCTTACGAGTAGGTAGGATGTTCACTGGTAAAACAAAAAGCCCGCCCAGCACCACTGCAGTGGTGCTGGGCGGGCTTTTTGTTTTTTCACCAATTCGCGGTAGGATACACATACAAAATCCTTGAAACAATCACTTGTACCACTATGTCATCAAAAGAAGAACTACGAGCAGAACGAGAAAAAAAGCTTTCGCTTTTCGAAGCAAAGGGCATTGAAGTCTATCCTGCAGACACCGCAGTGACGCATGCGCTCGCAGAGGTACGAGGAGCTTTTTCGACACTTGCAGAGAGCGGGGCAAAGGTCACGGTTGCGGGACGCCTCCTTTCTTTGAGACGCCATGGCGGCTCTACATTTGCCGATGTATTTGATGGTACTGCACGCATGCAACTTTTCTTAGGAGAAGATGTGCTGGGGGCAGAGCAGTATGCGCTCTTTGCCGACGCAGTTGACGCGAGTGACTTTGTCGAGGTGACAGGAGAAGTCTTTGAGACTAATCGTGGTGAACAGACCGTACGTGTGCTCTCGTGGCGCATTCTAGCAAAAGCACTGCAAGCAATACCGAGTGAGTACTTCGGTATTGCTGACGAAGATGAACGTTTCCGCAAACGATACATCGATTTACTCCAAAAAGAAGATTTGCGCGAGCTCTTTGTGAAAAAGGCAGCCTTTTGGGATTCGGTACGCAGGTTTATGAAATCGCGTGGCTTTCTCGAAGTGGAGACTCCGACACTTGAGATCACCACAGGAGGTGCTGAAGCACGTCCCTTTAAAACACATCATAATGATTTTGATATCGATGTGTACATGCGCATCTCTATTGGAGAACTCTGGCAAAAGCGGTTAATGGCTGCAGGCTTCCCGAAGACCTTTGAAATAGGACGCGCATATAGAAATGAAGGTACGAGTCCGGAGCACTTGCAGGAATTCACCAACATGGAGTCGTATGAGGCGTATGCGGACTATCGTGATGGGATGAAGTTTGTACAAGATCTCTATCGCACTGTCGCAACTGAAGTCTTTGGAACCACACAGTTTGAAGCTCGTGGACATACCTTTGACCTTGCACATGAGTGGACAGAGATCGACTATGGTGAGGAAATAAAAAAGCAGACCGGTATCGACATCTATGAAGCGAGTGATAGAGAGATGGAGGCAAAACTTGCGGAGCTTGGTGTGAAATACGAAGGACAAAATCGTGAACGCTTGATGGACACGCTCTGGAAATATTGTCGCAAGCATATTTCAGGTCCAGCATTTCTCGTGCACCACCCACTCCTCGTGGCGCCGCTTGCAAAAGCACGCGCCGATGGGAGGACGGTAGAGATGTTTCAGCCTATCATTGCAGGTAGTGAAGTGGGGCGAGGCTATAGCGAGCTCAATGACCCTATAGATCAGCGCAAGCGCTTTGAGGTCCAGCAGGCACTCCTTGAAGCGGGAGACGATGAGGCGATGATGCCTGAATGGGAATTCGTCGAGATGCTTGAGCACGGTATGCCACCGACCTGCGGCTTTGGGTTTGGAGAACGCTTCTTTGCATTTTTGATGAATAAGCCATTGCGTGAAGTACAGCTCTTTCCTTTGATGCGTCCTCGTGAGGCAGAAAAAGCACATCCAAAGTCTACTGAGAAAGAGGTGGCAGTTGTAGTCCTTGATACAGAGAAGCTCGTGGAGCCATGGCAAGTATTAAATACCGTTGCCCATGTGAGCGCATCATTTGCGGCACGCGCGGGGAAGAAGCTCTTTTTTGCGGACAGTGCATCGACGAGCGATGGTCATGCCATACCGCTCAATATTCAGCACGCCATTATGATCAAGAAAGGGAATCGTCTCGAAGAGATTATGCGTGAGCATCCAGCGTCCTGCACAGTCGTACCCTTTACGCGTGACATGCTCGTAACGACAAATGACAAAAAGGTCATCGCCGCAACAAAAGAGAAAAAGAATGACGACATAGAATATCTCGGCGTATTGGTCTTTGGTCCACGTAGTGAGGTAGAAAAATACACGGAGAAGTACCCACTCTATTCGTAAGAGGTATAGATATAAACGAAAGTGACCTTGTAGCGCCCGAAGGCACTACAAGGTCACGAAGAAGTCGATTGGACATATACGGTGAGCACCTGGCTTTTTGATGTGGATTGCTGGAACATTTCCTTCCGGAATCACGGTGTGGAAGTACGGAGTCCACCCCTCGATCAGTGCCTTCATGGTTTCCCGGAACATTCTCTCGTGAAAAAGCGCGAGTACTCCGTCATCTCCTGTCTGTGCGATGTAGGGGTCGCGTATGGGCCAGAAGAGGAGGGTCATAACATCTGCATTTTTGTGAAAAAATTGATTTGAATCCCAATAGGTTGGAATTTTCCATTTTCGCACAAGAACCACTTCCACCCATGAGAGAACCTCCTCAGATACCTCGCGGGAATCTGAAAAAAAACCCTCTCCACGCCATGCACGTTCCGCTAGCGCTCGCTCGTACTCGGTGTATCTACTACCGTAGGTTACAGGCAGTATGCTGGGAATGACGCCATCTACCGTGACAGGTACGTCAACGAGATATCCTCTTGGATCCCAGAGTAGGTGGCGGTCTTGCATTTCTCCTCGATGTATTCTAGGAATAACGCACCTGCGCTCATTGAGCATGTGCTCAATTTCTTCTCGACGTAAGCTCGATCGCTCCGGAAGTCTGTCCGAAGCGGCATGGTCTGACCATATGTACTGCATCGGAATCTCCACTGCGAAAGGGTACAACAGCTGTTTGGATTATGACATGGTATTTATATAAAAGCAAATTTTACGGAGAGTGAGTTATATTGCAAAACCCCCGCGCGCCGAAGGCGCGCGGGGGTTTTGCATTTAGAAAGAGAAATGAAAAATAACTAGTCACAATCATAGTAGTTTTTTGGCACAACAAGTGATCCTTGTATGTACAGAGGGGAGAGGTGTGTGCTTTTGAGAACATCGCAGCGTCGACGGTCCCCGATTTTGCCCAAGGGGCAAAATCGGGGTGTTCAAAAAAGTACGCATCTCTCTCCTCTGTCTCGAGTACGTTTCCCATTAATGTGGACAACAGTGTTGGCTGGTGGGACAAAGTGTTATACAGTGTAGGGGTGGTGGGAGATAGTGGTAGAAAAACCTAGTGCGTGCTCTCGCGCTAGAAAACATCGAGTATGCTCATAGGCGAATACACACACTCTTTAGAT
>Ga0172380_10003989_pt1 | contig 19552 bp, 30 predicted proteins | sample Leawe162metaG_FD_119747 | JGI IMG/M metagenome (GOLD analysis project Ga0172380, IMG submission 119747) | Leachate microbial communities from a municipal landfill in Southern Ontario, Canada - Leachate well 162 metaG | ecosystem: Engineered > Solid waste > Landfill > Unclassified | place... | reverse complement strand
GGCTCCGGCGACGGCTACGGCGACGGCTCCGGCGACGGCTCCGGCTACGGCGACGGCTCCGGCTCCGGCGACGGCTCCGGCGACGGCTCCGGCGACGGCGACGGCTCCGGCGACGGCTCCGGCGACGGCTCCGGCTCCGGCTACGGCGACGGCGACGGCTCCGGCGACGGCGACGGCTACGGCGACGGCGACGGCTAAATGAAAATACGAGGGCAAACAGCCCATTCATTCACAATCACAGGAGGCCTCTCTGTGCTGAAATTTCTCAAACTCGCAGGACGCGCAACAAAGATTATCGGCGTTGCGGTCGGTGTCGGCGGCTGGGCCGCCAGCATGGTCTCGCCCGAGATCGGTGCTATCGTTGCCGGTGGTTCGCTCATTGTCGGTGATCTCATCGTGTTCGGTGGCGACCTCATGGACGATGGCAAGCTGAACAAGTCATTCACAATCGACGGATAGGCAACTATCCAGCGGGCGGGCGTCCCTACCTCGGCGCTCGCCCGCAACCATTAACCAAAGGAACAAAGGAGATGAATATGCAGAACTCTGATAGGACAAACATCACCGGATACGACGCTCCGCTTTCCTCGGAACTCGAACGAGCAGAGCAGGAGTATCTTCAAGAAATCAAGTCCGAGGAAGGGCAGACATCACGGATGCTCTTGATCACGTTCACGGCAGTCGTAATCGTGTTCGGTGCGCTCACGATCTACGCGGGGATGAAGCTGATTGATTGGGTGATGCCATGACGCAAGAAAAAGACGATGTGACTTTAACTATAGCGGACGATACCCGGCCCGAGCTGGATTGTATCATGGTTATAAAAAACAGATTTGTCTTTTTCGGACTCAGCTATTTTGGTCAGTGATGAAATGGACTACTTAACAAAGACCTATTCGGACAAACCGTTTACCGTCTTGACGGACAAATACGAAGTTCGGATAAAAAGGATTGGTGATGCCGTGAAATCCTGCACCACTTGCGCCTATTACTCCCCGCACCCCTGCCAACATACAAGCGGGGAAGTGGGCGACTGCTATGCAGATGACCGGACGATTCGGAAGATATTCGACACGGAGGCACGAAACTGTGACGGGTTCGGGTATGAGCGCAAACCGCAACCGCCAGAACTCGACACGGAGAGACGCTATCCCTGTCCTGATTGCGGGGTGAGCCATGGGTAATTTTACTGAATATATGAATGACAGGATATACCGTCAGTTTGGAATGGGAACCGTTGTTGCGATAGGCGAGCAAAAAAACAGCGCATACTTTGCGGATACATACGTCGACCTCCATAACGCCGATATAATTTGCAATCTGGAAGCAGAACTACCCGACATCTACGCGCATCATGTGAGACTCGGTGAAGTGCTAGAGCATTTGACGAACGACGCGCAACTCCTCAGACACCTTAGAGGCAGAACGGAATCCATACTCGTGACCGTTCCTTACTACGGGGAAGCACCGTACCATGTGAGACTGCATAACAGATGGTCAATCACTCAACTACTCGGATACACGGGGTGGAAGGTTGTCAGATACATCCCCCGAAAGTCACCAAGACTTGACAGACCAATAGCATATCTGAGAGGAGTATTCGGGCAACGAATCAACAACTTGTTTTTTGCTCTCAACAGCATTTTACCTATCAAACCGAACGGAGGGTATTTCTACTGCATACCCGATAACAGGGTGAAAGATATCAGCGTGATGAATAAGGCGTATTTCGGAGCAACCCACGAATGAAACTCCAAGCGCATCATAGAACCCTCGACAAGTGGTTTTCCCTCTACATCCGCAAGAGAGACACACCCGGATTCTGTTGCACCTGTGGGGCAGACTTGACTTTCGAGACATCGGACTGTGGGCACTTTATTTCCCGAGACCATATTGCAACACGATGGGACGAAAGAAACGCTCACGCTCAGTGTAGGAAATGCAATAGGTTTCAAAGCGGGAAGCAGTACGAACACGGAAAATGGGTCGATAGGATTCACGGAAAAGGAACAGCGGATATTCTACTCTGGAAATCCAAAGCCCCGGCGAAGATCTCAAAGGACGAGATTCTAGCAATGACGAAACGATACAGACTGATTGTGAAAGAGGGTGCATTTTGATGCCCGAACCGAAGAGCGGGCAAGCCGCCGTTCATCCAACGGTAAGACCCGGACCCATTCATCCGACAATGCGGGTTCGACCCCCGCACGGCGGCGAGCTTGTCGTTCAACGCATGCCGACACAGGAAGAAGCCGCTTTGTACAAGATCGAGCACCGGCGAGACGAAGATGGGGCCTCGCGGATCCGCGCCACCGCAATACCTGCCCGCGCCGCAGTGGAAGGGGGTGAGGAATGACGCATCCAAAGTTTGGTGACAATGTTACGAACACCGCCGCAGGGGACAGCAACCCGCGCAAGCATGGCCTTTTCGTCCGCGTTGTACGTAGTACGGGAAAGGTGAATCCCGGCATATGGTATGAATGCACCGACGGCAAAGGGGATTTCTGGCAGACCGACTCAAGGTCGATTGTCCCCACCCTCCCCGAACAGCCGGAGACCACAATGACCATTACGCTCCAATGTCGATGCGGCGACCGTTACCCGTACTTGATCGTGGACACTGACAATGGCGCGGTGGTGGAGCTGGACAGTCAGGTAATGTGTGTCAACTGCGCGATGACGGCAGAACAGCCGGATACGTGCGAGTGTTCTTGGGTGAAAGGTCCAATCTCCAGCACTCACAACTACGTGCATCCCGCGATTGTGCATTATCGGAACGACGAGGACGGCGGGGCGGGATACGGAATCGCTTGCGGCAGTCACGATATGGCGGGAGTGCCTTTTCTCCAGCTCACAGACGGCGGCGACATCCCGGCAAAATGGGTATTGCGGTATTTCGTCCTCGGTGGTCCTGATCCTATAACCATCAAATCCGGGAGGGAGTGAAATGACAAAATCGCAAAAGGCGCTCTTGTCGCCATTGGCCGATAAAGTCGGAGAAGTCCTTATGTCAGACGATCAGACTTTGGAGAAATATTATCAAGCATGTTCTAGCGTGAGCGAAACCAACTGCGGTTGGGCGACCTATCACATCGGGCGTATGCTTTTACCGCTGATTGCGGATGAGCAAAAGCGCCGCGCCTTCACTTCAAAATCCGGGAGGGAGTGATGCGCGTCCTCATTGGCAACATGTTCCTGCACACAATCGGCGGCAGCGAATCCTTCACGCACGCTGTAGCCGAGGAACTTCTACGGCGCGGGCACGAGGTGGACCTGTTCGCCCCGAACTCAGGCGCATCCGTGTACGCCGACGATTTGGGGATTGAACTGAATCAGTTGCACGGAGACTATGATGCCGCGCTTGTGTCCCATTACCCCGTTGTCAATATGGTCCTTGAAAAGTTTTCGTATTTGGAAGGGCGAATTATCCAAACGTGTCACGGGCTTATTCCTACTCTCGAAAAGCCCAACCCATGGGCGCGACTTGTCGTAATCTCAGAGGAAATCCAACACGTTCACGGCGGCACGCTCGTCCGTAACGGCGTGAATTTGGATCGCTTCAAGCCGAGTCATCCGTTGCCCGAAAAGCCCGAGCGTTTGCTTTCCCTGTCTCAGTCAGATGAGTTCAACGCGATGCTCTCCGAGGTCTGCTTCAAGCGGGACATCGAACTGAGGACAAGAAACAAAAACGTGAACCCTGTTTTTGACGTTTCCACAGACATCATGTGGGCTGATATTGTCGTAGCTATTGGTAGAAGTGCCATTGAAGCTATGGCGTGCTGGAGAGCTGTTTTACTGGCGGACAACAGAGCATATCAAGGGCCTCTTTCTGATTCATGGGCGGGGATAAACATAGCGGACGGGCTAGGCCCGGTCGGATCAAACTACTCCGGAAGGTACTTTCGGTTCCAAGCTACTCAGGCGCACATCGAAAAAGCGTTGTCGATCTATCAGCCGGAACTTGGCACTTGGGCGAGAAAACAGGCCGAGTACGATCACGATATCAGACGGAACATTCAGAGATACTTCGAGATTGTGAACTAACCAAAAATGAGGAACAAAATGAATTTTACTAAAGCCAAACGGCAAGCCGCAGCTAAGTTCATCATCACCGGCGAACAAATCAACGACCTTATCCATTCAGAGCGGCTAATCGACCAGAACGAGGCGATGCTTCTTGCGTTGCCGCTTGCCAAAGACCCTCCCGTCCTTGTGGCTGTATGGGCGCGTGACGGTGCAGAATACATGATGCGTGTCGAGCTGCACTTCGCCCCCAATGAAAACGGGACAAGCGTGGTGCTTCATATCCCAGATGATTATCTTGACGTAAGAAAAAAGCACGGACCACCGGACCGATGGGAGCGGAAGCCTCTGAGCGAATACGGCGTAATGTACACGTCCGGCGACGCTTGCGAGTTCTTCTCCGCAACAGGTACTCCGGAAAACACACATATCCCCGAAGAATATCGAGAGCAACTATCGGCGCTTGGTTACGAATAGTGAATTGACAATGCCGAACCCTTTACGTACCTTCCCGCATGGAAATCGAAGACCGGTCCTTGCTTATCCGTTGGCTCAGAGAGCGCGAAAAGCTGCAAGCACTGGTCAATGGCGAATGCGAGAAGAGAGAAAAAGACAGGACGATTTACTACTCGATAGACCATGATGAAGAAGGAATTGAAATTGAAGATGAGGAATAGCGATAGCCAGGAAAGCTGAAATACCGGAGAAGAAGAACAAGGGCGGTAGGCCGTCGAAGTACAAGCCAGAGTTCTGCCAGTCGGTAGAGTCCATGATGTTTGAAGGCATGAGCATTGCCGAAGTGTGCCGCGAATTGGGAGTCAACTGGCAAGCCTTTAACGATTACCGCCTGAAATATCCTGAGTTTTCACTAGCCATAAAAAATGGCGAGTTCGCTTCCCGTGGATGGTGGGAGGGCGAGGGCAGAAAGAATATCGACAACAAAGAGTTCAATTCCGGTCTTTGGTACATGAACATGAAGAACCGCTTTGGGTGGAGAGACAAACCCGAAGAAGAACCCGACCGCCCCGCGTTTGATGGACGGGAATATGTCGAATAGCATCAAATGGAGACGATACGACGAACACGGGAACGAGCTGTATCATCAGTCGCAGTGGGATTTTCTTAAATGCGATGCAGAGGTATCTGCTTTCGTTGGTGGCCTTGGTTCAGGAAAAACGCATATTCTTCTCCGGAAATCCCTCGACGCTTTTCTCTTCAAGCGCAATCCCAAAGGCCAGTCATCGGGCATGGTCGTATATCCTACCTACGGACTGGCAGAGGAACTTTTTGTCGATCCGTTCCAAGAGCTGCTAGACTCATTGGGGATCGACTACGATTACAACATTTCAAAGTTCACGTTCAAATCAAGTTACGGACGAATCCGGCTTTTTTCTCTCCAGCGTCCTTCACGAATTGTCGGCAGCGCGTACACATGGGCGGCGTTTGATGAGTTTGATATTGAGTCGTGGAAGAACTGTCACACGGCATGGTTAAAAACAACGGGACGAATGAGGGGATGCGAGAAACCACAAATCTTCATTGTGACTAGTCCCGAGGGGAAGCACTACACGTATCAGCTTTTCGTCACAGACAATGACGATAACAGCCGGAAGCTGTTCAGGGCAAAGACAACCGATAACCGGCACTTGCCTAAGAGCTACGTTGAGCTGATGGAGAAGAACTACGACGCTCGCTTGATCAAGGCATACAGAGACGGGGAATTCGTGAACTTGACTCAGGGGCAGATTTACTATGCGTATTCAGACGCGAATCTCTCAAATCTCCAATGGCAGCAGGGAGCGCCCGTTGTGCTGATGTGGGATTTCAACGTAGGGGATAAGCCGATGACGTGTATTATAGCTCAGGAGTCAGGGGACAAGATACACATCCACGCGGCACTTTCTCAAAGGAACTCGAACACATACCGCATGCTGGAATATTGCGTTGAGACTTTGAGGACGCTCGGAAGTCTCCCTTCGGTTGTTGACCTCTACGGCGATTACGCTGGGAGACACAGATCAAGTAACTCCGACCTTGAAGATTGGACGATCATAAAAAAGCACTTCGCGTCCCTTAATATCAGAACAAGGGATTGCGTCCAAAGGACACGTTCAGTTCGTGCGGCGGTCAAGTCCGTAAATCACAACCTCGAATCAGGCGTGATCCAGATTCAAAAGGGCGAAATCACAAAGCCTTTGCAAAGAGACTTGGAACTCGTAGTTTGGGATGCGGATGGATCGAGAGAGGACCAATCAGATCCGGAACGCTCTCACCAGTCAGCTGCTTTACGCTACTACATCGACGCGGCGAAACCGATCATTCAGCGGATTAAAAGATACTAAGGTGTGAAATGCAGGAACAAAGCACGCAGTTAGGCAAGACGGAAATCTACTACCTCTCTCAGCTCAGAGGGGATATGGTCGGTCTATGGGATGCGACACTCAAAGAGGAGGGAGTGGGGTGGTTAGCTAAAGACAACCGAGGTCTGGCGTATCTTGACACCTCCGCCGAAATCGACTCGCTGATCGAATACGAAAAGCTGATGTCCTTTTACAAAGGCGGAGAGGACGCGAGAAAAAACCGGATACGGTTTCTTGTCGATTATGTGAAGTCGTATTACTCTACTTCGACAATCCGTGACCAGGCTTTGCCTACAATCACGTTTGTCCCTCGTGTGGTGAAAAATGTTTCATTGCTCTACAAGGACGGGGCAGAGAGATGGTTGTCAGAGGAACCCGCTGATAAGAAATATCAGGACGTAATCGCAAAAGCCAGACTGGGTATGCAGTCGAAGGCGTGGCATAGAATCTACAAACTCTGCGACCTCGTGGCTGTTCAGCCGGTGGTAAAGGAACGTAGAGGAAAGAAGATCCTTTCCTACAACGTGCATTCCCCCAACAACTTCCGCATCCTCGTTGACGATAACGGCAAGCTCACGAAGTTCATTTACTCGTCTCATCTATGGCGCGGGGACGTGATGATGAGAGATGATATTCTCGTCGTTTGGACGGATGATGAGCACTATTATCGTGATCGAAACGGGACAAGGCACGAGTTCGAGGGAAGCAACGGATCGAACCCTTACGGGGAAATCCCCGTAGTGCTCATGGCGAAAGATGCGGCCGAACCGTTAGACGGGGGGATGTCATCCCTTGTCGAAGCGAATCTGCATTACCTTTACATGCGAATGCTTGAAACAGAAGATGCGACGTATGCCGCCATCAATACCCCCGTGGAAATCAATTTTCAGGAGCAGTCGCAGAACGGAGACGGGACGGTCGAAAGAGGCCCCCGTGAGCCTTTGCGTATCACCGTCTTGGATTCGGATGTGGATCCTGATTTCAAGTATGTGTCAGGCAACCCCCATTGCGGAGTTCTTAGGGAGCTTGGAGAGAAAGAAGAGAAGTCCGCCGCAATGAGAGAGGGCATGTCCGCCGCGATGATGAGCGAAAACCCGATGGAGCTTTCGGGAAAAGCTATCAAGGGCATGATGTTGGAACTCTTGGAGCAGAGACAGGACGATGCCATCGTCATGCAGGAGTACGAAGAGGAGTTATACCAAAAGACCAGAATCGTTGCCGAAGTGGAGATGAACGTGGCGCTTCCAGAAGAAGGTTTCAACATCGAATTCCCCGACCCTCGTTTTATCGATGAACCCGCAGATGAACTGGAATTCTCGTTGAAACTTAAAGAGCAAGGTTACATCTCAGACCTTGACATCTACCGTCAATTCGTCTCCACAAGAGACACAGACGATGAGGCGATAAAGTCCATGCAGCAAAACGCAATTCAGAACAGGCGCAAGGCGGGTATCGCGGGACTCTTCACGGGGACCGGTGCAACACCAGAGGAAACGGACGCACGGAATAACCTGTTGGCCGGGCAATGACACACGACCAGTACGCCGGGTCAGTACGCGAGCTAAACGCGAAGATGCGTGAAGCTATCGGCAAGATTGAGACCTTGCAGCTCACGAAACAGGAACGCGCCGTAATCGACGCTTTGCCTAAAGACAAGATTCGGATTATGGAGTCCGTTTTATCTCGTTACCAGAGTACGCCTGTTGATATGCGCCGCGAGATGGTTCTAAAAGGCATCGCCTTGCTCATCATCAACGCCCGCTTACTGGCCGATGGCTGGAAGCTCGGCACGAAAGCTGCTAACGAGATGGAGTGGTAATGGCGAAGTCCCCACAACAGGTAGCGAAAGATATGTTGCAAGCCTTCGAGGAATTTGAGCAATGGGTGCAAAGCACATTTATCAAAAATTCCGTTGAGACCATCGCTAAGGATCGCAAGGAAGGTTTCATGGCGGGGAAAGGCCCGAAAGGCGAATCATGGCCCGCTCTGAAACCCGCGACAGTCAGAAGCAAATCCGGCCAGCACAAGACGACAAGGGTGAAACGCAAAGGCGGAATATCCGGACTGAGCACGGCAGAATCCAAGCCCGCTAAGTATCCGTCAAAGCCCCTCATCGACACCGGTGCAATGATGAACGCGACAACGCACGTAAAGAAAGGCCGTGGTGAAGTCCGTATGGCAAGATCGAGAGGGGAAGCGGTGACGGGTGGATTTGAGTCTATCGCAGCAATACATGACAAAGGGCTAGGGAATAATCCACCTAGACCCCATTGGGGGATTTACAAACAGTCACGGGCCAACATCTGGAGGGCGTGGAAGGAAAGAGTACGTATGCTGGCAAAAAGGATGATGCGGTAATGGACGAGTTTGAAATCTTCCTAGACAAAATAATAGACGAGCAGATTGTCCGTTTAGCGTATCACGCAACCGAGATACAGACAAGAATTGACTCGTTTATCGCCGTGAACTTGCGGAGCATGACGGCATCGCAGCTCGAAAGCCTAATGACCTTCGGATCAAGCGCGGTATTAGCCGAGGTGGATGCGATGAAAAACGCAATCACCAGATCACTCGTAAACGCTACGACCGAATCAGCGCAAAGCGGGTACATGGAGGAAACGAAAAAGCGTAATCCCGATGACCGCCTCTACCGTTGGGTAATAGCCTCCGGTGACCCTTGCCCCGACTGTCAAGGCAGAGCATTACAAGGCGCGTACACGATGGAGTACTGGGAATCGGTTGGACTCCCTCAGTCAGGATCGACGATATGCGGATCCAACTGCAAGTGTCTTTTGCAGCCGACATAAATCAGCACTTGACAACGGTTAGACAAAAAGCTATATTCACGCAACAGACAAGGACAAGAGATGGAACAGACCAAACCTCAGATGATGCCGACCGGAGCGCCGCAAATCAACGCGGCTATTCGTGGCATTGTCATGCCGGAGCTGTCGGCAATGAGACAGGAAATCAGGGATCTTCGAGCCGTCGTGGATGCGATGGCGAAACAGATCCTTGCAAAGACCACCGAAAAACAAAAGGTGAAGTAATGGCCGACGAAAACAAGCCGCCGGAGGGCGGAACGGATCAGCCGGAGGGCGACGCCGCGAAACTGTCAAAGGAATTGGAGACGCTAAAGTCCCAATTGGCCGCCGAGAAAGCCGAACGCGAGAAGCTGGAGAGCATCCGCAAAGAGCTTGAAGAGACGCGGCAAGCCGCCAAAGAGCGCGAACGCAAGGCGCTTGAAGAGCAGGGCCAGTATAAGACTGTTTCCGAGATGCAGGCCGAAGAGCTGAAAAGGACAAAAGAGTCTCTTGAAGCTCTGGCAAAGGAAAAGGCCGAACTCGAAGCACTCAAAGTAGACGCGGAAAAGTGGAGCGCATATCAGACCGAGCGCCGGAAGGTGCTTCTCGAACAGCTCCCAGAGGACGCAAGAGCGGCATTGGAGAATGCCGATATAACCGTTCTTGAAACCGCCGTGAGCCTTGCCGGTGGGAAGTCGGCCCCAACGTTTTCGGGTGCATCCGGACGAAAGCCGTCCGGTGGCACGGACAAGAAATGGTCGGAGATGACAATGGCGGAGCGTGACGAATTCACGCGCAACCACGACCAAAATCAACTTCGTAAAAAAATCGCAGAAGGATAATTCATGGGTTACACAGGAACGGACGAAAAGGTCATCGCCGAGCGCCAGATCGAGGGCTACATCTCGGCGACCTTGCCGGAAAAACTTACGCTCATGCAGACGGGGATTGTCGATGCCGACCTCTCCGGGCAGGGCATTGCAATTGACGTTGCCAAAGGCGGCAACGTGTTTCAGGTCAAAGGCCGAATTCGTGACACGGCGACGTGGGATCTCCCCGTCGATGACACCGCCGCGCCGGTTCGGACCATAACCTCGTGGTCGCAGAAGGGCGTTGTCCATCGCCGTCTGAAACTCTACGGCAATCAGGACATGGCGTCTCTGGCCGCGTCGGAAATGACCGGCGATTGGCGGCAGGATCTTGGCCGCATCATGGCGCACAACGTCGGTATCAACACCGAAAAGCTCGTGTTCCAGCAGCTCATCAAGGCGATCTTCGACCCCACAGACGGCGTACTCGCTGCGACGCATCTTGTCAATAACTCGACGGCGGCGTTTGAGGAGTACATGCTTGCTCAGGGCCTCGAAAAGCTCGGCGAGAACGGGTCCATGCTCGACACGGTGATCATGCACTCCTCGGTGTACTGGAAGCGGCGTATCAACACGCTTCTGACCGAGACTCCGGTCCCGACTTTGAGCGTGCAAACCCGCGAAAATCAGGCAACGACCTACGTCGGGAATATCGGACGCTTGCGTCTTTTCCTCAACGACCGCGTGCATAACACGGGTGGTGTGTACGATACCATCCTCGCGGGTCCGGGTGCGATTACGTATGTGAACCAGCTCAATGAGTCCGTCGAAATCTTCCCGCGCACGACTCACGGCGGCGGTTCCGACAACATCATGTACAAGCTCGCGGCTTGCGCGGCTATCCCCAAGGTTTCTTGGACTGGTACTGTTGCTTCCGACATCGCGGGCGCGACCGATGCCGAAATCGGCACGGCGACCAACTGGGACTACATCACCGGCGCGGACGTGAGCGAGACGCCGCTTGTCGTCATCAAAGCCAAAGCGCAATAAGGAGGAAACATGAAAAAGTATATCATTCTCCTTTTCGTGCTTATGACCGCCACGTCGTTCTCTCAGGCGCTGTTTCACAAGAACGGCGTAGACGTGAGCTACGACACGACCTACTCCGCCGCCGGCGGGAACCTCACGGTTCCAGTTTCGACTGTCCTGAAATACGTCGGCGAAATCGATCTTCGACTCCCGAACGCTTTCCAGATCGCGGACTCCGTTGCTCTGGAAGCGTCGTTCTCGGATTCGATTCGTATTGCGTTTTACTTCATCGCGAAATCGAAATGGGACGCGACTCCCGCAATCGGTGATACCGTGGCCGCTGTTCTCCCCGCCGCTACTGCGACATTCTACCACGTCCAAAACGGCGCGGGGCATGTGATGATTCCTTGGTACAAACTCAAGGCGGCGCTTACCGGACTCACGGACCATTTCCAGAAATACAACGTTTACGTGAGAATCGAGAAAATCGCGGGCTTGTTCAGCTACGGCAAAACGACCGGTGAGACCAAGACTCCGGGCAAGGTCAATATCAAACCTCATCTGTATTACTGATGATCCGAAACTACCTGACACCAGAGGAATTTCTTGCGGCTTTCCCGCTTAGAAGCCTCACCAAGACCGCCGACCTTCCCGCAATCTTGGGGAAGGCGGCGGCACAGGTAGGTCAGGATCTTAGGATCAGGGGGAATCGTCGCAGGTCTTTTCAAGTGCCTATCCGGTTTTCAGGGATAGATGCATTTGAGATCCAGACGTTTTCATCCTCTGAAACCAGTGCAGGTGTTTTGGGTTATGGTGCATCCCGTTTTATCGTAGATTGCACCACTGCCCCTAATTCCTCAGCGACGATAACGCTTGAAGGATCAAACGACGAAGAGCCGGATGCGGATACAACGTGGTTCCCCGTCATCGGGGAAAACGACCTACCTGTCTCAATATCAGTCGATCAAGTTTGGACCTACGCGGTTCCGTTCGTCACTCAGGCCGTGACGTATCGTTACAATCTAACGACAACGGATTCGTTTTCCGCTCGCGTGTTTCTTGTCGATGGAGCAACAGATCAGCTCATCATGCTCCGGGCTTTGAGGAATATTTTATTCCCATTGCTTGACGGCGTGAATGAGAGGATCCATGAACTCCACAACAGGGCCGTGTCGGATTACGACGCGGAGATTTCCAGACTTGTAGCTGATTACGATACAGACGACGACCAACAGATCGAATCAGGCGAAACAGACACACGGCCAAGACGGAGATACGTGCGGTGATTGAAGACTCCCCCGGATCGGGTATATACAACACAACGGCGGCGTTTCATAAACGCATCGGAGAGATGATTTCCGAAGTCGTTGATGACGGCGTTGTCGTTGCTTTGGAAGACCTTGATTCCGTTCTTCGTGCTGGCGGGTATCCCGACCCTGAACTCGTGTGCATTGCTTCACCCGAGCTAAGTTTCGAGCGCGACACTAACGACCCCGGTAACGTGCTTCTTGTTATGCGATTCATCATTGACATCTACGTAGAGCAGCAGCGTGACTTGCCAACAGGGCAGCTCCCTGAACCCATTGAAAGGCTGTATGAAATCCTCGATGACGTTCTTCCTGTTGTTGTGTACTCTGATGTCCATGGCTATCAAATGATAATCGACTCCGCTATTCCTCAATCACGGAGCGAGATGACACAGAAGCAATACCGGATTGAAACCACAATCGAAAAACAGATGGACTACTCACCATGCCAGTAATCATGGTCATGTTCGGCGCGTGGAAACCTCCCGGCTCCGAAAAGATCGTCCGCAAGGGCGGGAAGTACACAGTTTCGGAAACACTCGCCGCATCACTCGTTAAAATCAATCCCGACAAATACAAGGTACTAAACGATGGCAAGAGCATATCTTCACGAAAAACGAAACAAGGTAACGTTCAGCGGGAAAGCGGCGCTGTGGATCTCCAGCGACGCGGGAGCGACGTGGACCCGGATGTCGGATTCAGCGGAGCTGACAATCACCCCGGAGACGACGGAAAGTGAAACCGTAAACAACGCCGGTCGTGGCCGGATGGATGACGTGACGAAAAACTTTCTCGTTGAAGGGAAGTGGATCGAGCGCGGCGCTGACGTCCGCGAGCAGTATACCTCTGACACCGACCAGACTCTGATCGACGGCACGTACTGGAAGCTCTGGATTCAGGGCGCGAAGCTCACCGCAACCGGTGGAACGGCGACATACGAGCACCATGTTTTCTACGCGGCCAAGTTCAAGAAGAACTTCGGTGGTTACGCATTGGGTACTGGTGACCCCATGTACTCTTTCTCGGCGTACTGCGAAGCAAACGAAACGTGCGCGGATGTCACGATTCCCCCGCCCTCGGGTGATGACTGCTTCATGTCTGCGGATGCAACGACCGCAACGATCAAGGCGGGCGAGCACATGATCACCTTCGACGCTGCTGCCTCATAGCACGTGACGGGGCGCGTGGCAGTAAAACCCCGCCCCGTTATCGTTTTATCAACCAACATGAGGCAGCTATGAAAATCGTATTTGCGACAGAAGACATAAGGCACGGCGCGTGCATTGTAAGAGCGGTATGGCCCGCTCTGTGGATAAACAAATTCACAGAGCATACCGCTTTCGTCCTTGAGAGAACACAGACAGTTTCCTCCGCGCACGACTGCATCATCGAAAATGCGGATCTCCTTGTCTGTCACAAGTCAACGACAACAAATGTCCGCGCTGCGATGATAGCTAAGAACGCCGGTGTACCTGTTATCTACGACACAGACGATTATGATGATGCAGTATTCGGGCATTTCTATCCGCAGTACCATACTTCCGGCGTGATCAAGAATCAAGACTGGTTCAAAGAGAACGCCGATGGGTTTACTGTCGCATCTTACCCACTGGCTAGTAAGTGGCCCGCTACGGTCATTGAAAACGGATTCGATACAACGCTGAAACAATTTCTCCCCGATTCAAAAGAGTATATCACCGATCGGATCAAGGTAGCTTGGGGCGGGTCTTCGACTCACGCAAGAGATATTACCGAGTTCCTGAAAATGCCGTTTCTCTCTATGCTGGATGAACACCCGATTGACATTTATTTCTATGGCCTCCAGCAGCAAAGGGGCAGCATTAAGTATGAAGAGGGGAATATCTTTTTCTTCCCCCAGCACCCCAAAGGGATTGAATGGTACGTGCATGATTACTTTTCGGATGCGTCGTTTATGATCGCTCCGTTGATCAATGACGAATTCAACGATCACCGTTCCACCCTCAAAATTGTAGAGGCTGGAATAGCCGGTAAGACAATCATCTGTTCCGATGTTGCTTCTTATCGCAAGTACGCGGGAGATAACCCCGGCGCTATCGGGCTTGCCAGAAACTCAGATGAATGGGGTGATTGGTTCCGCAAGATGATAGCGGGATCAACGGCAATGGCAGAAATCAACAGCACAAACGTGCTAGCTAATTACAACGCGCAAGCACTCACGGCAAAGCGCATCAAATACTTCAATGAGGTAATCAATGGATAAGTTCGAGATTCAGGGCAAAGAATTCGCCTACCCCGACCGCATCATCAACCAGCGAGTTTTCGATATTGCCGACTACGAAAAGGCGACCAAGAGCGCGTGGTTCGTAACTCGCGAAGGCGTGGAGAAGATGATGCGCCTTGTGATCGATGGCCCCCACGATGAAATCGACTGGGGCATCGAAGACGGCGCGACAACGATAAGGATATACAAGGGTTTTTTTCCGTTTTACGCGAAGAAAATCGCAGAATTGGAGTGATGATAGATGAGTGGAGTATCCGGAATATGAGCGTGGACCAATTAAAACAGGCCCAATCGAAACGAGGGCCAGAGGGCGCGACACTTCGTGAAGAAATCGCGTCTCTGTCTAATGGATCACCGCTCAACTTCCGCGAATACCTCACCATGACTCGATACGAAATGTGGCTTATCTACCTTGGAGGCGGATAATTGGCAGACGCAACAACCGAAATGGTGCTCGCGCTAAGAACGGAGTTCGACAAAGCGCGGAAGGATGTACAGGCAATGCGCGGGGAGCTTGCCAAGCTCGACGCAAAGGGCAAAGCCACAAAGAACAGTTTCTCTTCGGGCTTTAGTGACTTGATCCCGTCTAAGGCGATGGTGGGCATGATGGCCGCAACCGCCGCTGCGACTGTTCTATCAAAGTCTGTCGGAGAGCTTATGGCGCGGGAGGACGCACTTGCGGACTTCTCTGCTATCACGGGCGTAACGGGTGAAAAGCTCGGTGAGTTTGGAGATGCGGCTGTCGCCCTTTCAAACAAATTCGGCACTGGCGTAGTAGAGAATATCGAAGTATTTAAGGGCGTACTCTCCCGTCTTGGTCCGGACTTCGCATCAAGTTCCGATGCCGTGAAGTCGATGGGCGACTCGATCAACACGCTTGCAAAAGCGTCCGGTCTTGACGCTACCGCATCAATGGACGCGCTCACAACGGCAATGCTCCAATTCGGCGTGGATCTTTCTGACCCAATGGCGGCGGCGGGCGAAGCGGCTGAGATGATGAACATTATGGCCGCTGGCGCGAAAGAGGGCGCGGCTGAAATCCCGCAGATTTCGGAAGCGTTGAAGCAGGTCGGTGTTACAGCGGATGCGCTAAATATCTCTTTCAGCGAAACAAACGCCGCACTGCAAGTTTTGGCCGCTGGCGGGAAGAACGGTTCGGAGGCGGGCGTAGCTCTTAGAAACGTCATGGTCTCCCTCACGAAGGGGACAAAGGAAACAGACAAAGCCCTCGCAAAGATCGGCCTTAGTACCGAGCAGCTAGGTAAGGTAATGACCGAGGAAGGGCTTGAAGAGGCTTTTAAGCTCTTCAACAAACAGCTCGAAACAATGCCGGGGCTTGCCGATCAAGCCGCGTTAAAAGCTACGGTTTTTGGAAAGGAAAATCTTGCCGCCGCTGGAATTGTGTTGAAAGGCGCGGATGCAATCGGGGAACTCAATGGCAAGATCACCGACACAAACACGGCATACGACCAAGCTGCAATCAAGATGGAGACATCTTCCGAAAAGCTGAAACGGTCGATGAATTCAGCTTGGAATGATATTGTCGGAGGAGTAGGTAAGGCGGGTGAAGGTCTGGCCGGGGCATTCAATCGCATATTCACCGGCATGGAACAAGCCGCCGATTCAATCGGGAAGCTGATCCGGTTAGACCTCGCGGGCTTTTGGGAAACAGCTACCACCTCCGTTGATGAATACAACAGCAAAAAAGAAAAACAGCTCCAATTAGAAGAAAAGAATTACCGCCTGTTGATGCAGCAAGAGGACAAGCGGATAAAAGAAACCGGCAACAGAAAAAAACTTCTTGATCTGCAAAATGAACTTGTGGGGGCGTTGAAGGACGTAGAGAAAATCACTGACTCGAAAGCCCTTGTAAAGCACATGGATGCTTTCAAGGAAATGTTTAACAAAGGGACGATTAACTCCGTCGATGAATATTTCCTTGCTCTTAAAGGCGGTTCCTCTAGCGCGTCAGACGAAACAGAGAAGACCGGCAAAAAGGTAAAGACGCTTGCGGACATCATCAAGGAAAAGTACGACCAAGGCGAGCAGGGCGTACTTATGCGGCGACTCTTTGGAGAAGCGCAACCGAGAAGCGCGACTGAAGCTCTTAACGAAATAGGACTTCGTTTGCAGTCGATGCGCCCGGACCTTGATATAAAGCCAGTCGCAGAAACCCCGATTGACTGGAAAAAGATATGGGATACTGACGGCCTAGAGCAAGTCGAGGAAATGCTTGACTCAAATATTTTCGGTATGGCGGCGAATGCAGCGACATCAGCAGCGGATGCAATCGGGGGAGCTTTAGCCGGAGCGGAAGGTGGATGGAAGGACGCATTAAAATCTATCCTGTCTCAGATGATTTCGTTTGTGCAAGTTGAACTCTTGGCAGCGGAAGCAGCAGCAGCTATTAGGGCATTATTCACGGCTGGTGTTTCCTTGACGTTAGACGGGGCGCTTGCGGCTTTAGCTTATGGCGCACTTGAGATAGCCAAAGGCGCGGTGAATTCATTCCGGACTGGTATCGCCTATGTGCCAAACGATCAAATTGCAATGCTCCACAAAGGCGAGAGAGTGCAATCAGCCGAAGAGGTCAACTCCCAAAGGCGCGGGAATCGTAAGTCATCAGGGAAGATGCACGTATCGAATTTTCGTTTGGCCGTGGATGACTATTACCTAACAGCGGGAAGGAGCGTAAGGTAATGCCGTGGTCGTTTGAAGCAACTGGATTAGACACCATGTCCAAGCGTAACGCATGGGCGTGTAAAATTGAAATCACAAATCAGTCTCTTGCAAACTGGCAAGCATCGACAGCGCAGAAACTACCGTCCCCGGATTTCGCTACGGGAGTTGTTGCTGTTACGGATTTCCCTTTCGATTACTCGGATATAAAACGAGTGTCGAGCGCGGAACCTAATTGTGCTGGGAACACTTCAATGTCCATCGAAGCGAATAACGTTTTTTGTGGCACAAATGGGGCGACGGTAGCGAGCGGTGATTTAATCCCCGGCCATTGGTACAAAGTGTTTACGAATACCGTGACGTACAACTCTGTTATCAGGGCAGTAGGTTCCACGTTCCAAGCTGTTACGGGCGTGGTTACTTTCACTGGTACGGGGACGATACAAAGAAACTGGACCGTGCTTGATATTCTCAGAGACGATTATGCGTCATACGATGTTCACGTAAGAATCTCCGAAAAAGAAACGGGCGGCGCATATATTGTGAAGTTCTGGGGGATAGTCGATCCGGCTTCGATTGAATACGAAGTCTATGATTATTCTAAGCCCGAGTCGTGGCTGATAAAATTCGAGATGAACGATTGCATACAGCAATTGAAAAAGGTTACAGCGTTCAAGTGGATGGGCGCTGGTGATGGTCTCACAGCTCCTGAGATTCAGTACGGAGGTTTACTCCATACCGATTACGACTACTCGGCTACGACTAGTTTTCTTACCTACGTCGGACCTCTGAATTGGGGGGGTATCCCATACCCCCCCGGTAGGTACATCGTCAACCAAGTATTCAGAAAAGATTTCCAGCATGAATACGGGCAGTGGTATCACGCCTCATTAATTCGCTATATCAAGATCGTAGATATTTTTTCCGCTATCTCTACGTTCCTCGGGCTAGAGGCATCGGTAAACAACGGCGGGACGTGGTCGGATTTCCATTCGTGGAGATACTATTTCAACACGAACAATTCAACAGGCGGCGGCGGGGAAACTCTGGATTACGTTGGCATAGACGAACTCTACGTATGGTCGTGCTTTGATACTGGTACGGAGTATATCGAGAGCTACGGATTCTTTGATCCCCAGCTCGAAGCGTCTGCACCGCATAGCTGGAAAACAGCTTCTGACCCATTGGAAGTGTTGGATAGAATCTGCTCGTCTCATGGCCTTGTATATCGCGTGAGAGTGAACGCATCGAATGAAAGGTATCTCGAAATTATTGAATCCGCTAAGGTGCAATCGACGCTCACTGTTTCCGGCGCAACGTGGAACAGAGTGCTTGATCTGAAAACAACGGTGAACACGTTCGCATGCGACGGCGTGGAAATTGTTTCTACCCCTTCGGCTATCGGGGCGTCCGACCAAGCATCAAACACAGTCAGAGGCGGCGGCGGCTCGGGTTCTTTGAAGTACGATCAGTATTTCACTACGGCAAACCATCTGAGAGTGTCGCATTCATTCAGGAGCAAGGTCAATGAAGGTGGCGATGTCTCGGGTGCGTCGTATTGTGATGTCCGACCAATGGACGTGGACTTTACGTGCGCTCTCTACACTCTCCAATCTATAACAGACAAAACCGCAACGGGCGCATACTCGATCTGTATGATCATGCCGATGTCGAATGGTACGGCAGCAAGTGGTGATCCAGGCAACGTGCCCGATTACGCGGAATACGATGGCACGTTAGGCGGGGTGGTAGTGCCGAACAGGAACGACCCGTATAATAGCTGGATCGAAGTACCGGCAATGGCTCTAGCTCTTAACGTGTGGTCCGATGCCGATGAAGCAACTGACCCGGTGGCATTTACCAGACCTCATGGGGATGAGATAGAACTGTCCCTCGTGAACGTCGATCACACGGCGACGGTGTACCCCCCGATAAAACTTGTTGTCACAGAAGCATATCAGACAAGAAACTACGTTATTACGGAAGTTGAAGAACAATCCTCGGAGGACGTTACCGCGTACCGAGGACACACGAGGGACGTATGATTCCTATCGGTCTGCAATACAGCAACGACGGCGGTTCAACTTGGTCAACCGCTTTAGAGTTTGACGCCCTGCAAATCCGGGTGTCTGAAACCGTCGAAGCGGACAACACAACAAGAGCGATCACCGGGAGGAAGCACCCGCGCAATTTCGTTTACTTGTTCGTTGTCATAGAAACGGAAAAGGATTTTTTCGATCCTTCGGACGATACGCACGGCGCGACGGCGGACGCAAGC
>Ga0172380_10003988_pt1 | contig 19555 bp, 18 predicted proteins | sample Leawe162metaG_FD_119747 | JGI IMG/M metagenome (GOLD analysis project Ga0172380, IMG submission 119747) | Leachate microbial communities from a municipal landfill in Southern Ontario, Canada - Leachate well 162 metaG | ecosystem: Engineered > Solid waste > Landfill > Unclassified | place... | reverse complement strand
TCCGGGCTTCGTTGAGGCACAAGCGTCGGGCATAGCCAGCCTGACACCCTTCTGAGTAAAATATTCGCCCGCTGGCCGAAAGGCGTTGGCAATAAACAGGGGTTATGGTTGCTGTTTGGTGCTCGTTTAAGGACTTATATGCGACCATTGTTGTTATTTACGCCATTGATATTTATGACTAAAAAAGCTGTTTCTTGAGAGCTTAGCCTGCCCTGAGCTTCGCCGAAGGGTCGAACCATGAACGGGGAAGTTTGACCCTGTCCATAAATTGAGAAAATCCAAAAACCAGTGCTGATTTTTTGTCAAAAAATGGTAAATTTCGACAGCCTAGGAAACCCCTCATGCCTTTCCTCTGCGTCCTCCGCGTCCTCTGCGGTGAATCGGTTTTTTCCGTGCCGGGAACAAATTTACCCTGTGCCTCGCGCGTATGCTGAGGTTGCACTCAGGCTGTGCATTTTCTGAATGAAATCAACTGTAACGGCGTTTTCCGGCCAGTGTCAGGCTGCTTTCCACCCATTTCTTGATGCGCTGCGCATCGCCGATACGCGACAATTTCCCCCACGAATCGAGCAGCACGATAATCATCGGCTGCTTGGCGATTTCCGCCTGCATCACCAGGCAATGGCCCGCCTCGTTGATGAATCCGGTCTTGGAAAGGCCGATTTGCCAGGTTCCGGCGCGCACCAGCATATTGGTGTTTTTGAACTGCATTCTCCGTCCGCTGGCCTTCATCGCCACGTCATACGAGCCGGTCGTGGTCATTTCGCGGATCAGCGGGTATTGATAGGCGGCGCTCACCATTTTCACCAAGTCTTGGGCGGTCGAAACGTTGTCGCTGTTGAGGCCGGTGGAATCGACAAAACGCGTGTGCGTCATGCCGAGGCTAACCGCTTTGCGGTTCATGGCCACCACGAACTCGCGAAACCCGCCCGGATAATGATGCGCCAGCGCCGACGCGGCGCGGTTCTCCGACGACATCAGCGCCAGTTGCAGCGCCATTTCGCGGCTGAAGTTGGTGCCGACTTTCAGGCGGGAATGGGTGTTGCGCAGCGCATCGACATCGTCGTTGCCGATCACGATTTTTTCGTCCAACGGCTGTTTGGCGTCCAGCACCACCATCGCCGTCATCAGCTTGGTGATTGAGGCAATCGGCGATTTGATGTCGGTGTTTTTCGCGTACAGCGCCTTGCCGGTGTTTTGATCGACCACCATGGCCATCGACGAATGCAGGCTCAACCCGGAATCGCGCAAAGTGACCGGCTCCTTGCCGTCTTCGCTGATCTCGACGGATGCGGGCGCGTCGGTCGCATGACGGGAATGTTCGTTGCCTTTGGCGTAAACGCCGAATGACAGCACCCAACAGCCCATTAAGAGCGCACATTTATTTTTCCAACGTTGCATTGTTCTCCTCCATAGAATCAGTCGTGCCATATTTTTGTAACACTGCCGACTAGTTTAAAGATTTTACCTATAAATTGAAACCATTTTCTTCGGTATGTTGCACAACGATATGATTATTAATGCTATTGAATAGTGAGTTTGAGGTGAACAGGTAGGCTGCGGAGCGCCGGCAGGCGCAATTGAAGGGAGGTTAACGCGCAGGGTAAATTTGTTCTCGGAAATTCATGATGAAAATCAATGATGCCTAGCATTCATGAATCTCTGGCAAGTCGTAGGGTGGATAAGCGTAGCGCATCCACCGAATCGGCGTAGAAAGGTGGATGCGCTACGCTTATCCACCCTACGCTTGCCCGAGAACAAATTTACCCTGGGTTAACGCGCAGCTATATCCTGTCGGCGATACCCCAATGCATCGATTTCGGCTTTCAGGAAATCCATCGCCTCCAGGGCAAGCCGGGCTTCTCCCTGCACGGATAGCTCCAGGCGGCGTTCGTCGTCGTCCCCGATATGCGGCAGGCTGGCGAAGCGCACTTGCGGCCAGCGTCGCACCAATTCGTTCATCGTATCGAGCAGCGGGGTTTCCATCACGTCGAAGACGGTGATGGCAAGTTCGGTTTCCGGTGTCTGATGGTGCAGTTCGGGATAGTGGGTGTCGAGCACCCATTCCATCATCGGCCAGGCCATTTGCGGGAAGCCGGGCAGGAAATGGTGGCGTTTGAGGGAAAAGCCGGGAACGCGGTTGAACGGGTTGGGGATGATGGTGCTGCCGACGGGCAGCTCGGCCATCAGGATGCGGTGCGGATAGGCTTGTGCGCCGAACTGCGCCTCGATCTCGTGCACCGCGTCGGGATGGCGGACGAGCGCCACATCGGCGGCCAGCGCTGCGCAGCGCCGGGTATGGTCGTCCGGTGTTGCGCCGATGCCGCCGAAGCTGAAAACGATGTCGCCGCCGGCATAGGTTTCGCGTAGCGTGGCGACGATGAACGCGGGATCGTCGCCGACGATGCGGCACCATTTCAGCGCCAGCCCGCGCTTGGCCAGGGTGGCGATGGTATGCGCGAAATGCCCGTCGCGGCGCTTGCCGGACAGGATTTCATCGCCGATGACAACGATACCGAAGGACATGCTAAGGTGATTTCCAGGAATGAATATCCCAGATGGCGCAGAATTTTTGCTCATCGACAAGGCGCAAAAATGGGCGCATAGCCCAAGCTATGCAACCATTTTTGCAACGCAGTAGATGAGTAAAAAGGCAAGCCAGGTGGGATATTCATTTCTGGAAATCACCTTAGTAGACACAGACGTAGCGCACCGCTTCGGGCGAATTGGCGGACACCTCGTGCCCCAGCGAGAATGTGCCGCTGCTGGTCAGCGGCATTTCCTCGCGGTGCAGGAAGCTGATTTTGCCGCCCTGGTTGAGGTAAGTGCCATTGGTGCTCTGGTCGATCAGGATGTATTTGCCGTTGCGCAGCTCGATGCGCGCATGGCGGCGCGACGCCAGCGGGTCGTCGACGGCGATGTCGCACTCTTTTTCCCGCCCGATCACGGCGCTCGATTGTTGCGACGACAGCGTCAATTTGCGCTCGGCGTGACTCAGCGTAAGGGTGGCGCTACGGCTGACGCGCGCCATGCCGGGGTGCGCGGTCGGCATCATGGTCAGTTCCGCATCGGCTTTCCAGATGGCTTCGCAAATCTGGATTTCCTCGCGCTTGCCCTTGACGCTGGTCTGCCCCAGGTAACGTATGCTGGAGCGTAGCGCAGGCGGCAAGCTATCCCCGGTGCTTCGGGTGGTCATAATCTGGTCGGCGGCGGCCAGCCCCGCCATGCGCGCCGCAACGTTGACCGCATCCCCGAACACATCGCCGCCTTCGCGGATCACCTCGCCGAAATGCAGGCCGATGCGAATGCGCAATGTGCTGTTGCCGACGCTGGCCTGATCCGCCAATTCCTTCTGCATCGCCATAGCGGCATTGACGGCTGCCGCAGCAGTGGGAAAGGCGCACAGGATTTCGTCGCCTATGGTCTTGATGATGTCGCCGTCATAGCGTTTTGCAATTTTGCCGAGCAGCGTCAGGCATTGTTCGATTTTTTCCAGCGCGACCTTATCCCCCAGCGTTTCGTAGAGACGCGTACTGCCGCTGATGTCGGCGAACATAATGGCAAGAGAAAGTGGAGGCTGAGACATTATCCTAGAAACCTCAGTTGATCGCTCAACAGGATATTTAATAGAATGATTCTAATAAACTCTTTCATGATTTACCGTTTCACCCGGTTGGTAAGTCCGCTACGGGGTGGATTGCGCGGTTTTTGCGGCGCATGGCGGCGTTGCAATTCCTTGGAATGGAATAACCATTCCGCGTCATTGCGCCTTGCCCTGCACCCCAAAAACCGCACACTCCACCCCGTTCAACTGAAGTTTCTAGGATAATTCCCATATCAAGCTATGCAACCGGTTGGATTTTAGCGCAAATTCGGCGGAGATGCACCGTTGCCGCAGCGGATTGGGTAAAAAACCCTACGGATAAAGCATTACAAACTGCCGCAAATATCCGGTTTTCCGCTGTCGAACGGCAAATCGCCGTCCTTCACGCCAATGTCGGCCACCGCATTCAGCGCCTTCACGTAAAGCGCATCCTCGTGCAACTGATCCCATGAAACCGGGTGCGGCTTGCCGTGCAGGCGCACCAGCCGGGCGAAGCCCGCCGCCGAGGCGGTGCGCTTGAGGCCGGCCAGCAGTTCGTCGGCGGCAGCCGGGTTGTTGCACACCAGCACCATGTCGCAGCCGGCGTCCAGCGCCGCTTCCGCCCTTTGCACGATGCCGCCCGCGCTGACCGCGCCGGCCATGCAAAGATCGTCGCTGAAAATCATCCCGTCGAAATGTAACGCTTTGCGCAGAATATCCTTCAGCCAAACGCGCGAAAAACCGGCGGGCTTACTATCCACCCTGGGGTAAATCACATGCGCCGGCATTACCGCAGATAGGCCGAAATCCACCATCTGCCGGAACGGGATCAGGTCGCTCATCGCGATATCGGCGTAAGAACGCTCATCTACCGGCGCCTCCAGGTGCGAATCGGCGGCGACAAAACCGTGGCCGGGAAAATGCTTGCCCACTGCCGCCATACCGCCCTGCTTGAGGCCGAGCATCAGGCTGTGCGCCAAATCGGCGACCGCTTGCGGTTTGCTGTGGAAAGCGCGGTTACCGATCACCGAACTGGCGCCGTAATCCAGATCGAGCACCGGGGTGAAGCTGAAATCCACGCCGCTCGCGCGCAACTCGGCGGCGATCACCCAGCCGGCCTGGTGCGCGAGACTCTTGGCGCGTTGCGGGTGCTCGTCCCAGATGCGGCCGAACTCGCGCATCGGCGGAATGCGCGTAAACCCCTCGCGGAAACGCTGCACCCGCCCGCCCTCGTGATCCACCGCAATCGGCAAGGGCGGCGCGCGCAACGCGTGTATCTCGGCAGTGAGGCTCTGCAACTGGGCAACGGAGTGAAAATTCCGGCTGAACAGGATCACCCCGCCGACCAGCGGATGCTGCAATCTTTTCTTTTCCCCGGCGCTCAGTTCCGTGCCGAGTATATCCACCATCACAGGGCCTAGCGGCATGGTTTGTCCTGTCTGTTGTTCACCTTTCAAGCACCACGAAAGCCACCGCCATATCCTGCTCATCGCTCAGGGACAAGTGATGATGGTTGATGCCGCGCTGCTCAAGATCAAAGGCCAGTGTCGGATCGAATTCCAGCGACGGCTTGCCCAGGCTATCGTGGCCGACGCGGATATTGTGCAGCGTGGCGGGATGGCGAATGCCGGTGCCCAGCGCCTTGGCGAAAGCTTCCTTGGCGGCGAAGCGCTTGGCGAGGAAGCGCGCCGGGGAGTTATGCGCAACAAATTCGGCGCGCTCTTCCGGCGCCAGGATGCGCGCCGCGAAGCGTTCGCCGAAACGCTCCAGCGCCTGGGTGACGCGCCGGGTTGCGACAATGTCGGCGCCTATGCCGTAGATCATCGCGCAACCGCCAGCATCAGCGCCTTCATCTCGCGCACCGCATTCTCCCAGCCGACGAACAGCGCATGGGCGACGATGGCGTGACCGATATTCAGTTCACCCATGCCGGGCAGCGCGGCGATTTCCTGCACATTGTGATAATGCAGACCGTGGCCGGCATTGACCCGCAGACCGATTTGCAAGCCGTAGGCCACCGCCTCGCGGATGCGCGCAAGCTCCAGTTCGCGCTCATCCGCATTTTCCGCGTCGGCAAAACGCCCGGTGTGGATTTCCACGACCGGCGCGCCGGCGTCACGCGCGGCGGCAAGCTGCACCCGGTCCGCATCAATGAATAGAGAGACGCGAACGCCGGCGCCCGCCAGAGTGGCGCAAGCCGCGCGGATTTTCTCGAACTGCCCGGCCACGTCCAGCCCGCCCTCGGTGGTCAGTTCCGCGCGCTTTTCCGGCACCAGGCAGGCATCGTGCGGGCGCACGCGACGCGCGATACCAATCATCTCATCGGTGACCGCCATTTCCAGATTCATGCGCGTTTGCAGCAGCGGGCGCAGCGTATCCACGTCCGCGTCACGGATGTGGCGGCGGTCTTCGCGCAAATGCAGGGTAATCACATCCGCCCCGGCGGATTCCGCCAGCAGCGCGGCCTGCACCGGGCTGGGATAGCGTGTGCCGCGCTGCTGGCGCAGCGTGGCGACGTGATCGATATTGACGCCAAGTTGAATCATGAAAAAACCTCTTTAAAATTGTGAGGAGTGAGAAGTGAGGAGTGATGACCCTCACCTCACGCATCACCCATCACCCATCACCCATCACCCATTCATCACGCCTCCCCCATTTCCCGCAATTCCTTGAGCATCTGCCGCGTATGCAGCGTTTGATCGCCGAGATAATGGTTAAGCAGTGCGCGCATCAGCATCTTGCTCTGCTGCTGGGTGGTCGGATCGCGGTAATCGTCGGCGGCCATGTCGAGCAGCGTTTTGCCGTGCAATTGTACACTGTCGCGCCCCCCGCCGCGCAGCACCGGCCCGTGCTCGAAAACATAATGGTAAAGCCGCTCCGATTCCACCGCCTGACCGCTCTCCGCCTCGCAATCGAGCGTCAGCGCGTAGCCCAGCTCCTTCAGCAGGCGCGTCTCGAAACGGCGCAGCACTGCGGCATGGTCGGCATCGTGCGCCAGTTCCTGCAACGCATCGCGGTAATGGAGGAACAGCCGCTCGTGCGGGTCTTCGCGCGCCAGCAATTTCAACAGCAATTCGTTCAGGTAAAAACCGCAAATCAGCGCCTGCCCCTGCAACAGCGGCTGCCCGCCCTGCCACTCGGCGGCATGCAAAGTGCGCAACTCGGACTTGCCAAACCACGCCAGATGCAACGGCTGAAACGGCGCCAACAAGCCGCGCACCGCCGAACGCGGACGCCGCGCACCACGCGCCACCATCGCCAAGCGCCCGAAATTTCGGCTGAACACCTCCACCACCAGACTGGTCTCACGAAACGGGTAAGCATGCAGCACATAAGCGGGCTGGGCTTCCTGGCGGGTTCGGGGAGAAGACATTGCTTTAACCTAAGCCGGACTATTGCCGGAACCAAAAACATTTACCGCAGAGACGCCGAGATTTTGTAGGGTAATGGTATGATTATTTTACCATCCGTTATATTTCTCCGCGCCTGAAGCGTCTCTGCGGTGAAAAAAATCACCCGGAGAACCGCGCCAGCCGGGTAGGGTGGGCACGCTTTTGTGCCCACGCGGTGCGGTCATTGAAACCCCAACTTGGTGGGATGCCTTTGCCACTGACCGCGTGGGCACAAAAAACGTGCCCACCCGACTAGGGTCGCGCTACCGTTTCTTCGCCACCCTATCCAATTCCCGCAAATGCGCCAGTTTTTCCCCAATTTTCGCTTCCAGCCCGCGTGGGGTGGGCTGGTAGAAGCTGGGGTGGATGCCGTCGGGGAAATAGCTCTCGCCCGCAGCGTAGGCTTCCGGTTCGTCGTGGGCGTAGCGGTATTCGCGACCGTAGCCCAGTTCCTTCATCAGTTTGGTTGGGGCGTTGCGCAGGTGTTCCGGCACCGGGCGGGATTTGTCGTTTTTGATGAAGGCGCGAGCGCTATTGTAGGCGGTGTAGGCGGCGTTGCTTTTTGGGGCTGCGGCCAGGTAGAGCACGGCTTGCGCGAGTGTCAGTTCGCCTTCCGGGCTGCCCAGGCGCTCGTAGGTTTCCACTGCGTCCAGCGCCAGTCTCAGCGCGCGCGGGTCGGCGAGTCCAATGTCTTCGGTCGCCATGCGCACGATGCGCCGCCCCAGGTAGCGCGGGTCGGCGCCGCCGTCCAACATGCGCACCAGCCAGTAGAGCGCGGCATCCGGGTTGGAGCCTCGCACCGATTTGTGCAGTGCGGAAATCTGGTCGTAGAACGCGTCGCCACCTTTGTCGAAGCGCCGTGCGGCGCGCGCTACCGCGTTGCTGATGAAATCCGCGTCGATTTCGCTGGTCTGGCCGGTATGCGCGGCGGTGCGCACTTGTTCCAATAAATTTAACAAGCGGCGCGCGTCGCCGTCGGCGTAGCCGGTGAGCATTTTCCGGGCATCAATGGTGAAGGTCAGCCCCGGCAGCGCGACCTGAATCGCGCGTTCGAACAATACGCCCAGTTCGTCTTCCGAGAGCGCGGTCAGCACGTAAACCTGGGCGCGCGACAGCAGCGCGCTGTTGACTTCGAACGAGGGGTTTTCGGTGGTGGCGCCGATGAAGGTGATCAGCCCCTGCTCGACGAAGGGCAGGAAGGCGTCCTGTTGCGATTTGTTGAAGCGGTGGACTTCATCGACGAACAGCAGGGTGTGACGCCCGAATTGCTGCAAGGAAAGTTGGGCGCGCTCTATCGCTTCGCGGATGTCCTTGACCCCGGAAAACACTGCCGACAGCGCGATGAATTCGGCGTCGAAAGCCGCCGCCATGAGCCGCGCCAGGGTGGTTTTGCCCACCCCCGGCGGCCCCCACAGGATCATGGAATGCGGTTTGCCGGATTGGAACGCGAGCCTAAGCGGTTTGCCCTCGCCCAGCAAATGGGTCTGGCCGATGATTTCATCCAGGCTTTTGGGGCGCAGTTGCTCGGCAAGCGGCGCTTGCGGAATATGCTCCTGGGCGAAAAGGTCACTCACCGATCACGTCCGCCCCCTTGGGCGGGGTGAAGTGGAACAAGTCCGGCGCGAGTTTGGGGTTGCGTTCCAGGCCGGAGAATTTGATGATTGTGGTCTGGCCGAAATGGTCACGCAGTTCCATCACTTCCAACGTTTCATTGTTGAACCCCATGCGCACCAGTTCGAAGCTGCTGTCTTGCCCCTTGGGTGTGGCTTCCAGCCATTCCAGCGTGCCGCGCTTGCCGATGTCTTTGAGGTTGAAAAATTTGTCGATTTCGTTGTTGCCCGCCAGCAGTGCTGCGGGGGAGCCGCCGATGGCCTGATCGAGCTTTTTCACCGTGACTTGTTTTAAGTCGGGATCATACAGCCACAGCTTCGCGCCGTCGCCAACGATGGTCTGCTGGTAGGGCTTTTCATACTGCCAGCGGAATTTGCCGGGGCGCATGAATTCCATGCTGCCGGCGGCTTCCTGCACGGTGGTCATTTTTTTGTCCAGCAGCAGTTGGCGGAACTGCGCGCGCGCCGTCTGGGTGTGCTGGACGAAGGATTTCAGCGCGTCTATGCTGTTGGCGAAGGCCGACGGCAAAAAAGCAAATCCGAGCAAGGTGCAAAGCAGCAGGCGTTTCATAAAGCGGTCTCCAAAATTTCAATTATCTTGCCCATCAGCGCCGCATAATGTGGGAAGCGGGTGATAATCGCCTGGAATTCGTCGGCGCGGTAAACGTGCGAAAGGTGGTTCCGGTCATCCAGCATGTTGATCAGAGTTTCGTAGTCAAGCTCGGAAATATGGCCCGCCAAGTAAAATTCCTTGATTGCGGATTTCGGGCTATTGGCTTCGATACCATCATGCAACAATAAATAACGCCGGATGATTTTCCAGGTGAGTTCTGTAGTATATTCAAATTTCTGCGCTTGGCCGTTTTTCAGCCCGTCAACGATTTTGGCATCGAAGGGCGACAAATCCACCTCCAGCAATTCCACGAATCCGCGCACCGCCTGGGCGTAGGCGGCGCGCTTCAATGCAAATTGGCCGGTTGGTTCCATGTGATAATCCGTTCCTTGGCGATTTTCTTGAAGCGGTCATCCGCACCATAAAAATCCACGATGTCGATGTGATAGGGCACGAGCGATTGTTCGAGTTTTTCGTTGATCGCGGCGATGATTTTTGGTGGGAGCGGCGTATCGCCCTCAATGCCAATGTCAAGGTCGGCGGAACGCGCATGGGTTCCCGCAGCACGCGAACCGAACAGGAATACGGCGTAGCGCTCATTGTCCACATGTTCGAGCACGATGTCGCGGGCGATGGCGAGATATTTTTCCTGATAATTCATGGTGACGCGCCATTCCCGGTTATATACCTTGCCTCGCCACAATTTACCGATTTAGCCACGTCTCGCGGGATGCGATTGCTGCGCAAATTGCTTGTGTGGCATTACCACACAAGCAATTTGCAACGCGGAAGCCGCGCCCGCGAGGCGATGGATAAATCGGTAAATTGTGGCGAGGCAAGGTATAGTTGCTTTGCATGGGCTTGTATCAGAGAAGTTGAAGCTGTTCGATTTTGACTGCACCCAGCCGTTCCCCGGCCAGGCGGCAATATTCTTCCAGTATCTCAGTGCCGATGTATTTGCGCCCGAGACGGTGCGCCGCAACCGCCGTGGTTCCCGATCCCATGAAAGGGTCCAGCACCACGTCCCCCGGTTCGGTGAACAGCTTGATGAACCATTCCGGCAAGGCCTCCGGGAAGGTTGCGCTGTGGCCGCGATTGTTGCATTCGGTGGCCATGTTCAGGACATTGGTCGGGTAGGCCATGTCGCGGCCTATCCAATTCGAGATGTTTTTGCCGAAACCGCTGTCCACCTTGGATTCGTCGCGCTGTAAGTCCGTTTTGCTGAGGCGCTTGAGGCGCGATTGCGCCCAATCGCCGGTCGGCACCATGACGCTATCCTGAAACATTTTGAAACGTTTACTGCGGGTGAAATGGAGGCAGCGCTCCCAGGAATCGCGGAAGCGGTTCGGCCATTTGCCGGGGTAGCAGTTTTTTTTGTGCCAGCAATATTCCTCGGTCCACAGCCACCCCTGTTTGCGTAGCGCGATAATCAGCTCCAGCACGTAAGTGTGGCGCTCGCCGTTCACCACCCGTTCCTTGATGTTAAGCACGAACGATCCGGTGGGTTTCAACACCCGCTTCAATTCGGCGCTGATCGGCAGGAACCACGCCACGTATTTGTCGGGATGGATGCCGCCGTAAGTATGTTTGCGGCTGTCCGCGTAGGGGGGCGAGGTCACGATCAGATCGACGCACTCGTCCGGCAATGTGCGCAATGTCTGCGCCGCGTCGCCGCAATGGATCACGTTGGTCTGCAAGTGCAAATAGGAAATGTCAGCGTTCACTATATTTTCATTCTTCCCGGTTCGGCGCCAGCACTTCGCGGTTGCCGTTGGTTTGCATGGTGGACACCAGTCCGGCCTGTTCCATTTCCTCGATCAGACGGGCAGCGCGGTTGTAGCCGATGCGCAGATGGCGCTGCACCTGAGAGATCGAGGCGCGGCGGGTTTTCAGCACCAGCGCCACGGCTTCGTCGTAGAGCGGGTCGGATTCCGCGCTGCCGCCGGTTTTGACTTCCGCACCGCCCTCCTCCGCGACTTCGCCGGCTTCCAGCACGCCCTCAATGTACTGCGGCTCGCCGAGCGCCTTGAGGTATTCGGCGACGCGATGCACTTCCTCGTCGGATACGAATGCGCCATGCACACGCTGCGGATAGCCGGTGCCGGGCGGCAGGTAGAGCATGTCGCCCTGGCCCAGCAGCGCTTCTGCGCCCATTTGATCGAGAATGGTGCGCGAGTCGATCTTGCTGGAAACCTGGAAGGCGACGCGGGTCGGGATATTGGCCTTAATCAGGCCGGTGATCACGTCCACCGACGGGCGTTGCGTCGCCAGCACCAGATGGATGCCGGAAGCGCGGGCTTTTTGCGCCAGACGCGCGATCAGTTCTTCGACCTTTTTGCCGACCACCATCATCATGTCGGCCAATTCGTCGATCACCACCACGATGAAGGGCAATTCCTCCAGCGGCTCGGGGCTGTCCGGGGTGAGGGTGAAAGGGTTGGTGAGCCGGGTTCCGGCTTTTTCCGCCTCGCGGATTTTCTGGTTGCAGCCGGCGAGATTGCGCACGCCGAGCGACGACATCAGTTTGTAGCGTTTTTCCATCTCGGCCACGCACCAGTTGAGCGCGTTGGCGGCCAGCTTCATGTCGGTGACCACCGGCGCGAGCAGGTGCGGTATGCCTTCGTAGACCGACAATTCGAGCATTTTCGGATCGACCAGAATCAGGCGCACCTGCTTGGGTTCGGCCTTGTAAAGCAGGGAGAGAATCATTGCGTTGATCGCCACCGATTTGCCCGAGCCGGTGGTGCCGGCGACCAGCACATGCGGCATCTTGGCGAGATCGGCGACGATCGGCTTGCCGGAAATGTCCTTGCCCATCGCGATGGTCAGCGGCGAATGCAGGTCGGCGTAGACTTGCGAGCCGATGATTTCCTGGAGGCGCACCACCTGCCGCTTGGGGTTGGGCAATTCCAGCCCCATGCAGGTTTTGCCGGGGATGGTTTCGACCACGCGGATGCTCACCACCGACAGCGCGCGCGCCAAATCCCTGACCAGGTTGACGATCTGGCTGCCCTTGACGCCGGTGGCCGGCTCGACTTCGTAACGGGTGATCACCGGGCCGGGCAGCGCCGCGACGACTTTGACCGCGACGCCGAAATCCATTAATTTGCGCTCGATCAGGCGCGAATTGAATTCCAGCGTCTCCGCGCCGATGGTGGAGATTTCCGGCTCCGGTCCGTCGAGCAGCGCCAGCGACGGCAACGGCGCGCCGCCGGGCAGGTTCTCGAACAGCGCCGCCTGCTTGCCCTGTTCCTTCTCGCGCTCGGTGCGCGCGGACTGGGGGATTTCCAGGATAGGTTGCTCGATATGGATGGGCGGCTGCTCGTCGAGACGCTTTTTTACCTCGGAAACCGCCTCCATGCGCAGTTCCATCGCCACTTTGCCGGCGCGCCGGTCTTGCCAGCCTTCCCATATTTCCCAGGTGCTGCGGTATGCGGTTTCAAGCGCCCCCCCCAGGCGTTCCATGGTGTCCAGCCACGACAGGCCAGTGAACAGGCTAAAGCCGATGGCCCAGAAGATCAACAACAGCAGCGTAGCACCAGTGAAGCCCAGATTTGCCGTCGCCATGTCGCTGATGACTGACCCCAACATGCCGCCGGGTTTGTCCGGCAGCGCCATCTTGAGGGTGTACAGGCGCAAGGCTTCCATGCCGCTGCTGGCGAGGATCAATAGCAAAAAGCCGGTGGCGGCGACGAACAGCGAGCGCCGGTCGGTCGATTCCTCGTCATCCATGCGCCGATAACCCCACCAAATCACGTAAAGCAGGAATATCGCCCACAACCAGGAAGAAACGCCGAAAACCCACAGTAGCAGATCAGCCAGATGCGCGCCCAACTGGCCGCCGGCATTGTGCAGGTGCGCTTCCGTACTACTGTTTGACCAGCCTGGGTCGCTACGGTCGTAAGTGTAGAGCGCCAACCCCAGGTAGAACGTGAGGCCGATCAGCGCCAGCCATTTTGCCTCGCGTAGCAGGCCGCTAAGCCTGGGAGAAGGAGGAGGAACTTTGCGCGCTGAATTGGGAATTCTTGATGAAGCCATTGATGCCGGTTTGAAATGCCTGAGGTTCGATTCATTATACAACGTGTGTAGGAATTCAGGGGCTGGAGACTGGAGTGAGGGGTGTCGGTGCTACGCGCCGATTTTTTCCAGCCACTAATTCATTTGACGGCCAAGCTCGTGCGGCGTAGGGTTTCGGGTGTTTATCGCACAGGGGAAAGAAAAAATTCATGGACGTTTCGACTAACATCGTTATCGGCGACATAAGCGACATTGAGGAAATCGGTGAAGCCTCCTCGCCAATCGAGAATTGGCGGGGATTCGAAATAAGGGGCATAGACTCGGCAAAAGTAGCGACGCTGCACGCCATCCTCACCGGCCAGACCTTCGACGAGGCTTACGGCGAATATCTGCTTGCCTTTGAGGCGTCCGAACAAGGCCCATGGGTCGCAAAAATACCCGATGAACCCATGGAAAGGCTGGCTGTGCTGGAAGACGACGTGCTGGAGCGGGTTGGAGAAGAATTGGCCGCCACCGAAGAATTCGAACGGGACGGCTGGCCGGTCGAGGAAGTGCAGATATTCCTGGCGGAACTGGCGGCATTGGCAGGCATCGCGATTGTGCAGGGCAAGGCGATGTTTATTTGGACCATGAGCCGGTAGCGGTTGCTGCGGCGGGAGTTATCCTAGTACCATGCAACAGCTATAGTTTCGGATAAAGGCGGGTCAACTTAATCCATGCATACGAAGTGGTAAATTGCCAGCCAAGTAGGGTGGGCACGTTCTTTGTGCCCACGCGGATCAACACGACAAATTCCGCGTGGGCACAAAAAGCGTGCCCACCCTACCCGGCTGGTTTTTGGGGTTCCCAGGGTAAATTTGTTCTCGGCACGGAAAAAACCGATTCACCGCAGAGGACGCACAGGAAACCCCTCATGCTCTTCCTCTGCGTCCTCCGCGTCCTCTGCGGTGAAAAAGATTTTGTCTTTATGGGTTGCCGTCATGAATCGAGCAGCCAAGTAGCCAAGTAGGGTGGGCACGTTCTTTGTGCCCACGCGGATCAACACGATAAATTCCGCGTGGGCACACCCTACCCGGCTAGCGTCACCCTCCCTTGCGCAGCTTGGACAGCGCGCTGGACATCGCGCTTTCGACCACGGGCGCCGGCTTGCGGCTGGCCAGCGGTTTGCTCGCGGCGCTGGCGCGCGCCGTCGCCGAGGAGGGCGTGGCTTCGTCGTTCAGGCGCATGGTGAGGGCGATGCGGCTACGTTTTTCGTCCACTTCCATTACTTTGACTTTGACCACGTCGCCCGCCTTGACGATGCTGTATGGGTCTTTGACGAACTTTTGCGCCAGCGCCGAGATATGCACCAAGCCGTCGTGGTGTACGCCGATATCGACGAAAGCGCCGAAGTTCGCGACATTGGTGACTATTCCTTCCAGGATCATGCCGGGTTGCAAATCTTTGATGCTTTCCACGCCTTCCTGAAAGGCGGCGGTCTTGAATTCCGGGCGCGGGTCGCGACCGGGTTTCTCCAGTTCGACGAGGATGTCCTTGACGGTCGGCAGGCCGAATTTTTCGTCGGTGAATTCCGCCGGGTCGATGCGGCGTAGTGCGGCTCCGTCGCCGATCAGCCCCTTGATGCCGACCTGGAGGCGGGCGCCGATGCGTTCCACCAGCGGGTAGGCTTCCGGGTGTACTGCGGAGGCGTCGAGCGGGTTGTCGCCGTTCATGATGCGCAGGAAACCGGCGGCCTGCTCAAAAGTTTTTTCGCCCAGGCGCGGGACTTTTTTCAGTGCGGAGCGGTTGGGAAAAGCGCCGTTCTGGTCGCGATAAGCCACGATATTGCCGGCGAGCGTCGCGTTCAGCCCGGAAATGCGCGCCAGCAGCGGCGCCGAGGCGGTGTTCACGTCTACGCCGACCTTGTTCACGCAATCTTCCACCACGGCTTCCAGGCCGCGCGCCAGTTCGGATTGGTTCACGTCGTGCTGGTACTGGCCGACGCCGATGGATTTGGGGTCTATCTTCACCAGTTCCGCCAATGGGTCTTGCAGGCGGCGGGCGATGGACACCGCGCCGCGTAGCGTCACGTCGATGTCGGGGAATTCGCGCGCCGCCAGTTCCGAGGCGGAGTACACCGATGCGCCGGCTTCCGACACCACCAGCTTTTGCAGTTTCAGGTCGGGGTGGCGCTTGATTACCTCGTTTGCCAGTCGATCGGTTTCGCGCGATGCGGTGCCGTTGCCGATGCTGATCAGTTCGGCGCGGTGCTTGGCAGCCAGCGCGGCGATTACGGCGATGGATTTATCCCACTCGCGCCTGGGTTCGTGCGGATGAATGGTGGCGATATCGACCAGCTTGCCGGTGGTGTCCACCACCGCCACCTTCACCCCGGTGCGCAGCCCCGGATCCAGGCCTATGGTGGTGCGCGGGCCGGCGGGTGCGGCGAGCAACAGGTCGTGCAGATTGCGCGCGAAGACGTGTATTGCCTCGGTTTCGGCGGCTTCCCTCAGGCGATTGGTCAATTCCAGATCGAGATGCAGGAATATTTTCACCCGCCACGCCCAGCGCACGGTTTCCGACAGCCATTTGTCGGCGGGGCGGATGCCCTGTCCCTGAGACTCGCCCGGCTGCGCAAGCGACGGCAGGGCAACCCCGAAATGCCGGGCGATCATCTGCTCGCATTGGTTGGGCGGCGCATTGCGCCCTTGCGCCTGTTCGTCTTCCTCCAGCACCAGCGACAAATGCAGGTAGCCTTCGTTGCGTCCGCGCAACTGCGCCAGGGTGCGGTGCGAAGGCATATTTTTCAACAATTCGCGGGAATCGAAATAGTCGCGGAATTTCGCGCCGGCTTCCTCCTTGCCTTCCACCACGACGGATTTGAGTATGCCGTTGTCCCACAGGTATTCGCGCAGCCGTCCCAATAGCTCGGCGTCTTCGGCGAATTTTTCCATCAAGATATGGCGCGCGCCTTCCAGCGCGGCCTTCACATCGGGCACGCCCTTGTCGGCGGCGACATAAGCCAGCGCGGCCTCTTCGGGAACCAACATAGGGTCGGCCAGCAATCCCTCGGCCAGCGGCTCAAGACCTGCCTCGCGGGCGATCATCGCCTTGGTGCGGCGCTTGGGCTTGTAGGGCAGGTAGAGGTCTTCCAGGCGCACCTTGCTGTCCGCGCCGAGCAGTTCCTTTTCCAATTCCGGCGTCAGCTTGCCCTGTTCGGCAACGCTTTTGAGTATGGAACTGCGCCGTTCTTCCAACTCGCGCAAGTAGCGCAGACGCTCTTCCAACGTGCGCATCTGGGTGTCGTCGAGGCTGCCGGTGGCTTCCTTGCGGTAGCGCGAAATAAATGGAACCGTGGCGCCTTCGTCGAGCAGATCGACGGCGGCCTGAACTTGATTGGGATGGACGGAGAGTTCCTGAGCGATGCGTTGAGTGATGCTGGGAATCATGTTGCTCCTGGCATTGCAGAAAAGGCGCTATTCTGAACGTTTTTCTGCGCTTTTCATACCCTGGTGGGTAAATTTACCCGCGACCGCGTCGCCCGGACGGGCAAAAAAACCGCTAAAGACGCAGGTCAAGCGCAACCGCAATGCAAGGGCAAAGCAGGCGGAAAAACCATAAGCCAACCGTCGCGAGCCGGCTTACGGAGTTCAGAGGGATAACGCTTATGCCGCTTCGCCGTTTACCGCTTTCAGCACCACCGGCGCCAGCGCTTCGGGCAGTTTGATTAGTTTGAGCGCGGCTTCGTGGCCTTGGGGCGACATTTTTTTCCAGGTTTTGCGCAGGATATCCAGCATCTTGGCTTCGCCGGCGCTGCCGTATTTGTTGACGAAATCTTCCAGGTAATGTTCCAGGAAGACCAGGTCCACCACGTCTTCCAGCATCTGGGTTTCCGGGTTGAGTTTGAGCGCTTCCTTGCGCACGATGGAATGCACGCGGGCGACCATTTCCTCGTCGTAGCCGACTTCGCGCAGGATGTCGGCGGCGAGGTCGGCGTGGAATTTGTACAAGCGGATGCGCCATTGCTTGTAGCCGATGGGCGTCATTGGATATTCGCTGCGCGGGATCGCCCAGCGCTTGATATGCTGGGCGCGCACCGCCAGTTTAACCGCTTCGGAGGCGTTCGGCGCGAAACGCTCCAGCATTTCGCTCATGCGTAGCGCATATAAAATTTCCTTGGGGTATTCCTTGCCGCCGGCCTGTTCCCGGTTGGGGTCTTGGGCGTTGACGGCGTCGAAAGCGGCGATGGCTTGCTCGAAGCGTTTGGTGTCTGAAATCATGATGGTTGATTCTCCTGGAAAATTTGCAGGACCATTTTAGCGAATAAAGGTTTATATATGTTTTCTACATTTTTCGGGCGCAGCGGGCGTTAGCGCAGACTGATTACCGGCCAGCCGTGTTGTTCGGCGTAGGCTTTCAAGGTAGGGTCGGGATCGACGGCGACGGGGGCGCTGACCCGTTGCAGCAGCGGCAGATCGTTGTGCGAATCGCTGTAAAAGCGGCTGACGCCGATGTCGCTCCAGCTTACGCCCTGTGTTGCCAGGAAGTCGTCGAGGCGGGCGATTTTACCTTCGCGAAAGCATGGCGTCCCCGCCACCTGTCCGGTGAATTCACCGGCGATTTGCTCCGGTTCGGTGGCGATCAGGTGCGGCACGCCCAGTTCGCGCGCAATCGGCAGGGTGACGAAACTGTTGGTGGCGGTGATGATCGCGCTGAGATCGGCTTGTTGCTGCGCCTCGGCCACCAGCGCGCGCGCTTTTGCGGTGATGATGGGCAGGATTTTGTCGCGCATGAATGCGGCGTGCCAAATATCGAGCTGAGCGCGCGGATGGCGCGATAGCGGTTTCAACTGGAAATCGAGGAATTCGTGGATGTCCAGCGTGCCGGCTTTGTATTGCTCGTAAAACGCCAGATTGCGGGCTTCGTACACTTCGCGGTCGAGCACGCCTTGCTCGATCAGGAACTGCGCCCACTCGAAATCGCTGTCGCCGGCAAGCAGCGTGTTGTCCAAGTCGAATAATACGAGACGCAAGATTTTCCCCTACAGATGATGGTCATAGCCGGAACGGAAGTATAAACCAAAAAAGTTTACCGCAGAGACGCTTCAGGCGCAGAGACGCAGAGATACAGACAAATCAATGCCTTACAACAATTTACGGTGCTGCGAAAAGGGTGAAACCATCCAATTCTACAATTCATTGTTTTTCCTCAGCGTCTCTGCGTCTCTGCGGTGAATGGTTTTTTCCGGGCGGAGAACAAATTTACCCTGATGCAGGGTATTTGCGCTTGAAAGGCGAAAAGTGAATTAAAATATCCCCATGAATTTACCCGGACGCCTACTTCCCGAAGCTTGGTACTGGGGCGGGCACGCCCTGTTTGCGCTTGTTTTGGGGTGGGCGCTCGTCACCGCGCCGTGGCGGCGTCTCGCGGACGACATCCAGCAGCATTTGTGGCTGGGCGCATGCGTGACCTTGATGGTGCTGTGGAGCATCAAGACCGGCATTCGCCCCGGCTTGAATTTCCACCTGCTCGGCGCGACCGCCATTGCATTGATGTTCCGCGCGCAACTCGCCATTGTCGCCGTCGCCATCGTGACCGTCGGCATTACGCTGGCGGGCAACGGCGATTGGCATAGCCTGTCGCTCAATGCGCTGACCATGGGGGTGTTGCCCATACTGTTGAGCTGTGGCCTTTTCCGGCTGACCGATAAAAAGCTGCCCAACCATTTGTTCGTTTATATTTTCGTCAATGCTTTCTTCGGCGGCGCGCTGGCAATGGCCGCGACCGGCGCAGCATCCACCCTGATGCTCTTTCTGTCGGGCGCTTACCCCCTGGCGTACCTGAAGGAGCATTACTTCCCCTATTACATCCTGATGGGCTGGTCGGAAGCGATCACCACCGGCATGGCGATCACCCTGATGACGGTTTACCGACCGGACTGGCTGGGGACGTTCGACGACAAGCGTTACTTGAGTAAGTAGGGACAGAAACCGTTAAGCCGATTCGGTGAGCGCCGACATTGTCCTGCTCCCTCTCCCGCATACCCGACAGCCTGACGGCTTGGGCACAAGGGCGGGAGAGGGTGGGGGTGAGGGGCGCTACGCATCGTCAACGCTTGCCTGAGCGTAAACACACAAGTCAAATCAAGCCGTTCGTGCTGAGTAGAATATTCGCCCGCAGGCCGAAAGGCGTTGGCAAGAAACAGGGGTCATGGTTGCTGTTTGGCGCTCGCTTAAGGGATTATATGCGGCTATTGTGGTTATGTGCGCCATTGATATTTATGAACAAAAAAGCGGTTTCTTGAGAACTTTGAGGCTTGCCATTTTTCTCCATTCATCCTGAGTTTTGAGGCTTGCCATTT
>Ga0172380_10003987_pt1 | contig 19555 bp, 18 predicted proteins | sample Leawe162metaG_FD_119747 | JGI IMG/M metagenome (GOLD analysis project Ga0172380, IMG submission 119747) | Leachate microbial communities from a municipal landfill in Southern Ontario, Canada - Leachate well 162 metaG | ecosystem: Engineered > Solid waste > Landfill > Unclassified | place... | reverse complement strand
CTATATGAGACCGATGGAAGTGTCATTGGCGCAGTCAAAAACAGGCATGAGAGCAATCATTACCTAACTCCCACAGCAGCAAATAAGCTACTTGTCATTGCAATCAACTATCATCACCAATATCCAAACGATCCAGTGCTTCATATCAATGATGCTAGTCTGATGTGGGGTGGGAAGTTTGATATTTATGGCACATGGAAAGGGAAACACGCTGAACATCGGCGGGGATCAGTTGTGGATATACGTGCTAATACACGTACTGGTGCGATCCCGTCGACTAACTTCATAAGTTTTGAAAAATTTGCGCGATTCGCTGGTGCGTATCCGCACATAGAGAATCAAGGGACTGATCTTCAGCATTACCATCTGCGTCTGTTGAATAGAGGGGAATAGAAATGAATATTAAATACACATCAGGCCTGTTCGCAGCTCTAGTATTAGTACTTTCCCATAATGCATATTGCTTGCCCAGTGAAAGCATTGTATTCGACTCTAAGACTGGCAATTACATCATTACTTATCTTGGATACGACGACACTGGAGAAAGTGACATGCCAACAGTTTCTCGGCAGGCAATATTTGTACCGGCAACAAAAATTGATCCAGTCATACAATCAACGTTTAAGTTCTCAAATGGTGAGAAAATTCCCTATAGCTACCGTGTACGCAATGGCATAAGAGCACGTCAATCTTTGAGTATGTTGTTATTTGATCCGGTTAGTGACATTGATTCATCAATCCCTTTGCCAAAGAACGTAGAAGACATTAATCCCAATACAATTGAACAATATTTTTCGGTAGCTGCCGATGCGCTCGTTTCTCCAAATGGCTGGGTAGGACAGGTGACTGCAAGCAGTGCGGGTGGGTTGCGAATTGGTTGGATCAATATTAATACGAGCCTTTCAGTATCGGGAATATCAGTTGGCGCAGTTCGGGGGGGCTTTGGTTTTTCAAGCAAAGATATTCCTGGTATTGGAGTTACCCAGTTGCAAGGTGAAGCCCCTGTACGTGGCTTTGTTGATGAAGGCCCGACAGGAGAAGTTGCAGACGAATTGGAGAAGCTGACTCAGAACGATTTCATTACGCGTTTCGCAGCCGTCCCAACCATTGCTGTTTCGAATCCTTTTGATGCCACCGTGCTTCTGAATCGCATCCGTGACCACGTTGCCACATGGCCCGCCAAGCAATTACTCGACCCCGCCTATGCCGCCCAACTGAGTCGTTACTTGGTCGCCGCAGCCGAAGCCTATCGTCTGAATAATACCAAAGCAGGCAAAGAGCACATCAAAACGATCCGCAAGATGCTGGCAAAAGAACATCACAATCTGGATCGCGACGATGAAGGAGATGAGGATACGGAAGAACACAAGGCCGCCACTCGCTTGACCATCGACCGCCTTGCTGCTCGTGTGCTGGACTTTGATCTGCGGTATGTGTTGAAACGGATGGAGCCAGTCGAAGATGAAGCGCATCACTAACACTTCGCGAGATTGATTTCATTATCCCAAGCTACCGCAATATCCAATCCATGGTGCAATCAGATGATTGCCCCTTTTGTTAACGACCACGACGATCACACCAGACCGAGAGGCCGCATTGCCGGTACTGAATGCAAATCAGACGACGCCTGCCGAAACCTTTCCACTGATGTTAGCGGCGTTCTGAATTTTGATTTCACATCCGAGGAGGCTGCAGGCACGCATACGATCACGGTGAAATGTGAAAGATACAAGGGCGCAATAACCAGCGGGCATTGCGCCGTATAGAGTTAACATTTGGTGCAATGCGCTGCACTTATTGCATCCTGCGACAGCTTGAGTGTCTCTTATGGGTTAACCAGGGACTGATGTCTAAATGAAAATAGAATGTCTGAAATTCACTTGGGAGCGGACGCTCGAAGGTAAGATATTCACAGGACGTAAACGGCCAACAGTGTCTAGTCGCCTGTTTTCTCCATGGCTATCAGTAGCTCTACTCACTGATACTAATTCGCCCACTAACGTTATCTGGAGGCAGATTGAAGCTCAGGCAATATCAAGTTGATGCCTTCACTGACAAAGCTTTTGGCGGTAATCCTGCCGCTGTTGTTCCTCTATCATCGTGGCTAGATGATTCGATTCTTCAAGCCATTGCAGAAGAGAACAACTTATCAGAAACGGCTTTCTTCGTACCTTCGGATAAGGGTTTTAAGTTGCGTTGGTTCACGCCAGCAAAAGAAGTTGATCTTTGTGGTCACGCTACACTGGCAACTGCTCATGTAATCTTTGAATACCTGGGCTACACCCAACGGACAATTACCTTTGAAACACTGAGCGGCGAGCTGTATGTTGAGAAGAAGAACAATCAATTGGAAATGAATTTCCCAAGATGCACTCCAGAACCTCACGAAATTTCAGACATTTTGGTTAAAGGGTTAGGTCTGCGGCCAATAGAAGTATTGGTTGCTGATGATTACATAGCTGTATTCGATAGCGAAGCAACAGTACGAGCCATCATCCCCGATCAATCCCAGTTAGCCAAACTTGATTTGCGAGGCGTCATCATTACCGCGCCCGGCATTGACGTTGATTTTGTCAGTCGGTTTTTCGCTCCCAAGTATGGCATCCCTGAAGACCCTGTTACAGGATCGGCACATTGTGAACTCACTCCGTATTGGGCTAGTAAACTTGGCAAAAATACACTAAGCGCAAGACAGGTCTCTAAGCGTGAAGGGATCATAAATTGTGAGCTGAACGGAGATCGGGTCTTTATTTCTGGAAAGGCAGTTACATTCATGGAGGCGGAAATTTCCTTTTGAGCCATGCAGACAGAAAGTATTAACTTCGATGCTATACCGTGGCAAAGCACCATGCTTGGTGCTCGATCTAAAACCTTTCAGCAAAATGGAAAACAATTACGGCTTGTAGAGTTTACTAACGAATTTGTTGAACCAGATTGGTGCGTGAAGGGCCATGTCGGATATGTCTTGGAGGGCATGCTGGAAATCGACTTTAATGGTCGTCTTGTAACCTACCCAAAAGGCTCTGGCATATTCATTCCTTCTGGCACTGAGAATGCTCACAAGGCAAGATCCATTACCCCGATTTCTCAATTAGTTCTGGTTGAGGAATTGATATGACATGTCCGGTTTATGCGAAGGAGCAGCCGTTGGTATATGTACAGACAGTCAGGCAAGCAGCGGCCAGCAAGAGACGGTCGATCAGCATCGAACACGTAGTTTTGAACGGCCGCTGTTGAGCTGAAGCGGACATCCATTTAGCCTGTGCGGACAATCATTTTAGTAAATAACCGATGTTTCCTTTGGCCGAGGAAGAGACAGGCGTACGGGCGCTGGGGCACGGTGCTTTAGCGAACAACACCTTTTCCAAATATTGACACTACGTTCGTCCCCTCGAATTCCTTGTGAGCCGCGGTCATTTCGACAGAACGCTTGATCAGCTCACCAAACGACCCGGGAAGCTGCTCCCCCTCCACCAAGTGGGCAATATCGTCCCTGATGTACTTGGGGCACTGTGCGATGACGTTTGCTAATCGCTCTGGCCGCATCAAGCCATCCACTACCTCTTGTTGTTCTTCCATGGTTACCACGCTCTGTTGAGTGATGCGCAGATTGTATTTCAGAACGCTGCATTGCAGATGCCTGTATTTGCAGGCGTATTGGGCTGTTTGGGATGGATGCTTACTTTACCTGCCGCTTTATCCGAGAAAAGTGCAATTCCTGATAATTGGAGTTATCAGGAATGCTACTTAATACTGTTTAGACTTAATTACAGGAGCTGGTTCGTTTTGTTCTCGACTCGGTGATCCCGCCCTCCACGAACTTCTTTGATAGCACTAAAGAAATCAGATGATTTCCTTTGATTCCGAAATGGGGATAAATTTCGCATGAGCCTTATTCAAATAGGCCTTAGCACTGTCATTGTCAGCTTGATAAGCCAGCTGTTCGTTAACAAAGCGTAGGCGGGCGCGAGCATCGTTTATAACTTCTCCCCACGTTTTCGCCCATACCGTAATGTTCTGCTCCGCATTGTCGGAAACCAACCCCTTGGGCCGATTGCGTTGATTAGCTTCGCTTCTTGCGAAGTCATCCATATCATTTGAAATTGCAACAAAAGTCCAACGTGTAGGGACATCACGGAAACGCTCATCACCGGCCACTGCGTTAGCGTATTTCTTTATTTGCGTGAGTACCTCATCGTCTATTTTCTTCAATGGCCGCTTCAGTTCAACGATCAGATAGTCATACTCACCCGTTCTCGGCTGAGTGACCTTGTGTAATAGAAGATCAACTCGCCCCGTTTTGCCATCACCGACAACAACAGGATCTGGATCATCTTCACGCTTGCCAAGCTTATCCAAATGTTTATTTAAGACCTCTTCTAACCGCTGCTCACTCCCTGCGAGTGCGAATTCCTCATGGAATAGCCAAGCCTCGTTTTCAAGAATCTTGTGCAATTGATCACGCTCAAGCAACTTCTTCTTGTTCTCTTTATCAAATAGTAGCGTCTCCAAACCATTGAGAAAGTCGAGACGATTAGCAACGATCTTGGCCGAACTAATAATGGATGAGAGTGGCGTTTTCTTAAGCAGGTCTGCAAGGTCGTCTTGGTCTGCTTTTTTCAAACCAAGCACTTCACCGATAATTTCTTGTACTGAATCTGGGTTTTCTCGAATAGCCTGAGCGAGCAATCGAAAAGTGAATTTCTTCGACTTCACATCAGCGTCTTCAAATGATGGTAAATAACTTTCGACATTCACCGCCAAAATATCGAATACTTGGCGCTCTGCCATCTCGACCGGATCAAGATTTGCCTTTTCCTCGTACGGGTAGATATGCTCTTTCTTCCAGCGATCAACAACCATGCCTTGCTTTTCCAGCAATCGCATGCGGAAGTGCTCTTTGATTTTGTTTTTGGCCGCCTTCAAAATGACCTGAACATCAGGGTGTAATTCAGGCAGCCCTAACTGATTCTGTGAATCCAACTCGCGAAACAACTCTGACTTGATGTATGCAGTAAAATTAAATCCTGGCGCTCTGATTGTTTGTCCCGCAGGCACTTCATCCAGTGAGATACCCTTGGCATCACACAAATGCAATACGCGCTCAGCCGCAATGTTCCACTCAATAATTGACACTTCAACTGCGATGCTACGACCATCACCTAATTTGATATCTCCAAGGGGATAATTTTTATGGCCCGTTTGTGCCGACTTCGGATCAACTGTCGTTCCGTTATATTCAAGCTTTAGGTTTGGATACTCCGTCAGATAGGCAGCAAACTTCTTCGCCAATTCCTGAGGCGCATTCTCCTGACGTAATGAACGGAAATCTTTCCTCAGGTTGTAAATGGAAACCTCAGTCCCCAAACTTTGGCTCTTAGATTCAACTGGGTCAGTAATTTCAAAATCATCTAAAGTCTGCGCACTTCCATTTATCTTGTACGAGTAGACCTTGCCGGCGTGACGATAACTAGTATTCCACTCAATCTGCTCCCCTAACCCAAAAGCCTTGAATCTTCCTTTTCCATTCTTGCCATGCAGGGCACGACCATTCTGACGTTGCTGTGCTTTTTTCCATGACTCACCCAAATTGCCGAAATAGTTTTCAACTTTCGCTCTGTCAATTCCATAGCCATGATCACGTACTTTTATGGCTTCGATTCCATCCATGTCATTAAATTCAAAGAACACCTGAACATGACTGGCTTCCGCATCGAAACCATTCCATATGATTTCTGCTAGTCCATCTAAAGGCTTAGCATTGGTCAATGACTCAAGAAAATCTCGCTTTGCTGTGACATGAACTTTGGACATCGGAATTTCCTTTAATCATTGACCTTGAACCATCTATTTTTCTTGAGCATCTACAAATCGTTCGATGCAATATTCTTAACTATCGCAATTATCAAAATTGATCAAGCAGCGTAAACGCTCCGCCCTTCCCCTTGATAACTCTGGTACACATGCTCGAACACAGCTGAACACTTGGCTTCGTAGAGCTCCTTCGTATAGGCACGTGGCAGCCCCTCATCCAAAGCATTCTCGATCTCAATCTTCACGCGGGCGCGGGTGGATATCTTCTGCCGCCAGCCCAGGACCAGCAACTTGTGCAGCTTCTCCAGGAGGTGATGCGCGATCTTCTTTACCTCCTCCCGCTCTTCGGTGGTTAGCTCTGGCGCAGGACGGGTGAGGATATCCAAGATCGTCAGCTCTTCTTCGCTCAGGTTCTCGCGCACATGCCGTGTTTGCTCGTCAGTCAGCACCTGAGACAACGCCAACAGTTCTTTGAAAATCTCTTCGATATTGCGGCTGCCGGAGTTATAGCCTTCGATCAGGTCCTGGAACTTGGCCAGATAGTCCGCCCTCGTAGGGTTAAGGCGAACCATGCGCTCCAGTTGCGCGCGCACAGCCGCCTTCAGCCGTTCGACATCCGTATTGCTTGGCTTCTTGTCTTCGAAGCGTTTTCGCAATGCCTCGAAATTGATTTTGGAAAGATCGATCTGCCCATAAGCCGATGTCTTTTGTCGGATCTTGAAAGGTTCGGCCGCAATGGAAGCATCGAGCAAATCCTGAATCCCCCGCATGATGTGCGAAATATCCGGAGGGTCGGTTACGGTACGGATGCACTCTGCTATCGCGGCAAGACACCCGCAGCGCTGGGCAAACTCGACCGCGACCGGATCGGGTTTCACTGCGCGATATAAACTATTTACCAATGCTTCCAGAGCCAGGAAATCACGCTTGATCGTCTCTGGTGCCATCAAGCGATCTGCGGCTGCCTGGATCGCACCAGCCTGCGCAAAGTTGGCTGTTTGTATATCCTCGATCTCAGCGAGCGAGATACCGAGCTCCAAGCAAAACATATTCGCGTCATTGATGGCATAGCGCAGCTCGTCCGCCAGCGCCTTCTTATCCCGCACCGGCATCTCACCGCCGCCACCCTGGCCATAGATCGCCAGCGCCTTTTCCAGCGAAGCGAACACATTGGCGTAGTCCACGATCAAGCCGCTCTGCTTGCCGGCATAGACGCGGTTGGCACGGGCAATGGTCTGCATCAGGGTATGGTTGCGCATCGGCTTGTCCAGATACACCGTCGAGCAGCTTGGGGCATCAAAGCCGGTCAGCCACATCGCGCACACAAACACGAGGCGCAATGGGTCATTGGGGTCTTTGAATTTCTCGTCCAGCTTTTCATCGAGCATGCGCTTGCGGTGCGGCACGATGTCGATGCCCAGCTTTGCCATCTGCTCGATCTCGTTCTGCCCCGCAGAGACCACCACGGCCATATCGGTTCCCGTGAGGTAGTCCAGACGCTCTTCCAACTCCAACTCGTGCTTCATCTCCGGGCTGTCTTCAGGGTCCAGCGTCCCCACGTACCCCGGCAGATCGTTCCACTTTTCAATCTCTTTTTGCTGATTTTCCAGCTCGATCTTCCAGTACTTCTGCACCTTGTCATACATGCGTAGCGCTGTCGCCTTGTCGATTGAGACCACCATCGCCTTGCCCTGGAATCCCCGCCCAAGGAAATGCTGCACGATGTCCTGTGCCACCGTATCCAGCCGGTCATCACGGGTGATGAGGTGATACTGCCGCCCCAGCTCGCGCTCCAGTTTCCTCTCAGCGTCTTCGGAAAGGTCGGCGTTCTCGATCAAGTCGTAGATGTCGTCGTTTAGGTCTGGGTTGTCGAGATGCAGCTCCGGCGTGCGGTTCTCGTAGAACAACGGCACGGTCGCGCCATCCTCAACGGACTGCTGGAAGTCATAGATAGAGACGTAATCGCCGAAAACTTCGCGCGTACGCTCCTCGCCGGCGATCAGCGGCGTACCGGTAAAGGCGACGAACATAGCATTCGGCAGCGCGGCGCGCATATTCAGGGCCAAGGTGTCGTATTGGCTGCGGTGCGCCTCGTCGGTCAACACGATCACATCGCGCCGGTCACACAGCACCTCGGCGGCCTGGAATTTGTGGATCAGCGTGAACACGTAACGGTTGTTGCCGGAAAGCAGCTCACGCAACTGCGCCCCGCTCTGTGCATGGCAGGCGGTCGCATCGCTCACTGCGCCACACGCGGCAAAAGTCTTGGCGATCTGCTCGTCCAATTCCACACGATCGGTCACAACCACGAAGGTCCAGTTCCCCGGGATCTTGCGCAGCACCTTCTGTGCGAAGAACACCATCGAAAAGCTCTTGCCTGAACCCTGCGTCTGCCAGAACACACCTCCGCGCCCGTGTCCTTCCGCGCGCGCCTTCAACATGCCCTGGATAGCGTTGTTTACACCGATGAATTGATGGTTCTGCCCGATGATCTTGGTCAGGCCGCTCTTATGCTCGGAAAACAGCGTGTAGTTTTCGGTCAGATCTAGCAAGCGGTAGGGATCGCACAGACCGCGCAACATCACCTCCAGCGACACGCGGCGCGGTTCGTCCTCGCTCTCGATGCGCTTCCACTCAAAGAAACGCTCCCAGTCGGCGGTCAGCGAACCGACCCGGCTATCCGTACCGTTGGATGCAATGAGCAAGGCATTCGACCAGAACAGGGCTGGCACGCCGTTCTGCGCATGCTTGTAGCTGGTGAGGTTGCCGTCGAAGGCTTGTTTGGCCGGCACACCGGGCTTCTTCAGCTCGATCACCACCCACGGCAGACCATTCACGAATCCGATCAAATCCGGGCGGCAGGTGTAAAGCTGGCCGACGATGGTCATCTGGCTCACCAGCAGGAAATCATTGGCAGTGGCATCGTCCCAATCCACCACCCGCACCCGCTCGGCCTTCACACCGCCCTTCACCAGATCAGGCACAGACACCTTCACCCCGTCGCGCATCAATGCCCAGAGCTCACGGTTTGCGGCGGCAGGCGTCATCGCCGAACGGTCGCGCGACAACTCATCCACGGCAGCGTTGATCGCTTCAGGGGGTAAAGATGGGTTCAGTCGCGCCAGCACATTGCGCAAGCGCACGGCCAGCACCACCTCGGATTTCGTCTCACGGCCGAGCGTGCCACCCACCCCCATCACCTCATCCGAGGCGACCAGCGTCTCCCAGCCCAGCTCGGCAAAGAGCTGGATGGCGGGTTGCTCGACGAGGCTATCCTCGGTGTAGCCCATTGATCTCAGCCTCCAGCTTGCGCAACGATTCCATGATCTCGCCGAAATCTGGGTAGCGACCAAAGATCATGTTGCGCATCTGCGCATAGTCCTTCTCCACTGTCGCCAATACATGTCCTGAGGGCATCAGCCTGAATGTCCCAGGCTTTGCCTGATCGTACTGCGCCCAAGGTCTCCGATAGAACCGCTCTTTGAACGCCACCACGTCCTCCAGCAAAGCAAGGTCTGCCAGTGCATCATCCTTTACCGGTGAAGCCGCCATCATGGCCAGGTCGTAATAGTGGCGTGAATAACGTAGCGGCTGCGGGCTGCTTTCAGGGCGATTCGCTTCGTGGTGCAGAATCGTCGCCTTCTCCCAAAACGTGCGCTCAGCGCGTATGGCCTGCACAGCACAATCGGCTTGTTTGAAGAGCTGCGGGAACGCCTCGGCTGCATAAGGCTTGATTCGGTAATGGTCGTAGGGCATCCAAGCCGCAAGCGGCCCGATCTCAAGACGCACTTCCGGCCGCAGATAGGCATCGGAGAAAGCCGCCGGATAGATCACATTCAAGGCATGCAGGTCATCTTCAGCCACCGCACACCGACAGATTGGATCAACCGCCCCTGAAATCATCGCCAGCATCTCACCACCGATGTAATCCACTGCCTTGGCTTCAATCGTTTTATTCAGCGCTTCTTGTTTGTTGTTGGAACGCACCGCCAGCGGATCATCCTCGCCAACCACCACGCGCCAATCCAGAATCAGGTCGATATCTTCGGAGAACCGCTCGATCAGATTGAACACCTTGGATAAGCTCGTGCCGCCCTTGAACATCAGCAAGCGCGATAACTCTGGATGCGCGAACAACCTGCCCAGCGTCCAGCACACCCAGAAATCCTTCTCCACGATTGCCGGCGTCATGCCCTTTCGTGCCGCCGTTTCGGCAAACAGCTCGCGGCGTTCGGCGGCGGAAAGACGGGCGACAGCATCCATCAGCCACGCTCCCCGCAAATCCGCTTGATCGTCTCATACACCCAGCCGGTCGCCGTCACGGTGTCTTTCAGCACGCGCTTGCACGTCGTCTCATCAAATTGTTTGCGCAGCGTATCCATCACCGCCTCATCCACCCGCTCCTGCCCAAGCGCCTTCAGCGCCTGAACAAGCAACCCGCTCTCGCGATATTTGAAGCCGACATCCTTCAGCGCAGACTTCTTGAACTCCAGCGTGTGATTGCCGATGTCGTATTGGCGGTTTGGACCATCTGAGAGGTAAACCAGCCGACCCGGTACCTGAGTGGAAAGCCCCAACAGATTGAGTGCCGCATCCCCCGAAGGCTGGATGCGCCAATTGAACTTGCGCGCGAAAGCCTGTGCGACTTGGTCATAATCTGGACTCAATTCTTGCTGCAACAACTCGCTGTATTTCGGGTAGTCGTAAATGCCCCGGCAAACACGGCGAATTACCCCATCACGGGACAACCTGGACAGGGCATTTTCAATCTGGTCGCGGCTGAAATCCTCGACGAAGTCATTCGGGGAGAATGCCCACCCCCTACCTCGCCCATATATTCTAGAAATTGCTTTTTTATTAATAGATTGCATAATCATTGTGCAAACTAAATTGATGGGAAAACATACTACTTTTCCCATCGAAAGAATGGAAGCTAAAAATATCCAACCACGCGATTAAGCGATGTTGACAAAAAAACGACCGCTACGCCCAAGGCAGATACCCTTCTTGGCATCGATAGCAAAGCATTCCACCCAATGGCAGCCTTTGTATTCCGTATGCTCCCAAATATCCTGACCAGTTTTGCTGAGATCCCCTCTGAGTGCTCGCTTAAGTCGTGCCACAGGGCCGGTATTAACAACTTGCCATTTGAGGGAAATTCTATCGACAAAGGAATGCTGTGCAGAAAAATGCAGCCATGTTCCCGGCTTTAACGCGGGGCCATTGGACCGGTAAGTCCCCTTAAAGTCCCCCTCCTGCCCGGCATGTTGTGTTGCCGCAACCACTATCTTCCCAGCAGACAACATCGGCCATTGAGGCTGCTCCACATGGGTTAAGTCTTCATTCTGAACAATGGCTAAAGCACTGGCGGATTTTTCAAGGGTAACCGACTTTGCAAAATCATCACCGAATACCCTGCGCCACTTCAGGATGCTTTCGTCACGATCCTCCTCAACATAGGCATCCTCAATCCATTCAGCGTAGCGATGAATGCAATCCCGGAAATTTGAGTACTTATCCTGATCCCAATGCCGGGTAAATGACTCCGCAGGAAGACTAGGATTTGAAACCTCCGGCATATCGGGATATTCCTGGAGGTATTTATCCAGCCGCTTGATGATTATTCGAAGTGCCGTAGGCACATCGGTAAAGTCATTGCCAAACCCAATGCTCTCATCCCAATGTGTGACTCGCTCTCCAAGCAAAGTGGTCAGCAGAACCGACTTGGCCGAGAAGGTCATTTTTATGTTGCGCAGATATTTCAGAAGTCGCACGACCTTGATGAGGTAGTTGTTGCCAACATATCCATTCTGCTTCTTGAACCAGTCACTGAAACCATCAGGATTGGTTTGCTCTTCTGTATTCTCGCACCTATTGAGTATCCACTCTGTGGTCCCTGACCAAAAACCAGATTTCCGAACGCAGGGAACAATATCAATGGAGAATTCATTGGCATACTGAATCGTGACGCAGCGAGTCTTGCGGGAGACTTTGCTGGCATAAGTGCCGTGATCCTTGAATTGCGTGTACAGATGTTCAATGTACTCCGCAGGTGTCCACTCCTCATGCGGCTTCACGAACGTAACCACGTCAGCATCAAATCCTCCATTCCCTGCAGGCTTGATGATCGTGCGATGCGCCCAGGAACCCTGTGGGCACGTTTCTATCAATATTTCAGAATAAACATCAAATTCTTTCAGCGTCGCAATAATGGAATCCACACGCGCGTTGAGTGTGTCGATACGGGTCTGGTTAAGGTTGACCACATCCGACAGGAAAGTATCAAAGTGCTCAGTCAGCTTCATTGCCACCCCCTAAGCAGGCCGTGAATGGCCGATGAGTTATGAGTAAAGTCCCTGTCAGCCTTGCTGACCAGATCATCAATAATACCCACGTCATCCAGCGATAACGGCGCATCGGATTCAAAGTTGATCCGCAACGTTTGGTGCTTCTCAAGCAAAAGCTGAACTACATTGCTCGCAGTCGCTGACTGCAAGTTCATAAGCATGGAAATGAATTTCAGCATCCCCCAACCGGTCATGAACCCCCACATACCTCCACTAGCTACGGGATAGTAGTTCTTTCCGATGCCAGTCCCGACCGAGAGCAATCTAATCTGCGAACGCTCCGCGCCAAGTCGAGAAAGGGCCTCGGTAACGGCAACCAGGGATGGATTGTTTGCCCATAACCCGCCATCACTTAGCTGGTATGGCCCGACACGCGCAGGAGAGAAATAAGATGGCGCGCTGCATGAGGCAAGAACGGCATCCACAACCTTGACATCGCGATCCCTGACAAACCCCTCGTCGTAATTTGACTTGAATACGTGAACACCGCCGTTCCCAATATCCGTAGCAGGAATAACCAGTCGAGTCTTCGCATCCGACAAGGTTGCATCCTGGAAAACATCTTCCAGCGCGTCACGAAGGGGTTCACTCGCATAGCGAGGGAATATTGCCCCCTTTAAAGACCAGCCTCTAGGACGAAAGATGGCTGAGCCTTGCTCACGATAAAGCTTTGTGACCTGTGCGAGAGGTATGTCATAGGCAAGGGCTGCTGCGATGATGGAGCCTGTGCTGGTTCCTGCAATCAGATCAAAATCCCGATGAAACACCAGTTCAAATTCGTCCTGGATGCGCTCGAGTACATGGCCGGCATAAATGCCACGAATTCCGCCCCCATCAATCGCAAGCAGCCTCATGCGACGCCCTCTGGCAATAGGTGAACATTTCCAGAGAGCAATCTCGGCAGCAGCAGGTCGCGGGTGCGGCGGAGATTTTCGATCTGATGGTGGAGGCCGTATATCAGGCGAAAGCTTGGCGCGACAATTCCAGAGAAACGGTCGAGCAATTCGCGCGGCGGCTGAGCTATCAGAAAAGCGTCAAAGCATTTTTCCTGAACACGTTGGCGACCAGTGGCTCCAGACATGCTCTTGATGGCAGCGTTGCGAAACTCATCACTGCGCGCCAGACAGTAGACGAATTCTGGTGTAAGCGTTCGTGAGCGGAGCACGATGAACTCGGTTGAGCCAAAGGCAACATCCTGCGAATAAGGAAGAAACTGAACGTAACCCGTCTTGCCATTCTCCAGACAAGGCGTGATGCGCGCGAAAAGCGTATCGCCGTTCTGAAACTTCGCACCGCTATTACCACTGCGAGATTCGATATCCGAGATGAGCATGGAGTCATTAGACAAGCAGCCCATTGGCACAAACGGTTTTTCTCCATCGCGTGGAACTGTAACGCGCGGATTGATGGCTACGCAATTGGGCGCGCTCTTCACCTCCCACTCCTGCGGAATCCGCCCAAGTGGTGAATCTTCGAGCGGAACTGATTCGTGGCCGGGGTAGCGGAAGTGGACGAACCATTCGCGGTAGAGGCTGCGCGCCATGTCTTCCAGTATGCGGATGCGCCGCTGGTTGTTTTCGATCAGCTCGTCATAGGCGGAGAGGATGCCTGCGATGCGGCGCTGCACCGGGAGCGGGGGAAGCGGCATTGTGTATCGCAGCATCGCGTCTTTGTCGCCCCGCGGCATCTTGGTTCCCTTTGACGCCGTCACCGTTGACTCAATGAACGAATCACTGGAGAGGGCGTAGTAAAGGTATTGACTATCTACTTTTTGAGTATCGCGCGTTCGAAAAACAATTACATCGGCAGAAGCGCCACCATGTCGATCAGCCAACCAGACCTTCTTAAAATACGTCCTGATGTTTGAAAAAAGGACATCTCCGGGCGAGAACATGTTTACGTTTCCCGCCGTCGGTAATTTCGCAGCAAGCTCGATACCGCCCCTATCTGGCAGCATGTTCTCTGTTGAAATGTAGTTCTCAACAGTCAGCTTACTTACACTGACCTTGTCGCATGACATATTTGCGACGTTACCCAGAGCCTCCGATTCCCAAACCACCATCTTCAGGCCTCCAGAATTTCGGCCACATTCGCGGCGATAATCTGCTCCAGTTCGCGCGCTTGGGCGTTCAGCACCTCCAGCTCCTCGTTCATTTCCTCCAGCTTTTCCTTGAAATCCTCATCGCTGACTTCCTCACCCGCCGCCACGCCGACATAACGCCCGGGATTGAGGCTCCAGCCTTGCGCTTCGATTTCGGCGAGGGTGGCTGCTTTGCACAGGCCGGGAATGTCGGCATAACTTGGCTTCTTACCGAACACTTCCACCAGCTTTGCCTTGGCATCTTCGCCGCCCAAGGTGTAGTCCGGCGCTTCGCCGCGATACAGGCGCACGGTGTTGGAAATGAAGCCAATCTGCGCATCCGCCCAATCGCGATGGGCGCGATCAATCTGGCGGTAGATGTGGCGGGCATCAATAAATAGGATTGTGTCGGCACGCAGCGTGCCCTGCTTACCTTTATCAAGGAACCACAGCGTGCAAGGCAACGTGACGGTGTAGAACATGTTGGGGCCGACGGCGACCATCACGTCTACGGCGCGGGCTTCGATCAGTTGTTTGCGGATATCCTGTTCGCTGCTGCGTGCATCGCTGGCAGAGTTGGCCATGACGAAGCCGGCGCGGCCTTGGGCATTCAGGCTGGAATAGAACAGTTGAATCCACAGCATGTTGGCGTTGTCGGAGCGCGGCACGCCGAAGGGGAAACGGCGACCTGCGCCCACGTCCGAAGCCAGCCGGTCCTTGTCCACGGCGTTGACGTTGAACGGTGGGTTGGCGAGGACGAAATCGAACTTACCAACAGCCTCGTGCGGGTCGTCGTAATAACTGTTGATGTGCCCGCCGTGGCGGATGTCGCCTTCGAGGCCGTGGATGGCGAGGTTCATGCGCGCCAAGCGTCCGGTGTCGTCGGTCTTCTCCACGCCGTGGATGAAGAGTTCATCGGCCGCATTCTTCTGGTGCTCGGACACGAAACGTGCGCTTTGCACGAACATGCCGCCGGAGCCGCAGGCGGGGTCGAGAATGCGACCATGGAACGGTTCGATCACCTCCACCAGCAAGCGCACGATGGAGCTGGGCGTGTAGAACTCGCCGCCCTTTTGACCTTCTGTGCGCGCGAACTGGCCAAGGAAGTATTCGTAGATGCGACCGAAGGCATCGTAGTCGAGGCTGACTGGGATCTCGGAGACTTTCTTCAGCAGCTCTTTGAGCAAGGTGCTGGTGAAGATTTGAAAGGTGCGCGGCAACACGCCCGCCAGTTGCGGATTGTGCTGCTCGATCGCCGCCATGGCATCGTTGATGGCTTGCCCGACGTTCGCGCCTTCCGGTAGGTTAAGCAGATGTTCGAACCGGGCTGCTTCGGGCAGGTACATCACGCCCTCTGCATGGTAAGCGGCAGGATCGTCCATCCGGCTAGTTGAGCGGCGGGAAGATGCGCCGACTGATTCGAGGTCCTTGCGGCGCTTGGCAAAGCGCGATTCGGCAAACAGCAGGAAGATCAGACCGAGCACCGGGGCGGAATATTGCGCCGCAGTCAGCCCGGAATTGGCCCGGAACTGGTCGGCTGCATCCCAAAGTCGCTTTTCAATGGTGTCGGTGGCTGTATCTCGTTCGGTTGGTGCTATCCAATGCATGCGGCTTCCCTGTTCTGTAGCTTGTTGTTTTATCGCCGGATGCTAGCACGAAGGGGGCTTCAAGACATATATGCCGTTTGGCCTATATCCATATGGGGCGCGTATGCCGTTTGGCCTTATACTGTGCGTAAGTAGTCGGTGCCTGGACGTGGGAACAGGACGGTGATTCACCGTATATATCGGTTCGATTCCGATTCGGCTGCGTTATAGGCGGTTACGTTTCGGACGTCCGAAGGCTGGGGGGAACATACATCAGCCCCCGCCTGCTCAGAATCAGCAGCATTTCTCTTGCTGGGGCGGTTGTTTCCGATGGAAATCGCGCGCAAACGCCAGCACAATCCGGTTCGAATCCGTCACCGCTCTCAGATCCTACATCTCTTGCCATCACCAATGAGCCTCCGAAATTTTGATGAGAGGTCATGGTGCTAGACTAGGCGCATGAACAAACCATGTTCCAATCCATTCACTGTCATTGAGGGGGGCAAGGCTGAACTGGAGAGAAAGAAACATATCCTGTTCAACCAGCCGTGGTCTTTCTCCTGCGACGAGTTCGAGCTACTTTGTGAGCAGTTCGAGGTGCCGAGAGCAGAAGCGTTTGATTTGCAGCTGATGTGTATCAGGCATAAAGCCAAAACGAATTTTGAGGCCGCCGCTGTACTTGCTCTCTTCGAGGGGAGCGGAAACGCATCAGACATTCTGGCCAAAGGAAGGCGAAACAGCTTTAGGCTTGCATCCGGTGCCACCCCTTCTCTTTCCTCAACCATCCACTCCAAACGAACCGGGGATTAACACGATTCGTTGATTCGCCTAGATACCTGTGGTGGTGTCTGAAGTAATCTAAGCTGTGGTGTCTGTATTATGTTTTTCGCTTTTTGGCGGACAAGGCACAGGCTTCTGACCAGACTTGTTTTCCTAAACTGCTGCACCTTGTTTGCCACAATTGGGCGAACTGGAATCCTGGGCTCGCAGCGCATAAATGGCCTCCAAGATAGCTTGCTTGTCGAGTCTGTAGTAAGGCTTGGCCGGAATCCCGGCTCGCTTGTATTTGATAAGCCTTCGCTCGACTAATTTCTTTCGAGCTCCTTCCACCTCAGATACAGTCAGCGCTGTCTCAGTAAACCATTCGGGCGCCGTTTTCCAGATCCAGCCATCCTCATTTTTCGTTCGGCCATCAGACCAGTACCATAGTTGCGACAGCATTACTCCTGCATTCACACTGCCGCCAAGTTTTGCAAAGACCGGGAAAAATGCGACTGGTCGAATTAATAGTTGATCGAGAGCGAAATGAACATCATGACTGTTCAGCATTTTGCGTCCCTTTTCGGGCGGCCTACCCCATTGTTTCTCCACCAGTCGTTAGGGCGTGTCGTTCCGAGTCGGCGAACATGAGATTCTGTTAGCTCTGCGAATGCTTCCGCATCGAGTCCGAAAAGCGCAAATGCAGAAGCTATTTCTTCCTTCTGCAGAGCAGACAAAGCACGGTCAAGTCTCGTTTTTGAATGGATATATCGCAGTGAAAAAATTGAGCGTAGTGCATCGATAATTCTCAGTCTGGCCACTTCACGGGCCGCCGCCTCTTCGAGCTCGTCGCTACGAGGTTTGATCGCTGATACCTTCATATCGCCATCTACAATTTCGTCGGGAAAATTCAGTGGCCTCATTTCGTCGCCTCCGATTTCTCCACCTTGCGGCTAATTGATTCAGCCTTTGTGGGGCGGCCAACTCGGCGTGCATCAACTGATGCAGCTGCAAGATGCGGTCGTAAGTTCTTAATATACTCAAGAAGATCAACGACCCTCACCATCGGCCTGCCGCCAAATTCGACGGTCGGGATGGGATATTCCTCGTTGTAGATTTTGTTGTAGACCGTTTGTTGTGCCCAGCCACAGGCAAACCCAGCTTCAACACGTGTTAACAGAACTCGATTTTGAAGAAAATCGGGGCGCAGGTTTGCTGCCGATATATATGACATCGGTTGATTCTTGTTCGGATGTTTGTTCATGCCGCACTCCTTAAAAATTGGACGTGCGCGCGGCGCCGCGCGGAAAATATTTTTCGCACTTTGAATTCGACAAATTCGATTTGCAGAATGGATGCAACCGCCCAGCGCCGCAGGAGGAAGTCAGAAATTGATTCTTGATTAGAATCGCCGCCGAGAATTTAAGACGGACTGATTTGGGGAGCACGCAACTTGGTTGTAGCAAGCTGCAGCAGCTTTAGGCTTCTCGTGGGTTTATGCAGACCCACGAGATGTTAGATAACCAATCGCAAGGACCGGAGTACCTTTGTAAATCCCATCTGATGAGACTGGGATTTTGATGAATTGGGTATTTCTTTTGGGTGATTCTTGGGGTAAATCTATGTCGAGGCGAAAATCGACGGTAGCTATATTCTTAATTCTCGGCGTACATGTCAACACCTTTCAACAATTTTTTTCGCCTTATATTTCCCACGCCCTACCCTAATTTCTGTGCCAGTTTTTCGGCATGAAGATGCGTGTAACGTTGAAGCATCTTCAATGTCTTGTGCCCAGAAATACTGGCAATCTCAAGCATTGAGAGGTCACCGCGTTCCGATAACCTGGACAGTGCTTCATGCCTTAAGTCGTGGAAAGTGTAATCGTTGATTTTTGCGCGCTTAACTGCGGCAATGAACGCATGGTATAGCGTCATGCGTCCAAGATTGAATACCTTGCCGCTGTTTATATGTATGGGCAGGCTTTCTAGTATCGAAAGTGCCTGGCTGGACAAAGGAACCGGTCGGTCTTCTCCGTTCTTCGTTTCGCGCAGCAATGCCACACGGCGCTTTTTATTGACATCCTTCCACTGCAGATTAAGAAGTTCACCTTGGCGGGCCCCTAGTGCAACAGCGAGTTGGACACATGGCCACAAGCTGCGATTGCGACTGGCGCGGCACTCAATTTCCAGACGTTCCCATTCATTTTCAGTCAGGCGCCGGTCTCGCCCCGCAGAATCTTTCGGCATGCGAACCTTTCTCACAGGATTGCCGCGAGGCAGATCAATGCCCTCTTCGATTTCCGCGAACCCCATCAGCTTGCTCAGCATGTTCAGTTCTTTTTTTACGGTGCTGCCTGAAATCGGTTTGCCGCGCCACATATCAGCCAGACGATCATCGCGATATTGCGCCACCACACGTTGATCGATAGCGGCCAGACAATATTTTCCGAGGCGCTTCTTGAGGTGTGCGCATTGGAATTTGTAAGCTTCTTTGCCGTCCTCGCGTCGCTTGTATTGGAAAGGGGCATGCTCCTTCAGGAATGTGTCGATGAGATCGCCTAGGGTGGTTCGTTCCGCTTCTGATCGATTGAAGTAAATACCTTTATCCATCTTCGATTCGATGTCGCGCGACCACTTGATTGCCGCGTCTTCCGTTTCAAATGTCTTCGTTGCAGTCGGGAATCCCTTGCGACGAATTTGAACGTGCCACTGATAAGGACCTTTTTTTCGGATAGTTGCCATAGATGCGCCTCGCTGTGCCAAAAATGTGCCAAATACTTTATTTTCAACCTAGCACAGCTTCGAAAAACCTATTTCCAATGGGTTTCAGGGCTTGAAATTACGCGGCTGGAAAGCGTGTGTGGGATAACATCCCACCGCGGGTTCGAATCCCGCCCTCTCCGCCAAATCAAATAGTTATCGCCATTTCAGATTACAGCAGATAACTAGAAATTACCCAAAAGGACACAT
>Ga0172380_10003986_pt1 | contig 19561 bp, 21 predicted proteins | sample Leawe162metaG_FD_119747 | JGI IMG/M metagenome (GOLD analysis project Ga0172380, IMG submission 119747) | Leachate microbial communities from a municipal landfill in Southern Ontario, Canada - Leachate well 162 metaG | ecosystem: Engineered > Solid waste > Landfill > Unclassified | place... | reverse complement strand
AGTCGCCCCTTCATCAAATCAAACCTTTGCGCTATTGCCTCCAAGTCGCTGGTGCGATCTTTCACATCGGCACAATCGCCGAAACTCCATGCTGTATCAAGTTATTTCTGGACGATTCCTAAAAGGAAGATGATGGCCTGCTGCGCGGCCGACACCCAGGGTGCTATCCTCGCCTCACACGCTCCTTGTGCAGTTGATCGGCTCTGAACCCTCCCGGCGAGCGCCCGGTGAGCTTCCGGAACTGCCGGTTGAAGTGCGGGATCGAGTCGAACCCGCAGTCCATCGCGATCTCGGAAATTCTCGCGTGCGGCTTGGCGACAAGCTGTTCGCAGGCACGGTTCACCCTGACCCACGCGAGATATTCCGCAACCGACCGTCCCGTGCTTGCCCGGAAAACCTTGCTGAAGTGCCCCGGGCTCAGCGCGGCTCCCCTTGCGACCGCAGCCAGATCCAAGCGTGAGGTGAAGTGGCTTTCCAGGAATGCAATCGCCCGGCGGACCGGTTCCGGAAAAGTCTGGAGATTGAGATCGAACGCGGCGCACGCCTCGCGCTCCAACTCGCGCAGGAGCGGTCCGGACAGCTCCAGCGCGGCTTCGCTTGCGGAGCAAGCCCCCCCCGGAAGCGGTCCGAACTCTACGAGCCCGATCGGAAAATCCCGCGCACGCAGGGGCACCGCTGCCGTTAACAAACCTTGCTCACAAACCGCCCGGAGCAGTCCGTCGGACCCGCCGGCTGACTCCCGCATCGCCGAGTGCCACCTGGCGCAACGGATGGCAGAGTCCGACATCGAGCGGGCTTTCCGGCAGGCCTCATGAAAAAGCGGGGGCAACTGCCGCATCTCGCCCGCCGGGATCAGGCGAGCGGGCACCCGTGTTGCTGTCTCGAATGTTTTCAGCGACGCACAGGCCCGCTCATGAAACCGCGTGACAGATGGGCACGCCCCCCGCTGCGCAAGGGAAGCACCCGGCGCGCTGGGGACGGAACCGACAGCGAACCCGTTCGAGGCAATAAATCCCGTATCCATCAGACCTCAGGTAAAGGTCAGCCCCGTGTTCCGACAAGCGACCGAATGTTACGAATTTGTCACACCGGAATCGCGGATTCCGTCAAGCATTCCGCCGCTCCTGCGTAGATGCCCTGCCGTGCGGTCGCTAGTGTCGCCGCGTCCCGAAATCCACGGGACAACCAAAAAACAAACACGCCATGAAAACCATTCGATTCGCAAAACTCGGCCTTGCGGCCGCGCTCTTGGGAAGCCTCCTGTCAGCGCCTTCCGCACAGGCACAATCGGCAAAAAACGTCATCCTCATGATCAGCGACGGCGCCGGATTCAACACGTTCCGGGCCACCGACCTCTACACCGGCATCACGCCGGTTTACGAAGGGGCCGACTTCGTCAAATACGGCATGCAGACGTATTCGGCCAGCCGCCCGGTCGCCTACGACTCGTCCCTGATGTTCAACGGCACCGACGCCATGTTCGCCATGACCAACTTCACCGACTCGGCCTCCGCCGCGACGGCGATGTATACCGGCGTGAAAAACTACGATGGTGAGGTCAACTGGACCACCGACGACAAGCCGCTGACCACCTACTTCGAGCAGGCGGCCAGCGTCAAAGACCGCAGCATCGGAGCGGTAAGCTCTGTCGAGTTCAGCCACGCCACGCCGGCGGCGGTCTATGGCCACAACAGCAGCCGGAACAACTATGCAGCCATCGGCTCAGAGGGGGTTTATGGCTCCAACCCCCTGGATGGATCCACTGCCAACAACAGCAATGATCCCGCCGCGGGAAACAATGCGTTGTATGATTCCTTGAATTACAACGGCAACCTCAAGGTTCTCATGGGCGCGGGCAGCGGCGACTACGATGACAACGGGACCGGAAACACGGCAAAAACCGACCAGTATGTCGGCGGCAGTGCCACTTGGACCGACATCAAAGACGGGGCACCCAACGACTGGACCGTCGTGCAGACCAAAACCGAATTCGAGGCGGTGGCGAACGGAACCGTGGCCTCCGCGCCCGACAAGCTCCTTGGCGTCGCCCAGGTCAACACCACGCTCCAGCAGTCACGGACGAATCCCGCAGGCGACTTCGACCCGCTCAACACCAATGTTCCGACCCTGGAAACCATGACGAAAGCCGCACTCAACGTCCTCGCGAAAAACGAGAACGGCTTTGCCGTCATGATCGAAGGCGGGGCAGTCGACTGGGCTGGCCACGCCAACCAGTCGGACCGCAACATTGAGGAACACATCGACTTCAACCTGTCGGTTCAGGCAGTTGTGGATTTTGTAAACCTCGGTGGAGATAACATCGATTGGACCAACACGCTCCTGATCGTCACCGCCGACCACGAAACCGGCAACCTCTGGGGCAGCGGCAGCTATACCGATGTCAATTCCAACGGGAAATACGACGCTGGTACCGACACGTTCAACGGCTACCAAAGCATCAACGGCAGCGGTGATGCCGTGTTGACCGACATGCAGTGGCTCAGTGGCGAGCACACCAATGCTCTCGTGCCGCTCTACGCCAAAGGCGCTGGCAGCGAATTATTCGCAAGCTTCGTCGTCGGCACGGAAGACATCAACGCTTACTATGGCACCGCTACGTCCGGATTTTCCGACGGACAGATCGGCTACATCGACAACACCTCGGTGCATACCGTCATGAGCAATGCCTCTGCGGTGCCCGAGCCCTCGACCTACGCTCTGATGGGCTTGGGTGCGGTTCTCGTCGTCTGGACCATCCGCCGGAAAAACCGGACGGCCTAATTCCACAAACCCCAAACCGAAAAGCCGGGGCGCGGCCAGTTCATGGGCGCGCCCCGCATCGTTTGTTGCCCGGCGAGCGAGGTTCAGGCATCCTGAGGTGCAAGGAAGTCGGCTGAGACGATAATTGGATGAGGGCGGGAACTCTCCGCCGGTTGCCTTCCCGGCCAAACATTCGACTGGCCCATTGTTTTACAGGTGCGCTGGCGCGCTGGTTTTGCCGAGCCCGCCGACTTCTCTCGACGGACGACTCGGCAATCCGTCCCTACCATCGCGGGATGGGATCAGCGGTTTTCCACGATCTGCGATTTTCTCCGGGTGACATCAGGATGTCTGCGGTTCCACCCCGCCGCGATCCCCCTTTCTCCCCCGGCCGAGCCGTTTCTCTACTGACGCCGCAGCGCCTTGACGGCGAGCGTGAAAAAGAAAAAGCCCATCGCGACGAGGACGACCGTGGCCCCGCTTGCCGTGTCGGCATAATACGAGACCAGGAGCCCGCAGATCCCGGAAGCGAGGGCCACGGCGATCGCAAGCAGGACATACTGCCGGGTATTTCCCGCGATGTTGCGGGCCGCCGCGGCAGGAAGGATGAGCAGGGAGTTGATGATCAGGATCCCCACCCAACTCAGGTTCATCGTGACAACCATCACGATCGATGCCACGAAGAGCACCTGGGTCCACCAGGCATTCAGCCCCCGGCTCCGGGCCAGGGAGTCGTTCAGGCCGATGAGGAGAATGCGGTTGTAATGGAACAGGAGCCCGCCGCCGACAAGGAACACGGTCACACAAAGCCACCCGATGTCCCCGGGCGTGATGCTCAACAGATCCCCGATGAGGTAATGGCTGTAGCGGTTGAAATTTCCCCCGCGGGAGAGCAGCACCACGCCGAGCGCGATGCTGAAGGACATGCTCAAGGAGATGATGGTGTCCATCGAGGCGCGCGTGATGCGGTGCAGGGCGAGGATCCCGATCCCGAGCAGCAGCGCGAACCCGACGAGCGCCAGCAGGGGATCCGCCAGCCCGAGCAAAACCCCCAGCCCGATGCCAGTGAGAGAGGCGTGGCCGATGGCATCGGAAAAGAACGCCATCCGGTTGTTCACGACGAGCGTCCCCATCAGCGCGAAGAGCGGCGAGACGAGGACGACGGCCACCAGCGCGTTGCGCATGAATTCATACCGCGCCCACTCGAACGGAAGACGGGCCAGAAAATCGGTGCTCATGTCTGGTCCCCGCAATCGGATGGTGGCGTGCGCATGGTCATTCGGAGATCCGGACTGTTACCATATTCCACGAACGGCCTGGAAGAGGAAATCCCGGCCCCGCTGCCCGCGTTCAGGGGAATTCGGGTTCGACTCCGCCGGGCGGATCGGGCAGAGTTTCCGGGATGCTTGTATCCGTCCCGCTTCAGAGATCCCCCTATAACGTGCATGTCGGCCCCGGGCTCCTGGACCAGGCGGGAAGCCTGGCGGCGGGCGTCCTCACACCCGGGAAGTGCGCGGTGATCTCGGACAGCCACGTTGCCCCGATTTACTCGGACCGCGTCGCGAGGTCCCTCCGCAGTTCGGGTTTCGCGGTTACGACCCTGGTCTCGGCGGCCGGCGAAAACTCGAAGAGCATGGAGGAGGCGGCTTCGCTGTGCGGGCAGATGATCGCCGGGGGGCTGGATCGAAGCTCTGCGGTCTTTGCGCTGGGGGGCGGGGTCGTGGGCGATCTGGCGGGTTTCGTGGCGGCCATTTACCACCGCGGGCTCCCCTGCGTCCAGATCCCCACCACCATTGTCGCGCAAGTGGACAGCTCGGTGGGAGGGAAAACCGGCGTGAACGCCACGGGCGGAAAGAATTTGATCGGGGCCTTCCACCAGCCGCGCCTGGTGATCGCGGACACCGGCACGCTTTCCACCCTCCCCGCGCGGGAGTTCAACGAGGGGTTCGCCGAGGTGATCAAACATGCCGCGATCCGCGACTTTGACATGCTCGATGCGCCCGACGATCTCCCGGCCCTGATCGCGCGGAACGTGGCGATCAAGGCCGCGATCGTGGCGGAGGATGAATTCGAAACCAAAGGCGTCCGCGCGCTCCTGAACTTCGGCCACACGATCGGCCACGGGATCGAGAACGCCGCCGGATACGGACGCTACCTTCACGGGGAGGCGATCTCGCTCGGGCTCGTCGCCGCCTGCCGACTGTCGGTGGAAAAAGCCGGGCTCGACCCCGCGGCCCGCGACCGGATTTTCTCCGCCCTGGCACGCCACCGGCTTCCCGTAAGCCTGCCGCCGGACATCGCGACCGAAGCGATCCTTTCCGCCATGCGGAAGGACAAAAAATTCCACGGCGGGTCGGTCCGGTTCGTCCTTTTGAAGCGGCCTGGCGAGGCATTTGTTTCGGGCGATGTGACCGAGGCGGACATCGCGCGCCAGATCGAGGCCCTGCGGGGTTGATTGCAAAATTGAATGGGGGGAAGACGGGGTGGAACCGCTGCGCCGGGGTTTTGCCACTCCCCTCGTCATTGTGCAATCATCTGTCTGGCGGGCCCCACGGGCCAGACTGCGGCCATGACCGCCGATGCGCTCAGTCTCGCGAAAGGTCTTCCCTCAGGCGACGGAGACCTTCGAGGATCTCCAGGTCGGCGCGGCTGAGCTTCGAGGACGGAAGCTGGAACTCCATCTGCACGTGAACCGGACGGGCCGGACGGCGGGAATTCCAGAGGATCTTGCGGAGTGATTTGATGTTCATAACGCGGGACATCCTGCCACGCGAAGTAGGACAAATACTGTCCCACCCATGAAAATACCAAAAAAAACCGGCGGTTCATCCGGGCGTGCTGAAACACGCGGGCGAATGCCCGTTCCGGGGCCGCCCCGATTTTCGCAGTTGCGCGCGGCACCGTGCCGGAGCAAAATGCCGGGCATGGGCACCATACTTCTCGGAATCCTCCTGGCGATCGCCGCGTCCGTCGTCCTCGCGGGGCTTTTTGCCATCGGCCAATACAACGGGCTCGTGGCGCTGCGGAACCGTTTCAAAAACGCATTCGCGCAGATCGACGTGCAGTTGAAGCGGCGCTACGACCTCATCCCGAACCTCGTCGAAACGGCGAAGGGCTACATCAAACACGAACGCGAAACGCTCGAAGCGGTGACCCAGGCCCGCAATCTCGCGCAGGCCGCCGGCAGCCACGCGGCCGCGAACCCCGGCGACCCGCAGGCCATGAAGGAACTCTCGGGAGCGGAGGCCGGGCTCACCGGGGCGCTCGGACGCCTCCTCGCCGTGGCCGAGGCCTATCCCGACCTCAAGGCCAACCAGAACATGATGCAGCTCACCGAGGAGCTGACCTCGACGGAAAACAAGGTCGCCTTCGCCAGGCAGGCATACAACGACTCGGTCATGGCCTACAACACCGGGCGCGAGGTTTTTCCGACAAACATCATCGCCGGCATGTTCCAGTTCCAGGCGGCGGAATTGTTCCAGATCGACAACCCCGAGGAAAAGCAGGCCCCCAAAGTTTCGTTTTCATGATCCGCCCCACGCGATCCGCCTTTGCGGAACAGGCGGCCGCAGCCCGCGTGGTGCCGGTCTGGACCGAAATCGTCGCGGATGGCGACACCCCGGTCTCCGCCTTCGCGAAGCTGGGCGGCGACGCCCCGTCCTTCCTGCTCGAGTCGGCGGAGCAAAACGACCAGGTCGGCAGGTATTCGTTCATCGGCTTCGGGGCGCAGGCCACATTTTCAGCCTCTGGAAAATCCTTGACGCTCACCGAGGACCGCCTCTCGAGGACCTTCGAGACCGAACGCGATCCGCTCGACGAAATGGAACGCTGGATGGAAAGATACCGGGTCGCCCGCAACCCGGAGCTCCCTCCGTTCTGCGGCGGCGCGGTCGGCTACCTCGGCTACGACTGCGTGCGGTGGTTCGAGCCGACGATCCCCGAACCCCCGAAGGATGATCTGGGGATCCCGGACATGTTTTTCCAAGTCACGGGGTCGGTGGTGGTTTTCGACCACAAGCGTCGGCGCATCCAAATTGTGGCGAACGCATTTCTCGGCGACAGCGGCATCGACGCGGCCTACGATGCGGCCGTCGCCCGGATCACGCAGATCCTCCAGGCCCTGCAGCGTCCGCTGGCCTTCGAACCCATCTTCACCGCCCCCTCCCCCCCGCGGGTGGAGGGCAGTTCGAACACCACGCGGGAGGAATACCACGCGATGGTCGCGAAGGCGCAGGAATACATCCGGGCGGGCGACATTTTCCAGATCGTGCCTTCGCAGCGATTCGAAACACCGTTCCCCGGTGACGCGCTCGACCTGTATCGTGCGCTGCGGTTTGTGAACCCCTCGCCCTACATGTTCTGCCTGCGGTGCCCCGGCGGGTATTCGCTCGTGGGCAGCTCCCCCGAGGTCCACGTCCGGCTCACGGATTCGCTGGTCGAGATCCGGCCCATCGCCGGCACCCGCCCCCGCGGGGAGACCCCGGAAAAGGACGCCGCCCACGCGGGGGAACTGCTCGCGGACCCCAAGGAACGCGCCGAGCACCTCATGCTCGTGGACCTCGCCCGCAACGACGTCGGGCGCATCGCGGAGTTCGGCTCGGTCCAAGTCACCGACTTCATGACCGTCGAAAAATACAGCCACGTGATGCACATCGTCTCGCACGTTTCCGGGAAGCTGGCAGGCGGGCGGAGCGCCTACGACGTCATGCGCGCGACGTTCCCGGCCGGCACGGTCTCCGGTTCCCCGAAGGTCCGCGCCATGCAGATCATCAACGGGCTCGAGAAAAGCAAGCGTTGCTCCTACGCGGGGGCTGTCGGTTATTTCGGGTTCGACGGAAACCTCGACTCGTGCATCGCCCTGCGGACGGTGCTGCTCAAAGACGGGCGCGCCTATGTCCAGGCCGGCGGCGGCGTCGTCGCGGATTCCACGCCCGAGGGCGAATACCAGGAGACCGTCAACAAAGCCATGGCCGGCATGCGCGCGATCGACCGCGCCAGAAAGGACGCATGATCCTCGTCATCGATAACTACGACTCCTTCACCTACAACCTCGTCCAGTATTTCGGCGAACTGGGCGAGGAAGTCCTGGTGAAACGCAATGACGAGATCGCGGTCCCCGGGATCGAAGCGCTCGCCCCGGAAAAAATTTGCGTGTCCCCCGGCCCCTGCACGCCGGACGAAGCGGGCATCAGTTGCGCCGCCATCAAACACTTCGGCGGAAAGCTCCCCGTGCTCGGCGTCTGCCTCGGCCACCAATGCATCGGCCAGGTCTACGGCGGAAAGGTCGTGCGGGCGGACCGCCTCATGCACGGAAAAACCTCCCCGATCCACCATCACGGCGAGAATGTTTTCGCGGGTCTCCCGAACCCCTTCGAAGCCACCCGCTACCACTCTTTGCTGGTCGAACGCGCCACCCTTCCGGCTTGCCTCGAGATCACGGCCGAGACGGTGGAGGGCGAGATCATGGGGCTCGCGCACCGCGAGCTTCCGGTTTACGGGGTCCAGTTCCATCCGGAATCGATCCTCACCACCGAAGGGAAAAAACTCCTCCGAAATTTTCTGGGCCTCTGATGCCGGACGCACGGACACACCGGTAAAATATCACGGCGGCTTCGGCGATCCCGCCCTGCCACCACACGGCAGGGATGGCTCGCCGGGCCGTCCGCCAAATGGACTTTCAGCTCATGATTCCCCGCCACGAAAAGACCGCCGGAGAACGCAAACAGGCCGCCGCCGATGTCCGGAAAATCTATGCCGAACTCGCCTCGCGTCCGGTCGAGCGCGACTGCGCGCTCCGCGCCGGGTGCTGCCAGTTCCTGCTCACGGGGAAGACCCCCCACCTCACCAAAGGCGAGGCCCTCGTGGCCGCGCAGGCGCTCAAAGCCACCGGCCGCCGCGCGCTGCCCACCCGCAGGGACGGCGCATGCCCGTTGCTGGATCCGGCCACGGCGAAATGCCTCATCTACGATTCCAGGCCATTCGGCTGCCGCACCCATTTCTGCGCAGCGGCCGGCGGCCCCTACCCCCGCCGCGATGTGGCCGACCTCATCCACAAGCTGGAAGACATCGCCCGTCGGCTCGGCGGTTCGGAAGCCCGCCCGCTGGCCCCAGCCATCGAGGGCCTCCTCGCACAAGACCGGCAGCCATCCCGCGTAATTGGGTCCCGAACCCAATGACCAGACCGGCAGCCATCCCGCGTGATTGGGGTCCCGAACCGCTTTTGGCCGAAGAGACTTCGGTTCAGGCAAAGCCGGGATTTCGCGCGATGCGCCGGTATCTCCGGATCGTGTAGCCATCCCCCGCGAGGACGATTTCGCCCGAATCGAACTCCGGTTCAAAAACCGGGAACCATGTGTCGCCGCCCACGGAAAGAGCGACGTGCGTGAGCAGGACTTCCCGGCAACGCGGGAGCAGCGCCGCGTAGAGTTCCGCCCCGCCGATGACAAAAACCTCCCGCCCGTCGCCGGGCGGAACAATTTCCGACGGATGCCGGAAAACCCCCGCGCCCTCGGGCTGGGCGGTCCGCGAGAGCACCCAGTTCTCCCGCCCCGGCAGCGGCTTCCCAAGCGATTCGAAGGTCTTCCGGCCCATCACGACCACGTGCCCGAGCGTCGTGCGCTTGAAAAATTTCAGGTCGTCGGGGATGTGCCACGGGATCTTCCCCCCGGCCCCGATCACCCGCTCCCGCGACATGGCGGCGATGGCTACCATAAGAAATGCGGGGTGCGGGGCGCGGGGCGCTGGATGAAAGACGCAGGATCCACTTGATCCTTGAAACTGGTTTTCATACGGAGATCGCGGCCTTGATCGCCGGGTGCGGGTCGTAGCCTTCGAGGGTGAAATCTTCGTATCGGAAATCCTCGGGAGCCTTCACCGCCGGGTTGAGCGCCATGCGCGGAAGCGGGCGGCATTCGCGGGTGAGCTGTTCGCGCGCCTGATCCAGGTGGTTGGCATACAGGTGGAGGTCGCCGAACGTGTGGACGAACTCCCCCGGCTTCAGCCCTGTCACCTGCGCGACCATCATGGTGAGCAGGGCGTAAGACGCGATGTTGAACGGGACTCCGAGGAAAAGGTCCGCGCTCCGCTGGTAGAGCTGGCAGCTCAATTCCCCATCCTGGACATAAAACTGGAACAGCGCGTGACACGGCGCGAGCGCCATGAGGTCCAGCTCGCCCGGGTTCCACGCGCAGACCACCAGCCGACGGCTGTCGGGGTTGGCGCGGATCTGCGCGACCACCTCGCCAATCTGGTCGAACGAGGAGCCGTCCGGCTTCCGCCAGTCCCGCCATTGCGCTCCATACACACGCCCGAGACCGCCCGAGGCATCCGCCCACTCGTCCCAGATCGTCACCTTGTTTTCGCGCAGGTAGGCGACATTCGTGTCCCCTTTCAGAAACCAGAGCAACTCGTGAATGATCGAGCGCAGGTGCAGCTTCTTCGTCGTGACCAGCGGAAACCCGTCCCGCAGATCAAAGCGCTCCTGCGCCCCGAACACCGAATACGTCCCCGTGCCGGTGCGGTCGGATTTGCGTTTTCCTTTTTCGAGAACCAGGCGGAGGAGTCGGTGGTATTGTTCCATGACTGAGCCGGGAAATTATCCTGCGGGGCCAATGGGCACACGGAGAAAAAACACATCTGCAGAAGAACTGCACCCCCCCGGGCTCGAACCGGGAACCAATTGATTAAGAGTCAACTGCTCTACCATTGAGCTAGGGATGCTTTTACGAGGGAAGCCCCGCTCGGAACGCTTGACTTTTCACACCTTTTGAAAAAGCGGCGGAAAACCCATGAAACTGCCCGAAAAAATTCGGACTTGGGAATCCACTAATGTTCAAGGTCGTTGTGTTCACAAGAGCTGGGGACTCTACCACCGAACGAAAGTCCAGGGCAAGCAAATTTGGGAGCCCCTGAACACAAAAACACAAATGCCTGTGTTCGCGATGTGTCTTCTGGGGAAGTGTCCCTGTTCATGCTTTTCTACACCACCGAACGAAACGAGGTAAAGCCTCGTGTTGCATGGATTTCGTTTCCGCGACGATTCGCGGCATGCCATCGAAAAAGCCGGTGCCCTGTTCCCATCGCGCACGTTTCGGGAGAAATGTCGCCGCCATGCGGATCAATGCGGACATCACGCAGGAGCAGGTGGCAGAACGATCTGGGCTCAGTTCGCGATATTGGCAGAGCATCGAAGCAGGAGAGTATTTCCCTCCGGTTGCGACACTTGCGCGGATCAAGGCCATGCTCGATTGCTCGTGGGAAGCCCTCTTTGAAGGGTGCGATTGACACGGCAAGGTTGATCCCGCGCGAGGTGGGACAGACTTTCATCTGCCCCACCCTTTTCTCGCGGACCCACCCGCAATGACGCGGATGGGAGTTTCTTTGGCCGTTCGGAGGCATCACCGGGGATTCATCGTGCTGCCGTCGCTGGGACAGTTGACTCGCTCGCTCCCGCTCGTCTCACCCTTCGGGTCCCGCAGGCGCGGGATCTCCCCCGAGGCTCCCCAGCCTCCGGTTGTGTAGGTGAACGTGGCTGCGATGGCCAAGCCGGTGACAAGGAGCAGGACGGCGATGGTGAGTTTGGTCTTCATGGTGGAGTGGTTTCACAAGCCATTTCGCCGGGGGACGGGAAATCTCTCACCGAATGCAGAATATTTTTCAATTGATATACCAAGCTGCTTGGTATATTTTCCCTCCATGACGAAAATCAGCCGTAATATCCTGATTGGCCGGAAGGGTGGGAAGGTCAGTTCAGATCAAAAATCCCTGGCGGCACGGCAGAACGTGCGCCTGCGCTGGCATGGAAAGACGGCTGATGGTGTCATCCCCGTGGCGGCTTTGATCGATGGGGCCTGGTATCGTGGGAAAGGACGCACGGCATCGATGGCGCTCTGGGATGCCCACAGCGGGACTTTTCACACCGTTGGGATGAACACCTATCGCGATCCCCTGACGTTTCCCAAGATCAGCAGCCGTGTGACACGGCTCAAGCAGGAGGGGCATGTCGAGGTTTCCGGCGGTTCTTTCGCCCCACTCCAAGTCCTGTCTGCCGAATGAATGCCTTCGAACGAAAGGAGGAGATCCACGAGGCGCTGACCACCTTGGGAAAACAGATGGCGTTGGCCTACGCCGGGGATGTTCAACTTCTCTGCTGTGGTGGTTCAGGCTTGTGCGTGTTGGAGATTCTGTCCCGCAGCACGAAGGACGTTGATGCGCTGGCGTTCATCGTTGATGGCCACACCCTGAAATCCATCGAGGCTTTTTCCCCGGAGATGAATCTGGCCATCCTCAAAACCGCCCAGATTCACGGGCTTGAGGAAGATTGGTTCAATGCGGAGGCCACCATCCTTCTCAAACACGGCCTGCCCGAGGGAATCCTCGAACGCTCCACCCAGCATGCCAGGCAATACGGTCCCTGCCTGCGGGTTCAATTTATCGGGCGTGCAGACCAGGTGGCGCTGAAACTCTACGCGGCCATGGACCCGGCAAAGGGACGGCGGCATGAAGAGGATCTTGTCGCCATGGATCCCACAAAGGAGGAAATCAAACACGGATTGAACTGGCTGCTTTCATGGCCGTCCAATGAGGCTTTCAAGAAGCGTCTGGCATTCCTTGTCGAAGGGCTGGGATTCGGGGAGCTGCTGTAGGCGCTGAAAAGATGCCTTCCAGATAGTCGGCGGGCCAGCCTGCGCGGCAATTTTACTCGCCCTTCGATTCCTTTTCTTCCGGCTTCTCCGGTTCTCCCTTGGCAAGACGTGCCTTCAGGATCTCTTTGGCCTCGCGGTGCTCCGGGGAGAGTTGGAAGGCTTCGAGGGAGTGGTAGGCGCGGCGGATTTCAAGCAGTTCCTTTTCTGAAAGTGGTGCATCGCTTGGGGTGGCAGGCTTGTCGTTCATAATTCTTGTTGGATTTCTTCGCGTTTGCTGATTTCCCGTAATCGCTTCATCGCTTTGAAGACGGTATTGTCGATGACATTCCGCTGGACGCCCAACTCTTTGGCCACTTCTTCCGGTGACTCGCCGTTGAGTTTGACCAGTTCGAAGATGAGGTATTCCAAAACCTCGACCGCAGACGAGAAATTCTATTTCAACGACCACATCCGCCCGAGTCTGGAGCAGGATTTTCAGCGGATCTTCAAGTGGAAGCCAGGCATCTACCCATTCGACACGACCGGAACGAGCCTGCAAAATGCTCTCACCGGTCCGAAATGGTCCGCTGCCGACAAAACGGTGGTGGAAGAAATCCAGTCAGCCGTCAGCCAGATCAAGAAGCGATTGGAGACAAAGTAGGAGAGAACTGCTTGGCGGAATTGTTCTATTCGCAGCGGATGCCAGTTCAATTATCCAAAAACCAGATTCACCCCGATGCACCGGCAGACGCTGGTGCGGTTGTTCGAAAATGGGGTGCCAATGACAAAAAGTGTCTACTTTGGTAGTCGCGGATTAAAAAGTGTCTACCTGATTTCGCCGAAGGAAGTCCGAAAAAGCCACTCCCTCATTTCTGAGCCCACGCCAATACTTCGCGATCCGTATAATCCCCGGCAGATTGAAGCGGATGAAAACGGATTCCGAATGTGGTCATTTTGAAAATGGGATGGTCCAAAAACCGTTCACACCCTTTTTCACACCTTTTGAAAAAGCGGCGGAAAACCCATGAAACCGCCCGAAAAAATTCGGACTTGGGAATCCACTAATGTTCAAGGTCGTTGTGTTCACAAGAGCTGGGGACTCTACCACCGAACGAAAGTCCAGGGCAAGCAAATTTGGGCAGCAATGCAAAACTCACACCGCCAACACGCGGGGATTCTCACGGGTGCCGGATCTCAAGGTGGAGAACTTGTTGTCCTGAGGGGGGAAATCAGTCCTTGGCGGGCATTTTGAGGGCGGTTTCGGGGATCTCCATGGTCCGGCGTTTCCGGCGGAGTTGGGCTTCTGCCAGAAACTCGGCCTGGGCGTCGAAGGGGGGGGTGCCTTCCGCGATTTTCCGTGGCGCGTAGTTGCCATCCGGCTGCATGACCTTGGCCTTGACGTTGTCCTTCCAGAACCATTCGAGGATTTCTTCCACATGCTCGACCATGCGTTCCTGGACGACGGGGAAGACGGTTTCCACCCTGCGGAAAAGGTTCCGCGGCATCCAGTCCGAGCTCCCGAGATAGATTTTCGGGGTGCCGCCATTTTCGAAGCGGAAGATCCGGCTGTGTTCGAGGAAGCGTCCGACGATGCTGCGGACCTCGATATTTTCGCTCACGCCCGGGACGCCGACCCGGAGGGCGCACATGCCGCGCACGAGGAGGCGGATGGGGACGCCGGCGGCGGAGGCGCGGTAGAGGGATTCGATGATCCCCTCCTCGACGAGGGAGTTGACCTTGGCGTAAATGCCCGAGGGACGGCCCGCTTTGGCGTGGTCGATTTCGTTTTCGATCATCTGCTGGAAGGCGGGGAAGAGCGACCACGGGGCCACGAGGAGCTGGTGCAGGCCGGGAAACTTGGAAACTCCGGTGAGACAGTTGAAGGCCTCCGCGAGATCGCCGGTGATTTCCTCACGGCACGTGAGCAGGCTCAGGTCGGTGTAAATTTTCGCCGTCGAGGGATGGTAGTTGCCGGTGCCGAGGTGGGCGTAGCGGCGGATGCCGTCGCCCTCGCTGCGGATGATCAGCATCGCCTTGGCGTGGGTTTTGAGCCCCGCAACCCCGTAGACCACGTCGACGCCGGCCTCGCGCATCATGCGCGCCCACTTGATGTTTGCGGCCTCGTCGAAGCGGGCCTTGAGCTCGATGACCGCCGTGACCTGCTTCCCGTTCCGCGCGGCTTCGATGAGGGACTGGACGATGGGGGAATCCGAGCTCGTGCGGTAGAGCGTCTGCTTGATGGCGAGGACATGGGTATCCTCGGCGGCCTGCGCCAGAAGATCCACGACGGTCTGGAAATTGTCGTAGGGGTGGTGGAGGAGGATGTCGCCCCGGCGGATGTGGAAAAAAATGTCGCTCTCGGTGTCGAGCGAGACGACCGTGCAGGGCGAAAACCGCTTGTAACGAAGCTCCGGACGGTCGATTTGCAGAGCCAGCGGCATGAGCCGGGAAAAGTTCAGCGGGCCGTTGATCCGGAACACATCCTCTTCCTCCAGGTTGAAGATTTCGAGCAGGCGCCCGACGACGCGGGCCGGGCAATCGTCCTGCACTTCGAGCCGCACGGCCGCCCCGCGTTTGACCTTGCGGAGCTCCTCCTCGATCGCATGCAGGAGGTTCTGCGCCTCCTCTTCATCGAAGTAGAGGTTGCTGTTGCGGGTGATCCGGAAGAGGTGCGCCCCCTTGACGGTGACCCCCCGGAAAAGCGAGGCGACATGCTCCTGGATGATGTTGCCGAGGAAGACGTAATCATCCCCGTTCCCGGTCTGGGAAAACGGCACGACGCGGGGAAGGATCCTCGGGGCCTGGACGACTGCGATGTCCGTTTCCAATCCGTCGCCCTCCAGCTCCACGATGACGTTCAGGCTCTTGTTCAGGAGCTGGGGAAAGGGGTGGGAAGGGTCCACCGCAATCGGGGTGAGCACCGGATAGACCGTCTTCTCGAAAAACTCCGCGAAATGTTTTTTCTCCAGATCCCCGACATCCGGATAGCCATGGAAACGGATCCGCCGGGCCTCGAGGGCCGGCATGATCTGCTCCCTCCAGCAAAGATACTGGTCGTCGACCATCCTTCGCGTGCGCTCGCTGACGAGGGCCAGCGTCTCGCTGGCCGAGAGCCCGTCCGGCCCGGCCTCGGACGAATGCGTCTGCCGCTGCTGCTTCAGTCCCGCGACACGGACTTCAAAAAATTCGTCGAGGTTCGAGCTGACGATGCACAGGAACTTCAGGCGTTCCAGGATCGGGTTGGCGTCGTCGAACGCCTGGTCCAGAACCCGCTGGTTGAACTCCAGCCAGCTCAGTTCCCGGTTGATGAAAAGCGACCTGTCGGAAAAGTCCATCGCCACATGCTGGGATTTGCAGGATTTTGGTCAAGGTGAGAATTGCGACCCAAATCCAGCTCGTTTGGTGTCCGTTTTGGTGTCCGCTTTTCCAACCGAAAACTCGATCAGATTGATGATCATGCGGCGAATAGAAGGGCTATTTGCCGCAAATAAAGCGGAGATTAAATTGCCTTTGCGGTGAATGCCGCTTACATTCACCGCAACCAAAGCGGAGATCACATGCCCTATATCCATGAATGCAAGAAATGGCCAGCCCTCACTTGGGATAACGCCAAGCTGTCTTCGCTGTTGGCGGATGTGCGGCACAGGCAGGGGCGGCTGCTGGGCAGGATGGAGGGTCTGGGCTTTCAGCTTCGTGCCGAAGCGAGCCTGAGCACCCTGACCAGCGACGTGGTGAAGTCGAGCGCCATCGAAGGCGAACGACTTGATGCCGAGCAGGTGAGATCCTCGATTGCACGGAGACTCGGCATGGATTTTTCCGGCACAGCTTCGACGGATCGAAATGTGGAAGGCGTTGTTGAAATGATGCTGGATGCAACCCAGCAATACTCGGAACCACTGACGGAAGAACGGTTGTTTGCCTGGCATGCCGCCCTCTTCCCCACAGGCCGGAGTGGGATGCGACCGATCACTGTTGGAGCATGGCGACCGGCGGAGGCAGGAGACATGCAGGTGGTCTCGGGGCCGCTGGGACGCGAGCACGTTCATTTTGAAGCGCCATCGGCTGATCGACTGAAGCGCGAAATGGCTATTTTTTTGAAATGGTTTGGAACGCGAAGCGATATAGATCCGGTTCTGAAAGCCGGGCTGGCGCATCTTTGGTTTGTAACGATCCATCCCTTTGAGGACGGAAACGGACGCATCGGCCGGGCGATTGCCGATATGGCTCTGGCACGAGCGGAGGAAACGAGCGGGCGATTCTACAGCATGTCCGCGCAAATCGAGGCGGAAAGAAAACAGTATTATCTGCATCTGGAGCAATCCCAGCGGGGTGGAGTGGACGTCACTTCATGGCTGGAGTGGTTTCTGAATTGCCTTGGCCGCGCCATCGACGGAGCGGAGAACGAATTGAAGGGCATCCTGCGAAAAGCGAAAGTTTGGGAGCGGATCAATGTGGCTCCGGTGAACGAAAGGCAACGCATCGTCATCAACCGACTCCTCGACGGTTTCGAGGGGAAGCTTTCGACATCGAAATACGCAAAGCTCACCAAATGCTCCGCAGATACGGCATTGCGGGACATAAAGGAGCTGATCGATCGGGGCATTCTTGTGCAAGATGCAAGTGGAGGACGAAGCACGAGCTATCGACTGAACGGCCCAGAGGATTTGGGCAGGGTAAAGGTTGAATAAAGCATCTCAGGATTTCTCAAGCCGGCATGCTCGGAGTGACCTGGCCGGGAAAACGCCTGGACATCGGCAGCCCGGCCGGGCTCGTCGAGGCGGCGCGGGTCATGGGGATCTGAAGCCCCCCCGGCCTAGCCGACGGCCCAGAGTTTGATGAAAACCGGAATGATCAGGATGGCGACGATGTTCACCACTTTGATCATCGGGTTCACAGCCGGACCCGCAGTGTCTTTGTAAGGATCGCCGACCGTGTCGCCGGTCACGCTGGCTTCGTGGGCGGGGGAGCCTTTCCCGCCGTGGTTGCCAAGCTCGATGAATTTTTTCGCGTTGTCCCAGGCCCCGCCGCTCGATGTCATCGCGATGCCGGTGAAAAGCCCGGTGACAATCGTGCCGACCAGCACCCCGCCCAGGACTTTCGGCCCGAAGAACGGGCACCAGGCGACGGCGATGACGACGAGCACCGGCAGGATCGCCGGGACGATCATCTCCCGCAGGGCGGCCTTGGTCACGATGTCCACGCAGGTGCCGTAGTCCGGGACGTCCCTTCCCTCGAGGATTCCCGGCTTGGCGGCCAGCTGGCGGCGGACTTCCTTGACGACCGCGCCGGCGGCTTTGCCGACTGCGTCCATGCTGAAGGCGGAGAAAATAAACGGCAGGCCGCCGCCGATGAAAAGCCCGATGATGACGGTCGGGTCCTGGAGATCGAACGCGAGGTTGAAGTGTTTTCCGAGCCGTCCGTAGGCGACCTTCAGCTCCTCGACATAACTCCCGAAAAGAACGAGAGCCGCGAGGCCCGCAGAGGCGATCGCATACCCTTTGGTGACAGCCTTCATCGTGTTCCCGATGGCGTCGAGATCGTCGGTCGTCTCGCGGACTTTTTTGTCGAGCCCGGACATCACCGCGATCCCGCCGGCGTTGTCGGTGATGGGGCCGAACGCATCGAGGGCGATGATGATGCCCGACATCGAGAGCATCGACATCACGGCCACCGCGATGCCGTAGAGCCCCGCAAAATGGTAGGAAAGCAGGATGGCGATGCCGATGAAGGCCACCGGAAGAGCCGTCGCATGCAGGCCGGTCGCCAGTCCGGCGATGATATTCGTGGCGTGCCCGGTTTCCGACGCACGCGCGATCAGCCGCACCGGACGGTGGTCGGTGGATGTGTAGTAATTGGTGATCAGCAAAACGACGTAGGTCATCACCAGCCCGATCAGGGAGGCGAGGAATATGCTGTCCGCCGAGCAGTCCCCTTTTCCGCCAATCACCACGCCGTCCGGGAAAAGCGTGTGGGTGAGCGGCCAGAAGACGGCGGCCGACAGCAGGGCGCTGACAAGGACGCCGCCCTGGAGGGCCCGCGTGGGAGTGGTCCTCACAGAGTTGACAAACAAAATTCCGACCACCGCGCTGATCACCGAAACTCCCCCCAGAAGAAACGGGTAAACCAGGGCGCTCTCCGCCGAAGCCCCGGACGTGGTGAGGGAACCCACCAGGACCGCCCCGATCAGGGAGACGGCATACGTTTCGAAGACGTCCGCCGCCATGCCGGCACAATCCCCGACATTGTCCCCCACGTTGTCGGCAATCGTCGCGGGATTCCGGGGATCGTCCTCATCGAGTTTGCTCTCGATTTTTCCCACCAGGTCCGCCCCCACGTCGGCGGCCTTCGTGTAGATGCCCCCGCCGAGCCGGGCAAAAACCGAAATCAACGAGCTTCCGAGCGCGGTTCCAATCAAGGCATCCAAGGCGGAATGCACGGCATCCGCAGGATCCGGGGTGAAAAATTTCACCCCGGCAAACATCAGGCCGACCGAGAGAAGGGCCAACCCCACGACAAGCAGCCCGGTGATCGCCCCGCCGTTGAATGCCACCCGCAATGCCGCATGCGGAGAGCGGGTCGCCGCCTGGGTCGTGCGGACGTTCGCCCTCACCGCGACCGTCATCCCGATATAGCCCGCCGCCAGCGAACAGACCGCCCCCACCAGAAACCCGATGCCGGATTCGAGCCCTCTTCCCACCCAGACCAAGGCAAATATGACGGACGCGATTCCTCCCACGCTGACAATCTGGCGGTTCAGGTAGGCCTTGGCTCCCTGCTGGATCGCGGCGGCGATCTCCCGCATCCGGTCGTTTCCGGACGGGGAGGCCAGAACCCATCGGATCAGGTAGGCGGCATAGAGCAGCCCGAGAAATGCGCAGGCCAGAGAAATCGAGAGCCCGTGTGTGACCATGAAGGTTGCAAATGTTTGGGATAAAACCGCCGCAGGGGAAGGCAGGAAACCTACTCTTCCGCGTTCCTCTGGCAAGCACAAATCCCCTCGCCCGTTGGGGAAGAACGAGCGGAAATGGAGCCCAAATCCGCGGGTAACGCCAACGGATGGGAGGGCGAACCTTTGCCATGCCCGCTTCCCAGCAGGTCATGCCCTGACGGGCTGCCTGCGGCAGGCTTCCCCGCAGCCTCCCGGCTGCCGGTGGTGTGTGAGCCCATTTATTACGGCT
>Ga0172380_10003985_pt1 | contig 19564 bp, 20 predicted proteins | sample Leawe162metaG_FD_119747 | JGI IMG/M metagenome (GOLD analysis project Ga0172380, IMG submission 119747) | Leachate microbial communities from a municipal landfill in Southern Ontario, Canada - Leachate well 162 metaG | ecosystem: Engineered > Solid waste > Landfill > Unclassified | place... | reverse complement strand
TCATCGGCGAGGGCTTCCCCCTCCGCGCAGTAGACGCAGACGCGCCGCTGGTCTCGGAGTAGACGTGAGCAGGGGGTGCACACGGCGTTGCCGCAGGCGGCGCATTCGTGCTCAGCGGTGTCCTCGCCGTCTGTCACCTCGTCGTCAACCATGTACCCGGCTGGCGCCGAGCACCCGATATCCACGACGCTGCAAGGCTCCCCGGTGTCCGTCATGCCCGTCCCCTCCACTGCCGGATATCACGATACCTCATAGGCTAGAGCGTCGTCCACCGGCTACGCTGACGCCATGAAGATCGCGCTGGTCGCCATCAATCCGAACCCGCGTGCCCCGATCGGGGACATCAATCGCCTCCTGGATGAAGCGCTCGGACAGACTGGCTTCGCCGGTCGGGCGCTGCGATCCCTGGCGGACTACCCGCCGGCGAAGCCGTGGAAGGGCCGCACTCCCAGCCGCGGGCCGCGCAAGGGAGGCCGGCGCACCGGCAACCTGGGGCGGAACTGGCGGCTGCTCACCCCGGCGACCAATCGAGGGACGCGGGTGTGGGGGACCACCAACCGGACGCGCTACGGCATCTACGTCCAGGGGCCGCAGCCCGGCGTCATCCGTCAGCGACAGACCCCGAACATGCGTGATCGCGGGTGGCCGAACATCACACGAGTCGGCCGGCAGACCTGGACGTTCTACGGCTACCGCGTCCGGCGGATCCTGATGCAGGACGACCCGCGCATCCGCCACCCCCGCATGGGCCGCTGATCCGGTAGACTCCGAACCGTGCTGGAGGAAGATGCGCCATGACGACCCGCTGTAAGGAAATCCACGTCCACCGCGCTGGCCAGAAGTGCGACTACTGCGGCGAGGCGATGGAGATCGAGTGGCGCCCCTACGGCGGTGCTGTCTCGTTCGCAGAGCTGGACGCCTACGATGCGGCGCAGGAAGCCGAGTTCGAGATGTGGGAGCAGACCTACGTGCTCCAGAACATCCTGGACAACATCATGTCCTCCGAGATGGACAGCACGGCGAAGGGCCGCGCGATCATGCAGGCCGGGCTTGACTTCCATGAGCGCTTCGGCCGCGAGGCCGTCGAGGCGATGGACGAGCGCGCAGCGAAGGAGACCAAGCGCGTCGACGGCCAGGACCTGAACCGCGCCGACTTCGCTGACCGCGGCGAGGCGGACGAGCCGTCCACCTGGAAGTTGCCGCTGGTGGCCGAGTCCGGCACGCCGGACGCCGACCGGATCGCTGACGCCATCACGGCGCTCCAGCCCGGCGGGTTCCGCGGCAACGAGGTCGAACTGACCAACCCCCGCGCCACTGTCATCGGCCGCATCCGGTCGGCGATCGCGCGGCTCGATGACGAGTCCACGCGCGACCGCCTGGACAAGCGCGTCGAGGCGCTGTCGTCGGACAAGGGCGTCAAGACCACCGGCGGCCTGACCGTGTTCCGTGATAAGGAGACCGGCGCGCTGCGCTGGCTCGCCATCTACTCGAACAACTTCGAGGACCGCGAGGGCGAAGTGTTCTCGAAGGAGGCACACGCGGCCTACGTGAAGGCGGTCGACAACACGAACCGCTACCCCTCGCTGCGCCTCTGGCACGTGCCGTACGACATCGGCCAGGCGGACTGCGTGGACTTCGCCGACGGCTTCATGGTGGCCACCGGCACGTTCTTCAAGGAGTTCCAGGGTGCAGCGCTGAACCTCGCCGAGATGCCGGGGCTTGGATGCTCGCACGGTTACGTCTACGATGAGCGCGATCTGCGCGATGGTGTGTACAACCGGTACTTCACCACGGAGGTCAGCGTGCTCCCCGTGGACAAGGCGGCCAACGAGATGACCGCGTTCGCCGCGGGGCAGGAGGTTCCGATGCTGAACAGTGACAAGCGCGACTTCTTCACGAAGGTCCTCGGTGAGGAGGGCACTCGCGCAGCCGAGGAGCAGATCGCGGCGCTGGCCGCGACCGCGAAGGATCGCGGGATCACCTTCAAGGAACTGTCGGTGGCGACGGCGCTCGTCAGCGACGAGATGAAGGTGAAGGATGCCGCGCCGGCAGCGGCCTCGGCGCCGGCGGAAGCGCCGGTCGCTGTCGCTGAGCCGACCGCGACCACTGAGCCGGTGCCGACCGATCCGGTCGCTGCTGCTGCGGCCGTGGCTGCGGCGGCTGAGGCCGCCAACGCCGAGACCCAGGAAGAGGCGACGGCCGCGGTCGCCACTCCCGAGCCGGACCCGAACGGCGGCGATGCGATGGACACCGAGTCCATCCAGACCGCGCTGCGCTCGATGATCGAGACGGTCATGGCGCCGGTGATCGAAGAGGTGCGCAGCCTCCGCGAGCAGGTGAAGGGGTTCGACCCCGAGGCGTCACGCGCCTCCTGGCTCGCTGACATGGTGCGGCCGCAGGTCGGGCCGACGTTCGGACAGCGCGCGTCCACCAGCGACGCGACCACCACGCTGTCGCCCGAGTCCGCGGCCGCGCGGGCGAAGGCGGAAGAGATCATCGCCGCTGCCCCCACCGCCGGCGAGAAGCCGGCCGAAGAGCCGAGCGCGCTGGGATTCGCCCGCGGCATGCTCGACCTCGTTCACGGACGGCCGAATACGGGGTAGACTCATCGCTGAGAGGAAGGGGATCGCGCCCCGCCTCGAACGCGCATCAACCGGTATGGGAGGACAAATGTACATCGGAGGGCCACTGTGCCACCTTCCTCCACGTTGTCCCCTGACGCGGCCGCGCTTGTCGAGGCGCTGAAGAGCTTCGGCAGCAAGCACGACGCGAGCGGTTCGCCGATCACCGTGGGTTACTCCCACGGCCCCGGCGGCAACCTCACCTTCCCCGGTACCGACCCGCGGCTGTTCCAGACTGTCGTGGGAAACCGCGGCATCCTGGGACAGCTCCCGGTCACGCCGTCTGTGTTCACGAACCCGACCTACACGGTCGTGACGGGCGTGAAGGCGGACACGGGCGACGAGAAGAACGGCGTCTGTGACGACGCGCCCGTGGCCGGCCTGATGAAGGCTGGCACGATCACGTCGGTGTTCGGGCGCTACGAGCGCTCGACGCCCGAGATGGAACTGAACCGCCTCGGGCAGTACAACGACCGCGCTGACCCGATGGACCTCGCGATGATGGGATCTCCCATCGCCGAGTCCGGGCTGTTCGCGACCGGTCCCGGCAACCCGCGTCCCGGCTCCAACGTCCTGGAGAACGAGATCTCCCGGAAGATGTGGGAGAAGGGCGTTTCCTTCATGCGGCTGCTCGCGCAGCAGTTGTACGTCGGCAACCCGGCGAACAACTCCGCCGGCGGCGGCTACAAGGAGATGACCGGCCTCCAGACGCTGGTCAACACTGGCTACCTGGATGTCGAGACCGGCACGGCGCTGCCGTCCGTGGACTCGCAGCTGATCGACTTCAACTACCAGTCCGTGGACGGCGACGGCTCCGGCCTCGTCAACGCGGTCTCGTACATCTGGCGCTACCTCAGCGACCTGGCCTTCCGCACCGGGGTGAACCCGGTCCGGTGGGGCATCGCCATGCGCCCCGACCTGTTCTGGGAGATCACGGCCGTCTGGCCGTGCGCCTACCTGACCTACCGGTGCGCGCCGAGCGGCGCGAACTCGCAGGTCTACATCGAGGCGACGGAGCAGGTCCGCCTGCGTGACGAGATGCGCCAGGGCAACTACCTCCTCGTGGATGGCGCTCGCATCCCGGTCTACCTGGACGACGGCATTCCGCTCCAGGACGGCAACGACAGCGGCGGCAACTTCCCGGCCGGGTGCTTCGCGTCGGACATCTACTTCCTCCCCTTCTCCGTGATGGGTGGGCAGTCGGTGCTGTACATGGAGCACTTCGACTACGGCAACCCGTCCCTGCGCGCGGCGCTCGGCACGGACAACCTGATCCTGGCCCGCGCTGAGGGGCCGTGGCTCTCGGTCCCGAAGCGGACCAACTTCTGCTTCCAGATCCAGACCAAGATCGAACCGCGCCTGGTGCTGCGGACGCCGTGGCTCGCCGCACGTCTCCAGAACGTGGTGTGGTGCCCGACGCTCAACCCGCGTCAGCCCTTTCCCGCCGACCCCTACTTCGTCAACGGGGGACTGGTCAACCGGGACGGCCCGTCGTACTTCACGCCCTGGAACCAGTAGCCTCGGCGTCATCGTCATCATCGCGCTCACCTGGACGCCCCCTTACGGGGGCGTCCTTGCGTGTGCCGTGTGCGCTGTCGCCGTCAGCGTGTTCCCGAGTACCATGAAGTCATGCCCTACCGTGATCCAGAAAAGCGCCGCGCGCGCCATCGTTCCTACATGAAGCAGCGATATGCGGAGAACCCGCAGGTCCAGATATCCCTTACCGCAGCTAATCGTCGGCGGATACGACTGCTGGTCAGTTCAATAAAGACCGGGCGCCCTTGTGCTGACTGCGATCATGTGTTCCCGCCAGATGCCATGGACTTCGATCACCGTGATGGGGCCACAAAGATTGCAGAGATATCGAACCTTGCCCACAGTGGGAGCACTAAGAAACTCTTGGTGGAGATCGAGAAATGCGACTTGGTGTGTTCTAACTGCCACCGGATAAGAACGCGCCGCCGGAGGATGGCGGCGTAAGATTCAACGCTGTTTCAGCGACGCCCTGGCCAGCCCAGGGCGTCGTCGTGTGTGGCGGCAGTCATATCACGAAGTCAGTGGTAGGATTGCCGCCGGGAGGACTTCATGCCGAATCACCTGTCAGGGCGCGTGCTGGTCACGGGCGGTTCCGGGTTCATCGCGCGAGCGCTGTACCTGCGAGCGCGGCGAGAGAACTGGCCGGTGGAGTTCACGGCGATGTCGCGTGACGACCACAAGCACGCACGCCTGGCGCAGCGCTTCCCCGAGGTTCGGTTCGTCGCGATGGATGTCCGCGCCGACGTATCGCGCCAGGCTGCGCTCTTCCGCGGACACGACACCGTGATCCACGCGGCCGCCTCGAAGCACGTCGACCTCGCCGAGTTCGCCGCGTGGGAGACCGCGGAGGTGAACATCGAAGGATCGCAGCGAGTGGCGATCGCAGCGATCGAGGCGCGCGTGTCGCGCGTGATCGGCATCAGCACCGACAAGGCATGCCAGCCGGCCAACCAGTACGGCCTCACGAAGGCGGTCATGGAGCGGTTGCTTCAGGAAGCCGACGGGATGAGCGACACCGCCTTCACGCTGGTGCGCTACGGCAACGTCATCGGGTCCACGGGTTCGGTGGTCCCGAAGTTCCGAGACCTGATCGCGCGCGGCCTCCCGATCCACCTGACCAACCCGGAGATGACGCGCTTCTGGATGGGCCACGAGGAAGCCGTGGACACGATCCTCTACGGCCTCACTGAGGCGGAGCGCGGCACGATCACCATCCCGCGGCCGCGCGCGATGAGCCTCTACGACCTCGCGCGTACCGCGCTCGACATCGTTGACGACACGCCGATCGACCCGTCCCTGGTGGTGGTCGACGGCGCCCGCCCCGGCGAGAAGATGCACGAGGAACTGATCTCGATGGCCGAGAGCCTGCGCGTCGTGTCATCCCTGGAGAACCGCTACTACGAGATCGCGGCGCCGGCGGCGAGCCGGACGACCGCGCGCTACCAGGAAGTGCTGCCGCCGCTGCCGTTCCGCGTCGGCAGCGATGCGCCGCCGGCCGGGTGGGTCAAGCCGTCCGAGATGCGCACCCTCATGGCAAGCGCGGAGGAGGTCTAGGATGACGGTGCTGGTACTCGGCGCCGGCGGCATGCTCGGCGAGGCGGTCGTGACGGCGCTCCAGGAGCGCGGCGAGGCCGTCTATGGGGCGATGCATCGAGAGTGCGATGTGACCGACGCTGACGCGGTGCGGCGATGGCTCACCGGCCATCGGCCCACGGTGATCGTCAACTGCGCTGGCGTGCTCTCCGGGGCGCCCACCGACTCCATCGAAGTGAACGCGACCGGGCCGCGCATCGTCGCCAGTGAGGCGGCGAAGATCGGCGCTCGCGTCATCCACGTCTCCACGGATTGCGTGTTCAGCGGCGTCCAGACCGACCTGCTGTACTCGTACACCGCCCCTGACCCGAAGGACATCTACGGGATCACGAAGTACCTCGGCGAGGCGCGAGCACAGCACGTGCTCAACGTGCGCACCTCGTTCATCGGCGCCCGGCACGGCCTGCTGCCGTGGTACCGCGGCGAGTCGCACCCGGTGCACGGCTTCGCGCGCTGGTACTGGTCGGGCCAGACGGTCGCCGTGGTGGCGCAGCACCTGGCCGAGCACGTGCACACGACGGAGAACGGCACTGTCCACCTTGCCACGCGCGAACCGACCACGAAACTCGAGATCCTGCGACTCATGCAGCAGGCGACCGGCGGGGTGTCCGTGGTGCCGGCGTGGCAGCAGTACCGGAACCACGCGCTGATGCCGTCGCTCGGCTGGATCATGCGTCCTGTAACGCTGGAGGACATCGAACGTGCCATCTAAGGTCGCCATCGTGGTCCCGATCGGGCCGAAGCCGCACCACGCGCAGTGGCTCGCCGAGTGCCTGGATAGCATCGTCGCGCAGTCCGATCCGGCGGACGTGGTGGTGATCGTGGATGACATGCATGGCGTAGACCCGGCCGCCATGGCGCCGCTCTACGCAGCCGGCCTGGACTACACGATCTACCGTCCGCCCTGGCTGCTCGGGGTCGGCAGCGCGTTCAACCACGGGTGTGCCGTGGCGTTCAACGCCGGCGCCGACCTGGCGCTGATGATGGGCGCGGACGACGTGCTCGGGCCGCAACTCGTCGCGGGGCTGCGCCGGCAGTACGAGCGCGAGGGCGGCCGCGTCGGCTACTACTGGCACGACACGCACTACCAGGACGGGAACCAGCAGCGGCTGCCGTGCAACAACGCGAGCATGACGCCGGGCTTCCTGCGCACGACCGGCGGCCTGCCGGTGGAGGCGGCGGCCGGCGGCATGGACGCGGCACTGATCTCGGCGATGCTCGTGCACTGGCCGGAGTCGCTGATCCACGTGGACGAGCCGGGCGCATTCGTGTGGTCCCGGCAGCACCCTGACCAGGAGCGCGAGCGGCTGCGCATGTATGACGGCGTGAACGGCGGCGTGAGGAACATCATCACGAACACCTACGCGCCGGCGGCGTGGGGGCGGTCGCTCCCATGAGCGCCGAATATACCGAGGCGGAGCGCCGCATCCTGACCACTCTTGGCGAGGCGGCGAACGATTTCGCCCGACTGCCGATGCAGCACCCGAACGAGCGCGACGAGTTCGTCATTGCGATCCACGCCGCGCAGACCATGGTCATGGCGCGGCTGGCTCAGCGAGCCGATACCACCGGTCTGACGCCGGTCATCGACACATGGGGGGTGCCCATCCGTGACTGATGCGCTGATCGTAGACGTGATCGCGTACCGCGAATGGGCGCGCCGCCTCACGGCCCAGGCGCAGTGGACGCGCAGCTCTGCGGTCGAGCCGCGCGTCCTCTTCCACGTCCACGATCGGTGGGAGGACCGGTGCCAGATCGTGCCACCGATCGCGACGTTCCTCGTGGGGTGGAGCGACATCATCCCGGCCGCCGAGATTCCTGACCGCTGCTACGTCCTGCATCCCTCGATGCTGCCGGAATACCGCGGCGGATCGCCGATCCAGCACCAGATCATCGACGGCCTGGACGCCGGCGGCATCACCATCTTCCGCCTCGAACGCGGGCGCGCGGTGGACGGCGGGCCGATCATCTGGCAGGAAGCACTGAGCCTGGCGGGGTCACTCAGCAACATCCTGACGCGCATCACGGTGCAGGGCGCCCGCGGCGTCGCGGTGATCGTTGACCAACTGGCGCGCGGCAACGAACCAGCCGAGCGTGAACAGGACGAAGCCGCCGCCACCTACCGCCGCCGGCGAACGCCGGAGATGAGCGAGATCACGCGCGACGACCTGACGATGCTGACCGCGCGGCAACTGCACGACCGCATCCGCGCCCTCGCTGACCCGTACCCGCCCGCCTTCATCCGCGGGGCTGACGGGGAACCCGTTTACCTGATGGGGTCATATCTGTGACGCCGCGGGCGGCCGCATGACAGCGATCGCAGGGATCGAGTACGGCGGCACCGTGTTCATCGGGGCCGACTCGCAGGCTTCAAGTTCGTACGAGAAGGCGACGCGCGCAGACGCCAAGGTGTTTGTGCGCGGACCGTACATCATTGGGTTCACCACGTCGTACCGCATGGGCCAGTTGCTCCAGTACGCGGGTACGCTGCCCATCCCGCCGACGAGCCCAAACGCGCTGCACGGGTTCATGGTGTGCGACTTCATGGAGGCCGCGCGCTCCATCTTCAAGGACGGTGGCTTTCTCAAGATCACCAACGGCGAGGAAACCGGTGGCGCGTTCCTGGTCGGTGTGCGCGGGCGACTGTTCCACGTTGAGTCCGACGGGCAGGTGGGGCGCAACCGCGCCGGGTTCGACGCGGCCGGCACCGGGGCACAGGTGATCCTCGGCGCGCTGCACGAGTCGCGCACCCGCACCGACGCGCCGGAGCGCATACGCTCCGCCCTTCGTGCTGCCGAGGCGTGGGCACCGGGCGTGGGCGCACCATTCGTGATCAAGGCTGGAGGAGCCCGTGACTGACGCAGAGAGAGAGGATGGACGAGATGAACCCGACAGTGGGACGAATCGTGCACTATGTCAGCCGAAACGGTGACGGCATCGTGACGCCGGCGATCGTGCTGCGCACGCGCGCGAGCACCAACCTGGAGATCATTGAGCGGTGGGGGGCGAACCCGGACGGCACGCTGTCCGGCAATGGTCGCCCGGATGGTCTCGTGCCTGAACTGCCCGACGATCTCACCGTTGACCTGCTGTGCCACGGCCTCGGCGGCGACTACCGCGAGTACGCGGTGCCGTTTGAGGACAACATCATGGTCACGTGCGAGGCGCAGACGCCGCGCACGTGGCACTGGCCGGAGCGCGCGCTGTGACGCGACTCGTGATCGCGCCGCACGTCGATGACGACGTGCTCGGCTGCGCGTCCCTGCTCGACGCGGATACCGTCACGTTTTACTGCGGCGTGGACGATCATCACGTCGTCAGCGCGCGCGCGCGTCTGGCCGAGGCGGAGGCCGTCGCTCACGCCACCGGCGGCGCCTTCTACTGGCCCGGCGGCGGTTACTCGCGTCTGCGTCGCCAGTGGGTACCCGCGGCGCAGATGTCAGGAGGGTTCCATGGCTACGAGATCGACCGTCGCGTAGTGAACCACTACGACGTGCCGAGCCTGATTGTGGACCTGGAGACCGTGATCGAGATCGAGCGCCCGGACGAAGTGCTGATCCCGTGGCCGTCCTACAACCAGGACCACCGGGCGGTGTACGAGGCGGCGCTGGTCGCGCTGAGGCCGCACGACCAGAACCACCGTGTCGGGACCGTGCTGGTGTACGAGGGATCACAGGTCAACTTCTGGGATTGGGCGCAGCCTGGCGCCGCATTCCGCCCGAACTACTTCGTCCCGTTCGACTTCGCGAGAAAGGAACACCTGTACAGCCTGATGCCGTCCCAGGTGCGATCGTTCCGGTCAGTCGAGCAACTGCGCGCGCTCGCTACTGTCCGCGGTGGCGAGATCGGCGCCGAGTACGCTGAAGCCTTCATGGCGCTGAGAATGGTGGTCGGAGGTGGAGATGACTGAGCGACTGTCATGGCGCGTGCACGCCGAGACGGGGTGCCCCCGTGCGTAACCATGCCCGTGACCTCGCGGCGACGCGGAACTACCTCACGCTCGATGACGTGGACGCGATCCAGGGGCTGGTCGCCGGCGAGGGGCCGTTCATGGTGGTCGACCTGGGCGCCGGCAGCGGCACCACGGCGCTGGCCGTCCTGGACGTGCGTGACGACGCGCAGATCACCACGGTGGACATCGACATCGCCAACATCCATTGGGCCGAGAAGGCCGTCCGGGCCTACTACCCGAATGCCGCGTGGGACTCGCTGCACATGACGGCAGAGGCGGCGGCGTCGCGGTTCGTCGGCAAGCCGGTCTCGCTGGTGCTGCACGATGCCGGGCACGAGTTCGAGGACGTATACGGCGACCTCGTGACGTGGCACGCAGTGGTGCCCTCTGGCACCCCGCTGTGGGTCCACGACTACACGAAGGCGCCCTGGCAGGAAGAGTCCTACCCTGGCGTGCGCAAGGCGCTGAAGGACCTCATCAAACGCGGCCTGATCGTCCAGGCTGGCACGCCGGGACTCGGGTGGACAGGACGGTTTCAGTGACTGACAAGGCATGGCCGAGCCTGTGCATCCTGCTCCTGACCTACGAGGACGGGGCGCGGAACACGGCCGAGATCACGCTGCGCTCCGCGCTCGACAACATCCGGTACAGCGGGGATATCCACGTCCACATCGCCGACGACGGCAGCGTGCCGGGCCACGTGGACGTGCTGCGGGCGATCGCGGCCGGCTACGACAACGTGGTGACGGTCGGGAGCACGAACGCGAACCGGCACGGCTACGGAGCGTCCTACAACCTCGCGAGTCAGGTGGTCCACACGGCACACGAGATCATCTTGCCGCTGGAGGATGACTGGCGCCTGACGCGGCTGCTCCTGCTCGACAACCTCGTGGCCACGCTGAACGGCGGCTACCACATCGACTGCATCCGGCTCGGGTACCTGGGCTTCACGCAGCCCCTTCAGGGTCTCGTGATGCACACGCCCGCCGGCGTGATGATGCGGCTGGACCCGTTCAGCGCGGAGCGGCACGTCGCTGCCGGCCACCCCCGCCTGGAGACGCGCGCGTTCCAGCGCGGCGTCGGACCGTGGCTGGAGGACCGCCCCGCCGGCGCCACCGAGTTCGAGTGGTGCGGCCGCGCGGCTGCGCGCGTGAACGTCGCGTGGCCGATGGACATCATTCAGCCTATCGGCGATCTGTTCGTGCACATCGGCTCGCACGAACTCGGAGAGTTGCAGCCCGGATGAGCGCCATCCCGATCTCCATCAAGGGGCGCAATCTCGTGGGAGCCTTGCGCTACTACGGATGCGATCGGTGCGATGCGGTCCGATCGCTCGTCCTTACGGGCTTCGAGGGGTCGCCGCCTGAAGTGCCGAGCGCTCTCCTATCCCCCGATGGTGCGCTCTTTTTCTTCCGTGAGTGGCCGGATGTTCACGAGGGAGCAGTGCAGCGCGGAGGCACGATTCGCTTGCTGCGCGAGGTCGGCCGCGCGGCCTGTCCACTGCCTCCCGACGATCCTCGGCCCGGCGATCATGTCTGGTTCGATTGGGAGTTCGTCGCATGACCGGCGTCACCGTCGTCTGCACCACCTACTTCCCGCCCGGACCGATCGGCCGTCGACGCGCGCAGGAATCGCTGGAGGCGATCGCATCGTGGCGCCGGCACATCGGCCACGATGACTGGTTCCGCCTCCACATCGCCGATGACGGCAGCGACATGGACCACTGGCTCCACTTCACGCGCGCGCTCGAACACCGGGCGCCGTCGGGGAAGATCGCGAGCGGGTTTACGATCTCGCGACAGGCGCGCCGCGGCGTCGGTGCATCCCTCAACGCCGGCTTCCGGCTGGCATTCGAGCGGCACGATCAGGTGCTGTACGCGGTCGATGACTGGCAACTGCTGCACCACTTCGACCTGGCGCCGTGGGTGCATCTCCTGGACGAGTCACCAGAGGACGAACGTCACGCGGTCGGCATGGTGCGCCTCGGGCCGCCTCACCCCTGGCTCACCGGCCGGGTCGAGATGTTCAAGGCCGGGTGGGCGCTGCGCCTGGACCGGCATCACTTCGCCTTTGGCCACCGGCCGGCGCTGTACCACCGCCGGTTCTTCGAGCACTACGGGGCGTTCGCCGAGGGCGTGAACGCCTACGAGTGCGAACGCCTCTTCGCTGAACACTTCGCGTTCGACAGTGACGGCCCCGACATCCTCCTGGCGCTGCCCACGCCGTGGTCACACGTCAGCACCGTGGAGCTGGCGGATGTAGAGCCTTCGTGATAATCTCGACGCGTGCAGGGCGGGACATTTCCAGTCGCACGGTAATAACCCGCTCAGTCCGAACCGATGGGAGTCGGACGGTAGCCCAGGGCTAGTGCAGTGTCTGGTGCTCGCTCTGTGAGAAGAGCACCCGCTGCACTCGGCCCTGGGCTACAACGTGCGGAGGGTTCCGGGAACACGCTGGTCTCCAACACCGGCGTTGCGAGGTTCGACCCCTCGACTCCGTGCCACCGCTACAATCCCCGGAGTCGCCTGTGGAATCTCTTCTCAATCGTCTGATGCGCCATCACGCTGAGCGCGCGGCTGAGTTAGAGATCACCATCCGTCGGGAGTGGGGGATCGACATGCCGATGCATCAGTCTCGTGAGGCGAGCGCGGCAAAGGTGCTCGATGCACTGCGCGGCTGGTCGCTGAGATTCGGACAGTACCGCCCGTTCGCCATGATCCTGCGCGATATCGTGACCGCCTACGGCGGGACCCCCACCACCTACCAGGAGGACGTGCTGGCGCAGCAGATCCTCGGGCTGATCGCCGACACGCCGGCGAGTGGGCATCCGCAGAGCCTGACCGCCACGTTCGACCAGATCGCGGTCGCGCTCGGCCTGGAGGCGCGCGGGTCCGTGGAGGCGAACCTGGACGCTTGGCGCGGGGTTGCCGTCGCACTGTGACTTCGTGATACACTGCCGCCGTTGTACCTAGCCAGTAGGTCGCCGGATCGGGGAACACGCCTCAATCTGCTCCGGTGGTCGTCAGTCATTTGGCGACAGGAATCCTGCTTCAGGTGGGGCGTCAGTATCCCGGTCGGCGGGCCGGTGAACCAAATCCGCAACGAAGGCCGTCCGAGAGTGATGAACTCGGGCGGCCTTCTCCGTGCCCCGCGCGCGCTGTCAATGCGATGTTCCGTTATCATCCTCGGCGGGAGGCGACATTGAGCAAGCGAGTCCACATCTACCCGGCACTACCGGACAACGACGATCCTGGGGACGGCGGCATTCGTCAGGTGCTGCGCTTCCAGCTGCGGCACCTTCCCGCGTTCGGGTGGGAGTACGACCCCAACCCATCGACCGCCGACGTGATCGCCTGTCACGCGCAGATCCCCGACACCTACCTCCGCCTCTACCCGGCGAAGCCGTTCGTGGTCATGAACCACGGCGCGTACTGGACGCCCGACTACGATTGGGCCGCCGCCTGGTGCTACCAGTCCAACATGCACGGGCTGGCCGCCATCCGCGCCGCTGATGTCACCACCGCGGTCTCCGAGTGGACCGCCAACGCCTTGCGCCGCAACACGGCCCGTGACATCCGCGTGGTCCACCACGGCGTCGACATGGCCGAGTGGGAGCCGCTGGCCCCTGCTGAGCGCGCCGTGCGCCCCTACGTGCTGTGGAACAAGACCCGCGTGGACCCGGTGTGCGACGTGACGCCGCTCAACGCACTCGCGGCCGCGATGCCGGATGTCCAGTTCGTCTCGACGTTCGGCGACGAGCAGCCGAACGTGATCATCACCGGCCGGCGGTCGTTCGAGGAGGCACGCCGCCTGGTGCGCGCCGCCGGCATCTACCTGTGCACCACGCGCGAGACATTCGGCATCGGCACCCTGGAGGCGATGGCCGCCGGCGTGCCGGTCGTGGGGTACCGGTGGGCCGGCCAGACCGAGATCGTCCGCCAGGGCATCGACGGCATCCTGGTCACGCCCGGCGATGTCAAGGCGCTGGAGGTCGCTACGCGGGACGTGATGAAGCGCCGTGATGAGATGGGCGCCGCCGCGCGCGAGCGTGCCGCGACGTTCACGTGGGAGGCCGCAGCCGAAGAGTACGCGGCGATCTTCGATGAGGTCCTGGAGCGTGCCACCGCTCGTGCGCAGTCGCCGGCGGTCAGCGTCATCGTGCCCGCCTACGGCCTCGAACAGTACCTGGACGCCACGCTCCAGAGCGTGCTCGACCAGACCTTCACGGATTGGGAGTGCATCGTCGTGGACGATGCTAGCCCCGACCGCTGCGGCGCGATCGCGGACGAATGGGCGGCGCGGGACCGCCGATTCCGCGTGATCCACAACGCCACGAATCAGTACCTCGCACAGTCGCGCAACATCGGGATCGACGCAGCGCGCGGCCGCTACATCTTCCCGCTCGACGCCGACGACATGATCCAGCCGCGCACGCTCGCCACGCTGGCGGACGCGCTCGACAGCGACCGCACGATGGACATCGCCTATGGCGGGGTGCTGTTCGTGGACGAGGACGGCGCGACGCCCACGAAGTACGGGCCGCAGTTCACGCCGGGGCACTCGGGCTGGCCGATGGAGTTCGATCTGGAGTTCTTCTTCACGCACCCCGGCCAGCCGCTGCCGTACGCATCCATGTACCGGCGCGAAGTGTGGGAGCGCAGCGGTGGGTACCGCCAGCGCGCGCGCTCCAGCGAGGACTGCGACTTCTGGCTGCGCACCACCTCGTACGGCTTCGTCCCCCGCATGGTGACGAAGAGCGACACGCTGGTCTACCGCAACCGCCCAGGCTCGATGTCCCGCTCCGAGGGGTGGGAAGAGCACCGCGCCTGGTACCCGTGGGTGCAGGACCGCTCGCTGCTCCCCGCTGCGGCCGTGCGTGACGTGCCGGCCGAGGCGGTGGCGTACCCCGCGCACGATCCGATCGTGATCTCGGTCGTGATCCCGGTGGGGCCGGGCCACGGCAAGTACGTCCAGGACGCGGTGGATTCCGTGGACGCTCAGACGTTCCGCAACTGGGAGTGCGTGGTCGTCAACGACTCAGGGGAACCGCTGCCGCCGCTGCCGTCGTGGGTCACGGTGATCGAAGCGCCCGAAGGCCGGTTCGGTGGCGTAGCGGCCGCGCGCAACGCCGGCATCGCCGCTGGTAAGGGCTGGCTCTTCCTCCCGCTCGATGCTGACGACATGCTCCAGCCGACCGCGCTGGCGCTGATGTTCGAGGCGCACGTCGACTCGGGGGAATGCCACTCCGTGGTGTACTCCGACTGGTGGGATGAGATCGAGCCGGGCAAGTTCAAGCGCTTCCTCACTGACGATTACGACGTGAAACTCCTGGACGGCCGGAAGCGACGCGCGCACGGCGAGATGCGCGAGGGCGCGGTGTTCGCCGTGACGGCGCTCACCACCAAGCACGTGTGGGCGATGGTCGGCGGGTACGATCCGAACCTGCCGGCGTGGGAGGATTGGGCATTCCACATCAGCCTCGCGGCGAAGGGCGTCTGCATGCGCCGGGTCCCGGCGCCGCTGTTCACCTACCGCAAGTTCACCGGCCAGCGCCGCGACCAGAACGCGGCCGACTTCGAGCGATCCGTGGCCGGTATGCTGGAGAAGGATTACGGGATCGACCCTGGGAGGGGACTCATGGCTTGTTCATCCTGCGGCGGCACTCGTCGCACGTTCGGCGGTTCGGTTCAGCAGATGGCGGCCCCCGAGGGAGCGATGCTGCTGGAGTACGTCGGGCCGAAGCAGGGATCCCAGACGTTCCGCGGCACAGCGACGGGCACCCTCTACCGATTCTCGGCGGTGCCGTCTCAGTCGCGCCGGTACGTGGACAACCGCGACGCGCCAGGGCTGCTCGCACGGTCGGACTTCCAGAAGGCGGAGCCGCTGAGCACCGGCCTGCGCGAGGCACAGACGATGGAGCCGGCGATCGTGGCGTCGCGCACGCCTGGCACGTCCCCGGCGCTGGCCCCATCCGCCGCGGCCGTCGCTGTCGCACCGGCGAGCGACCAACTGGCGTCGCTGTTCGACCACACGCCCGTGGCGCCGCCGGCAACGGACCCGCCGAGCGCAGCCGCCGCGCCTGACGCACCCGCTACCACCAGCGACCCGCGGGTCCAGGCAGTGCTCGACCAGTTCCCCACGCGCGCAGCGCTCGACCAGGAGGCGGAACGCCTCGGCATCAGCGGCCGCATGGCGAACAAGGCGGAGGTGGCGAACGCCATCGTCGTCATGCGCGAGATGCGCGGCCTGAAGTGATCGACGTGCTGATCGTCGGGCTGGCCGCGTGGCGCGTGGCGTCACTCATCGTCCATGAGGACGGTCCGCTCGAGATCTTCGACCGGCTACGGCGCCGCGCCGGGGTGTACGCCGAAGGGCCGCTGAGCCAGATCGCGACCATGCTGACGTGCGTCTGGTGCGTCTCGATCTGGACAGCGCTGGCCCTGTGGGCGCTTCATGGCGTGGTGCCAGTCGCCACGGCTATCATGGCGGCATCAGCCGTCGCGGTAGCGGTGGAGACCTACGTTCGGAAGTGACGCATGGTGCAGAGCACGCCCACGAAGTTGCCGCTCGACCGCTGGCGCGCGCTGGCCGGCATGAACCCGCTCCAGTTTTGGGGCGTTGCGATCGCGGGCCTGGAGGGGCCAAACGCGAACACTGACAGCGCGTGGTTCCAGCACTCGTGGCAGCACCTTGACGCGATCTCGCGCGAGGAGTTGGCACAGGTGATCGCGAAGGCCGAGCAGGACATCGAGAACCTGCTGAAGTCCCGGCTCCTGCCCTCGTGGGAGGCCGACGAGTGGCACCAGACGGTGCGGCCGACACGGCCAGAGCTGTACAACCTCAACAACCGCAACGTCCGCGGCCAGGCGCAGACCGTCGATGGCGAGTGGGGCAACTTCATCACCGGCGGCATCCAGCAGCAGACGCTGGTGGAGGCGGGCGCGGCGATCGTCTACACGAACACGATGCTGCCGGCGACGTACAACAACCTGGCGACCGTCGTCGTCACTGTGGACGCCGGTCAGGATCCGCAGTTCCTCCACGTCTACTACCCCGGCCAGAACGGCGATCAGGCGTACGAGATTCGCCCGATCACGGCGTCTGTGGTCGGGACCACGGCGACGATCACGTTCCGGCGTGAGATGGCGGTGGTGCTCGACCAGTTGACGAACTACGTGCAGGCCGACTGGCGTCCCGTGGAGGGCACGGACGACGCGAACTTCCTCACCGAGGTCGATGTCTACCTGGTGACGAACAACCCCGCCACGCAGGTGACGATGCTGTGGAACCCGCCCTCCTGTTCCTCGTGCGGCGGCGGCGGCTGCACCGCGTGCGCGTACACGGCGCAGACCGGCTGTCTCCAGGTGATCGGCGACCCGCGCCAGAGTATCCTGGGCTACACGCCGGCCGAGTGGGACGCAGACACGGAAGCATTCACTGCGCTGGCGCTCGCCGGCGGCCGCCAGCCTGACATCGTGCGCCTGTGGTACCTCGCCGGCATTCGCGACATGAGCAGCCCGACGCCGTACATCACGATGCCTGACCAGTTCGCGCAGTGGGTGGCGATCCTGGCGGCGGCCCGCCTGGACCGTGAGCCGCCCGACCGGAACGCGCTGCGCTACTGGATGCAGTGGTCGGTCGACCTGGCGTATCAGAGTGGCGGCGAACAGATCAGCCGGTTCAACATGCCGGGCGGCCCGAAGTCACTGCTGAACAACCCCCTCGGCACGCGCCGCGGCGAGGTCTACGTGTGGAACGCGATGGTGAACATGGGACACGGACAGGCCGTCCCGATCGGCCACGGGGTACGGATGCGATGATGCGCACGGTCGACTACCGCGATCACGACGGACGCCAGTGGCGGGTGCTACTCCCCGAGGGGGTGCCCGACTCGGACGCGCACATGGGGCTGCCGGTGGGGCCGCCGAGCCTGGAGAGCCTGAACCTCCCGCTCGCGCTGGAGGTCCGGCTGCACAACGAACTCTTCCGGCGCAGCCTCCTGACCGCGCGCGACGTGAAGCGCAACCCGGACGGCGTGGCGGCGGCATGGCGCTCGGCCATCCGCACTGACACGATGGACATCATCGCCCTCTACGGCTGACCGCTATGACGCGCCGCCCCGCGCCCCCTATACTCGCTGACGGAGGACAGCCGTTCGTCGCGACGGAGGTCCCTCCATGTCCACTGTGCTCAAGACGGGCAACTCCCGTGTCTGGATGACCCAGAACGGTGCCTCCCCGGCGAACTCGCCGGCATACCTGGGACGCGCCCGCGCTGACGCGCTGGACTTCTCCCTCGGCCCCATCACCGCCATCCGCCAGCCGTCCGCATCCCGGTACGGCGCGTATGACGTGATCGACACCTACCGCGGCGCGCCTGACCTGCCTTCGATCTCCATCGAGCAGTACATGCAGGACGTGGTGTCTCAGCTGCTGCTCGTGGCCAACAAGGGCTGCGCGGTGGACCTCCAGATCCACTTCGGCGAGTGCACGCAGCCGGACGTGTTCAACGGGTGGGCGCTCGTGCGCATCCTGGAGGACGCGAAGCCACAGAACTTCTCGACCACCCCGCTCGGCGCACTCACCCCGGACGACGAAGCACCGATCATGGAAACGCTGAACCTCGTGGGCAGTCGGCTCTACGACGTGCGGCAACTGCGCCCCGAAGAGCAGGCTTCCTCGGAGGTCACTGACCCGGTGGTCGCCATCGTGATCTGCGACAGTGCGACCTGCGGCAACTGCGGCCTGCCGTCCGACGGATGCCAGGTGGTGTTCGTCCTCGGCGGCGGGACCAGCGGCTCGCCGGGCCTGCCGGCGGAACTCAACTACACGTCCGACGGCGGAGCCACGTGGGGCACTACGACCATCGCCAGCCTGGGCCTCGCTGAGGCGCCCGACGCGATGGCATGCGTGGGCACGAACCTCGTGGTGGTGTCGGAGGACTCCGAGTCCCTGCACTACGCCCCGATCGCCGACATCCTGAACGGCACCGAGACCTGGACGGAAGTGACGACCGGGTTCGCGGTCGGCGGCGGGCCGCGCGCCATCGTGTCGCTCGGCTCCAACCTCACGTGGATCGCCGGCGCCGGCGGGTACGTGTACTTCACGGACAACATCGAGGACGGCGTGGAGGTGCAGGTCGCCGGCACCCTCACGGCGCAGAACCTCAACGACATCCGCGCGGCGGACGAGAACAACATCGTCGTGGTCGGTGACGCCAACGTGGTGCTGACCAGTGTGTCTGGCGGTCTCACATGGAGCCTCGTCACGGGTCCCGTGGCGGGCGTCAACCTGAACACGGTGGCGATGCAGAGCGCCTACCAGATGCTGATCGGCACGGCCGGCGGCGAACTCTGGTACAGCGTCGACGGCGGCGCGAACTGGACGGAAAAGAACTTCAGCGGCAGTGGTGCTGGCGTGGTGCGCGATCTCCAGTTCTCATCCAAGAACGTCGGCTACATGGCGCACGACACCGCGGCGCCGGCCGGACGCATCCTGCGCACCATCGACGGCGGCAACTCGTGGGTGATTCTCCCCGAGGAGCAGGGCCAGAGCATTCCCGCGAACGACCAGATCACGGCGCTCGCGGCTTGTCCCGACAACGTGAACCTGGTGTACGGTGGCGGCGTCGCCGCGAACGGCACCGACGGGTTCCTGGTCGCGTTCAGCTAACCATCGCCTGATGTACTGGCGGGCAATCGCGGAGGCCGGGGGCAACCCCGGTCTCCTGCTATAGTGCCCACGGGAGGTATCACATTGACTAATAACAACGGGGAGGCTGCCGCCATCGCGGCGGCCGCTACGCCGGTCCGCCAGGTCACGCTGTCCAGCGGCGTGATCCTGTCGCTGAAGAGCGTGCCGAT
>Ga0172380_10003984_pt1 | contig 19567 bp, 17 predicted proteins | sample Leawe162metaG_FD_119747 | JGI IMG/M metagenome (GOLD analysis project Ga0172380, IMG submission 119747) | Leachate microbial communities from a municipal landfill in Southern Ontario, Canada - Leachate well 162 metaG | ecosystem: Engineered > Solid waste > Landfill > Unclassified | place... | reverse complement strand
CGGCGGATTTTAAGTCCGCTGTGTTTACCAATTTCACCATCCCGGCAACGGAGGCTGCATTGTACCTGCGTGCAGTGCAGCTTCAAATTTGCGAAGCGGTAGCGCTGGCGTTGCCGCCAGGCAACTGGGTTATTTTTTTTCTTCGCTTTGTTCCGTGCCGGCCGGTGCGGTGAAATTGGGGAATTGAAAGCCGGCAAACAGGTTGCGGGTTTGTCCCTGCACTTGCTCCTGCATTTGCTGGAACATCTTCTGGCTCTGCTCCATATAGGCGCTCATCATGCTTTGCATCGCCGGGCCCTGGAAGCTCAGGAATTGCGCCCACAGGTCGTTGCTCATCGCCGGGTTGTCACCGTGCAGCGTACGCGCCTGTTCCTTGAGCTTCCCCTGGATGTCGGTAAACGCCTTGATGTTGCCTTCCAGGTATTTGCCCATCATGCCTTGCATGGCGTTGCCATAGAAGCGGATCATTTGCGAGAGCAGGTCGCTGGTGAACATTGGCGCGCCACCCGCTTCCTCGTCGAGGATGATCTGCAGCAGGACGCTGCGCGTCAGGTCCTCGCTGGTCTTGACATCCACCACTTGAAATTCCTCGTGATGCAACACTAGCTCCTTGACGTCGGCCAGCGTGATGTAGGTGCTGGTGCGTGTGTCGTAGAGCCGACGGTTCGGGTATTTCTTGATCAATCTCAGGGGCTCGGCCATCTTAGTATCCTCCAGGATCAGCAGTGACATTATTGTATGCAACAACCCCCGCCTAGACGGGGGCTATCTATCTTCATTAATCTCAGCACATGTGCAGGCCGCCGTTGATGTTGAGCGTCGCACCGGTCATGTAGCCGGCCAGTTCCGAACTCAGGTAGGAGCACAGAGCGCCGATTTCTTCCGGTTTGCCGAAACGCTTCATCGGAATGCCGTCGACGATGCCGTTGCGGATATCGTCGCGAATCGCCATGACCATCTTGGTGGCGATGTAGCCCGGCGCGATGGCATTCACGGTGACGCCCTTGGTGACCAGCTCTTGCGCCAGCGCCTTGGTAAAGCCGAGGATGCCGGCCTTGGCCGCGGAATAATTGGTTTGTCCGGCCTGGCCGCGCACGCCGTTGACCGACGAGATGTTGATGATGCGGCCCCAGCCGCGCGCCACCATTTTCGCCGAGACCGGCTGGGTCACGTTGAAGACGCTGTTGAGGTTGGTCGACATGACGGCGTCCCACTGGCTGCGATCGAGCTTGGCAAAAAACCTGTCGCGGGTGATCCCGGCGTTGTTCACCAGGATGTCGATCTCGCCGGCCTTGCCCTCGGCCTCGGCGACCATCGCCTTGGCGGATTCATAATCGGAGACGTCGCCGGCCGCGATGAAGAAATCCTTGAAGCCGGCCGCCTGCATTTCGGCGAGCCACTCCTGCGGTTTGTCGAGTTCGGGATGATAAGCCGCCACCACCTTGTAGCCGTCCTTGGCGAATGCCTGGCAGATGGCGGTGCCTAGACCGCCCATCGCGCCGGTAACCAATGCTGTTCTGATAGTCATCTTCTCTTCTTCCTACGTTAAAAAAACCTGTTGCCAGGGCACGCACTGCCAGGAACGTGCCCTGTTGGCGTCATTGCATGTGCTGACCGCCGTTGATCGATATGTTGGCGCCGTTGACGAACGCCGCTTCCTGTGAGGCGAGATAGGCCACCAGACCGGCCACTTCCTCCGGTTTGCCCAGCCGCGACATCGGGATCTGCGGCAGGATCTTGGAGTCCAGTACTTCCTGCGGGATCGCTGTGACCATCTTGGTGCCGATGTAGCCCGGTGAAATGGTGTTGACGGTGACGCCCTTCTTGGCCACTTCCAGCGCCAGGGATTTGGTGAAGCCATGCATGCCGGCCTTGGCGGCGGCGTAGTTGGTCTGGCCGAAGGCGCCTTTTTGTCCGTTCACCGAGGAGATGTTGACGATGCGGCCCCAGTTGCGTTCCATCATGCCGTCCATCACCTGCTTGGTCATGTTGAAAACCGAATCGAGGTTGGTGTGCATCACGGCGTCCCAGTCAGCCTTGGTCATTTTCCTGAAGGTCATGTCGCGGGTGATGCCGGCGTTATTGACCAGTACGTCGATGGGTCCCATGTCCTTGACGATCATCTCGACGCACTTCTTGCACGAGTCGAAATCGGACACGTCGCAAGGATAGGCCTTGAAGCCATAGCCCATGTCGTTCATGCTGCGCAGCCATTCCTGCGCCTTGCTGTTGCCGGGACTGTAGGTGGTGACCACCTTGTCGCCCAGCGCCGCCAGCTTGATGCAGATCGCTTCACCCAAACCTCCCATGCCTCCGGTTACCAGTGCCACTCTTTGCATGTTTCATCTCCTCTTATTGATTTATTTGGGGATACTCCTGGTTCAGTGGCAACCTTCCCCATGTGGCTGCCACTTAGATTCATCAGCTTGCCTTTTCCTTGACGTAGCGGCCCGGCGCAGGTTCCTTGGTCGGATAGTCGGAACTCCCGAGACTGGCACGTGCCACGCGCTGCTTGCCGGCGTATCCCGCCAGCCATTTCGCCCAGAGCGGCCACCAACTGCCGGGTTGTTCGGTGGCAGTTGCCAGCCACTCGTCGGCATTGTCGACTGTGCTCTTGTTGCTCCAGTAGCTGCGCTTGTTCTTGGCTGCCGGGTTGATGACCCCGGCGATATGCCCGCTCGCACCCATCACGAACGTGGTCTTGCCGCCCAGCAGCGCACGCGACTGGTAGGAAGACTTCCATGGCACGATATGGTCCTCGCGCGACGCGTAGAGGAAGGCGGGCATGTCGACACTGCCCAGGTCCACATGCGTGCCGCACATGCCGAGCTTGCCCGGGACACGCAGGCTGTTTTCCAGGTAAAGATTGCGCAAATACCACGCGGCGAAGGGGCCGGGCAGGTTGGTACTGTCCGCGTTCCAGTAGAGCAGGTCGAAGGCCGGTGGTTTGCGGCCCTTGAGGTAATTGCCGACGACGTATTGCCAGATCAGGTCATTGGCGCGCAGCATGGAGAACACCGACGCCAGCTCGCTGCCTTTGAGCAAGCCGCCTTTGCCGATGGTCTGCTCGCGCTGTTGCACCGACTGCTCGTCGATGAAGCAGCCGAGCTCACCCGGTTCCTCGAAATCGAGCAGGGTGGTGAGCAGCGTCAGCGACGCGACCGGGTTTTCACCGCGCGCCTTGGCCACGGCCAGCGCGGAGGTGAGGATGGTGCCGCCGACGCAGAAGCCCAGCGCATTGACCTGTTTCACCTTGCAGATGGCACTGGCCACCTTGAGGGCGGTGAGCGCGCCTTTTTCCAGATAATCGTCCCAGGTCAGGTGGCCATGGGCCTCCTTGGGATTACGCCAGGACACCATGAATACCGTGTTGCCCTGTTCCACCGCGTAGCGCACGAAAGAGTTTTCGGGTTGCAGATCGAGGATGTAAAACTTGTTGATGCAGGGCGGCACCATGACGAGGGGCTTTTCGCCAACCTGATCGGTCGATGGCGAATACTGAATCAACTGGATCAGTTCGTTTTCGAACACGACGGCGCCGGGGGTCGACGCGAGATTGCGGCCGACTTCGAAGGCCGTATCGTCGGTCATCGAGATGCAGCCTTTCCCGATGTCGGCGATAAGATTCTTGATGCCCGCCGTGATGCTCTCGCCCTTGGAGGCCAGTGCGGTCTGGATGAATTCGGGATTGGTGGCAGCGAAATTCGAGGGCGCCATGGCATCGAGGTACTGGCGCGTCATGAAGCGCAAACGGCTTTTTTCCTTGTCGTCGGTGACCTGCATTTCCTCGACGACCCGGCCAAAATACTCGACATTGAGGAGGTAGGACTGGCGCAAGTAATCATAGATCGGGCTTTCGGCCCATTCCGGCGAGGCAAAGCGCCGGTCGCCCGGTTCAGGGACTGCCACGGCGGGAGAAGGTTGCTCGCGCTTGCGGCTGACCTGGGCCTGCCACAACTGGGCATGGCGGGCGGCAAATTCCTGCTGCAGTTTCACCAGGGCTTCCTGAGGCACGACGGCCGTTAGCGCGTTGGGCAACTTGACCGGGCTTTGTTTCTGCAAGGTGGCCTGCTGCGTTGCCATATATTGCGCAAAAGCCTGACTCCAAGCCTGGCTGGCTTGCATCATGGACTGTAGTGCTTGCGCTGAGGGATCGTTGATTTCGGCCATCAAATGCTCCTGGTCTGTGGCCGGTATGGCTGGATCGACCATTCACCGGCAAATTTTGCACTGCAACATAAATGCTGTCAAGGTGAATCCCGCTTCAGGTGTCGCTTCCTGAGCCCTGTTTATTCTCTCACTTCAGCAGGGCGTTGCGCATGCGTTCCAGCGCCTGGTTGAGAAGGGGGCGCGGGCAGCCGAAATTGAGGCGCACGAAACCGCTGGTCGGGCCGGGTTGCCGGCCTGCGACGGGGCTGAAAGCGGCGCCGTCGGAGAGTCCCACGCCGGCCTGTTCGAAGAAGCGCTGCGGGTTGCTTATTCCTCGCGTTCGGCAAAGTTCGCGGGCATCGATCCAGGCCAGGTAGGTCGCCTCGACATGGCTCATGCTCAAGCCGGGTATCTGCCCGATCTGCTGCTCGACGCAATCGCGGTTGCCGCGCAGGTAATCGAGCAGTGCCGCATGCCAGTCGCTGGCGGAACTCAAGGCGGCCTCGGTTGCGGCGAATCCGAGCAGATTGACATGCGGCACGATGCCCTGCATCGCCGTGCGGAAGGCGCGGCGCAACGCACCGTCGGAAATCACCGCAAAGGCGCAGCCCAGACCGGGAATATTGAAGGTCTTGGAGGGCGCCATGAGCGTGATACTGCGCCGCGCGGCATCTGCCGACAGGCTCGCAAAGGGCTGATGCTTCACGCCGGGATCGAGAATCAGGCCGCAATGGATCTCATCCGAGCAGACAATCAGCTTGTGGCGTTCGGCAAATGCTGCGATTTGCTGCAGTTCCCCGGTGCACCAGGCACGTCCGACGGGATTGTGCGGGTGGCACAGCAGCAGCAATTTTGTTGCAGGCGTCACCGCCCTGGCCAGTGCAGCAAAATCCCATTTCCAGCCGTCAGCGCCCAGGGCGAGGGGAACACCAACGACGCGGCGCTGCGCATGACCCGGTGCGGACAGGAAGGGCGGGTAGATCGGCGTGGCGGTGAGGACCTCATCACCAGCGTCACCGACCGCACGGCAGGCCACATTGAGCCCGCTCACCAGTCCCGGCAGCCACACCAGCCAATCGGCCTCGACCTGCCACCGATATTCGCGCAACAGATGCTCCTGCAGCGCACGCGTCAGCGAAGGCTGCGGCGCAGCGTAGCCAAACACGCCATGCGCCACGCGCTGATGCAGTGCTTCAAGCACCGCCGGCGGTGAGGCAAAATCCATGTCGGCCACCCACAGCGGAATCACATCGAGATCGCTGCCGGCGTATTTGCCCCACTTGAGCGAGTCGCTGGTGCGGCGGTCGATGATCCGGTCGAAATCGAAGTTCATAACCCCGGATCCTCCCCCCCACCGCGCAAGGTCGCTTCGATGGTCTTGCGCGTCAGGTGCGGTGCGAACAGTTCGATGAAGACGTAGGCATAGCCGCGCAGCCAGGCGTCCTTGCGCACGCCGATGCGCGTGGTGCTCGACTCGAACAGGTGCGCGGCATCGATCTTGCGCAGTTTCTTGTCCTGCACCGGATCGAAGGCCATCGCCGCCATCAGGCCGATACCCAGGCCCAGCGCGACATAGGTCTTGATGATGTCGGCATCGATGGCAGTCAGCACCACGTTCGGCTCGAGATTGCGCATGGCGAACGCCTGGTTGATCCGGCCGCGTCCGGCAAAGGCCGAGTCATAGGTGACCAGCGGGTAGCGGGCGATGGCTTCGAGCGTGAGCACGCTTTCCTTGAGGATGGGGTGGCGCGGTGGCGCAATGACGCAGTGGTTCCACTGGTAGCAGGGCATCACCGCAAGCTTGTCGGGATAGTGGTCAATCGCTTCGGTGGCGATGGCAATGTCGGAGACTCCGGCAATCACCCATTCGCAGATCTGGGTCGGGTTGCCCTGGTGCAATTCCAGGCGCACTTTCGGGTAGCGCGCCATGAAGGCCTTCACCGCCTGCGGCAGGGCGTAGCGGGCCTGGGTGTGGGTGGTGGCAATGGACAGGCTGCCGCTAGTCTCGTTGCTGAATTCGTCGCCCACCTGCTTGAGGTTGGCCAGTTCGCGCAAGGCACGTTCGGCGACGGCCAGGATCTGGCGGCCCGGATCGGTGATGCCGACGAGCCGCTTGCCATGCCGGATGAAGATGTCGACGCCGAGTTCTTCCTCGAACAGCCGGATCTGCTTGGAGACGCCCGGCTGCGATGTAAACAGGGAGGTGGCCGCATCCGAGATGTTGAGGTTGTTGCGGGCGACTTCATGCACGTAGCGCAGCTGCTGGATGTTCATCGGGTCTATATGTCTAATTGTTATTAGTATTAAACAATAAAGTATTTTGTGCGTCTATAGCCTGTCGCTACGATGCTAGGACAACCAATCCCATTCGGAACTCAGGATGTATCAATACAACGACATAGATCGCCGCCTGGTGCAGGAACGCGTGCTCCAGTTTCGCGACCAGACGCAACGCCATCTGTCCGGCGAACTGACTGTCGACGAATTCCGCCCGCTGCGCCTGCAGAACGGCTTATACGTCCAGCGTCATGCGCCGATGATCCGCCTGGCGATTCCCTATGGCACGCTTTCGAGCAAGCAGTTGCGCACGCTGGCCAGTGTCACGCGGCGCTTCGACCGTGGCTTCGGTCATTTTACGACGCGGCAGAATCTGCAATTGAACTGGGTTGATATCAAGCAGGCGCCGGATCTCCTCGAAGAACTCGCCAGTGCCGACCTGCATGCGATCCAGACCTCGGGCAACTGCATCCGCAATATCACTACCGACCCGCTCGCCGGCGTTGCCCTGCAGGAAGTTGCCGATCCGCGCCCCTGGGCTGAGATCCTGCGCCAGTGGTCGACTTTCCATCCGGAGTTCGCCTACCTGCCGCGCAAGTTCAAGATCGCCTGCAGCGGCGGCGAGGACGATGCGGCCTTTGTGCGTATCCATGACCTGGGCTTTCAAATGGTGCGCGATGCCGATGGGCAACTCGGTTTCCGCGTCTGGGTCGGCGGCGGACTGGGGCGCACCCCGATTCTGGCCAAGGTGCTGCGCGAGTTTCTGCCCTGGCAGCATCTGCTCAGTTATTCCGATGCCGTGTTGCGCATCTACAACCTGTATGGCCGGCGCGACAACAAATACAAGGCGCGCATCAAGATCCTGGTCCAGGCGCTGGGTCTTGAGGAATTCTCACGACAGGTCGAGGAAGACTGGTCCTACCTCAAGGATGGTCCGGCAACCCTGACCGAAGCCGAAGCAGAGCGCATCGCCGCGCATTTCACCCCACCCGCCTACGACACGCTGCCCAGGCTCGATGCCGGCTTCGAGTCTGCCAAACGCCACGATCCGGCCTTCGCCGCCTGGGTCGCACGCAACGTGCATGAACATCGTGTGCCGGGCTACGCTGCCGTGACCCTGTCATTGAAGGCACCAGGACAAGCGCCGGGCGATGCCACGGCCGATCAGATGGATAGCGTCGCCGACTTGGCCGAGCGCTTCGGCTTCGCCGAAATTCGCACTACAGTTCAGCAGAACCTGGTCCTGCCGGACATCGGAAGGCGCGACCTGTTCGCGCTCTGGCAAGCCTTGTGCGGGATCGGCCTGGCCACACCCAACATCGGTCTGCTTACCGACATCGTTTCCTGTCCCGGCGGCGATTACTGCTCGCTCGCCAATGCCAGATCAATTCCCCTGGCCCAGGCGATCCAGCAAAGTTTTAACGACCCGCAGCAACTCGCCGACATCGGCGAACTCAAGCTCAACATCTCCGGTTGTGTCAATGCCTGCGGCCATCATCACGTCGGGCATATCGGCATCCTGGGTGTAGACAAACACGGCGAGGAATTTTTCCAGATTACCCTGGGCGGCGCCTGGGGCATCGAGGCCGCACTGGGCAAGGTCATCGGCCCTTCTCTGGTGGCAGAAGAAGTGCCGCAGGCAATCGGAAAAATCGTCGACACCTACCGCGATCAGCGTCGACCGAATGAACGCTTCATCGATACGCTGAATCGCATCGGACCGGACAGTTTCCGTGATGCGGTGTATCCGGACAGGCTGGATCTGGAATCTGCCAGGGAGGTGTCGAATGGCTAAGCTCATCAAGCAGCGTGCGGTCATCGAAGACAACTGGCAGGTGTTGACCCTTGCTGCCGGAGATGCACCCGAAAGCGTTGCGTTGCCAAACGGACCGGTGCTGGTGCCGTTGCCGGTCTGGCAGGCACGCAAAACCGAACTGCTGGCGCGTCAAGGAGAACCACTCGGCGTCTGGCTCGGACCTGCAGACAATCCTGCGGTGCTGGTCGCCGACCTGGAACGCTTCAGCGTGATCGGCGTGCATTTCCCGCTGGCCAGCGACGGCCGTGGTTATTCCATCGCCACCCTGCTGCGTACCCGCCTGGGCTATCGCGGCGAACTGCGCGCCTTTGGTGGCATCGGCCGCGATCACCTTCACTACCTGCAACGCGTCGGCTTCGACGCCTTCGTGGTGGATCACCCCGAAAAAGCCAGCGCCAGTCTCGACGATTTTTCCGAGGCTTACCAGGTCTCTGTCAACCAGCCGCTGCCGCTGTTCCGTCGCCAGGCGCTGAAAGCCTGAGCCGAGATGAGCATCCTCCAGGAAGATCCGGCACTGCTTGATGAGGTTGTGGAAAAAACCGCACAGCTCCGTGCCCTGCTGTCCGGGATCGCCCAGGAGTATGCCCCGGCGGTGTTTGCCAGCAGCCTCGGTGCCGAGGACATGCTGCTGACCGACGTCATCGTCAGGGATAAATTCAGCATCGAAATCTTCTCGCTCGACACCGGTCGGCTGCCTGCCGAGACTTACGACCTGATGGGGCGCCTGCGCCGCCATTACGGCCTGACGCTGAAACTTTACTACCCGCGCCACGACCTCGTCGAAGCCTACACGCGCGAGCACGGCATCAACGGCTTTTACGACTCCATCGAACTGCGCAAGGGCTGCTGCCAGGTGCGCAAGGTCGAGCCGCTCACTCGTGCGCTCGCCGGCAAGAAGGCCTGGATTACCGGGTTGCGCGCTGAACAGGCTGCAACCCGCGCCGGCCTGCCGTTGCAGGAGTTCGACAGCAGCAACCGGCTGGAGAAGTTCAACCCGCTCGCCGACTGGAGCGAGGGCGAGGTCTGGACTTACCTCCATGCCCATCAGGTACCCTACAACAAGCTGCATGAAAAGAATTACCCGAGCATCGGCTGCGCACCCTGCACCCGCGCCATCGGGCCGGGCGAGCATGTCCGGGCCGGGCGCTGGTGGTGGGAAAGCCCGGATGGAAAGGAATGCGGGCTTCATCGCATTTCCGTCCGGGATTCGTCGGAGGCTAACATTGGCGAAGCCGATGTTAAGGCGCCGCAAGGCGACGGCCGATGACAAATATGACCACTTCGAAGGAATGCGGGCTGCATGTTCGCAATGCTTGACCGAAAAGATCATGACAACCACTTTGCTGACCCGTCCCATGCTTGACCATCTCGACTGGCTCGAAGCCGAAGCAATCCACATCCTGCGCGAAGTCGCCGGTCAGTGTGCCAATCCGGCGCTGCTGTTTTCCGGCGGCAAGGATTCGATCTGCCTGTTGCGGCTGGCCGAAAAAGCCTTTCGTCCCGGCCGCTTTCCCTTCCCGCTGCTGCACATCGACACCGGCCACAACTACCCCGAAGTCATCGCCTTTCGCGACCACCGCGCGACAGAACTTGGCGAACGCCTGCTGGTACGCTCTGTGGAAGACTCGATGCGGCGTGGCAGCGTGGTGCTCAAATCTCCCGATGAGTCGCGCAACAAGCATCAGTCGGTGACCCTGCTCGAAGCCATCGAGGAATTCGGTTTCGATGCCTGCATCGGCGGTGCGCGTCGCGACGAGGAGAAGGCCCGCGCCAAGGAGCGCATCTTTTCCTTCCGCGACGAATTCGGTCAGTGGGATCCCAAGAACCAGCGGCCGGAACTCTGGGATCTTTACAACGCCCGCAGCCACAAGGGCGAAAACATCCGCGTCTTTCCGATCTCCAACTGGACCGAACTCGACGTCTGGCAGTACATCCAGCGCGAACAACTGGAACTGCCTTCGATCTACTTCGCCCACCCGCGCCAGGTGGTGCGTCGCAAAGGCCTGCTGCAGCCGATCACCGACCTGACACCGGCCAAGCCGGGCGACGTGGTGGAAACACTCAGCGTGCGCTTCCGCACCGTCGGTGACATCCCCTGCACCGCACCGGTCGAATCGGACGCCGACAGCGTTGCACTCATCATCGCTGAGACGGCCGCGACCACCATCACCGAACGCGGCGCGACGCGGCTCGATGACCAGACCTCGGATGCTTCGATGGAACAACGCAAGAAAGAAGGGTATTTCTGATGAGCGCACCGGAACATCTGCCGGAGGTCGATCGCGGCCTGCTGCGCTTTCTTACCTGCGGCAGCGTAGATGACGGCAAGAGCACGCTGATCGGACGCCTGCTGTTTGATACCAAGACCATCCTCGCCGACACGCTGCACGCCATTGGGCGCACCTCGCAGCAGCGCGGCTTGGAGGCGCTCGACCTGTCGCTGCTGACCGACGGCCTGCAAGCCGAGCGCGAGCAGGGCATCACCATCGACGTCGCCTACCGTTATTTCAGCACCGGCACGCGCAAGTACATCATCGCCGATGCACCAGGCCACGAACAATACACGCGCAACATGGTCACTGCCGCGTCCACCGCCGACCTGGCCATTATCCTGGTCGATGCGCGCAAAGGCGTGCTGACCCAGACCCGGCGCCATTCGACGATCACCCACCTGATGGGCATCCCGCATTTGCTGGTGGCGGTGAACAAGATGGACCTGGTCGGCTACCAGCAAAAAGTGTTTCAGCGCATTCAGGACGACTATCTCGATTTCGCCCGCCAGATCGGCATCGCCGCTGTCAGTTTCATTCCGCTCTCGGCACTGACCGGCGAGATGATCGTGAGCCGTGGCGACAACCTGGGCTGGTACACCGGCCCGAGCCTGCTGGAGATTCTGGAAAGCGCCTCTGGCGCCTCGGCCGATCCGGCCAATCGCGACGCCCGCTTTCGTTTCCCCGTGCAGTATGTCTGCCGTCCACAGCAGTCGGATGATTCGCTATTGCACGATTACCGAGGTTTCATGGGGCGCATCGAATCCGGCGAGATCGCTGTCGGCGACGAGGTGATCCACCTACCCTCCCAGTTGAAGACCCGCATCAAGGATATCCAGATCGCCGGAAAATCGTTGCCCGCGGCCTTTGCCGAACAGTCCGTGACGCTGCTGCTGGCCGATGAAATCGATATCTCGCGCGGCGACATGCTGGTGAATACAGGCGCAGTGCCGGAATCGCGCCAGTCCATCAGCGCCAATCTGTGCTGGCTTTCCGAGACGCCGCTCGACCCGCAGCGGCGTTACCTGGTGCGCCATACGACCCGCGAAACCAAGGCCAAGCTGGAGCGCATCGACAGCCGGCTGAACATCAACACCCTGGAACACGAACAGGCGACCGGCCTGGCCATGAACGACATCGCCCAGGTCACCCTGCGCCTGGCCAAACCGCTGTTTGCCGACAGCTATGCCGAGAACCGCGCGACAGGCGCTTTCATCATCATCGACGAGTCGACCAACAACACGGTTGGCGCCGGCATGATCATTTAACAACCTCACACAGGAGACTGACATGTCCAACTGGTTTACCGACAACTCGCAATCCATCGGCCGCACACCGCTGATCAAGCTCAATCGCATCGGCGACGGCGCCAGGGCCACCATCCTGGCCAAGATCGAAGGCCGCAACCCGGCTTATTCAGTGAAGTGCCGCATCGGCGCGGCGATGGTGGCTGACGCGGAAAAGCGCGGCCTGCTCGGCCCCGGCAAGGAACTGGTGGAACCTACCAGTGGCAATACCGGCATTGCGCTGGCGTTCGTCGCCGCTGCCAAGGGCATCCCGTTGACCCTGACCATGCCCGAGACCATGAGCATCGAACGGCGCAAGCTGCTCACCGCCTTCGGCGCCAAACTGGTCCTGACCGAAGGCGCCAAGGGCATGCCCGGCGCCATCGCCAGGGCGGAAGAAATTGCCGCTTCCGATCCGGGCAAGTACGTGCTCCTGCAGCAGTTCAAGAATCCCGCCAACCCGGCGATCCATGAAGCCACCACCGGCCCGGAAATCTGGAACGATACCGACGGCCAGGTCGATATCCTGGTCTCGGGTGTCGGCACCGGCGGCACCATCACCGGCATCTCGCGCTACATCAAGAAAACCCGTGGCAAGGCGATCCAGTCGGTGGCGGTCGAACCCACGGCCAGTCCGGTGCTGACCCAGAAACGCAACGGCGAGCCGAACAAGCCGGGTCCGCACAAGATCCAGGGCATCGGCGCCGGCTTCGTGCCGGACGTGCTCGACCTGTCCCTGGTCGATGCAATCGAGCAAGTCAGCAACGAGGATGCCGTGCTCTTTGCACGTCGCCTGGCGAAAGAGGAGGGCATTATTTCCGGCATCTCCTGCGGCGCTGCAGCCGCGGTCGCCGTGCGTATCGCGCAGCGTCCGGAAAACGCCGGCAAGACCATCGTCGTGATCCTGCCGGACTCCGGCGAGCGCTATCTTTCCTCCATCCTTTTCGAAGGCATCTTCGACGCCACCGGCCTGGCGATTTAAGCCAGCCCCGTTTCATTCGCGGGCTTCAGCGGTGTTTTCCGCTGAAGCCCGCGCCTTTTTGTCTGATGCAATATTGATCTGCCCGCAGCGAATAAGCTTCTGAATTTTTCTTGGTTCGCAAACGCAGTCAAGCCGAATACATTCATCTCTTCAAACCATTTTCGATGGAGAAACCCATGATTCGCTTGCTGCTGCTCACCCTTGCCCTGCTTGTCACACCGCTGGCTCATGCGGATGTCGAGTTGCTCAACGTTTCCTACGATCCGACGCGCGAGCTGTATCAGGATTTCAATGCGGCTTTCGCCAAATACTGGAAAGCCAAGACCGGCGAAACGGTCACTGTCCGCCAGTCCCACGGAGGATCAGGCAAGCAGGCACGCGCCGTGATCGACGGACTCGAAGCCGATGTCGTCACGCTGGCGCTGGCCGGCGACATCGACGCCATTGCCGAGAAGGGAATTCTCGGCGCCGACTGGCAAAAGAAACTGTCGCACAACGCTTCTCCCTATACGTCCACCATCGTGCTGCTGGTGCGCAAGGGCAATCCGAAAGGCATCAAGGACTGGGGCGACCTGGCGAAACCGGGAATCGATGTGATCACCCCCAATCCCAAGACTTCCGGCGGCGCGCGCTGGAACTATCTCGCGGCCTGGGGTTATGCGCTCAAGCAACCGGGCGGCACTGAAGCCAAGGCCGAGGAATTCATCAGGAAGGTGTTCGGTAACGTCAAAGTGCTTGATTCCGGCGCGCGCGGTTCCACCACGACCTTTGCCGAACGTGGCATCGGCGATGTATTGATCGCCTGGGAAAACGAGGCTTATCTCGCGGTCAGGGAACTTGGTCCGGAGAAATTTGAAATCATTACGCCGTCCGTGTCCATCCTTGCCGAACCTCCCGTGGCCATCGTGGACAAAGTGGTCGACAAGAAGGGCACGCGCAAGGCGGCCACCGAATACCTGAACTACCTGTATACCCTGGAAGGTCAGGAAATTGCGGCAAAGAACTACTACCGCCCGACCGATAAGAAGGTAGAGGCGAAATATGCCAAGCAGTTTGCCAACGTGAAACTCTTCAGGATCGACGAAGTGTTCGGCGGCTGGGCCAAGGCGCAGAAAACCCACTTCGCCGATGGCGGCGTCTTTGACAAAATCTACGCCAAATAATTTTCGCAGCGGTCTGCCATGAAGGACGTCACGTTGATCGCTCCTGGGGCGCGGTTGGGAACCTGTTCTTGCTGCTTGTGCAATTCCTGTTCAAGTGTTCGATAATCCACGGATACGCCAACCGGATGTGCTTCCATGTGCCAACTGCTGGGAATGAATTGCAATGTGCCCACCGACATCTGCTTTTCCTTCACGGGGTTCCAGGCGCGCGGCGGCGCGACCGATGTGCATCGCGATGGCTGGGGCATCGCCTTTTTTGAAGGCCGCGGCGTGCGGGTTTTCCTCGATCCGCAACCTTCCTGCCAATCGCCGGTCGCCGAACTGGTGCGAAATTATCCGATCCGGTCACTCAACGCCATCGCCCATATCCGCAAGGCAACCCAGGGACCGGTCGGGCTAGAGAATACCCATCCCTTTATGCGCGAACTCTGGGGTCGTTACTGGATCTTTGCCCACAACGGCAATTTGGATAATTACGTGCCGACCCTCGACGGCAGTTTCCTGCCGGTGGGGCAGACGGACAGCGAGCGCGTCTTTTGCCATTTGCTGCAGACCCTGCGCCAGCGCTTCCCGCTCGGAACGCCGGAACGCAGCGAACTGCGCGCAACTCTGGAGGACTTTGCGGCACAAGTGAGGCCGCACGGCCCCTTCAATTTTCTGCTGTCGAATGGCAACTGCCTGTTCGCTCACCGTTCCACGGATCTGCACTTCATCATCCGTCAGGCGCCTTTCGCCGTGGCCCACCTCAAGGACCAGGATGTCGCGGTCGACTTCAGTGAGGTGACTTCTCCCGAGGATCGCGTCGCATTGATCGCCACCCTGCCGCTGACCGACAACGAGACCTGGACGCCGCTGCCGATCGACAGCGTGGTGATGTTTGCCGAGGGTGCGTATTACGCGACCTGACTCAAAGCAGTGATTGCAATGCAATCACTGCTTTGATATGCTGCTATCAATGATTCCAATCAAGGAGGCGACTATGGCGACCAATCTTGTAGTTCGAAATGTTGACGAAGATGTTGCCTTGGCTCTGAAACAAATGGCGGCGGCACATGGCCGAAGCGCGGAAGCAGAGCATCGCGAGATTTTAAGATCAGCTCTGCAGCGCCCGAAGCGTCGGTCTGTTGCGGAGATTTTCGCGAGCATGCCCAATGTTGGCGAAGACGCCGACTTCAACTGTCGAAACAGGTAGGCGTCGACATGTACTTGGTGGACACCAATGTCATCAGTGAAGCTCGGAAAGGAAAAAAAGCGAACTCCGGTGTTCTAAAGTTTTTCCGGACGATCGAAGCTGAAGACCTCTACCTGTCTGTGCAATCAATCGGTGAAATTCGAAGAGGGCTGGAGAATATCAAGCATCGCGGTGATCTTCCTCAGGCCAGGAAGCTTGAAAAATGGCTTGATCTGGTCGTGGCAGACTACAGCGACAGGATATTGAGTTTCGATGAAGAATGCGCTCAGGTGTGGGGCCGGCTGATGTCACCGCATCATGAACATCCAATCGACAAACAGATTGCGGCGATAGCGCTGATTCATGACTTGACCGTGGTCACCCGCAATGTCGATGATTTTCGCGGAACAGGTACGAGAGTAAACAATCCCTTCGTTTAACAACTCGGATCGACCCATATTAAGCATGGTGCCGAGGTTGGCAGGAGATATAGGGGAAGCCTACGAAGGTTTTCTGCTATGGATATTTCCATGAGGAAATATGTTGGTCATTTCCTGGGCAGAAGATGTCTTTATAAGGAATAATTGCATCCCACTTCGCAGATCGATTGCTAGACGCCACTCCTGCTGTACTACTGAATCCAATCATGCTGAGAATTGCCATCAACGGCTACGGCCGCATCGGGCGCTGCTTTTTGCGCGCTTTGTACGAATCGCCGCTACGCCAGGAGATTGCCGTTGTCGCCATCAACGAACCGGCCGATCTTGAAAGCATGGCCTACCTGACCCGCTTCGATTCGACCCATGGCCGTTTCCCCGGGAAGGTGGATATCCGCAATGGACATCTTCGCGTTGATGACGATGTGATCGAGATATTTCATGCGCGCACGGCGGCGGCTATCGACTGGCGCCACCTGAAGATCGACCTGCTGGTGGAAGCGTCCGGGCAGTACGCCTATCGTCACGAACTCGAAGCCTTCCTCGCAGCGGGCTGCCCCAGGCTGCTGCTGTCCCATCCGGGCCATAGCGCAGCCGACGTGGACCGCACCATCGTTCAGGGTATGAATCACGAATCACTGGCGGGGTATGAACGCCTGGTCTCCGCCGCCTCCTGCACCACCAACGCCATCGTGCCGGTGCTGGCGCTACTCGATCGGGAGTTCGGCATCAATCATGCGTTGCTCACCACGTTGCACTCGGTCATGAACGATCAGCCGCTGATCGACGGCTACCATCATGATGACTTGCGCCGTACCCGGTCGGCGATGCAATCGCTGATCCCGGTGGCCACCGGCCTGGCACGTGGCGTGACGCGGCTCCTGCCTGAACTGGCGGGGCGCGTCGAAGCCAAGGCCATTCGGGTGCCGATTGCCAATGTGTCGTCCATCGATCTGGCGGCGACGCTGCTTAGGCCGGCCACGGCAGATGAAATCAATGCCAGGCTGCGCCAGGCGGCACTTGCCAGCTATCCGGGATTGCTGTCCTGCACCGAGGAACCGCACGCCTCGATCGATTTCAATCATAGCCCGCAATCGGCCATTGTCGATAGCGGCCTGACGCGGATGAGCGGCGACCGCCTGGCAAATCTGTTCATCTGGTTCGACAACGAATGGGGCTTCGCCAACCGCATGCTCGAATTGGCGGCGTACTGGGGACGACGGTTTTAGCTGCGGTCAGAACGGCCTTACATTTTCCAGCCATAGGACAGGCCAAGAATATGTTCCTCAAGATAGCCGCTCGCTTCGCCGCCGCCGAGCGCTGCCGGGATTGAACCCCTGCCTTTTGCCGTGTTCCTCGGCGCGCGCACATAGGTCGCGCTGAGTTCTGCGCCGCTGCCAGTTTTCCAGGTCGCGCCGCAAGTCAGGTGATCCTTTACGACCGCAGGTGCCACAATGTTGAAGAAGTTCTGGTCGGCGGGAATCGGATTGCCGTTGTGGCTGTAACCGCCACGCAGCGTCAGGTCCTTGCTGACCTCGTAGCTGACGCCGAACTTGGTCGCGGTGATGTCCTTCCAGCCAAAGCCGCCACCGTTGGGTGAACCGAGTTGATTGCCCAGCACGGTCAGGTTGGACAGCGGATTGGCTATCGAGCGCACACCACCGTATTTGATTTCCTGGATGTCGGTTGCGAAGGTCAGGGCGGGAGTGATCTTGTAGGCGATGCCAATGCCATAAGTCTGGGGAACATCGAAGTTGCCGGCGCCGGCCAGCAATCCCTTGTACTTGTCGAACTTGGTGGTGCTGACCTTTGACACCCAGGTCGCGCCCAGGCTCAGTTCTGGCGTCATCTGGCCGATCCAGCCCAGGCGCAGGCCCCAGCCGGTGGAGGTGTCCACACCGCGGTCAGTGACATAACCCGGGTAGGCGCTGAATACCGCGTTGTCGAAGGCGCTGAGGCCCTTGACCTTCAAGCGTTGGTAGATGAAATTCACACCGGCGCCGAATGCATGCTGTTCATTGGGTTTCCACGCCACGGAAGGCGAGATCGCCAACTGCAGCAGATTGACACCGGCACTTCCTTGCGAACCAAATGCGCCAAAGGGATTGCGGGCGTAATCGATATTCAGGCCGCCGTAGCCGTAGACCGCGACACCAGCGCTGGTGGCATTCGAGAGTTGCTTCGTATAACCGAATTCAGGAATGAGGAAGTGTTTTCTGTCATTGCCGTCATAGCTGTCCGAGGCGCCCGGGACAGCGTTGCCGGTGATCGCAGCCCCGCGTCTGGGCAAGAACCAGGACAGGCCGAAGTCGATGCGGTCGCCCACAAATCCCGTTCCGGCTGGGTTGTTGGCGCCGGCCAGGGCATCCTGGGGCAGCGCGATGCCGACACCGGCAAGCGCCTGCGCTTTCAAACCGTAGCCATTGACCAGATACCCGTTGGTGGCATGAGCGGCAGCCGGTGCAAGCAAGTACGTGAAAAGCGCGGCGACCAGAATGCGGCGAGTCGGGAATGAGAACTTCATGGCGCGATCCTTGTGGGGTTTTGATAACGCCCCTGATTCTATCCAAACTCAGGTTCGTGTCGCTCTACTACGCGGTAACTTCCCGGCACACCCTTAACCATCCCGCTCAGTCGATAGCGGGCGACATGCTTTGCGCATCGAAGAATTCGAAGCGGTTCTTGCCTTTCCGCTTGGCCCGGTACATCGCGTGATCGGCATGACGCAGCAAGCTGTCCGCGTCGACATTATCCTGGGGATAGAGGGTGACGCCGATGCTGGCGGAAACGGTGGCGTTGCCTCCGGCGAGGTCTACAGGCCGGTTCAGTGCCTCCAGGATGCGTTGCAGGGCGATGCGGCATTCCTCGATTTCATCTAGTCCGAGCAAGAGCAGGACGAACTCGTCGCCTCCCAGCCGCGCCACCGTATCGCTGCCCCGCAGGCAGGATTGCAGGCGGGCGGCAATCTCCACCAGCAGCCGGTCTCCCGCTTCATGTCCCAGGTTGTCATTGACGGTCTTGAACCCGTCCAAGTCCAGGTAGCAAACCGCCAGCATGCCATGTGAGCGGCCAGTCTGGGCGATCGCCTGGCGCATGCGGTCGGCCAGCAGCGTCCGGTTGGGGACGTCCGTCAGCACATCGTAATGGGCAATCCGTTCCAGTCGCTGTTCATGCTCCTTCGTGGCGGTAATGTCGGAAAGAACCCCAACGTAGTGACTGACAGTGCCGGAGGTATCCCGCACGACGGATATCGTCAGACGCTCGGCATAGATTCGTCCATCCTTCCGTCGATTCCACACCTCTCCCTGCCAATGGCCGTCGCTGGCGATGGCTTGCCACATGGCGGCATAGAACTCCGGCGACTGCCGATCGGATTTCAGGATGCGCGGTGTCTTGCCCAGCACTTCGGCGCGGGAGTAGCCCGTGGTCTCGCAGAATGTCGCGTTGATATCCAGAATGCGTTGCTCGGGATCGGTGATACAGATTCCCTCATGCGCATTCTCGAACACGCTGGCCGCGAGGCGCAGTTGGGCTTCGACCGTCTTGCGCTTGGAGATATCTTGGACCGAACCCAGGGAGCGACGTGGTTTGCCGCCGGCGTCGTAGTCGGTTTCCCAGCGCGCATGCAGTTGCTTGATGCGTCCATCGGCGAGCAGGACGCGATGCTCGATCTCGCCGGGAACACGGCGGGCAACCGAGTCCCGGTAGGCCCGATCAACCATTGCCCGGTCGTCGGGATGGATAGCGTCGAGGTAAGCTTCATAAGACATGGTGCGGATGCTGGTTTCCCGCTCAAAAATGCGATCACTGGCGTCCGACCAGGTCAGCAGGTTCCGTCCCAGGTCGAGTTCCCAACTCCCCAGACGGGCGAGTCGCTGTGCTTCGTCGAGTTGTTGCCTTTGCTGGCCAACCAATTGGCGCGAGTACCGCATGTTCTTGAGATAGATTGCACTGCTGGTAAAGCCTGCAAGCAGAATAATCCCAAGGCTGGCAAGGAAGGCAAAATCGACATTGCT